>Ga0316630_10000962_pt1 | contig 10186 bp, 9 predicted proteins | sample OWC_May_M1_C1_D6_FD_207658 | JGI IMG/M metagenome (GOLD analysis project Ga0316630, IMG submission 207658) | Wetland soil microbial communities from Old Woman Creek delta, Ohio, United States - OWC_May_M1_C1_D6_A | ecosystem: Environmental > Terrestrial > Soil > Wetlands | place: USA: Ohio...
GCCTCGGTGAAATGAATCTGCGCGCTGTGGAGCATCCCGCCCCAGGTCGCCGTGGGCGGCGGGACGCCGAACCCGAGGAAGCTGAGGGCCGACTCGATCAGGATGGCGTTCGCCACCAGCAAGGTGCCGGCGACAAGCACCGGCGCCAGCAGGTTTGGCACGACGTGTCGCAGCAGGATGCGCCCCCGCGGCACGCCCAGGGCCCGTGCGGCCTCGACGAAGGGCCACTGGATCAGGCTCAGGACCTGCCCCCGCACCAGCCGGGCGACGGTCGTCCATGACAAGAAGGAGAGCACCAGGATCAGCTTCCAGGGGGTGAGCGCGAGGAAGGCGGCCGCTACCATCGCCAGGGCCAGCGAGGGAACGGACAGCAGGGCGTCCACGGCGGCCGAGACCGCCGCATCCACCCATCCCCGCAGGCCCCCGGCCAGAAGGCCCAGCGCGCCTCCCAGACCCACGGACACCACGGCCACGCCCAGCCCCAGCATCAGCGACACCCGGCCCGCGTAGAGTAGCCGGCTGAAGACATCCCGCCCGATGTCATCCGTCCCCATCCAGCCGGCCGCGCCAGGCGGGCGAAGCATGTTGCGCGGGTCCACGATATCCGGCCCGCGGGGCGCGAGGAGAGGGGCAGCGATGGCGGCGAGCGCCAGGCCCACCAGGCAGACCGCGGCGGCCATCGCCAGGGGCTGGGCTCGCAGCCGACGCCAGGGGCTCATGGCGCCCCTCACTCCCGCGCCAAGCGGACCCGCGGGTCCACCCACTGGTAGGCAAGATCGGTGAGCAGGTTGGCCGCGACCACTGCCATTGCCAGCAGCATCAGCACCCCCATGGCCACCGGGTAGTCGCGGGCCAGGAGGCTCCCCGTGAGCAGCCGCCCCACGCCGGGCCAGGCGAAGACCACCTCGGTCACCATGGCCCCCGCCAGTAGCCGCGGGATCTCGAGCCCCACCATCGTCACCAGCGGGATGGCGGCGTTGGGCAGCGCATGCTTGAAGAGCAGCAGCGCCTCCCGCATGCCCTTGGCCCGCGCCGTCCGGACATACTCCTCGCGGAGCGCCTCCGAGACGCCGGCCTGGGTGTACCGGCTCCATTGGGCCACGTACACCGAGCCCAGCACCAGCGTCGGCCCGATCAGGTGCAGCAGCCGGTCGCCCAGGGAGAATCCGGCCCCGATGGTCGCCAGGCCCCCCGAGGGCAGCCACCGCAGGCGGACCGCGAAGACCAGCAGGACCAGCATCCCGCTCCAGAAGGTCGGGACGCTCATCCCCACGACGGCCAGCGCCTGGAAGGCCGCCTGCACGCCGCGATGCCGTGCGGCGGCCACGGCCAGGCCCAGGCCGACGCCGGCCACGAGGGAGAAGACAAGCGCGCTGGCGGTCAGCAGCAGTGTGGCCGGCACACGCTCCAGGACGACCGTGAGCACCGGACGGTGCTCGCTGAAGGACGTGCCCCAGTTCCCTGTGGCGGCCTGCCCCAGCCACGTCGCGTACTGGACCAGCACCGGCCGGTCGAGGCCCCACAGCGTGCGGATGCGGGCGATCGCCTCGGGCGAGGCGGCCGGGTCAGCGGCGAAGATGTCGGCGGGGCCGCCGGGCGGCACCTGCAGCATCAGGAAGAGGAGGATCGAGATACAGAAAAGGCGGGCACTGGCTCCCAGCACCCGCCTCCCCAGATCCATCACGCAAGCGACCTCGCGCCCGGTGACGGGCTACCCGGCTCTCTCAGTGATCCGCCGAAGGTTCGTCGGGCTGGCCCCCGGCCCCCGACCCCTGGCCCCGTCCGATCCGCTCACTCCTTCGACCACTCCGCGACGTTCCAGAGGCTCCCGACGACGCTGGGAGAGTAGCCCTTCAGGTGCTTGCTGACCGCGCTCAGGAGGACGCGCGGCGCCAGCGGCAGCGTCGGCTCGTCCTCCGCCGCCTGCACCTGGAACTGCCGGATCAGCTCGGTGCGCCGGGCCCGGGCCGGTGTCGTCAGCGCCTGCCGCAGCAGGTCGAGGGCCTTCTCGTTGCGATACCGCTGCCAGTTCGTCCCGAGCCACAAGGTGAACACCGGCTCTTGCTCCTCGCCGAACCAGCCGTAGGCCACCTGGAACTCGCCCTTGCCCATGGCCGGCGGGAAGGCCGGCCCGTCGATGGTGCGGAGCTTGGCATCGACGCCGATCTGGCGCCAGCCGGCCTGGGCGATCTGGACGACCTGCAGGCGCTCCGCCTCGCCGGCGATGTTCAGGATCTCCAGCGCCAGCGGGCGCCCCTCCTTCTGCCGGATCCCGCCCGGACCCAACTTCCAGCCTGCCTCGTCGAGGAGCTGGGCGGCCCGCGCCGGGTCATAGGGGTACCCCTTGACGGCAGGATTGTGCGCCCAGTGGGCCGGCGGGATGACCGCATGCATAGGGCTCACCAGGCCGGCCATGACCGTGCTGGTGATGGCCCCCTTGTCCAGCGCGTGGGCGAGCGCCTGGCGGACCGGGCGATCCTTGAGGATGGGGTCCTCGTTGTTCAGCCAGAAGTGCCACCAGGCGTAGCTCGGCGAGGCGATCACCTGGTAATCGGCGAGCCCCTTGACGAAGGCGACGTCCGCCGTAGGCAGGTGCAGCTGCAGGTCCGCCTCCTGCCGCTGCAGCGCGGCCCGCTGCGCCGCCGTGCCCGGCAGGATGCGCACCAGGACCTCGTCCAGATGCGGCCGACCCGCCTCCCAGTAGGCGGGGTTCTTCGCCAGCAGGATGTGGCTGCCCGCTGCCCACTCCTTGACCACAAAGGGCCCCGTGCCCACCGGCCTGCGGTTGAACTCGGAGGTGACGATGTCCTTGCCGTCGAGCAGGTGCCTGGGCAGGATGTAGCCGCGATCCGAGGCCACGGTGCCCAGGAAGGCCAGGCTTGGCTTGGCGAAGGTGAAGCGCACCGTCTGGGGATCCGGCGTCTCGACCTTGGTCACGTCGGCCCAGACCACGCGGCTCGGGATGGGCAGTTTCTGGTCCGTGATGACCTTCCAGGTGAACTCGACGTCCGCGGCCGTGAAGGGGGTCCCGTCCTGCCATTTCACCCCTGGCCGCAGCTTGAAGGTGTACACCCGGGCGTCGGTCGAGACGCCGCCGTTTTCAACCGTGGGGACCTCCGCGGCCAGGCGGGGGACGTACTCCCCCCTGTCGTCCAGGGTCAGCAGCCCGTCGAAGGCCAGGCGCTGCACCTCACGGGACAGCGTCAGCAGGTCGAAATGCGGCAGCAGCGTCCGCGGCTCCTGCGCGGAGACAATGACCACCCGGCCGCCCTGCTTGACCCCGGCCTCCACGGATCCTGCCCCGGTCATGACGACAAGGGCGAGAGCGGCAGCAACGGCGCAGAACCCGGACCGGCGATTGCTCCAGCTGCCCCACCGGACAGACAGCAACATCGGCGTACCCCCCTTTTTGATCTCGGGTCCCGGACGGCCCCGCTCCTTTACGTCCTGCCCGGCCTCCGTTCCCGGGAACCCGGATGAAGATCCGCAGCGCGTCAGGTTCACGTCTCGGTTCTCTACCCCAGGCCCCCCGGGAAGTCAACGGGTTTCTGGCCGGCAGCCTCAGCGCGCCGGCCGCCTACTTGGCGCCGACGGGGGCCTTGCCCCAGAGTTCGCTCAGGCGCTGGTCCCGGCCGCAGCCCAGGCGGTAGAGCTTGTACCGAATCGGATTCTTCTTGTAGTAATCCTGGTGGTATTCCTCGGCCGGGTAGAAGGCGCCGGCCGGGACGATCTCGGTCACGATGCGCGCCTTGAGCCGTCCGGCGGCTTCGAGCGCCCGCTTGGACTCCTCCGCAAGGCGCCGCTGCTCCGGATCGTGGTAGAAGACGGCGGAGCGGTACTGCGAGCCGTGATCGCAGAACTGGGCGTCCGGCGTGGTGGGATCGATGTTGCGCCAGAACACCTCCAGCAGGCGCTCGTAGGTGATCCGTGCCGGGTCATACACCACTTGGACGGCTTCCGCATGCCCCGTGGTGCCGGCCGAGACTTCCTCGTAGGTGGGGTTTACCTTGTGCCCGCCCGTGTAGCCCGACGTCGTCGAAGTCACCCCGTCCAGCTCGTCGAACGGGGGCTCCATGCACCAGAAGCAGCCGCCCGCGAAGGTCGCGGTGGCGAGCCCCCCCGCGCCGGCGGCGGCCGAAGCCGACGCCGGTCCGAGCGCCGCCGCGACCGCCAGCGTGATCGCCATCATCCTCCACATCGCATGCCTCCCCACCGCGCCGGTCAGGCGCGGATGAACTGCAGGGCCACGCCGTTGATGCAGTACCGGAGGCCGGTGGGCTTGGGGCCGTCCTCGAACACATGGCCGAGATGCCCGCCGCACCGCCGGCAGTGCACCTCGGTCCGCCTCATGAAGAACGAGGTGTCCACCGAGGTGCCGATGGCTCCATCGAGCGGCGCCCAGAAGCTCGGCCAGCCGGTGCCGCTGTCGAACTTCGTCTCCGAGGAGAAGAGGTGCAGGTCGCATCCGGCACAGGCGAAGATCCCCCGGCCGTGCTCCTTGTTGAGGGGGCTGCTCCACGGTCGCTCCGTCCCATGCTGCCGGAGCACCTGGAACTGCTCCGGGGCCAGGATTCGCTTCCACTCCTCCTCAGACTTCGTGACCTCGAAAGCTCCCGCACTTGCCGCGGTTCCCTCGGGGCTTCTTGCCAGCAGGTATCCCACGGCCGCGGCGGAGAGACCCGCAACCGATGCGAACAGGCTTCGTCGTGTCATCATCTCCCCCTTCCCCTTCGCTCACGCCTCCGTCCGCTCGGCGCTTCCCGGACGGGAGCAGTATCTGGTCCTCCGGAAACGATCCTCTACGTTACGTGCCGGACAATCCGGGCGGGGCCGCAGCGCGAGGCAGGGTCACCTCCCCATGGGCGCTCACGCCTGCGACCCGTGCGCGGCACGTTGCCTGGCCGGGGCAGGCCGCCCTCGTCACGTGACCAGGGTAAAGGATCAACCTCGCGATGACAACCGGCCCGGCGCAGGCGGGTTTCATGCCGGGGCGGACGAGGATCGGACTGGATGGCCCCGGAACCTGCTATAATGCGCCACGCGGCCCGTTCTCGGATCACCGGTTCCCCGGCTGCGACGACGTCCCCACCCTGCCGCCTCGGGGCCCGATCCTGCTGGAAAGTCGGCGGGAGCCTCGAGGTCCGGGGGTGCGGACCGCAGGAGGCGCACACGATGGAACACGGCTCGGCCGATCATCCTTCGACTGATCCCCGCGTGCTCTATCTGACCCGTGCCGACCTGGAAAGCCTGGCCCTCGGCATGGCGCAGGTGGTGGACGCCATCGATGCGGCCTTTCGTGCCAAGGGCCGGGGGGCCGCTACCATGCCGCCGAAGGCCAGCCTGCACGGCGAGGCGGGGGCCTTTTCCCAGGTGATGGCGGCCGCGCTGCCCGACGGGCTCGGGGCCAAGTGGGTCTGCCTGTTCCCGGCGAACCTGCGGCGCGGGCTGCCGACCCTGCACGGACTGCTGGTGTTGAGCGATCCCGAGACGGGCGTCCCACAGGCAGTGATGGACGCCGCGCTCGTGACCGCGCTCCGCACAGGCGCGAGCGCGGCGCTGGCGGCCCGGTACCTCGGGCGGCAGGACACGGCCTGCATCGGGGTCTTGGGCTGCGGCGTGCAAGGGCGGAGCAGCGTGCGCGCGCTGGCGGCGGTCCTTCCGGCCCTGCGGGCGGTCCGCTGTCACGATCTTCGGCCCGAGGCCGCGGCGGCGCTTGCCGCAGAGCTCCGACCCGAGCTGCCGGCCGTGGAGTTCCGGCGCTGCGATCGCCCGGCGCAGGTCTGCGAAGGGGCCGGCGTGGTGGTGAGTGCCATCACCATGAGCGAGGAGGCGGCGCCGCCGCTGGGTGCCGGGCTCTTGGAACCCGGGGCGCTGGCGGTGGCGCTCGACTACGACGCCGCCTGGAGCAGCGCGGCCATGGCCGAATGCGACCGCTTCGTGGCCGACGACACGGCCCAGGCGCTGGCCACCAAGGCGGCCGGGGTGCGGCTTGCGGGCATTCCCGCTCGTATTCACGCCGACCTGGGCGAGCTGGCGGCCGGCGTGAAGGCCGGCCGCCAGCGTCCCGACGAGCGCATCTTCTGCATGAATCTCGGGGTGGCGATCGAGGATGTGGCTGTGGGCGGGCTCGCCTACCGGCGAGCGCTGGAGAGCGGGACGGGCACACGCCTGCCCCTCTGATCGGAATCCACGGAGAGAGTCCCCATGGCGAGCACACCGATCTCGCGGATCCTCGTGACGGGCGCCTGCGGCCAGATCGGCTCCGAGCTGACGCTTGCGCTGCGCCGGCGGTACGGCAATAGGAATGTGGTGGCGACCGGGCACATTACCCAGCCCGGTGCGGCGCTGCGCGATTCCGGCCCATTCGAATTCATCGATGTCGCGCGGCGCGAGACCATTGACCAGGTCGTTGCCAGCCATCATATTGACACGATCGTGCACATGGCCGCGCTGCTCTCGGCCGTCGGCGAGCAGAAGCCCCACCTGGCCTGGGATGTGAACATCAACGGGCTCTACAACGTGCTCGAGGTCGCCCGCGAACGCAACCTCGCGCAGGTCTTCTGCCCCAGCTCCATCGCCGCCTTTGGGCCGGAGACCCCCCGGGACAACACGCCCCAGGAAACCATCCTGCGCCCCAGGACGATGTACGGCGTCACCAAGGTCGCGGGCGAGCTGCTGTGCGACTATTACGTGCGGCGGTTCGGCGTGGACGTCCGCGGCGTGCGCTACCCCGGCATCATCAGCAGCGAGACGCTCCCGGGCGGGGGGACAACCGACTATGCGGTGGACATCTTCTACAAGGCTATCGAGACCGGCCGCTACACCTGCTTCCTGCGGCACGACACGACCTTGCCGATGATGTACATGCCCGACTGCATCAAGGCCACCATGGACCTGATGGAGGCCGATTTCTCCCGGCTCAAGCACCACGCCGACTTCAACCTGGCGGCGTTCAGTTTCTCCCCGGCGGACCTGGCGGCCGAGATTCGGAAACATGTGGGCCACTTCACGATCGACTACCAACCAGACTTCCGGCAGGCCATCGCCGATTCCTGGCCGCGCTCCATCGACGACAGCGCCGCGCGCAGCGAATGGGGCTGGCGCCCGGCCTACGATCTGGCGGCCATGACCGCCGACATGCTGCACAGGCTGGGCAAGCGCCACGCGGAAGGTCGCTTGTATGGATGACCTAGCCCGGATTATTCACGAAAGACACGTGAATAATCCGGGCTGACCTGGTCAGGAGCGATTCCCGCCTGCAGTGGAAGGATACTTGGTGGTGGGCGGACCGGGTACCCGTCCCGCGTCCCACGGGAAGGGTGCACAGTTACGGGGCACTGGCGACGTTTGATCCGTCCCGGACCGGCGACTACAAGTGTTTCTCGTAAGCCCGCATTGTTCGCGAGCTCCATTCGCGAATAGTGCGGGCCAGGGCTTGGGACGGCCCTTCGCCCCGTGTCCTCATGCCTTAGAACAGGAAGCCTTCCTGAAGCGGATCATGCGGATCCAGCACGAACTGGTGCATGCCCGTGATGTACGCGGCCCCCCGAATCTCCGGGATTGCCCCGCTGTGCGGTCCAACCTGACAGGGTTCGACGAGCCTGCCGCGAAAGCGCGTCGCGAGGAAACTGTCCAGGACATATTCCGCTCCGGGTTGCAGCCGGCCACGGGAGTGCTCGAGGACCATCTTCGCCCCCGCGCCTGCACCGCAGGGGGACCGATCCACACCGCCGCTCCGCCCGATCACGATGTCGCGCGCCTGATGATCATTGACGTTCTCATACAGCATGACCAGATCCAGCGAGCGGACTTCGGGGTTCTCCGGATGCCGGACATCGAACTGCCGGTTGGCCGCTGCGAGCAACGCCATGCCCAGAGGCGCCAGCTGGGCGGCATTCTCCGGTTTCAGTTCGGGGAAGCTGGCACCTGGCTGCGCAACGTCGACCAGGACGAAGAACACGCCGCTATAGACAATGGAGACCTGCAGCGGCTTTGGAAGGGTCCCCTGCAGGCTCTCCTCCCGTGAATACACGAACGCCGGTCGGGTGCGGATCGCGATCGTCTCGAGTCGGTCTCCCGCATACTGCGGGAAGAGTGATACGACTCCGGCAGGCGTTTCCAGCGGGATGGATCCGTCCGGCTTGATCGATTCCTCGCCGATGAATCCGGTTTCCAGGCCGGCGGTGGCCAGGCCGATGGAGCTGTGCACACAGGCGCGCAGATACCCTGCGCTGGTGAGGAAGAAAGCGCCCAGGGCGGCCTCGGGATGGCATGGAGGGGTCAGCACGGCACCGAACATGTCCCGGTGCCCCCGGGGCTCCCACATCAGCAGCTTGCGGAGGGCATCGTGCCGATTGCGGAAGTCGTCCATCTTCGCCGCGACACTGGAGCCTGCGAGCGGCGGCAGACCCGCGACAACGGTTCGCGTCGGGCCTCCGGCCGTATGGGTATCCACCGTGGTCAGGACTCTCTTGATGTTCATGGCGATTCCCACGCGAAAGTGTGTGCGGCCACCGTGAAACAGACTCTGTCGAATGGGCGCGCGTGCCGACTAGGTCTTGATCCGGCACGTCTGGGCGCCGTCGACAATGACCGAAGTGCCGGTGATGTACTTGGCCTCGTCAGAAGCCAGGAATAGCGCCAGGTGCGCGACGTCCCAGCCTTCACCCTGCTTCCCGGTGGGGCACATGGCGTCCCGCCTGCGCATCATGTCGCCGATGTCGCCACCCCATGCCTCTGTCAACGCGGCGACCACGAAGGGGGTATTCATCATCCCGGGGAGGATGGCGTTGGCGCGGATTCCCTTGGCGGCGTACTCCACCGCAATCTCGCGGGTGAGGCAGATGGCGCCGGCCTTGGACACCCCATAGGGGAGGGACAGGGCGGGCAGCGTTCGGATGGCGTTGATGGAAGAGATATTCACGATGGCACCGCCACCCTGCTTCTCCATGTGCGGCACGACGGCCTTGCACATCAGGAACATGCTCTTGAGATTGACCGCCATCGTCTTGTCCCACGCCTCTTCGGTGGTCTCGGCCAGGCCGCCGGCAATCTCGATTCCGACATTGTTGTGGAGGATATCTACCCGACCATAGCGGGAGATGCAGGCCTCGACGATCTTGGCGCAGTCCGATGCCCTGCTGACATCGGCCTGGAACGCGAAGCACGCCCCGCCCTCCCCATCGATGATGGCCTTGGTCTTTTCCGCGGCGGAGAGGGTCAGATCCACCAGCGCCACCTTGGCTCCCTCGCGCGCATAGACGATGGCGGCTGCCTTGCCGTTTCCGATTCCTTCCCCCACGGATCCGGCGCCTGTCACGATGGCCACCTTGCCCTGGACGCGGCCTGCCATAGCGAGCCTCCTTCCTGGCGTTCTACCGACGTGGGTCACGCACTGGGTCCCCGGCCTTTCGCCGGCACCCAAGCTGGGCGTAGCATATAGGGAACGCCACGGGACCCGCAACGCTCTTGTTCGGGAAAGCCCGGCGCCTTGGCGACGCTGGCCTCCAGAGGCTGGACGGGCGACCTGACCGGAACAGGCCTATCCGTGAACCACAAGGCGAGCAGTCGGCGCTGCCCCGGTTGCGGTGCGGCCGGGGGACTGCGGAAATCGGCAGCCCTGCGCCCGGGACCCGTCTCACGCCACGTTCGCGCCTCGCTCGACGAGCAGGGCGCGGAGAACCGAGCGGTGACAGTGGGCCTCCTCGGCGCAGTAGCAGCCGACGGCGAAATCCGCCTGGTGCGACAGGGCGGCCAGCAGGTCGAGCGTCCTGCTGTTGTCCGGGGTTGCCATCTCGGCTCGGTAGCGCTTCACAAAGGCCGCCCATTCGCGGTCGGTCTTGGCCTCCTGCGCGAGCTTGACTGTTTCCACACTCGGCGCCAGATTCGGAAACCAGACGTCGTACCAGTCCTGGGAGGCAAAGTCGCTCTTCGGCACGCCCCGCGGCGGGCGCCGCACGGTCCCGATGCGCAGGCCCTCCCCGACGAGCCGCTTGGTCCCGAGCTGGACGATGCGCACTGCCATGTTCGCCTCCTCTCATGCCGCGGCGTCGAAGAGCCGATGGCCCAGCCCGGCAACGGCAAGGGCTGCGACTGTCGCTGAAGCATAGGTGACGGCCAGGGGTCCCCTCCTGATCAGCGATCCGACGACCAGGAAGAACGCGGCGGCTCCGAGGGCGCCGACTGC
>Ga0316630_10000967_pt1 | contig 10175 bp, 9 predicted proteins | sample OWC_May_M1_C1_D6_FD_207658 | JGI IMG/M metagenome (GOLD analysis project Ga0316630, IMG submission 207658) | Wetland soil microbial communities from Old Woman Creek delta, Ohio, United States - OWC_May_M1_C1_D6_A | ecosystem: Environmental > Terrestrial > Soil > Wetlands | place: USA: Ohio...
CATGTCGCGCCCGGCCAACAGCGCCCAGGCGCGCGCGGCGGCGACCAGCGCCAGCCCGGCGCGCGGGCTGAGGCCGTGCACGAAGCGCGGCGAGCGGCGGCTGGCGGTGATCAGGTCCTGGACGTAATCGAGCAGCGCATCGGCGGTGCGCACCTCGGTCACCCGCTGCTGCAGGGCCGCGAGCCGCGCGCCATCCAGCACCGGCGCCAGCGCCGCGAGCAGCTCGCGCCGGTCACGGCCCTTGAGCAGCTCGCGCTCGGCGCTGCGGTCGGGGTAGCCCATATCGATGCGCATCAGGAAGCGGTCGAGCTGCGACTCCGGCAGCGGGTAGGTGCCGACCTGGTGGCGCGGATTCTGGGTGGCGATCACGAAGAACGGGTCCGGCAGCGGATGGGTCACGCCGTCGGCGGTGATCTGGCGCTCCTCCATGGCCTCGAGCAGTGCGCCCTGGGTCTTGGGGGTGGCGCGGTTGAGCTCGTCGGCCAGCAACAGCTGGGTGAATACCGGCCCGGCATGGAAGCGGAAGTCGCGCGTGTCCGGCTGGTAGATCGACACCCCGAGGATGTCGGCCGGCAGCAGGTCGCTGGTGAACTGGATGCGGCGGAAGCTGAGCCCCAAGGTCTGTGCCAGGCCGTGGGCGAGGGTGGTCTTGCCGAGGCCCGGCAGGTCTTCGATCAGCAGGTGGCCGCGCGCCAGCAGGCAGGCGAACGCCAGCCGCACCTGCCGGTCCTTGCCGAGGATCAGGCTGCCGATCTGTTCGATCACCCGCCCGGTCAGCGCCGCGAGTTCACGATGGTCGGGGAGCGGTTGCAGTTTCGGTTGCACAGGGGCGGTTCCGGGGTGGGGTTGCGACAGCCGCCCGGTCCGGGGCGGCGTTCTTCTAGAATAGCCGAACCGCACCGGCCTGCTATGATTAGGCGCCTTTTACCGCGCTGCTTCTGTGGGTTCCGCGATGCTGCACCCCGAATCCTTTGATGTCATCGTGATCGGCGCCGGCCATGCCGGCACCGAGGCGGCCGCCGCGTGCGCGCGTATCGGGGTGCGTACCCTGCTGCTCACCCACAACGTCGAGACCGTCGGCCAGATGTCGTGCAACCCGGCGATCGGCGGCATCGGCAAGGGCCACCTGGTCAAGGAGATCGACGCGCTCGGCGGGATCATGGCGCGCGCCGCCGACCGCGCCGGCATCCAGTTCCGCATCCTCAACTCGCGCAAGGGCCCGGCGGTGCGCGCCACCCGCGCCCAGGCCGACCGGGTGCTGTACAAACAGGCGGTGCGCACGCTGCTCGGCGAGCTGCCGAACCTGGCGGTTTTCCAGCAGGCGGTCGACGACCTGATCGTCGAGGACGGTTGCGTCACCGGCGTCGTGACCCAGATGGGCCTCAAGTTCCGGGCGCGGGCGGTGGTGCTCACCACCGGTACCTTCCTGGCCGGCAAGATCCACATCGGCCTGAGTCACTACCAGGGCGGGCGCGCCGGCGATCCGCCGGCCAATGCGCTCGCCACCCGGTTGCGTGCGCTGATGCCGAACGTCGGCCGGCTCAAGACCGGCACGCCACCGCGCCTCGACAAGCGCTCGATCGATTTCAGCGTGCTGGAGGAGCAGCCGGGCGATACGCCGACGCCGGTGTTCTCGTTTCTGGGCAGCGCCGCCGAGCACCCGCGTCAGGTGTCGTGCTTCATTACCTACACCAACGAACGCACCCACGACCTGATCCGCGCCGGTCTTGACCGCTCGCCGATGTACACCGGCGTGATCGAGGGCGTCGGTCCGCGCTACTGCCCGTCGATCGAGGACAAGATCGTGCGCTTCGCCGACAAGGACCGGCACCAGATCTTCGTCGAGCCGGAAGGGCTCGATTCCGACGAGATCTACCCGAACGGCATTTCCACCAGCCTGCCGTTCGACGTGCAGCTGGCGGCGGTGCGTTCGATCCGCGGTTTCGAAAACGCGCATATCACCCGTCCCGGCTACGCGATCGAATACGACTATTTCGATCCGCGCGACCTCAAGCCGTCGCTCGAAACCCGCACGCTCGCGGGGCTTTACTTTGCCGGCCAGATCAACGGCACCACCGGCTACGAAGAGGCGGCCGCGCAGGGGCTGGTGGCCGGCATCAACGCCGCGCGCGCGGTGCGTGAACAGGAGCCGTGGTGGCCGCAGCGCAGCGACGCCTACCTCGGCGTGCTGATCGACGACCTGATCACCCGCGGCGTGACCGAGCCGTACCGCATGTTCACCTCGCGCGCCGAATACCGGTTGAGCCTGCGCGAAGACAACTCCGACCTGCGACTGACCGAGACCGGGCGTGCGCTCAAGGTGGTGGATGACGCGCGCTGGCAGCGGTTCGCGACCAAGCGCGAGGCGATCGCGCGCGAACAGGCGCGGCTGCAATCCACCTGGCTGCGGGCCGCGGTGGTGCCGGGAGAGGACGCGCAGCGAGTGCTGGGCGCGCCGCTCGCGCGCGATGCCAGTCTGATGGAATTGTTGCGGCGGCCGGAAGCGAGTTACGCGCCACTCATGACGCTGCCCGGCGCCGGCCCCGGTGTTGCCGATCCGCAGGTCGCCGAGCAGGTCGAGATCCAGGCGAGGTACGCCGGCTACATCGATCGCCAGCACGAGGAGATCGAACGCCACCAGCGCCACGAGGACACGCGGCTGCCGGAGGATCTCGATTACGGCACGGTGCGCGGGCTTTCGAACGAAGTGCGCCAGAAGCTCGCCCGCCACAAGCCGGCCACCCTCGGCCAGGCGGCGCGCATCTCCGGCGTCACGCCGGCGGCGATTTCACTACTGTTGGTGCACCTCAAAAAGCGCGCCTGAACAAGAAGTTTCGAGTTGCGGGTTTCGGGTTGCGAGTTGATCGCGGCCAAACGGCCGCTCCTACAGGCACAACACAACGCGCGCATGTGGGAGCGGCCGTTTGGCCGCGATTGGCTGTCAAAAAGAAGCGATTGGCTATTGGCGGTTGGCGATTAGCTAACTGCGAACTGCTTTAGCTAACCGCCAACCGCTAATCGCTAACAGCTTACTGCTGTGCCGGAGCCGCCGCCGGAGCCGGTGCGGCTGGAGCAGCGGCCGGAGCCGGAGCCGGCGCCACGACATAAGTAAAGGTATTGGCGCCGAGCGTGTTGCCGTTGGCGTCCACCACCGTCACCTTCCACTCGCCGGTCCAGCTCGGGTCGAGGGTCTTGCTCGAGAACACGCGCCAGCGGTTGGCGCCGACGTCGAAGCCGACCTCGGACTTGACCTCGCCCTTGTACTCCCAGCGGTGGGTGGCGCGCTGGTTGGCCATGTCTTTGAGTTCGGTGAAGAAGTAGACGCGGGTCTGGTCGTTGTTCAGGCTGGTCAGCTGGTCGGTCGGCTCGCGATTCTCGATGGCGCTGGTGAACTGGGCGCGCGCCACGGTGCCGGTCGGCTGGGCCGGGGCGGCGGGGGCAGCAGGCGCAGCGGCCGGAGCAGCGGTGTCAGCGGCCGGCTGGGCATCGGCAGCGTACAGCGGTGCGGCCAGCAGGGCAGAGAGCAGGGCGATGGCAGTTTTCATGTTTTTTCCCTCCAAATGGTTGTGTATTGACTCCAAAACGGCCGCGCCAGCCTAACCGAAGGTCGGCACCCGAACAGCCGACACTGGACGAAGGGCGGGATTTCGAAGATGGCCGGCGGCGGGCGCTAGGTTACACTGGGTCGATAGCGATGCCTACCTGTGCCCTGACTGTTCGATCCGCCGTTCTCCGCCACCGCCCGTGAATTCCGATCCGCTCCGCACCCGTCTCGATCAGGGCCTGGCCGCGCTCGGCCTGGCGCTGCCGGCGCCGGACCGCGAGCGGCTACTCGCCTACGTGCGGCTACTCGCCAAGTGGAACAGCGCCTACAACCTCACCGCGGTGCGCGACCCGCTCGAGATGGTGACGCGCCACCTGCTCGACAGCCTGGTGATCGTGCCCCATCTTCATGGCGCGCGGGTGCTCGACGTCGGTACCGGCCCGGGTCTGCCGGGCATCCCGCTGGCGGTGGCGCGTCCGGAGCTTGCCTTCACGCTGCTCGATGCCAACGCCAAGAAGACCCGGTTCGTGGTCCAGGCGGTCGGGGAACTGGCGCTTAAAAACGTCGAAGTGGTGCAATCCCGCGTGGAAAACTACCGGCCGTCGCGGATTTTCGACACGGTCGTGTCTCGCGCGTTTGCCTCGATTGCTGATATGCTGGCGCACGCCCGCCACCTGTGCGCCCCGGGTGGGAGGTTCCTGGCGATGAAGGGCGCCTACCCGGAGGAGGAGCTCGAGGCACTGCCGGCCGGCTACGACGTCGAGGTCGTGCCGCTCACTGTGCCCGGTCTGGACGCCGCGCGCCACGTGGTAATTGTGACGCCGGCGCCGTGACTGACGAGAATTATTAGATGTCTATGGCCAAGGTCATCGCGGTTACCAATCAGAAGGGCGGGGTCGGCAAGACCACGACCAGCATCAACCTCGCCGCTTCGCTCGCCAAGACCCGCCGGCGCGTGCTGCTGATCGACATCGATCCGCAGGGCAATGCCACCATGGGCAGCGGCATCCCCAAGGACGCGCTCGAGGAGACCGTCTACGACGTGCTGCTCGGGCTGGCGCCGATCGAGCAGGTGCTCAAGCCCACCGAGGGCGGTTACGACCTGGTGCCGGCCAACAGCGACCTAGCCGGCGCCGAGGTCGAGCTGATCTCGCTCGACCGGCGCGAGCGCCGGCTGCGTACCGCGATCGAATCGCTCGCCGGGCGCTACGACTACGTGCTGATCGACTGCCCGCCGTCGCTCAACCTGCTCACGGTCAACGCCCTGGTCGCCTCGCATGCGGTGCTGATCCCGATGCAGTGCGAGTACTACGCGCTCGAGGGGCTGTCGTCGCTGGTCGCGACCATCCAGCGGGTGCGCGAGGCGCTCAATCCCGGGCTCGAGATCGCCGGGCTGCTGCGCACCATGTTCGACCCGCGCAACGCGCTCGCCAACGAGGTCTCGGCGCAGCTGCTCCAGCACTTCGGCGACAAGCTCTACAACACCATCATCCCGCGCAACGTGCGCCTGGCCGAGGCCCCGAGCTACGGCAAGGCGGTGATCAGCTACGACATGCAGTCGAAGGGCGCGCAGGCCTACCTGGCGCTGGCCGGCGAGATGCTGCGCCGCGAAGAAGCCGCCTGACCCGGACATGGATCCCATGAGCACCAAGAAACCCCGACTCGGCCGCGGCCTGGATGCGCTGCTCGGCAGCGCGCTCGAGGCGGCCGCCGCCCCGAGCGGCAAGGACGAGCTCAAGCATCTGCCGGTCGACCTGCTGCAGCGCGGCAAGTACCAGCCGCGCACCCACATGAGCCAGGAGGCCCTGCAGGAGCTGGCCGACTCGATCAAGGTGCAGGGCGTGGTGCAGCCGATCGTGGTGCGCTCGATCGGCGGCGGGCGCTACGAGATCGTCGCCGGCGAGCGCCGCTGGCGCGCCTCGCAGCTGGCCGGTCTGCACACCGTGCCGGCGGTGGTGCGCGACATCCCCGACGAGGCGGCGATCGCGATCGCGCTGATCGAGAACATCCAGCGCGAGAACCTCAACCCGGTCGAGGAGGCGATGGCCCTGCAGCGCCTGATCGACGAGTTCGGCATGACCCACCAGCAGACCGCCGAGAGCGTCGGGCGCTCGCGCGCCGCGGTCACCAACCTGCTGCGGCTGCTCACGCTCAACGCCGACGTGCGCGAGATGCTGGAGCAGGCGCAGATGGACATGGGCCATGCGCGCGCGCTGCTGGCGCTGACCGGCAAGTCCCAGAGCGACGCCGCCCGCCAGGTGGTGGACAAGGGACTGTCGGTGCGCGAGACCGAGCAGCTGGTGCGGCGCCTGACCGAGCGTCCGCACGCCGCCAAGGCTACGCACCGCAAGGACCCGGACGTGCGCGCGCTCGAGGAGAAGCTGTCCGACAAACTCGGCGCGCGCGTGCACGTCCAGTACGGCGCCTCCGGCAAGGGCAAGCTGGTGATCGAGTACAACAGTATGGACGAGCTCGACGGCATCCTGGCGCGTATTCGCTAGCGCGCCAGAAAAAGCGAACTTCTGTCGCAGAGGCGCAAAGACGCAAAGAAGGCAGGCAGAGATCCAACCGTGTTTCTTTGCGCCTTTGCGTCTTTGCGACTGGTGTTGCCGTCCGGCTCGCGAACTGCGATTCGCGGTACTATATAAAGAATAACGGCGGCCCCGCGCCGCACCCCAGGCCCCAAGGAGGCATCATGATCCGCAGCGCCCGCCCTCTCCTGCTCGCCGCCGTGCTGCTGCTCGGTGCCGGCACCGCGCGTGCCGACCTGGATCAGATCCGCGCGGCGGCCGAGGCCGGCAGTGTCGAGGCCCAGCTCGAGCTCGGCATCCTGTTCCACTACGGCTTCAATTACCCCGGCAATGAAATCCCGGCGCTCACCTGGTACATGCTGGCGGCCAACCAGGGCAATGCCCGCGCCGCCGGGCTGCGCGACCAGCTGATGGCCAAGATGAGCCCGCAGCAGATCGAGGAGGCGATTCAGCAGGTCACCCAGTTCAGACCGTCCGGCCCGGCGCCAACCCCGGCGACGCCCCCGCCACAGCCGGCCGCACCGGCAGATGCTCCGGCCACGGCCCCGAACGAGGCCACACCGGTGGAGACGCTTCCGGATCTGAACGCACCGGCCGAAACCCCGGCCGCGCAGTAACCCCCGGCCCCGATTTAGCGCACCACGCGCTCGGCCAGCAGCCGCGCCACCTCGTCTTCGTCGACGTCGCTCCAGTTCTGGTAGGCGTCGGCCACACCAAAGCTCAGACCCTCGCGCAGGTTCGCGCAGTACAGCACCTCCACCTGTGCCAGCACCGCGGCTGCCGATTCGGCGTGCGCGGTCGGCACCGCCACGACGATGTCGGTTGCGCCCTGGTGGCGCAGCGCCGCCACCGCCGTCAGCAGCGTGAAGCCGGACGCCAGCCCGTCGTCGACCACGATCGCCGTGCGACCCGCCAGCTCCGGGAACGGCCGCGCACCGCGCAGCCGCTGCAGGCGCCGCTCGATCCTGGCGCGCGTGGCGCGCACCCCGTCTTCGATCTGTGCCGCGCCCAGCCCGACGTGCGTCACCAGCGCTTCGTTGAGCCGCAGCGTGCCATCGAAGGCGAGCGCGCCGTAACCGGCCTCGCGGTTCCACGGCAGCGTCAGCTTGCTCACCACCGCGACGTCCAGTTCCAGGGCAAGGGCGCGCGCCACCTCGGCCGCGACCGGCACGCCGCCGGCCGGAATGCCGAGCACGATGGCGCCGCCCGCGCGGTACCCGACCAGCATTTGCGCCAGCACCTCGGCGGCGTGGGCGCGATCGCGGAACACCCGCAGCCGGTTGTGCAGGGCAGGGAGTTCGATCAGGCGGTTCAAAGGCAGTTTCAAGAAAGCAGTTTCAAGTGGCAAGTAGCAAGTCTCAAGTCTATAGCAACCCGGACGGCGAACCCCCGCCACCGAATCCACGCGCGCCGAACTTGAAACTTGCTACTTGAAACTTGAAACTGCGGTGCTCCGATTTCTGGAGCATTGCCCCTCGTGTTGAAGTGGATCGCCGCTACGGCACTGATCGCCTTTGCCACCGCGCTGGCGCTGTTCGCGCTGACGCCGGCACGGCTGCTGGCTGCGCACGTGATCTTCGCGCTCGGGGTGTTGCCGCTGATTCTGGCGGCCATGGGCTTTTTCGTGCCGGTGCTGACGCGCTCGCGCGCCCCGGAACGTGCGATCCGTCTATTGCCCGTGGCGGCGCTCGCCGGCGGTCTGCTGGTGGTGCTGCACTTCGCCGCCCCGGCCGCGCTGGCGCGCATCGATCTGGTGGCGGTGGCGCTGTTGGCGATCGTTGTGCTGCTGCTCGGTTGGCTGTGGCGGCGTGCGCGCGGCGCGATCGGGCCGGCGCATCCGGGCCTCCGCTGGTACGCGGCGGCGCTCGGCTGCCTCATGCTGGCGCTCACGGCGATCGCGCTGCTGCCGTGGTTCGGCGGCGAGCGCGCACTGCTCCGTATCCTGCATCTGCACTTCAACACCCTCGGGTTCGTGGCACTGACCGCGGTCGGAACGCTGCAGGTGTTGATGCCGACCGTTGCCGGCACGCCCGACCCGGATGCGGCCCGGCGCCTGCGACTCGACCTGCCGTGGGCGCTGACCGGCACGCTGCTCGTTGCGCTCGCCGGCATCGATGCGAAGCTGGCCTGGGCCGGGGCGCTGCTGTGGGCGGTGGTGTTGCTGCGGCTCGGCGGGGCGTGGTGGCGCCGCTACCGCGCCGTGATGTTCGCGCCCCACCACCCGGCGGCGGCGCTGGCCGGTGCCTGGCTCGGCCTCGTGCTGCTGCTCGTCGCCGGCGTGCTGCACGGGGAGGGGATCGTGCGCGCGCTCGATGCGGTTCCGGCATTCGTGCTGGCGTTTCTGCTGCCGCTCGTCACCGGCGCGCTCAGCTGGTTGTTGCCGGCGTGGTGGCGCCCAGGCTCGAGCGTCGCGTGGCAGACCGAGGCGCGCGCCGCGCTGGCGCGACACAGCGCGCTGCGCGCGGTGCTGTTCCTCGCTGGCGGCACCGGCGTGCTGCTCGGGCAACGCGCCGCGATCATTCTCGCGGTCGCCGGTCTGCTGCTGTTCGGATCCCGTCTGCCGCGCGCATTGCGCGCGCCGCGCTGAACCTCAGCGGTTTTCCAGCTCCTCGCGGAAGCGCGCCTCGTCGAAGCTCGCGCCGAGGTGCGCCGTCACCGCGCGCAGATCTTCCTCGGCGCTGGCGAGGCAGCTGCTCGCGCCCGGTGACGGTGTCATGTTGAACAGGATGCCGTTGCCGGGATCGATCTTGGCCTCGCCCATCAGCAGTCGCTTGCCGATGCGATCGACCAGCTGCGTGCGCAGGCCGCCGACCCCGTGGGCGAAGCGCAGGTCGCGCGCCCTGAGGCCGGGCACGATCTTGCGCGCCTCGCGCAGGAACAGCCGGCGGCGGATCAGCGGCACCTCGAACAGCAGGTTCTTCACGATGTAGCGTCGGGTGTCGGGGTCGGCGAGCAGGTCCCACAGCACCCGGAGCAGCGCGCCGTCGAAGCGCACCACGCGCAGGAAGTCGATGAACGAGCGCAGGTGATAGCGCTCCAGCTCCGGCAACAGCAGCGCAGTCGGGCCGAAGCGGGTCGCCTCCGGCACCAGCACGTCCGGATCGCCGTGGATGGCGGCGAACGGCAGCTTGTCATGTTGCACGGTGTAGACCTTGCCGTTCAGCACCGGCGGCGCGAAGTAGAAACTGCCGGCCACCGGCAGGCAGGAGAGCTCGCGGCCATAGCCCATCTGCTGCGCGAGGAACAGGCTGTGGCCGCCGGCCGCCACCACCACTGCACCGGCGCGGATGACCCCGTTGTCGGTGACCACCTCGAAGCGGCCCGCGGTTTCGTGCACGCGCCCGACGCGCGTGCTCAGCAGCAGCCCGACCTCCTTGCCGGCGGCGCGCGCCTGGGTGGCGAACGAGCAGGCGAGCGCGGCGAAGTTGGCACCGGTGAATTCGTTCTCGGCGCCGCAGGCCACCAGCTCCTCGGGCCGCGCGCGGCCGTCGGCATACACCACATTCGGTTCGAGGCGCGCGATGTCGGCCTTCTCGAACAGCCGCATGGCCGGGTAGTGCGGCCCGAACTCCTCGAAGCGGCGGCGCAGGCGGGCGCATTCCTCCGGCCCGACGCCGAGCACCATCTTCGAATGCCGGTAGAGCAGCGGCTCGTGGGCGGCGAGGCGGGTCGCATAGTTGGCCACCAGCGCCGCCGCGCGCTGCACCGTGAGCGCTTTGGCGAGGGTATAGTTGGTCTCGATGTCGCCGCAGTGCAGAGTCTGGCTGTTGTGGGTGGCAGCGCTGTTCACCTGCGCCAGGCCCGGGTATTTCTCCACCAGCAGGATGCGCCGGATCGAGCTGTAGCGGGCCGCGGCGAACAGCAGCGCGGTGCCGGTGATGCCGCCACCGACGATGACCAGATCGGCGCTGTGGGAACGGTGCATGTGATGAGGCGCTCGAAAATGGGGAACAGCACAAGCGTAGTTTTACCGTCCTGCCGCGACAAGTTAAGATGCCCGACCGGATTTTTTCAGACCCGAACATGACCGCTGACCCGAACATCATCGATGTGAACGAGCCCGATTTCGAGGAGCGCGTGATCGCGGCTTCGCGCACCAC
>Ga0316630_10000969_pt1 | contig 10171 bp, 7 predicted proteins | sample OWC_May_M1_C1_D6_FD_207658 | JGI IMG/M metagenome (GOLD analysis project Ga0316630, IMG submission 207658) | Wetland soil microbial communities from Old Woman Creek delta, Ohio, United States - OWC_May_M1_C1_D6_A | ecosystem: Environmental > Terrestrial > Soil > Wetlands | place: USA: Ohio...
GATATTTCCCATCAGGTGAAACTGAAGCGGAGATAGCATTACTGCCTTTCATGTTTATATCGGGGCCAAAAGAGACACCTTCACTCCAGTTATCATCATTATCCCTGAAAAAAATATAATAATTTGCAAACCCCGGATTAATTTCATTCTTCTTATTATCAACACATCCGATAAGGTAACTCTCATCCGGTGATATAAAGGCATTGTATATGTTCCCGTTCGCATTGATTACAGGGGGAAGAAGCTCCGGCGTATAAAATTTGTTTCCGTTTTTCTTTGCCATTAATATCTCCGACTTTCCTGTCTGCTCATCGCTTCGGGTAAAATAAAGTGTTCCCGTTTTTGTCAGCGACGGGTAAAACTGTGAGTTTGGCCTGTTAAAGACAGTATCAGGATTATATACTTCACCCCATGTTCCATCACTCTTTTTATCGGAAGCCCAGATATTCTGATATGCCCATCCGGGTTTTGGTTCTTTACCGTCCGGTGGTATTGTTGAGAGAAAATAAATTGTTTTTCCATCAGGGGATAAGCACGGTTCCAGGAAGAAATACTGGCTGTTGCGTGCAAACGGAGCAATTTCAGGTTCTGTCCATATATCGTTCTCAAGCCTTGTATACAAGATAGTTACGTGTCGGCCTGTAAGTATTCCATATAATATTTCAGTTCCATCGGGAGAGATTGTTATGTCGCGTTCATAGTAACCAGTGGCGATAATGTCCGGAGCAAATAGTTCAGGAGTCATGCCGGGAGGTTTCTGTCCCAGGTAAGGGAGACTCAGGTTTGGAGTGTTGACCTTCTGACCTGAAATCGCAAAGCTGAACAATGCCAGAAAGGATAAAGTTAAAAGTCTTTTCATGGTATCCTGAATTTAATATACATAAGGTAATATCTTCTCAAAGATTATCTGATTTATGCTCATCCAGTGCTCTCCTGCCTGCTGGTCAGTCAAGTCGCTTGTCCAGCAGGTGGCTGTTACAACAAGCTGCAGATCAGGAACAACAATGATGAACTGCCCTCCCCAGCCCATTGCCATGTAATACCTGTGACCTCCCTCACTTCCCAGCCATATCTGGTAGCCGTACTCGGGGCCATAAGGAACATCATTGTTTGTTGATATTTTTTTTGTGGTCATTGTGGTGATCCACGATTCCGGAATAACTTGCTGATCATTGTATTTCCCCTTGTTAAGGATAAGATTACCGAATTTTACCATATCGGCAGGGGTGATCCTTAAACTAGCTGCACCATTGGGATAGCCCTTATCATCTTTTGGCCATTGGAGTTTTGTAATACCAATCGGATCAAAGAGATACGTTTTTGCAAAATCAAACGTGTTGATGCCTGTTGCTTCTGTAATTATAACCGAAAGTAAATGCGAAGCTCCATCACTGTAGTTAAATACCGTCCCCGGTGTAGCGACAAGAGGAAGATCAATGATGTATTGCAGGTGATCGGCAGTAGTGGCCCATGTATTATATAAGCTTGAAGGTGAAGTGCCGTTCCATGAATGTCCGAACGACATTTTGAGAAGTTGGTCGATTGTGATATTTGCTTTTGTATTATCGGGGAAGGTTACTATTCCCGTAAGGTATTTGCTTATCGGATCGTTCACACTTTCAATATAACCTTTATCAATTGCCAGTCCGACCAGTACGCCTGTAAAAGTTTTAGTGACCGACATTATGCTCTTAATACTGTCGGCGCCATAGGTTTTATAATTTGTATATTCCTCTGCCACGATTGTTCCCTCACGGCATACAATGAGGCTGAGAGCTCCTTCAACTGTTTTGAATTCATCGAAAGCCAGTGTAAGCTGTTCTCCGTCAATATTATACTGTTCAGCAAGCGGGAAATGGTTATTTTCCTGCTTTTGGCATGAGTTGAAAACACCGACCAGCAACAGGAATAATCCCTGAATTATCATTTTATTTCTGTAAAGCCGGAATGATGTACTCTTCGACAATTTCATAACATGATATTTTTTCATTAGTGAAATAATTGCCACCTGTAAAAACAATAACTGCTTCAAGCTCAGGGATTACAATTATCAACTGACCTCCCCAGCCGGAAGCAAAGTATGAATCATACTTGTTACCTGCTGAGCTATATTCTTTCTGCCACCATTGAAATCCATATCCATCCGACCATTTGAAATCGTTTGAGTAGTCATTCGGATCAATATGCATCATTGTCGACTCAGTGCACCATTCTTCTGAAATCAGCTGTTCCCCGTTCCATGCACCTTTATTCAGGAACAGCTGGCCGAATTTTGCCATATCCCTGGGTCTCAGCATAAGGTCTCCGGATGTAAATATTATTTCAGGCTTGATTTTTTGCCACTCATATACTTTAATGCCAAGCTTTGAAAATAGGAAAGAGTCGCAAAACAGATCAAGTCTCAGGTTTACAGCACGATGAACAATCTCACCTATGAGATTGGTATTGCAGTTTGCATATTCATAGAATGTTCCGGGGGATGTTACCAGGTCTTTTGACAGGATAAATCTCATCGGATCGCTGCTGGTAAAAAGCTTATACATGTCGTTGGCAGAGTCATAGTATGAGGTTGACTCATCATCCCATTGCAAACCGGATGTCATTGTTAGTAAATGTCTGATTGTCAGGTTTTTCTTTCCGGGAGCTAATACAGTCATGTCAGAATATTCGGGAAAGAAATCAAATACTTTTTCGTCAATGGATTCTATATACCCTTTGTCAATTGCAATCCCGAGGAGAGCTGAAGCGAAACTTTTAGTTGCAGAGCACAGAGTGTGAAGGTCATCCCTGTCGAAACCGTATTCTCCTGTGTATTTACCGAGTTTGAATTTTTCTCCCTCAAAATATTCCTCAAACACCAGTTTGTCATCTTTTATGATAATGATACTGTGGATATTATGGTCCGGTGTTGCATAGATCCTGTTCATCAGGTTAGAAAGGATTTTTTGATCAATTTCTGCATCGCTCAGCGAATTTGTTACCCATCCGTCATCAATCTGATCCGGAGTCTTATAAGTATATACTTCAGGGTAATCTTCCTTGTTACAGCTTGCCTGAACAATTATCAGGAATAAAAAAAAGGGGATAAAGAATTTACCAGGATTATGATATATAACTGATAATTTCATCCTGTGTAGTTTAATGACCATTATATATAAGACCCGTCAGAACAATAAAACCCTTTAGATATTTAACCATGGAGTGACACGGGTCTTAGCTCCGCTCAGACTTAAACGGAGTTACACTGTTTAAAACCGTGCAACTCCGTGTAAAACTCTGAGGTACTCCGTGGTTAATTTTTTGGTTTTAAAAAATAAATATTGTCTCTTTCAAGAAGTTCAGAATTCACCTTAACAATCTCGAAACCTGCTTTTTGAGCATCGCCTTTCAGCTTTTCCTGCGAGGTGCTTTCGCTTCCAGTCTGGCCTGTCTTAACAGGATCCCGTTCAACAATAACAAGAACACCATCTTTTTTCAGGCAGGGAATTGTATTTCTCATCATCTCCACCGGCTTATCAAGATGATGGTAGGTGCTTACCATGAATGCGATATCGACCTCTCCTGAAGGCAGCATCGGGTTATCTACTTTGCCAGGGAAGGTTTTTACATTGGTCATATTGTTGCTCTGGCACCTGTGTTCAAGATAGGTGAGGGCATCTTTATCAATATCATTTGCATACACATTACCCTTTATACCAACCCTGAGTGAGAAAAATACTGTCATACGCCCTCTACCGGCACCTATATCAGCTATAGTCATCCCTTCTTTAAGTCCGATGGCATCCATAAGCTTTTCGGGCTGGTGCTGGCTGTTAAGCCACGATTCCCCCGGTTCAACAGGTACTTTATTTTCCTGCGGGATAACTGCCGGACAGTTTATTAAAGAGATTGCCAGAACCAGGTAAATATGTTTCTTCATGATTATCAGGTTATTTTCTATTTTAATGATGGCAAAATATAATTGCAAATGATTTCCTCACACGGAGTGCCAGTTACATAATTTGCTCCGGTAAATACAACTACCATTTTTTCGTCAGGTATTATTATTATCATTTGCCCGCCCCATCCTTCGGCACGGTATGAACTGTATGACTTTCCATTTGCATTGAAATCTCTCAACCACCAGAGATATCCGTAACCATCAGCCCAGGTAACACCAGGGGATATATGATTCTCAACAGATTCTCTGATCCATTCCGAAGAGATGATCCTAATCCCGTCCCAGACTCCATCATTTAAATACAGATAACCCAGCTTTGCCATATCGCGCGGAGTAATATAGATATCACCATGGCAGCATGTTATGCCAGACGGTGATAGAGTCTGCCAGTAATAGTTTGTTATTCCAAGGCGACTGAACAGATTTGTTTTTGAAAAAGCCTTGATGTCCTCACCTGCTGCATTTTTTACGATCTGCCCCAATAGATCAACTCCTCCTCCATTGTAATAGAACGCAGTGCCGGGTTCTGTTACCAGTGGTTTTGAGAGCAGATATGATACCGGATCTGAAGACTGGTTAAAAAGAATGACATCATGATTTGATTCCGAAACGGACACATCCCATTCGTTCCATTGCAGACCGCCTGACATTGTAAGCAAATGTTTGATTTTTATCTTTTCCCTGCCGCCTGTGCTTAACGAAGAGTGATCAGGGAGATAATCGAATATGCAATCATCCTCACTGCTGATAAAGCCCTTATCTGAAACGATTCCAACCACAATAGAAGTGATGCTTTTTGTTGCAGAATGTGTATTATGACGTGTATCTCTGTCGAATTCAATATATTTTCCGAGATAATCCTTACTGTTCATACCAAAATCGTTGCCGGGCCAATATTCCTCGAACACCAGCTTCCCGTCTTTAACGATAACAATACTGTGAACGTTCATGTATTGTTTATCATATATCCTGTTTACCAGTTGTTCAATAAGCAATGAATCCATTCCAACGCTTGTCAGGGAAGCTGTTTCCCATCCGTCATCCATATAGTCCGGCGTTTGGTAATCATATACATCGGGAAATGTCTTCTCGCAGGAAACTATGAAAAGCGCTATCAGGAATGTTCCATATATTTTTATAGCGCACCTCATTTTGAATTGCCTTTTATTTTAATCATAATCTTTAACTAAGTCATCTGAATTATTAAATATCAGATTGCCGCAATAAATCTGCCTACCAGTTCCATTACAGCCTTAGATTCTGGCCATGCATCAGGATCAAATATACCAGGGACATATGCTGTTGAAACAACCACCATGTTTAAATCCCGGATGATTACAACCATCTGGCCGCCATGTCCCCAGGCAAACCATATCTGGTGGCTTCCCGCAGTTCCCGACCACCACAGGTATCCATATTTGAGAGTACGGATATTAGTTAATATTTCCCGGCCATAGGTTGATGAAGAATATACCTGAAAGGTGGAATTCACCCATTCAGAAGGGATAAGCTGTATATTTTCCCAGACGCCATTGTCGAGGTATAGCTGTCCGAATTTGGCAAGACTTCTTGGTGTCATATAGATATCACCGCTTCCGTAATAGTATCCGTTGGCGTCTCTAGGCCAGCTGGTAACTGAGATGTCGATGTCATCAAAAAGATAACTGCGTCCGAATGATAAGAGCGATTGATTTGCACTCCTGGCTATTATTATTCCCATTATATGTGCTGTAAAATTCGAATATCCGAATTGTGTGCCAGGATCATGCATGAGTGGGAACTCCTTCAGGAGCGGGATCCAGTTTGATGAGCCGAAAAGCGTTTCAAGATACCCGTAAACCTCTTCCCATGGATAACCTGACCTCATCTGGAGTATCTGCTCCACAGTGATCTCAGATTTTTCCGGATCAGTAGATTCCCAGGCAATTTCAGGGAAATAATCCTTCAGTTTCTGATCAGTGCCTGTGATAAATTTTTCTCTTATAGCTATGCCTGCAAGTGCTGATATAACGCTTTTTGTTACTGATGCGGACTGTGCAGCATCATTCACTGTCATCCCGTTAAAATATTCTTCAGCTATCAGATACCCGTTCTTTACTATCAGCAGGCTATGAAGATTATCAAGATATCCGGCATCAATGAAAATATTATGAATAACAGTTGAATCCATCCCTTGTGCCCGGAGACTTGAGACTGACCATCCGTCATTCATTTTTACCGGCTTCCATGATACCGGTACCTGCTCTTCTTTAGTACAGGAAATAAAAAGAAAAAATACCGTAATCATTAAAATGTTCAGATGTCTCCAGTGGTGCATGATCTCTTACTTGTTATTCTGAAGTTCTCTTTTAACTTTTTCAGTATCTATCTCCATAATCCAGATATCATGATTACCAGTCCTTGTGCTGGTAAAGGCGATCTTGCTACCGTCAGGTGACCATGTTGCACCTTCGTTATGGCTGTTCTTTGTAACGCTGAGCGGAAGTGACTTGCCTCCTTCAGAAGGCATAATATACAAGCCCAGGTATTTATCATTCATGACTGCATATACCAGTAATGAACCATCAGGTGATAGTGCAAGGTGACGATAAAAGTTATCATTATGACCGGAAACAAGTGTCTTCACCCTGTTTTCAGAAGATATTTTCAGCATTTCACATTTTCTCGTCTGCCTGTCCATATTTGCGATGAGAATGGTTTTACCATCCGGCAGCCATCCTCCTGGTAAAGGGAGCTTTGCTTCCTCGCGGAACAGACTTTTCAGTTCGCCGGTTTTAAAATTATATGTACAAACCGATAATCCTTTTCTTTCAAGGAATGCAATCTGAGAACCATCCGGAGACCAGCAGGGGAGACCTCCGTTCTGGATCAAAACTGAATCAGGCAGAAATTTTATCACATCACCTCCCTCTGCAGGTATCATTCTGATACTATTACCGGTATCGGCATCAAATACAATATATTTTCCATCAGGTGACCATTTTGGATGCTCGGAAAGTCCCCTGAAAATTTGTATGGCTCCCTTTCCGTCTGCTGATACTTTCCACAAGCCGTTTCTACCAAGTGTATCACTATACATATCAGTATGTTGGTACACAACGTATTTGCTGTCAGGAGACCATGTGGCAAAGCCATCCTGGGTAGGATCAGTGGTCAGCTGCCTGGCAGGGAACATGTCCTGAGCTGATAACGGGATAACCGTTAAAAGCAGTACTAAGACCTGTAAGCTTTTGTAAATCATTACGGTAAGATTTAGGTATAATTAAATGTTTATAATATTTTGACCAGCATTACTCCTGCAATAAGCCCGGCAAACAGAATTAAAAGGCTGATAATTATCCACCACCAGATTTTACCCCATTTCGGAGTAATCACTTCCTCTTCATTTCCTGCAAAAACATTCCATGCCCGGTAACCTCTCTTAACTGCCCAGTATTCATAGATGAAAATGAATAAACCACCGATCAGGCTGCCTGCAACAGTTATTGCCCACCATGTCATCACAATCCAGGGTGATAAAGGTATTATCTGTGACATCGCCAGGGTTCTGTTTACAAGTACCATGGAAACAGGAAAGATCCCGGCCAGTGCCAGAAATGTTGTGACCAGTACCTGAGGGAAACGCTGAAACAGGAATTTAATGAATCTCTTTTTTCCTGCCAGAGCAAGCAATGGAGATTGGAAAATCATCCATGCTGCCAATAAAGGAAGTCCCAGTATAAGGAGGACCTGTTGCTGTTCACCGAGACCTCCGGATATCATTTTTAAAACCATTATAATCAGTGCAACAAGATAAGCAACAATAACAGGTACCAGGTTCCCGGTTGTCTCATTAAGAGCATTCCGCCATATTGATGTTTTTGACCTATTATGAGTAGCGAGTTTTGCAGCCAGGGCGAACGGGCCGAGTACAATTACTGAAGGGATCCAGAATCTCAGACCTTTATTCCGCGGTGGAATAATCAATAGTAAAATCAGGCTGATAACTACCAGGGCACTCCATGATCTGCCAACGACTTTATTAATTCTTATACTCTTTGTCACCTGCCTGTAACGGTCTGCAGCTTCCAATTGCACATCTTCCGGGAAAAGTTTGCTGAGAGGTCCTGCTTCCCTTGGATTTTCAAGTTCCTCCTTAACATTAATAATAACCGGATCATCAAACTGGTAGAAATAGTAAAGGTAAATAACACCATTGACAAGATCAGCCACCAAAGTTTCAATTGTCCAGCTGGAACTCTCCTGATGGATTGCATCCATAACACTTGTAATATCATTGAAATTCAGCGACCCTTCACTGTTAATAAGCTGACCCAGCATCTCATTGGCTTTATCATACCGCCAGCAGGGGTAAGTGTATGCATTTGCCGGATTAGCAACATTAAAATTTGTGGATACCAGGTATCCGTCACCTGGTTGTTTCCTGGTGAATACCATTTCCCCATCCTTCCCGGCACTGATTATCACTGCATCGCCGGTTTTATCTGCAAAATGCATCTGGTCATGCATATATGGAAACCGCTGATGCCTATTGGCCCATTCGATGACTTCCGTCACAGTTGAGCACTCATGCATAATCTGCATTAAATAGTGGTGGTAATATTCTCCGCTGACAGGCAATCTTTCTGAATGCGGATTCACTTCAAACCTTGGAAGTCCGTTTGCATCGTAAGCCAGACCTTTCTCGTTAACTCCCTGCTGAGGATCATCAGGGACACCGATCCAGATCACTCCGTATTTAGAGGAATCGCCCGGTTCAACCCAGTAATACTGGTCGGGATTGATAAAATCGTCGTTCCCGGCGAAAAATACTCTGTCGCCCTTCGATATAGTAATTACAGAGCATCCGGAAGGGATTTTCTGTTCCTTGCTGAGTGCACTCTGAGATAATGCATTCAGCCATAACAAGTTAATCGTAAGAAAAAAAAGTAATCTTTTCATTTATTAATCTATTTTGTTTTTATCTTATCAAGTATTTTTTTCGCGTTTTCATTACCCGGATTTAACTGAAGTGATTTTTCATAATTCATAATGGCATTTTCATTATCTCCGTTTTTCATATATGCTTCTCCAAGGCTGTCATAAAGATTGGCAGAACGCGGATAGATCTCCAGGGCAAGTAATAAGACTTTTATTGATTCAGTGCTTTTACCCCTGTTAAGTAATGAATAGCCCAGTGTGTTTAAATCATTTTCATTGAAAGTAAGCTTGTTGTCCTTTGAGGTTCTTATTTTCTTAAAGTTCCTGATCGCCTTATCAATTCCCAATATGGGAATATCCTTTTCCAGGGCATAGACCAGAGATTCACTGATGTATATTTCCAGATTATTCCTCCTGTTTCTGATGGCAATAGCATCGACAGGCCTGATTTTCAGGAACTGGTCATAGTATTCTATGGCTGTTTCATAATCACCCAGGATCCTTTTCAGGTCTCCCATTCTCATCAGGGCATTTAAAGAATTCGGATAAACAGACAGCATATATTCAAGTAATTCGTATAATTCACCATACCGGCCTCTGGTTAACAGCTTGTCGCTTTCCATTGTCAGAACATGTTCAGGTGCCGGAAGATCTACCCCGAGATTCTTACTGATTTCTTTGTAGAAGGTTATAATATCATTCACATTTTCCACTTTAAGCGTTTCAGGAAAAGTATAGGATTCAAACAGAGCAAGCAGCCCTTTTTCAGCCGGTACGGGAGGAACAAAATAACCTGATGGTTCTTCGAGTCTGAAAGAAAACCTGAAATCCTTTGGTGCCCGGGTGTTCATCAGTTTTGCAAACTCTGAAGCAGTTCTGACATAAAGAGGATTACTGTCCTTTTCTTCCTTAATAAAGAGAAACCTTCTGAGAGTCAGGTTGTTATTGAAGAACCTCTCTGCCATTTCATATAATAATTCTCTGTTCGGTCCCACGAAGGGATTTTCGATGATAAAGGCGTGAAACAGGTCGGGATGATTGAGCAACGAATAAAAGGAAAACACAGCTCCGGCCTGCGGTCCTATGACTATCCTGTAATCCAATGTCCGGTAATTGCTGTTTATATAAGGGAAAAGTTCGTTAATGAAAAACCTGGAAGTGTTGTCGATGGATCCGTCAGAAACAGAAGAATAATCACGGTATCTTTCGGCACTTGCCACTCCCACAATGATCATTTCGGGTACTGCCCCTGTTGCTGCCAGCATGTCGCAGGCTGTAATAGTTGGAAGGAGATATGCTGAAGTATTTTGC
>Ga0316630_10000970_pt1 | contig 10169 bp, 6 predicted proteins | sample OWC_May_M1_C1_D6_FD_207658 | JGI IMG/M metagenome (GOLD analysis project Ga0316630, IMG submission 207658) | Wetland soil microbial communities from Old Woman Creek delta, Ohio, United States - OWC_May_M1_C1_D6_A | ecosystem: Environmental > Terrestrial > Soil > Wetlands | place: USA: Ohio...
CGCCGCAATTGCTCCTTCACTGAACATCTGGAACGCAAACCAACTCGTGATAACATGCCATCCGTCTGCTTGAAGTCAGAGACAAGCCCGCTGGGAGGCAGGCGGCTGGTGAAACCTTGCTGCTCATCCACACTTTGGGATCCCCATTATTCCCATCCTATCCTCCATCCGGGTTCCTGGCTATATTCCCCTTGCATGATGCAGATCGGGTCGCTGGAACTGAAGTCCAATCTCTTCCTCTCGCCGTTGGCGGGTTACACCAACCTGCCGTTCCGCCTCACGTTGCGCGAGGTCGGCGGGCTGGGTCTGGCCACCACCGACTTGGTGAACGCCCGTTCCTTGCTCGAGCAGAGACGAAAAGCCCTCAAGCTCATCGAGACCTGCCCGGCCGACCAGCCTCTAGCCGTACAGCTTTTCGGCTCCGTGCCCGAGGAAATGCGCGACGCCGCGGCGCACCTCGAATCGCTGGGTATTTCCGCCGTTGACATTAACATGGGCTGCCCGGTGCGCAAAGTCTGCCGGATCGGTGGCGGCTCCGCCATGATGACCGAATGGGACAAGACCGCCAAGCTTGTCGAAGGCATGGTGGCCGCCGTGAAGCTTCCCGTGACGGCCAAGATGCGCCTGGGCTGGGACGCGCAGAACATCACGGCGCCTGACCTGGCGCGTGGTTTGGAAGACGTGGGCGTGGCGGCCGTTTTTGTGCATGGGCGAACTCGCGAACAAGGATTTGGCGGCACGGTAAACCTCGCCGGCATTCGCGCCGTGGTCGAAGCGGTAAAGCGCATTCCCGTGATCGGCAACGGCGACGTGACCACTCCCCAGGCTGCGAAAAGAATGATCGAGGACACCGGTTGCGCTGGGGTCAGCATCGGCCGCGGGGCCTTTTACCATCCGTGGATTTTCCGACAGACCCAGCATTATCTGGACACCGGGGAGTTGTTGGCGGAACCGAGCTTTGAGGAACGGGTGCGTGTGATGTGCCGCCATCTGGACTTGATGATCGACGTGTTTGGCGAACCACAGGGATGCCGCATGTTCCGCAAGGTGGCCCCCTGGTACGCCAAGCGATTTGGTCCGGCCAAGATGTTCAACCACCGCGTCGTGCGGATTTCAAGCAAAGCTGAGTTTCACGAAGTGCTGAGCAACTATGTACGCTGGCGACAGCAATTCCTCGATGATCAGGGCGAGTTGAAGCCGCAGTATCGTCCACCGCCGCTGCTGGCTTCCTTCATGCACACCGAGGGCGCCGCTTCGAGCGATCAGATTCTCGTGCCTGATGGCCCAAGCGAGTTGTGGTAAACCTGACTGGTCACCTGCACAGGTGACGAGGGAACGAGCCCTTTAATCTCAGGGCTTGCGGTGACTCCTTGCCCTCTGGAAACCGAGGTTGAGTCCGGCTCTGAGGGCGGCTGCCAGACGTCATTATTCAAACCGCAGCACCGTGAACGAGTGTGGGGCAAAGGTAAAACGCGTGGGGCCGTTGGCGGCTCCGTGCGGCCAGGCGGATCGCCTTGGCACGATACGTTCCGGGTTCTCTGCCGTGTTCACGGCCTCCAGTGGACCGGCGAGTTCCTCGCAGGATGCCACGGGTTTTGACGGAGTAAAGCCCTCCAAACGGATGGTTGCCGGCTTGGGCTGGTTACCGATGTTCACGACTTGCAGCACCACGGTCCGGCCGTCCTCGCTGCGTTTGGCGCTGACGTCGAGCTGGTCGCCTGGACTTTGCACTGCGGACTTCACGAGCAGCGGCTGGAAGTTCTGCGACACCATCCGTGTCACATAGCCCGGCGGTTGCAGCCAGACGTGTGAAGGATTGAGGAACAGCAGGCCTTGGTTCCAGCCGTTGTCGTTCTGGCCGTCCGGCTGGAGGCAGTTGGCCGAGCAGGCGACGGGCAGCTTGTCGCCAATCTGCTCCACCTGGTTGATGGCGCAGGCGTTGGCCAGCGCCCGCTTCAGCGCATGGTTGCCCGCGTTGAACTCGAAGATGACCACCTTGTATTTCGCGCCCGGACTGAGCTGGCCCAGTTGCTCAATGAAACTCCGTTCGCCGCGCAATCCGTGCGGCGCCGGCGGTTGTTCGGTGCCGATGTGAACATCAAACCAGACTTCGCGGCCACGCTCCTTGGCCAAATCGAGGATCTTCTTGTGGGCGGCCAGCGTCTTGACGGCGCCGCCTTCGAAGTTGAACGGATCCTTGATAACCTTGCGGTAGAAGAAATCGCCCACGACCAGGATGACGTCGGGGTCCCCGGCCCAGATCGCTTCGGCCCTCGGCTTGAACTTCCTCCAGTAGTCTTCGTTGACCGCTTCCTCGTTGCCGAGTTCAAGATGCCTGAGCCGATAAGGCGCGGGATGACCATCGGCAGCGCGCCGGCGGCCCCATTCGCTGTCGGCGGGACCGTTGACGTACTCAATGAAATCGGCCACGTCCTGCGGCGTCTCGTCCATGTTGATCGCCGGAATGCCGAGAAAGCCCGCCGCCTCGCAGAAATTGAGAAAGTCGAAAATGCCCCAGCCGTTCGATGAATGCGGATACCACGTGCCACGATGAGGAGGCCGGCGCTCGCGCGGGCCGATCATCTTCTTCCAGCGATACTCGGGGTGATTGATCATCGAGCCGCCGTAACGCAGCACGGTGAGGCCTTGGGCGATGAGCGCATCGGTCACGTCCTTGCGATCCGGCAATCCCTTGAAGCGTCCCCACTCGCCGGGCTGGAGAAAGGCGTGGCCCACCACGACTGATCCCGGCTGCTTCAGTTTGAGGGCGAAGCGGCCGGCCTTGTCGGAAGCGCTGGGAGTAAGTGTGAAATCCAGCCGCTCCCAGCCGTTGCTTTTCGTGTCGACCCGGGCTTCTGCACGCACCTGCGAACCGTCGAGGCTTTCCAAGGCCACGAACACGCTGGTCGGCTTTACCGCACGGGCCCAGACATAGCCTTCGTAAGGTTTGCCGGTGACGAAGTTCATCCCCCATCGATTCAGGCTCTGATTCTCGATGCCGATCTCGCCAACGCCGCTCGTGAACGTCACGCGCTGGCTCTGCCGGCCGGTGAAGGCGTCTTGTGTTTCCAACGCGAACTCTCCGGCAGCCGAGCCACGGCGCAACGCGCGCCACATGCCGCTGACACCATCGCCCCACGCGCCTTGGGCGGCCAACTCGAAGGGCATCTTTCGGGATTCGCCGCCCGTGTCGATCCACAGGTGGCGAAAGCGCGCCTCGCGCTGCCACGTGCGCAGCCCCACGCGCCCGGTGGCCAGCGGATGTTGGGTTTCCTCAAATCGGGTGATGCTCTTGCCGTTGACCAACACTTCGAGAGACCGGTCAGTCGTCCGCACGGCCAGCGTGATCCATTGGTTGACCGGCACCTCGCAGGGCACATTGCGGATCGGTTCCCAATTCTGCCGGTGGCGGCCCAGCACCAGGTGCCCCGCAGAATCGAGCGCGATCTCGTAACCGGTGAACCGGTCGGCGCCCAAGCCCGGCTGACTGACTTTGACGATCAGCCCGGCATTGCCGTTCTTCCTTTCCGGCAGCAGCAATTCCACACCGACCTCGCCCGTCGAAAAGCCCGGCTCGTCGCAGATCAGCTTCGGCCCTTCGTCGGCCTCGGCCCATAACTCACCATCACGGGTCCGCCAGCGGCCGCCATACGCGGTGAAGCCCTGGATTGGCAGGGGCGGCGCCGGCTCCTGGAAACTCTCGCCAAAAATCATCTGGCTGTAGAGCCCGCCGTAAATTTCATGGTTCACGTCCTCGATGCACGCGCCGGTCAGGTAACGCGACAGCCGATGGCTGACTTGCGTGGCATAGACTTCGATTTCCGCTTCCTGGGCTTGGCCGACCATGGCGACAGCGCCCAGCAACCCGGCCATAGACATAATCAACTGACTTTTCATTTGCGACTTTCCTCAATTCAGTCGGACGGCACGCTGGATGCGGATGGGCGGGGTAAGCCTCTGGCCTTCGGCGGGCGCTGCGTGAATCTTCCGCACCACATCCATGCCTTTGATCACGTGGCCGAACGCAGCGAAGCCCTGGCCGTCGGCATTGCGCCGCCCACCGAAGTCGAGCTCCGGCTGGTCGCCAAGGCAGATGAAGAAGCTGTCTTGAGCGGTATCGGGGCCGTCGCGCGCCATGGAGAGCGTGCCATCGAGGTGCCGCAATCCGCTGTCGCGCGTGCGTTCGATCGGAATGGGCGGGAAGAATTCCTTTTCCTTGGCGGGATTGGCCTGCGCCTGCACCACCTGGATCTTCACCTGATTGGTCGGCTGGTTGTCCATTGTGACCGTGCGGAAGAACGAGCCGTCTGCGTAGAATCCCTCGTGCACGTAGCGGAGGAAATTGGTCACGGTGACGGGGGCCACCTTCCGATAGAGTTCCACTTCGAGATCACCCAGTTCGGTCTGGATCAGCACGCGCGGCAGATCGGGAACCGGCTCGTTCCGCCACCGGAAGCGCGGAGCCCTGGCGGCGTCGAAGCCGGCGAGATGCGGGCGGCCGTCCGGCTCGCGTTCCAGAGGCTTGCGATAGCGCCACGGATTCTCGCCGAAGACCTCGGCGCACAACCTGGCAAGTTCGGGGTCGTATTCCTTCAGCTCGTCGCGGGTGTTGACGTGGTTGTGGAGGGCGTCGTTCTGGCGGTTGTTGTCGAACCAGTCCTGCACCGCTTCGGCCCAATATTCGCCCCGGTTTCCGCCGGCGTAGGTGCCTTTCCAAAGGCCCCGCTGGACGGCGCTGTCGTAGGCCCCTCTGAGCCGCCGGTCAAAGGTCGGATCAATGGCCTTCAAGCCGACGCCGTGAATCGCATGGGCGAACTCGTGAATGAGGAGATTCTCCGTCGAATAGGGATCGCCAGGATAGCCGAGCAGGTTTTCTTCGCCGCAACTGACCACGGAGCCGCCCAGCCCGCGGGCGCGACGGTCCCAGAAAACGCGTGGCTTCATGTTTCGCTGTTCCGGCACGTCGGTCGTGTATTCGTTCCAAGCCATCACCGTGAGGCGGACATGGTTGCTCGTCATCACGCGCAGGATGTCCTCCCGACCCGCCAACATGTGCTGCAGAATCCACGCTGCCTCCCGCAAGGCGAAGTCCGACACGTTGGTCGAGCCGACGACTGGAAAACCGGCCACGGCGGTGTGCTTCTGATAAAACGCGTCCAGCTTGAGTTCGCGCCGCAAGGCTTCCGGCACGGGACCGACCTCGTTGGTGTCGGCCAAGACATTCGCCATGACCATGTACCATAGCAGACCCGGCAGGAGTGTTTTCATACGTCGCAAGATTCAAGGATTCTTCAAGACACCAGGATTCTGAAAGCGCGGCGGGAGCAGTTCCGCAAAAGTCTCCACCGGCCAGAAGCGCAATCGTTCAAATCCCTTCGGCACCTCCTGACGATATTGCACATAGGCGCGGTTGCGGCCCTTCGTCGTGTAGGAAAACAGGTCGTTGTTCCGCGCACCGAGAATCTTGTAGCCCATCAGCGTGCAGTCCTCGAAATCGACATGAAGGAATTTCCCGGCGAGGTCGCTGTAAATCACGCCGGTCGCCGGCGTGCCGTGTGGCTGGGAAAAATTCATCACGATAAGGCGGCAGTTCCTGAACTGCACACGCGTGTACCCCTCGAAGCCGGGATAGCCCACCTGCAGTGCATTATCCGGGCCGACGATGGTGCAGTCCTCGAACACGGCGTCGGGCAGCTTCGGCATGGTCTTGTTGTGCGCCCGCACGTAGGCGCCGCCCGCGTCGCCCCACACGTCGAGACACAGAAAGTACGAGCGCCGAAACACCACCGGCTCGGCGGGACGGTTCACATGCGCAATGACACACACGCCGGCGAAACGGCCCAGCCCCACGCAGTCCTCGACCACCGCCGAGAACTCACAGCCCGCCTTGCAGGTCATGTCCCAGCCGATGCCCCCTTCGGAGCCGGTGCCATAGAGACGACGGAAGACCCAGCGATCCCAGATCGCGGCGGAGAAACCGGGGTCACAACGCCACGGCCCCCACCAGTCCACGCTTTTGAGCCCGGTCTCCTTGTCGGGATCACCCCCCGCCAGAATCATGAACGTTGGATTGCCCGTGGGCGCCTTGGGATTCGTGCGCACCACGACGCGCGGCGCGCCAGAGTCAACGACCACCCAGCCGTTCGTGCCCGAGCCGAGCCGGCCGTCCCAGTCGCCTTCCAGCACGTTGTAGGCCCCGGCGGCGCCAGGATGGGCCGGGTAAAGGTTGGCTTCGTCGTAAACGTCGGGACGAACGATGATGCGATGGCCGCCTTGCGCGTCCGGCACTGCCGACAACGCTGCCTGCAGGGTGTGCAACGCCGTCTTCCAACTGCGTCCGTCCGAGTTGTTGCCCAGCTTGGAAACGTAAAGCGTCACGCCGCGCCGTTGGCCTTCGACGGCGCGGGCTGTGTCGGCACCGAACGCTGCCAAAGCCGGGAGACTTGCCGCGAGCAGGATGCCGAGTAAGTTGGTTTTCACGGGGCCATCCTGCATCGTTGGATGGAAGTTTCAAGCCGGACGACGGCCACGCTGGGGCGCAATGTGATCGCACCACCGGAACGCCGGATTCATCCGGCAGCTCCCGGCGCGAGCGGTCAGTAGCCCAACACTCGGCGCACGAACTCCCGGCTCAGCTTCAGGCTTTCGCGCAACGGGCGGGTCGGCTTGAAGTCGCGCTCGTGGGCCAGTTCAATAACGGCGTCGCCCTGAAAGCCAGCCACGCGCAGGGCCTTGGCGATGGCCGCGTAATCCATGTCGCCTTCCCCCAGCGCCTCGGACCAACGGCCATCCTTCGTCTGGTCCCGCAAATGCAGGAAAACGATTGGCTTGTAGTACTGCCGGATGAACGCCACCGGGTCCACGCCCCCGCGCACCAACCAGTTCAGGTCCGGGCCGAGCTTCACGCTGGGGATGCGCGCCAGCGTGCCCTTCAAGTCGTGGAGGTTGTCCGCCACCTCGTAGGTGTGATTATGCAGGTTCAGCACCACGCCGTGTTTCTGTCCGAGCGCGATGATTTTGCGGAGCACCTCGGCCTGGGCATTGAGTTGGTCCTCCGTTTTCTTCTTCGGCGCCTGGCCGACCGACGTGCCGAGCGTGCGCCCGCCCAGCTTGGCCAGGCGCGTGATGACCAACTCCGCGTCCTCCAGCACGGCCGATTGCTGCGCGCGGTCCCACATCGCGCCACCGAAGGACGTGCCGATCACGGGCAACCGATGCTTCTGGGACAACTCCCCAATGCGCTCGACCGCGTCGTTGGGTCGCAGCGCCGTGTGCATCAGCTCAATGGCGTCGAGCCCGGCATACTGCATGTCGGGGAAGATTTGCGGCAGCACCGGGGTGATGTCGTAATTCGGTTGCGTGGCGGCATAGACCCACGGATGGGCGCCGACGAGCACTTTCGGCTTGGGGGTGACTGAGTCCGCGGCGAGCAGCGCCTCCGCCCCACCTGCCGCAGTTGCCCACACGGTGGCTGACTTCAGAAACTCGCGCCGCGACAGGCCGCCCCTTTCGTGCAGCGCTGTGGAATACGCAAGTCCTCCGGCGCTCGCTCCGGCACCGAAGCGGTCGAAAGCAAGTGATGACTTCATGGGCGACATCATCCCTGAACGGACCAAGCGTGGAAGGCAAAAAATCCCTTCGGAAGCGGCAGTGGATTTGAACGGCAAAGCACCGTGAAGGGATCGTATGGCCCCCTTGACACGGCTGGCGTGGTTCGCGGTTTGCCTTCCAGAAGCCGCGGAATCCGCGCGGGCTTGCCACGGCACCATACGCAGGAAGATGTCCGCAGGTAAAAAATCCTTCCCGCCGGCTGCAAAGTGTGGTTTAAGTATCTGACAGAACCGGGGCGCGAAAGGCCTCAAGGCACGCGATGCGAACTCATCTGTCATGGGCGTTGATCGTTCTGGCCTGCACTCTCACAGGACGGGCAGCCGATGAAACCGCCACCGTCAGCCAGGTGCTGGATGGGGACACCTGCCAGCTTGCGGATGGACGCCACGTCCGTTATCTGGGCATCGACGCTCCGGAGAAGGGCGACCTGCTGGCTGAGGACGCCACGCAAGTCCATAACCGGCTCGTCGGCGGCAAGGCGGTGCGCCTCGAACTGGGCCGCCCGGATCGCGACCGCGATGGACGTCTGCTCGCTTATGTGTTTTTCGACAAAACGTTGATCAACGCTGAACTCGTGCGTCAGGGTTGCGCGCACATCCGCCGTCCAGTCTCCGCCAAGTACCAAAGGCTGTTGCTGCAAGCACAAGACGAAGCCCGCGCTGCGGGTCGCGGCATCTGGACCAACGCTACGCACGTGAAGCTGTCCGTGGTGAAAGTGAACGCCCGTTCCGGACGCGATGCCTTGGCCATGAAGGCAGAATACATCGTCCTGGAAAACCGTGGCGACCGTGATCTGAACCTAACCGGCTGGACCGTCGCGGACGAAGCCCACCACCGATACCTCTTCCCCAATTTTGTCCTCCGCGCCGGAGGCCAAGTCACGCTGCGCACCGGCTTGGGCAAGAACACCGAAACCGAGCTTTTCTGGGGCAGTCGCGTCGCCATCTGGAACGACGACGGTGACAGCGTTTTCGTCAAGGACGCCTCCGGCCACCTGGTGCTGGCGCACATTTATTGAACCAAGTTGGCCCCCGGCCGCGTTGCCCTCACCGAATCAGGTGTCGCTTCAGGCCACTTCAATCCACGACCTCTCCGGGAGCCGTGAATCAATGGGCTGGCTCCTCCAAGTAGTGCGACACTAGCGCGAAGGCTTGCGTTTTCAGGACTCCGGCAATAGAACCCTAAAAATGAGCCGGGCGAAGAGTCAAACGCAGGTCGGGGCGTTGTGGGTCGCACGGGTCGCCAACGCGCATGGCGCCGAGTGAGATGCTGGCCCAACCCCAATCCGCGCCGACGATGCGCGCTCTGCCGTACCGCCCGGATTTCAGCGCCTGGGAAATCGCCGGCCAGCCTGATGAATAGAGCCGGGAAATGCGTGAACTCGCCTGACAACGGATCGCATGAACAACAAATCCCTGATCCTCCTCACCCTGTTGACCGCAGGAACCATCCTATCTTCCGCACTTGCTGCGCCCGACGCCGCGCTTAACCGCTCGATGGGGCCCTTGCGCGTTTGCGCCGCGAACCCGCGCTATTTCGCTGACCCGACGGGACGGCCAGTCTATCTGACCGGATCACACACCTGGCAGAGCTTGCAGGACGGGATTCTGAGCAACTACACCGCGGTCACTCAGCCTTTTGACTACCCGGGTTACCTCAGCCTGCTTCAGACGAACCACCACAACTTCATCCGCCTGTGGCGCTGGGAACTCACCACCCACGAACCCCAGCCGTGGCCGCGGACGGGGTCCGGTCAAGCGCTGGATGGCAAGCCGAAGTTTGACCTGCGGCAGTTCAACCAGGCCTACTTCGATCGCCTGCGCTCGCGCGTGATCGCGGCCCGCGACCGCGGGACCTACCTGAGCATCATGCTGTTCGAGGACTGGATCTTCATGAACAAGCGCAAGGAACATCCGGTCGAGCAACACCCGTTTCACAAGGACAACAACGTTTCGGGCATCAATGGCGATCCGAACGGCGACGGTTGGGGCATCGAGATCCACACCCTTCAGGTGCCGGCGCTGCTGGATCTTCAAAAAACCTACGTCCGCAAAGTCATCGAGACCCTCAACGACCTCGACAATGTTCTTTACGAAATTTGCAATGAGGGCCTGCGCCACACCCGCGAGTGGCAATACGAAATGGTGCGCTTCATCAAGAGCGTCGAGGCCAAAATGCCCAAACAACACCCGGTCGGGATGACGTCTGTCGGCGACATGAACGACGACTGCTTGAAGAGCCCCGCCGACTGGACTTCGCTCGCGACGACAGGATGGGACAAGCCCAAGGACCCCTGGACATCCGCTCCACCTGCCGCCGACGGCCACAAGGTCTGTCTCCTGGATACCGACCACATTGGGTGGAAGGTTTTCATCAATGACGCCGCGTTCACGCGCGCCTGGGTGTGGAAGAGTTTCGCCCGCGGGCACAGCACGCTGCTCATGGAGAACCTCGCCCATTCCGCGGGCTGGATTGCGGGACGGGCGGCGATGGGACACACCCGTCGCCTGGCGGAACGGATGAACCTGGCCACCGCGGTCCCCCATCCCGAATCGGCT
>Ga0316630_10000971_pt1 | contig 10163 bp, 9 predicted proteins | sample OWC_May_M1_C1_D6_FD_207658 | JGI IMG/M metagenome (GOLD analysis project Ga0316630, IMG submission 207658) | Wetland soil microbial communities from Old Woman Creek delta, Ohio, United States - OWC_May_M1_C1_D6_A | ecosystem: Environmental > Terrestrial > Soil > Wetlands | place: USA: Ohio...
CAGGACCCGACGATTGCGGCTTCCGTCTCCAAACTGTACTCCACCGAAATCGCGCTCGAAGTGGCCAATGAGGCGTTGCAAATCTTTGCGGGCTACGGCTATACCAAGATGTTCCCGATCGAGAAGGTCCTGCGCGACTGCCGGCTTTTCCGGATCTACGAGGGCACCAGCGAGGTTCAGCGCCTTATTCTGTCCGGCTTTGCCCTCGGCGCCTACCAGCCGGTGATGCCGCCGTTGGAAGACCTGCCGATCCACCTCGACAAAGACACTGTCCATCTGGAGCCGGGGACGACCACTTGGCGCTGCCGCATCTGCGGCCACGTGCATTACGGCGATGAGCCGCCGGAGGAATGCCCCTTCTGTTTTTTTCCGAAATCGGCGTTCAAGAAAGTTTGAGAAAATCACCTAATCACGGGAGGCAAAGGATCGGAAAGCATTTCGAATCCACCGCAGAATGGATCGAAAGAGGGTGGAACCGCTTGGAGCTGGATGATCTTGGGCCGGGATAGGCTTTTTTTTCGTAGTGGAAGATTTAAGCGCTTTTAGAAGGGCGTCCAAGCGCGTGCTGTAACTACTGGGCACTCGATTGAACTCAGCCAAATGCCAGCCGAGTGCGGCAGCATGTTCCCGATTCCCATTCTTCAGCATCTGTTCCGCCAGCGAAAGCATGAAGTTGAAGGTCTCCTTGGGGTCTTGAAACATCTCCCCCGCCAAATCCTTCACGTGGCCGGGCATCTCCTGGGGTCCGTGCAGATGGATTAAACAATCGGCCACTGGCGCGATGACACGATGGGGTGAATATCCCTTTTGAATCGACCTTCTGAACTCCTCCAGGGCGTCGCCGTGACGCCCTAAGGCATGAAGCTCCTGGGCGCAAACGACAAAGTCGTCTATGACGGCGCTCTCGCACCACCCCTGCTTGATGACGGCAATCTGCTCTACTGAAAGCTGCTGGCGCTCCTCCAAGTCAATACCGGCAATTTCCGCCTCAATTTGAAGGATCTGTTGCTCGATGCCCGCTTTCACATCCGGGGAGAGCTTTGGCGATGAGGCCAAAATTTTGCGAAACAGCCTCAGAGCTTCTTCATGAAGCCCTTGGGCCCGATAAACATCGGCTTCCCTGCGGATGAGTGCGTTGTTTACCTTACCAAACATGCTGGGCCTGCGTGTTGAGCCTGCCTATCCATAAAACTAATGCGGCGGTACGAAGACGACTCGCTTGCTAACAATTCAAAATTTTACCATTTTTTGCTGTAAATGCAACATGCCGCGCCGCTGAAGGGCGAAACAGCAGAGTCCACTCCGGATATCATGGCAACCCGACATCGGATAACACCTTAAATAATTACGGATTTTTATTGTATATTTTTCAAGCCGTCCGCCTCTATCTGTTATTTTCTTTGGGACATGTAAACCGATTTAGAGTTCTAGCGTCTAAATTTATCAGAAGCAAAACGGTTGCCTTTTCTGCGTCATAGAAGGAAGACAGCAAAATGAAAAAAACAACTGTAACTTTCATGATTTTGTTGGCGATGCTTCTGGCCATTCCCTGGTACAGCCATGCCGGACATGGGCATAATAGCAATACGCGTGTTTTTATCGGCGGCAGCTTCTGGTTCGGTCCGCCTCCGAATTGGGGTCCGCCGGCCTGGGGTCCTCGATACTATTACGGCGCGCCGGTTTATTACGGCTCACCGGCGGTGATCGTTGCGCAACCGCCGGTGTATGCCCCACCGCCGCAGGTGTACGTTCAGCGTGGACAGACCGAGTCTGACTATTGGTATTATTGCGACAACCCTCAGGGCTTCTACCCCTACATCAAGTCCTGCCCCGGCGGATGGATGAAAGTAGTCCCGGAAACCGTCCCGCCGAACCGTTGAGGGATGCGAAGGAGGGCTTCGTCATGAAGATGATCCGGTTGAGTATGATACTGCTTCTCGGGTTATTAACGAGCGGCTGTGCCACCATCCCGCCGGGGCCGAGCGTCCTGGTGATGCCGGGCCAGGGCAAATCGTTTGAGACCTTCCAGGCGGACGATTTCACCTGCCGGGATTGGGCCAAGGTCCAGGCCGGCTGGCAGGCCAATGAGACCGTGAACCAGAACCTCGCGGGCGGAGCGGCCGCCGGCGGACTGCTGGGAGCTGCTGCAGGCGCTCTGATCGGTGCAGCCTCGGGCAACGTGGGGCCTGGAGCCGCTATCGGCGCCGGCGCCGGTCTTTTGGCGGGGACCGCCATGGCTCATAATCAGGCTTACGGGGCCGGCTGGGAAGTCCAGCGGCGGTATGACAATGCCTATCAGCAATGCATGTATGCCAAGGGCAACCAGATACCGGCCGTGGAGCAGGAACCGCATCAACGCAGCCGCTACCTACCTCCGCCGCCTCCTCCGCGGCGCTATTCCTCGGCTCCTCCCATGCCGCTACCGCCGGCGTTGCAGCCAGGTGCTTATTACCCGCCGCAGCCCGCCCGCTGGTATTAAATCGGCAGACCCCCAGGCATGAAGTCGGCGTACGTTGGCAACCGCTCCAGCGCCGGAGCGCACCTCTGACCGAATTTGCCAAAAGCGGCATCATGTTCTAAAATAAAATTACCGGACACATCACAGAATCATTTGGAAAAAAAGCGAGGAGGTTGCAACATGGTAAGGTTTCTTAAGATTGTAATTGTGGTCAGCACGCTGGCGGCATTCGGGTGCGCTTCGATGGGTGAAAAGGAGCAGACCGGCACTGCGGTCGGCGCCGGCGCCGGGGCGGTTGTCGGCGGTGTCATCGGAGCCGCCACCGGCAGCCATAATCAGCGTGAAAAAGTCGCCATCGGCGCGGCCACGGGCGCTTTGGTCGGCGGCCTCATCGGCAACCGGATCGGCGCTTATATGGACAAGCAGGAGCAAGACCTGCGAAACGCCATGGCGTCAACGATTTCACAGAACAACGCTACGATCCAGCGCAACAACGAGCAGATGCTGACGGCCACTTTTAAGAGCGACGTATTTTTCGACGTCAACTCGGCCGTTATCAAACCCGGCGGGTACGCAGAGCTGGACCGCGTCGCCAACGTACTCAATCAATACCCGCAGACGATGATTCGCGTCGAAGGTTACACGGACCAAACCGGCAGCGAGCAATACAACCTGCAGCTCTCCGAGCGCCGCGCCAACGCCGTCAAGAATGCCCTGAGCCAGAAAGGCATCGATCCGGCGCGCATCTCGGCCGTGGGCATGGGCGAATGCTGCCCGGTGTCATCCGACAACGCCGCCAACCGCCGCGTATCCATGGTGTTGACCGCCCAGGCATGACAAAGCCGACCCCTTTTCAGAAGAGAAAAAACATGCGGTAAAGGGAGAGGCCCAATAAAATTGCGGCCACCACGGCGACCCAGATAAGCTGTTCCGGAGTGAAATGGGGCATGGGAGGGGTCACAGGGCGTCCAATCCGAATTCCGTGTGCAGGCTCTGCACCGCCAGCTCGGCGTATTTTTGCTCGATCAGGCAGGAGATCCGGATTTCGGAGGTGCTGATCATCATGATGTTGATCCCCTCCCGGGCCAGGGTGGCGAACATGCGCGCGGCCACTCCCGGGTGGCTGCGCATGCCCACACCGGTGACCGAGACCTTGGCGATGTTCTCGTCGCCGAATACGTCCTCGGCTTCGATGTCCTGAGCCACTTTCTTTTCGATCTCCAGGGCGGTCTTGTAGTCGGCCTTGGGCACGGTGAAGGTGAGGTCGGTCTTGCCGCTGGCGCGGGTGTTCTGGATGATCATGTCGACGGATATGCCGGCATCGGCGATGGGAGTGAAAATCTTGGCGGCGATACCGGGCATGTCGGGCACTTTGCGCAGGGTGATGCGCGCGTCGTTCTTGTTCATGGTCACCGCGGATACCACCACCCGTTCCATACCGTTGTCTTCATTGACGACCATGGTTCCTTCCTCCTCTGAAAAAGACGATCGAACGTGCACCGGGACGTTGTACTTCATCGCAAACTCCACGGAGCGGATCTGCAACACCTTGGCACCGATGCTGGCCATCTCGAGCATCTCCTCGTAGGAAATCCTATCGAGTTTGCGGGCCTTGGGCACTACGTTCGGGTCGGCGGTGAAGACGCCGGTGACGTCGGTGTAGATTTCGCAGGAGTCCGCCTTGAGCGCTGCCGCGATGGCTACGGCGGAGGTGTCGGACCCGCCGCGGCCGAGTGTGGTGATGTTGCCCTCGGGATCGCAGCCCTGGAAGCCGGCCACCACCACGATGGTGCGATTCGCGAGCAGGCTGCGGACACGGTCGACGCGGATGTCCTGGATACGGGCGTTGCCGTAGCAGAAATCGGTACGGACCTCCACCTGAAAGCCCATCAAAGACTGAGCCGGGTGGCCCATGGAGTTGAGCATCATGGCCAGAAGCGCGGCCGTGGTCTGCTCGCCAGTGGCCAGCAGTGCGTCCAGCTCGCGTTTGTCCGGGTTTTCGTTGACCTTTTTGGCCAGGGTGATGAGTCCATCGGTGACCCCGGCCATGGCCGAGACAATGACCACAACGTCATTGCCCTGCTGATGGGCACGGACCACCCGCTTGGCGACGTTCTGGATCCGATCCAGATTGGCCACCGAGGTGCCGCCATATTTTTGAACAATCAATCCCATCTAATACCTCCGATTTTTAGCAAGCATCCCGTATCGAGATTCGAGCATCGCTGCCGCTGCGGCCGTGCCGGGAAACTATCGATGAACGGGGTGAGTTGGTGAAAGCCCCGTGAAGCGATCCAACGCCTTTAGCAGACTCGATGCCTCTTGTCCATAAGCCCGGATGTGCAGCGTGCGCAGGTCGTTTGCGCCGATTTCGAATCGCATTTCCAGCCGATCCGCGGTGGTACCGGGCGGGAGCCTATCGGCCCATTCCACCGCGGCTACGCCATCGCCGTGCAGGATCTCGGTCAGGCCCAGATCCTCCGGGTCCAGATCCGCATTCAGGCGATAGAGATCGATGTGGTACAGTGGAAGCCGTCCCGGATAGTGGTTGACGATGGTGAAGCTCGGGCTGGTGATGTAGTATTCGGCGGGCACGTCGAGGCCGCGGGCCAAGCCCTGCACGAACACCGTCTTGCCGCTGCCGAGATCGCCGACCAGGAGAATGACCGCGGGTCGCGACAGGCACTGGCCGCAACGCTGCCCCAGGAGCCGGGTTTCTTCCGCACACGCCGTCCTGACGGTGACGGCAGCGCCCTTCGGTGAAACACCCGGCGCCACTCACGCCTCCCCGAACAGGTTCGCGATTCGCCCGGGCAGGGCGCTCATGACCTCGCCGGCCAGGTAACCCCACGGCCCGACGGATCGAGCCAGGTGATCGCCTGCCGCGCCATGGAGATAGACGGCCGCCCGCGCGGCGAGTTCCGGTCGAATGCCCTGAGTGATGAGGCCCGCCAGGGCGCCGGTCAGCACATCGCCCATGCCGCCGGCGGCCATGCCGGGGTTGCCGGTGGGGTTGATATAGACGGTGCCGTCCGGGTGGGCGATGACGGTGCGGGCGCCCTTAAGCACCACATGCAGGTTCAGGGTAGCGGCCAGGTCGCGGGCGCAGGCGATACGGTCGCGCTGCACGGCGGGCGCGGTCGTTCCGAGCAGACGGGCCATCTCCCCGGGATGCGGTGTGAGGACCGTTGGGACCGCCAGGTTTTTCAGGACATCCGTGCGGCCGGCCAGATGGTTCAAGCCGTCGGCGTCGATCACCATCGGAATCGGGCTGGAACGGACCAGCTCGTGCACCAACTCGCCGGTCTCCGGGGCCTGGCCGAGGCCGGGGCCCACGGCCAGGCAGGATTTCCCTTGCGCCAGCATGAGGATGCCATCTCGTGCCGCCAGTCCCCATAGGCCGGCGGCGGTTTCAGGCAGGGCGGACGTCATGGCCTCCAGCATCAGCGTCTCCATGACCGGTTGCAAGCTTTCGGGCACCCCGAGGGTCACCAGCCCGGCGCCGATCCGCAGCGCGGACACGGCGGTCATAGCGGCCGCCCCGGTCTTGCCGGGCGATCCTGCGATGACGAGCAGGTGCCCGGTGCGGCCCTTGTGAATGTCCGCCGCGCGGGGGGCCAGATAGCCCCGCACCGCGTCGGCCGACAGGAGGAACTGGCGCGGGCTGACGCTGGTGGCGATGTACGGCGGAATTCCGATGTCGATTACCTCCAGCTGTCCGGTATATTCCGCGCCGGGAAAGATCGCGTGCCCGATCTTGGGGAAGGTGAAAGTGGCCGTGATCCGGGCGCGGATGCACGCACCGCAGGGCTGGCCGGTGTCCGCGCTGAGCCCGGAAGGGATATCCACCGCCAACACCGGCCGGTTGAGTTGGTTGATGAACTCAATGACATTTCGGAAAAGGCCCCGGACCTCCGCGCTGAGCCCGGTGCCGAAGATGGCATCCACCCAGACCGACACGCTGCGCATCGCGCGCTGGCAGCGGGCAAAGGACGCTTCGTCCGGCACTTCGACCACCGGCACTCCGAGCGACGGCAGGAGTTTCAGGTTGGCGGCGGCGTCGCCCTGGACTTGGTCCGCGGTGGCCAGCAGATAAACGCTAACCGGGTAGCCTTTCTGGGCTAGATAGCGGGCGATGACGTAGCCATCGCCGCCGTTGTTGCCCCGCCCGGCGACCACCCCCACTCCCAGGCGCGCGGCTTCGCCGAAATGAGCCAGGAAGACGCGCGCGGCCTCGCGGCCAGCGTTCTCCATCAGCAGCCGCCCGGGAAGCCCAAAGCGCTCGATGGCCATGCGGTCCATGGCCTGCATTTCGGCCGAGGTCACGAGATACATGCTGATCATCCTCTTTAGCGGTCGTCGATCCGTTTCAGCAACCGGCGGCTTCTGGTGGCCATTCGGCGGGCTTCGACGGCGTTGCGTTCATGATCATAGCCGCAGAGGTGCAACAGACCATGCACGAGAAGCTGGGTCTGGCGCTCCTCCAGGCCGAGGCCGGCTGCCCCGGCCTCGCGGCAGGCAGCGTCCACCGAGATCACCACATCCCCCAGAAGCGAGGGGTTGAGGTTCCCAAACCGGCCTTCCTGCATCGGAAAGGCGATGACGTTAGTCGGTCCCTTCCGGCTCAGGAATTCCCGGTTCAACTCGGCGATCTGGGGATCGTCCACCAGCACGATGGACAGCTCCCCTTCAGGATGTCCTAAGGCCTTTAAGAGCATCCGGGCCCTCCGCTGCATCCGGCTCAAGGAAATCCGGTGGCGTTTTTGGCGGTTGGCGATCTGGATGTCCATTCTTGATTTTGCCCTTGCCGTTCTCCGCCGAAGGGGAACGCTGATCAAAGTATTCGATCCGGTGATGATGGATGCCATTTAGAATGGTGTTGAAGCAGGCGGCGATCTTATTCAGGTCTTTGAGGGTCAGGTCGCATTCCTCGAGCTGTCCGTCGGACAGAATGCGGTTGAACAGGCTCTGGACCATTCCCTTGATGCGCGCCGGAGTCGGATTCTCCAGCGTGCGCGAGGCGGCTTCGACCACGTCGGCCAGCATGACCAGCGCGGTTTCCCGCGTCCGCGGCTTGGGGCCGGGATACCGGAAATCTTCTTCCTTGACCTGGTCTCCACCCTTCAGCAGCCGGGCCTTTTCAAAGAAATAACGGATGAGGCTGGTGCCGTGATGCTGCCGGATGCCGTCGATGATCATTTGGCCGAGCTTGTGCTCCCGGGCGATTTCCACCCCTTCCTTGATGTGCGAGATGAGGATCAGGCTGGACAATGACGGCGCCAGCTTGTCGTGCTTGTTCTTGCCGTTGCGCTGGTTTTCGATGAAATACTGGGGCTTCTTGATCTTGCCGATGTCGTGATAATAGCCGGAAACCTTGGCTAGCAGCGGGTTGGCGCCGATTTCGGCGGCCGCCGCCTCCACCATGGACCCCAGGATGACCGAATGATGATAGGTCCCCGGCGCCTCGATCATGAGCTGCCGCAGGACCGGCCGGTCCAGGTTGGCGAGTTCCAGCAGGGTGATGTCCGTGGTGTAGCCGAAGGCGATCTCTACCAGGGGGACCACTCCGGAACTAACCACGCCGGCGCCGATGCCGCCCAGAAATGCGAACGCGGAACTCCACACCAGCCCCGTCCATGAATAGTGGCCGAGGAAGATATCCACGGCTACGGCCAGGGCGGCACCCAACAGGCCGGTCTTCGCGCCGGCCGTGACAAACACCTTGCGCTCCCGGCAGTTGCGGATCCAGTAAGCGCCCATGCATCCGGTGATCATGAAAAAGACACACATCGCCAGGCTGTTTTCAAATACGACCGCCGCCCCCACGGCCATCACTACCGCGAAGGGCAGCGCCGCCGGCAGCCTCAGGAAGACACAGATGATCATCGGCGCCGCCACCAGGGGCACCAGAAAGACGGCCGACGTTCCTGGGATGGCGTAATGCGAGCTGCGGATAGCCATCGCCAGAAAGGAACCCATGATCTGGGCCGCGAACAGAAAAAAAAGAAAAACGCAGGCCATCAGGATGATGCTTTTCGTTGGATTTTCCCAAACCTGCAAAATGCGTCTGAAAAAAAGAACGTAGCTCACCACGAGGAGACAGAACATCAGGCCGGCAGCACCTAAAACGCCCAAGAAAAAGTGTTCCGGCTGAGTCTCGGATTCCAGCGCCTGAAGCTTGAGCAGGTGCAGTTCGCTGACGCGTTCGCCTTCGCGCAGCAGCATTTCGCCCTGCTTGATCTTGTAAAGTACGGGCTTGATCTCAGCCGCGGACCGAATTCTGCGCTGCTCGGTCTCGCTGCGGTTGAGGGTGATGTTGGGCTGAATCAGCCGCTGGGAGAAGTCCACCACCTGGTTCGCCAGGGCATCATCCAAGTGCCGTAGGATGGGCTGCGCCACGCTGCGAACCAGGGCACGGGCCTGGTCCAGGCTGTAAAATTGCTTGAAGTCATAAACGACCTTCTCCTCCAATGTGCGGACATCCCGCAGGATGACGCCCCTTTCGAAATCCTTGGGCAGAGGTTCCTGGGTGGAGACGACCCCGTGGCCAATCACTTTTTGGAGGATCTCGGCGATTCCGTTCGCGATGCGCTTGGAGAACCCATCCGCCTCTAAAGCGGCGAAGCCCTCCTGGTTCACGCGGATGCCGGTTTTGTTCTCGAAGGCTTTGCGGACCTCCTCGGATGAGGAGACCGTCGGCGGCGAAGCCAACGGTTCGGTCACCCGCTGGTCGAGGGCCGCCTGGCGCATGGCGCGCAGGTCGCCGAAGGCCTCCTCGACAATACGGGCGAGTTGGTCGTCGAGTTCGGTGTCGTTGTCATAGACCGTGAGAACTTCCTGCACGGCCTGCTGGCGTTTGATCTCGGTGGCCGCCTGGTCCATCACTAAAAAATCCCGGGGGGCCTTGATGTCTTTTTCAGCGACATCGCCGACATTGTACTGCAGCCGGGACACCATGAGGCTGGGATAGAGAATGAGGGTGAAGACCAGCGTGACGGCGACCAGAACCGCCAGGCGAAACCCGAACGGACGCTCTTTCAACAACGCCTGCAGGGGGTGGTGCTTATCGGCGGTCACGTGCCTTCCCTCCGGGGGCCGCCGGGTGCCTCCTGCTTGCGGGCGTCAAGCTCCTCGTAGGCACGGATGATTTCCTGCACTAAACGGTGCCGCACGACATCCTGCTTGGAAAAGAAGATGAACTTGATGCCCTCGATGCCTTGCAGGATGTTTTTGGTTTCGATCAACCCCGAGGTCCGCTCGCGTGGCAGGTCGATCTGCGTGATGTCGCCGGTGATCACCGCCTTGGAGTTGAACCCGATGCGGGTCAAAAACATTTTCATCTGTTCGGAGGTAGTGTTCTGGGCTTCATCGAGGATGATGAACGAATCGTTCAGGGTCCGGCCGCGCATGAAAGCGATGGGGGCGACCTCGATAATTCCCTTTTCCATCAACGTGGAGGACTTCTCGAAGCGCATCATGTCATGCAGGGCGTCATAGAGCGGCCGCAGATAGGGGTCTACCTTTTCCGCCAGATCCCCGGGCAGAAACCCGAGGGTCTCGCCCGCCTCTACCGCCGGTCGGGTCAAAATGATGCGGCCGACCTGGCCTTTGGTGAACGCGGCCACGGCCATGGCCATGGCCAGATAGGTTTTGCCGGTCCCGGCCGGCCCGATGGCGAACACAATGTCGTGCGTGCGGATGGCAT
>Ga0316630_10000974_pt1 | contig 10161 bp, 8 predicted proteins | sample OWC_May_M1_C1_D6_FD_207658 | JGI IMG/M metagenome (GOLD analysis project Ga0316630, IMG submission 207658) | Wetland soil microbial communities from Old Woman Creek delta, Ohio, United States - OWC_May_M1_C1_D6_A | ecosystem: Environmental > Terrestrial > Soil > Wetlands | place: USA: Ohio...
CCATCTCCTCGGTCGAGATTTTGGGGGTCCCATCGCCCCGGTCCGACACCAGGAACGAGATCGTCGGCGCGGTCGCGAGGACCGTAACCGGCAGGCCAGGCAGCGCCCGCAAGAAGGCCGCCACGGCCGCCGCGCCGCCGACCGTGCTCAGGTGGTTGGTCTCGGTGACCACCGTGGTGAGCCCGGTCGGTACGGCGGCGGCAAGGAACAGGTCCAGGCGCTGGAAGCAGTCGAGGTGGGTGTGGGCGTCGAGGTAGCCGGGCGCGATGACCTGCCCCGCCGCCTCGACCACCGTCGTGGCGGGGCCGATCCAGTGCTCCGCCTCAGGCCCGATGGCGGCCACCCGCTCCCCCACGACCGCCACCCCCCAGCCCTCGAGCAGTTCCCCGCTGTAGACATTGGCCAGGACGCCTCCCCGCACCACCAGGTCGGCCGGCGCCTCGCCCAGCGCCACAGCGACGAGGGGCCCGGAGTCTCGCCCACGGCTCGAGCGGCCGGATACCGACACGGATCACTGCCCTCCCAGCAGGTCGCGACAGAACCCATTGTCTTCAGGCTGCTCACCCGGCGGCGGGCCGGCGCCGGTACTCCTCGATCAGCCCTCGATCCGCAAAGCTGAAGTGGTCGCGCCGTCCCACGATCACATGATCCAGCATCCGGATGCGGAGCAACTCCCCCGCCAGCACCAGTTCCTGGGTCAGGGCCCGGTCGCTGGCGCTGGGCTGCGCGTTTCCGGAGGGGTGGTTGTGCACCAGGATGACGGCGGCGGCATGGTGGCGATTCGCCAGCTGCATCAGGTCCCGGGGATAGACCGGGCTTTCCGTCAGGGAGCCCTCGGTCAGCATCCTGGATCCCAGCACCTCGTTGCCCCCGTTCAACAGGATCAGCTCGCAGCGCTCGACCTGCAGGCCGCGCAGCCGCGGCGCCATCAACTCGACGACGTCCCGGGACGAGGTGATCCGCGGGCGCGCCTCTGCCTCGACGGCGGCCAGCAGGCGTCGCCCAAGCTCGAGCGCCGCCTTCAGCTGCGCCACCTTGGCCGGACCCAGCCCCTTGGTCTCGGTGAGCGCCGCGGGCTCGGCCGCCTCCAGGCTCGCCAGGCCTTCCCAGTCGCGCAGCAGCGCCCGGGCCAGATCCACGGCGCTTTGCCCGCGCGCGCCCGTGCGCAGGATGATGGCCAGGAGCTCGGCCGTCGTGAGCCGCCGCGCCCCCTCGGCAAGGAGGCGTTCCCGAGGCCGCTCTCCCTCGGGCCAGTCTCGGATCGCGTAGTGCTCCAGCGCCGACCCTCCCCGGACAGTCAGGCCACCCAGCGACTCGGAGACCCGCTAGGAACTGGCCCCCCGAGTTGCCACATCGCCGAATTGCCCGATTGCCCAGTCGCCTTTCCCCCCCCATGCCATCGGGCGGTCGCAGAGGATATCAGGATTTGCCCTGCCGCTCCAGCCGGAATTTCCGCCGACAGCGGGCAGCCCCGAGCCCGGATTCTTCACGAAGGACGTGTGAAGAATCCGGGCTTACCCGGCTAGGAGCCATTCCCGCCTGCAGCGGAAGGAGACTTGGCGCTAGGCGGACACCGGGCGGTGTCACGGCGCACCGGCAACGCGTGATCCCTCCCGGACCGGCGACCACAGGGGTTTCTTGTAAGCCCGCATGATTCGCGATCTCTATTCGCGAATCATGCGGGCTAGACGATGCTGGTCAGGAGCAGCAGGACGCTGAGCGCGATCATGAGGGCCGCCGTCCCCCAGGCGACGAGGTTGAACGCCACGGAGTTCGTGTAGCGGCCCATGATGTCCGGGTCGTTGATGAGCTTCAGCATCACCAGGATCACGAACGGCAGGAGCAGCCCGTTCAGCGTCTGGGACCAGAACATGATCGCCACGAGGGGCGCCCGGGGCAGCAGGATGGGCGCCGCCCCGGCCACGATCATGAGCGTGTAGATGCTGAAGAACCCGGGGGCCTCGCGAGGCTTGCGGTCCACCCCGGTCTGCCAGCCCAGCGCCTCGCAGACCGCATAGGCCGTGGACAGGGGCAGGATGGCGGCGGCGAAGACGGAGGCGTTGAGCAGCCCGAAGGCGAAGAGCAGGCCGGCGAACTGGCCGGCGAACGGCTGGAGCGCCAGCGCGGCATCCTTGGCACTCTCGATCCGGACCCCGTGCGGGTGCAGCGTCGCCCCGCAGGCCACGATGATGAAGAACGCGATCAGCCCCGCCGCAACGCTGCCCATGTAGGCGTCCAGCCTCGCCCAGCGCAGGTTCCGCAGTCGCACTCCCTTGTCCACGATGCTGGACTGCAAGTAGAACTGCATCCAGGGGGCAATGGTCGTCCCCACGATCGTGATCAGCGTCGTGATGTAGCCCCCCTGGAGGGATAGCGTGGGGCGGACCATCTGGCGCAGAATGACGGGCCAGGGCGGCTGCGCCAGCAGCGCCGAGACGGCGTAGACGACGTAGACGGCGCTGGCCGCCAGGAAGATCCGCTCGATGATCTTGTAGGTGCCCTGGACGACCAGGGCCAGGACCAGCAGGCCGCCAACGGGGACCGACCAGAAGCGCGGGATGCCGAAGATCTCAAGGCTGGCAGCCAGCCCGGCGAATTCCGAGGCCGTGTTGGCGATGTTGGCCAGGACCAGGACTGCCAGGCTGAGCAGGGTGAGGCGCAGGCCAAAGCGCTCGCGGATCAGGTCGGCCAGCCCCCGGCCGGTGACGATGCCCATCCGCGTGCCCATCTCCTGGACCACCGCCAGGGCCACCACGATGAAGGGCAGCGACCAGAGCAGGCTGTAGCCGTACTCCGCCCCGGCCACCGAGTAGGTGGTGATCCCGCCGGCGTCCTGGTCCACGCTGGCCGTGATGATCCCCGGGCCCATCACGGCGAGGAACAGCAGCGCCCGGCGTCGGATGTGCCTCCAGCGTGTGGGCATGGATCCGCCTGGGTTCCAGGTCAGGGGCGCAACCGCACAGGGCGGCCGGCGCACAGGAGAACCGGCGCAGGGCGGTCCGGCCGCAGCGCGCGTCACCCGCTAGATGAACTTCTTGACGGCCCGCTTCTTCCATATCATCGGCAGGATGAGATTCAGGACATCGTCCACCGTGAGGATGCCCAGCAGTTCACCCTCGCCGCCCACTACCGGCAAGGCCAGCAGGTTGTACTTGGTGAGCAGCTCCGCCACCTCCCGCAGCCCGGTCTCGGCCCGGACGCTGACCACCTCGGGGTGCATGAGCTGCTCCAACCGCTGGCTGGAATCCGCCAGGATCAGCTCGCGCAGGCTGAAGACGCCCAGCAGCCGCTCCTGCGGATCCGTGACGTACATGTAGTAGATGGTTTCCGCCTCCTTGGCCTCGTCCCGGATGCGCTGGATGGCCTCGGCGACCGTCAGCGCCGGCGGGAAGGCCACGGGCCCGGTGGTCATCAGGCCGCCGGCCGTGTCCTCCTCGTGCTCCAGCAGCTCCTCGACCTCCTGTGCCTCGGCCGGCTCCATGGTCTCGAGTAGCTCCTCCGCCTTGGCCTCGGGCAGATCGCTCAGGATGTCGGCGGCCTCGTCCGGCTCCATCTCCTCCAGGATGTCGGCGGCCTTCTCCGGCTCCATCATCTGGACCACGGAGGCCTGGACCTCGGGCTCGGCCTCGGTGATGGCCTCGGCGGCGGTCTCTTCGTCCAGCACGGTCAGGATGGCGGCCCGCTCGCTGGGGTTCAACTCTTCCATGATATCGGCGATGTCCGCCGGGTGGAGCTTCGCCAGCTTGCCGTAGACCGCCTGGCGCTTGGCGCGCGTGAGCTCGGTCTCGAGAGGCTCCACGACCTCCCACGGCACCACCTCGCGGGGCAGCTCTCGGCCCAGGAGCCGGGCGACCCGCTCGGCCAGATGCTCGGACTTGAGGTTCCGCAACAGGCCGCGGGCCCCGCCTTCGACGCCGACCACCTGGAGGCGTCCCCCCTGCTCGGCGAGCTCGATGTCGTTGACCCGGACGACCTTCTTGCGGGCCGTGTCCACCACCTTCTTGTCGAGGACGATCTTCCCGAGCCGCATCTCGTCCGGACGCAGCGCAACGGGACTGAGACCGGCGAGGGGCGCCCGTAGCCGGATCGGCTGCTCGACGTCTGGCGGCACCTCGGCCACCACGTCCCAGGGCAGGACCCACTCCTCGCGTTCCGGGCCGCGGACGAGGAGCTTGGTCACGGGGGGCTTCAGGCCCAGCGGCAGGACCGCCAAGTCTTCCAGACGCCCGGCGGGCTTGCCCTCGGCGTCCACGAGGGCGCGATGGCGAAGCTGGGTGAAGAACACGGCAGGCACGGCAGAATCCTCTAGTCCTCCCCAGGCGAGGACTGGTGGGCGGCGGCGCGGATGGCTTCGCCGGGCAGGCGCAGGCGGATGTGACCTCGGGCGGGCTCCACCCGCTCCACGAGATTCCACGAGATGAGATGCTGGTGCAGGCGCCTGGAGAGCGGCCGGAACAGCCCGAACAGGTCCCAGCGGTAGGTCAGGCGCGTGAGAAAACTCCCCACGCCGACATCCACCCCCCACAGGAGCAGGCTGCCGTCGGCGTACGCCATGGCGATATCGTTCACCCGCTGAAGTTTCTGTCCCCGGCCATCGACCAGCTGGTGATCCATGACGTGTTTGCGCAGGAGCACTTGGCCGCGCTCCAGCGAGCCGGCGACCAGAGCGGCCTGCGGCTGGCGGAGACGGATCCGGTGAGGCTCGACCGACTCGACGGCGTCCCAGTCGAGCACCAGGGAGCGGCCCACTGCCAGGGTCATCCCTGTCCGGCGGCGCCTGTGCGGCCGGATCACGAGCCGCTGGATCGTGGGCACCCGGGCCGAGCCGCCCGACGAGCCGGCCACCGCATCCAGCACCGCCCCTACCCGCAGACCATCGCAGTCCACCACCGGCTTGTGGAGCAGGTCGCGATAGAAGCTGAGGTCCGCGCGGCTCCCCATCGGGGCGTTCCCTCCGGCGGGAATTCCCATGTGCTCACATGCGCCTCTTGTACTGCGGGGCTCCGTGTGTGTCAACGCTTTTCTGGGCGGTTCCGTGGGTCGGTTTCGGGGCATCCCGGGCGCGCGGGCCCCCGTTCCCGCCCTTGGGCAACCCCCCAACGCCCCCCTTGACCCCCCCCTTGACCCTTGACAGCGGGTGCCACCCGGCGCATGCTGACAGGCGAAATGGAGGTATTCGACCTCGCCGCGGCAGCGCGGCGCGCGGGCCGTCGCTAGGCCGGGGAACGGGCCCTCGGCCCTCTGCGGTTGCCTGGCGGGAGGGTCGCGCTCTCACACCTAGTCAGAGGAGGAACAACACATGCGACGAGTCATGGTGCTTGCGATCGCCCTGCTGGCGCTCCTGGGCGCTGCGGGGGCCACGTGGGCGCAGGCCCCGGCCCACATCCAGGCGGTGCAGGACTTCCTGCTGGGCTGGGGCAAGGGAACCTGGGAAGGGGTCACCGGCAAGGTGGTGGTGAAGGTGGGGGGCAAGGAGTACGCCCTGGACGCGGAGGCAAAGAAGGCCGACGCACAGCTCGTGCTCCCCTTCAAGGGCCTCACGACGGTGCGCGATAAGGGCAAGGTGACGGGCGTCACCGTGGACTCTGTCGCGGTCAAGGCCGGGGGCGAGCAGAAGGAGGGCAAGGCGACGGTGAGCCTGGAAGAGAAGGACGGAAAGTTCACCGTGACCGGCGTCACGGTGGAGTAGGACGCGTCCAGACGGGAGGGCGACACGGGCCGGGCCGGCGCGCTTCCCGCCCTCAGGCCCCGAAGCAGGCCAGGACCATCGGGACGCCTCCCCAGGGACGCGCGGCAGCCGGGGAGATCTTCCCCCGCGGCAACAAGGGGTCCTGCCCGTCATTGCTCTCTTGGGGTGGACACCGCGGATCCGGGGTGGGGGCCGCCGGTCAGGTCAGGTGCAGGAGCGTGATCTCGGGGGGCGCGTTCAGACGGACGGGCGCGCCGGTGGTCCCGATCCCGCGGCTGACATACAGGTGGGATCCCCCGATCCTGAACAGCCCCTCGGGGTACGGACTCACCAGGTGAGCGATACTGAGGTCCAGACCCGGCAGGCGCATCGTGATCTGCCCCCCGTGCCAGTGGCCGGACAGCGTGAGCGGCACCTCGTGGCTGGCGGCCTCGGGAAAGACCTCCGGCTGGTGGGACAGGAGCAACATGGGAATCCCGCGATCCAGCCCCTGGAGGGCCGCCGCGAGATCAGGCCGTCCGGTGCGCAGATCGTCGATCCCGGCCACTGCAAATCGCCCGCATGGGGTTTGGAGGATCCGGTGCGCATTCCGGAGCAGCACGATCCGCGAGTCCCCGAAGGCCGCCCGGATGTCCGGGAGCGTCCCGCAGTAATGCTCGTGGTTGCCGAGCACCGCGAAGGCTCCGTAGCGCGCATCGATACGCCCCATCTCCTCCAGGCAGCCCGGCAGATAGGACAGCGAGTTGGTGACGAAGTCGCCGGTCAGGACGAGCAGATCCGGCTTGAGCCGGTTGACCCGGTCGGCATACCGGCGCATCTCGCGGCGGGTCATGTATAATCCCGCATGGATGTCGGTCAGCTGCACGACCCGGAGGGGGCATCCGAAGGACAGATTCACCTCCTCGACCTCGTAGGCCATGCTGGCGTAGGCGGCCCCGTAGCCGGACAGCACGACGGGCCCCGCAGCCACCCCGCCGACCGCGGCCTTGAGCAGGCGCCGGCGCCCCGGATCCACGGGCAGGGGATCGGCCAGCCGCGCCAGCCGGGGCAGTCGTGAGACCGCCGCCGGCGCCAGGGCCCGGCCGGCCCGGATGGCGAGCACGGCGAGCGCCGAGAAGATGGCGCCGAAGTTCCACACTGCCACGGGGTAGAGCAGGCCCACTTGGGCGAGCAGTGGGGGATCCACCCAGGCGATGGGCCGGAGCAGCACGACGAGGTTCAGCGCCCCGAAGAGCGCGAAGGCGAGCCCGACGCCTGCCGTCAGCCTGCGGCGCGTGGGTTGAGACCAGCCGGAGGCGGCGATCACGCCGCGGACCCACAGGAACAGGCAGCCCTGGGAGGCGAGCAGCACCGCCAGGACGGCGAATCGACTGATGATGAACTTGAGTTCCACGCGATGTCGTCCTTTGCAGCGTCCCGATGATCGGGGAAGTCCACGCATCGTACAGAACGAATAGGTGCTCCGCAACCCTTCTCAGCGAGCCCGGAGAATTCCCGAGGAGGCTCGGGAATTCTCCGGGCTCAGTGTGAGCAGGGCATGAGCTGCTCCCGCAGCATTCGCGATCGAGTTCGCGAATGCTGCGGGCCAGGAGGGCCGATGCCTGATCCGACCCTAGCCCACGAGCTTCGCGCCGGCGTCGCCGCCATCATCCGGAATGGGGAGGAGCAGATCCTTCTGCAGCGCCGTTCGGACAACCGCTTGTGGGGCCTACCCGGCGGGGCGGTGGAGATCGGCGAATCCGTCCGCCAGGCGATCGCGCGGGAGGTCGAGGAGGAGACCGGACTCCTCGTCGAGGTCGAGCGACTGGTCGGCGTCTACTCCGATCCGGCGATCCAGATCGTTCGCTACCCTGACGGCAACGTGGTGCACTACGTCAGCATTTTCTTCGCCTGCCGGATCCAGGGCGGCAGCCTTCGGACGTGCGCCGAGACCCTGGAGCTGGGCTTCTTCGACCCGCGCGCCCTGCCGGAGCATCTTGTCCCGATGCACCGCGTCCGGATCGGGGACGCGCTGGCCAACCGGGCGGAGGCCTTCATCCGCTAGTGTGCTGATTCCCAGCACACTAACCCGCATGATTCGCGACCGCGGTCGCGAATCATGACGGGAATGCCCAAGATCCCAATTCTCAATGAGCAAGAGAGGAACCATCCGCCTGGCAGGCCACGACAGCGCGTGAGACGCCGGTCCGCCATTGGGATTTGCCGAATTGGTCATTGGCCATTTTAGCCCGGAGCATTCACGAGCTCTTCGTGAATGCTCCGGGCTACTTGATGGTCTCGATCCGCTTGGCCAGGTCGAAGTCCTTGGCGGTGATGCCGCCGGCATCGTGGGTGCTGAGCCGCAGCGTGACCCGGTTGTACACCACGCACAGGTCCGGATGATGCCCGGCCTGCTCGGCCAGGCCGGCCACGCTGTTCACGAAGAACATGGCCTCCTTGAAGTTCGAAAAGGTGAACAGCTTCTCGAGCGCCCCGCCCACCAGTCTCCAGCCCTTCAGGCCGGCCAAGCGTCGGCGTACCAGGGCCTCTGCGAGCTTTCCCATCTGCCCCTCCCTGAAGTGGGTTCTGCCGGTCCCGAGGCGGCTGCTCCGCCCTCGCGTCGGCCATTCTAGCGGGGTAGCGCCGGATGGGGAAGCCCGCGCAGATGCTGCCGTGTCGGCGCCAGGGACGAGCCGCAATTGCCGGCTTTTGGTTTGACACACCCTGGGTGCTATGGTACTGATGATCGCCCCATTATCCTGATAATCGGACAGCGGCGCAGGCCCGGCCTGCGTAGAGAGATAGCCACCATGAGCGATCACCCGACCGAGCAGTCCCCCGGGGAGCAACCCCTCCGCAGCCGCGACCTTCATGAACCCCTGGAGCGGACCGCCCACCGCGCCCTGCTCAACGTCGTGGGGGTCAGCCATGCCGAGATGGGCAAACCCCTGGTCGCCGTCGTCAACTCCTGGAACGAGGTCGTCCCGGGCCACATCCACCTGCGCGCCCTGGGCGAACTGGTCAAGCAGGGCGTGCGCGAGGCTGGGGGAGTGCCGCTGGAGTTCGACACCATCGCCCTCTGCGACGGCCTGCTCCAGGGCCACGAGGGGATGAGCTATTCCCTCCCCAGCCGCGAGGCCATCGCGGATACCGTGGAACTGATGATCGAGGGCCACCGCTTCGACGCCATGGTGATGCTGTCGAGCTGCGACAAGATCGAACCCGCCCACCTCATGGCCGCCCTCCGCGTCGACATCCCCACCGTCATGCTCACCGGCGGGCCCATGGAGGGCGGGACGTACAAGGAGCACACTGACATCACCCTGTCCACGATGCGCGAGTTCGCCGGGCAGGTCAAGATCGGGAAGCTGACGCGGGCCGAGCTCACGGAGATCGAGAAGGCCGCCCTGCCCGGGCCCGGCTCTTGCTCCATGATGGGCACCGCCAACACCATGGGCTGCCTGATCGAGGCCCTGGGGATGTCTCCCCCGGGCTGCGGCACCATGCTGGCGGTGGACCCCCTGCGCCCGGCGCTGGCCCGCGTGGCCGGCCGGATGGTGATGGACTGCCTGCGCCTGGGGCTCAGACCCAGGCGGATCGTCACCCGCGAGGCCATCGAGAACGCCATGGTGGTGGACATGGCGCTCGGCGGCTCGACCAACAGCGTGCTGCACCTGCTGGCCATCGCCCATGAGGCGGCCCTCCCGCTGCACCTCGACGAGTTCGACGCCGTGTCGCGGCGGGTGCCCCACCTCTGCAACGTGAAGCCCTCCGGGCAGTACGCCGTCGGCCGGCTGGACGAGGCGGGCGGCATCCCGGCCCTGATGCAGGAGCTGAAACGGCTCCTGCACCTGGACGTCCTCACGGTCACCGGCAAGACGCTGGGCGAGAACATCGCGGAGGCCGTCGTCCGCAACCGGGAGTACATCCGCCCCCTCAGCGATCCGCTCTTCCCCGAGGGCAGCCTCGCCATCCTGTACGGTAGCCTGGCCCCCGACGGGGCCGTGGTCAAGCAGACCGGCATCCGCTTCAAGAACATGCTCCGCCACCGGGGCCCCGCCCGGGTCTTCGAGAGCATGGAGGAGGCGGTGCGCGCGTTCATGGGCGATGGCGTCAAGCGCGGCGACGTGGTCGTGGTGCGCTCCGAGGGCCCCAAGGGCGGGCCGGGCATGCGCGAGATGCACCAGATCACCTCCATCATGGTGGGCATGGGCCTCGACGAACACTGCGGCCTGGTGACGGACGGCCGCTTCTCGGGCTCGACCCGCGGCCCCTGCATCGGCCACGTCTCCCCCGAGGCGGCCGAGGGCGGTCCCATCGCCCTGGTGCAGGACGGAGACCCGATCGAGTACGATATTCCTAGCCGGCGGCTGGATCTGTGCGTGCCGGCGGAGCAGCTGGGAAAGCGGCGCGCGGTCTGGACGCCGCGTCAGCGGGGGCTCAAGGGCATCCTGGCCCGGTATGCCCGGCTGGCCGAGTCGGCATCCAGGGGG
>Ga0316630_10000975_pt1 | contig 10160 bp, 7 predicted proteins | sample OWC_May_M1_C1_D6_FD_207658 | JGI IMG/M metagenome (GOLD analysis project Ga0316630, IMG submission 207658) | Wetland soil microbial communities from Old Woman Creek delta, Ohio, United States - OWC_May_M1_C1_D6_A | ecosystem: Environmental > Terrestrial > Soil > Wetlands | place: USA: Ohio...
CGGACGCTGCCGTCGTCCATGCGGACGGGGATCGAGAAATGGTACTCCCGCAGCGGCTGCCGCAGGAGGTCCCGGGTCGGTTGGTCAAGCTCGAGAAGGTCGGCGACAGTGTCGAACTGTTTCTGGGCCATCTCGAACGCGTTGAACCCCTTGGTGGCCATGAAAAGACTCCTTATGAGATCGGTATGATATTTCGGTTCGCTTCAGAGGAAAGGTCCAAGAAGCCCCGATGGAGAATGATAGCCCAACGCGGCCGAAATATCAAGCCTCCATCAGGGGCGGAAGGGGGCCTGAAGGCGTCCCGAAAGGGGGTCCCGGATTGAAAAAAACAGGGCCTGCGCATAGGATAGGACCTCACCGGTAAAGGAGTCCTTATGAGCGAACAGAACGGGCGCGGGACAAGCGGCGAAAGGGGCATCGAAAGACGCCGATTTCTGGAGTTTTTCGGCGCGTTGGGGCTCGGCGGGACGCTCCTGCCGGGGGCCCTTCTCGCGGTGGCCCAGGACGCTCCCGAGATCAAGCCCGAGATGGTCGCGGCGGCGGCGAAGATCGCCGGCCTCCCCCTCACCCCCGAGGCCGAGAAGGCCATCGCCGAGGGGCTGGGCCGGCGGGGCGGTCTGCTCCAGAACTTTCAGGCCCTGCGTGAGATGGGCCTGGGCAACGATACGCCCTCGGCCCTTGTCTTCAATCCGGTCCTCCCGGGGACGGCGCTCCCGGCCGGGAAATCGTCCCTGAGGACGTCGAAGGTCAAGATCGCGGCGCCCCGGACCGACGAAGACCTGGCCTTCCTGCCGGTGACGCACCTCGCCGCGCTCGTCCGGAAACGAGAGATCAGGTCCCTCGACCTCGCCAAGCTCTGCCTCGAGCGGCTCAAGACCCACGACCCGGTCCTGCACTGCGTCGTCACCCTGACCGAGGACCTGGCCCTCGAGCAGGCGGCCCGGGCCGACAAGGAGATCGCCGCGGGGAGATACCGGGGCATCCTCCACGGCATCCCGTGGGGGGCCAAGGACCTGCTCGCGGTCAAGGGTTACAAGACGACCTTCGGCGCCTCGCCCTTTAAAGACCAGACGATCGACCGGGACGCTACGGTCTTTGAGCGCCTGACGGCGGCCGGGGCGGTCCTCGTAGCCAAACTGACCCTCGGCGCCCTGGCCATGGGCGATCGCTGGTTCGGCGGCCAAACGAAAAGCCCCTGGGACCCTAAGAATGCCGGCCAAGGCTCGAGCGGCTCGTCGGCCGGGCCGGCCTCAGCCGTGGCGGCCGGGCTCGTGCCGTTCGCCCTCGGGTCCGAGACGCGCGGCTCGATCATCTCGCCGGCCAGCCGCTGCGGCGTCACCGGGCTGCGCCCGTCCTTCGGCCGGGTCAGCCGGTACGGCGCCATGGCCTTGAGCTGGACGATGGACAAGCTCGGTCCGCTCGCCCGGACGGCCGAGGACTGCGCCGTCGTCCTCTCCGTGATCCAAGGGCCTGACGGCAAGGACAACACGGTCCTCGACGTCCCCTTCGCCTGGGACGCCGGCCGGGACGTGCGCAAGCTCAAGGTCGGCTACCTCAAGTCCGACGTGGAGCGGGAGATCCCGGACGATCCCAAGAACCCGGACAGGGTCCAAAGGATGAGGGAAGGGCAGGCCTTCACCAAGGCCTCTCTTGACGTCATCCGCAGGCTCGGTCTCGAGCCGGTCCCGGTGGATCTGCCGAAGATGGGCTCGGGGCCGCTGGACTTTCTACTGACGACCGAAGCGGCCGCGGCCTTCGACGACCTCGTTCGGAGCGGCAACCTCGACCTGATGTCGGCCGAGCCCGAGCGGAGCGCCTGGGTCGGCTCCTTCCGGCTCCACGAATTCGTCCCCGCCGTCCAATACATCCAGGCCAACCGGGCCCGCTTCCGGCTGATGGAAGCCTACGACGAGTTCTTCAAGGATATGGACGTCCTCATCGGCAGCGCCCTGGGGCCGACGAACCTGACCGGGCATCCGGAGGTGGCCTTCCCCCACGGCTTCGACTCCAAGGGTCAGCCGGCGGTCCTCCGGTTGACGGGGAAGCTCTTCGGCGAGGCCGACATGCTCCTCCTGGCCCACGCCTTTCAGCAAAGGACGGACTTCCACCTCAAGCGGCCGAAGCTGTAGGTGCCAAGCGGGCCGAGACGAGACTACTTCCAGGCCATAGCATACCGTTTGACGAGAGGTATCCCTTCCTCGTTCTCAAGGATCAGGACGTAGAGCTTGTCCTTTTTGATCACGAACGGCATCTCCTCTTGGGGAAGGAAGAAGCGGGTGAAGCAACGCCCCTCGGCGTCGAAAACATCGTGGGCGAGCCGGCCTTTGGCGTCGGCTTCGTAGGTTTGGACATACAACCGGCCTTCGGCATCGCCGATGAAGAACGAGACGGGCGGGAACGCGTCAGGAAAAACGATTTGGTCGCGGACCATAGAGCCGCCGTAACGCTCTTCGAGAATGCGCTTCTTGTCGGACGCCGTGACTTTCAGGGGCTCATGGTCTTTGAGGATCCGCCGGAGGAGGCTACCCTCCGTGTCAAGGACGCGGAACTCGTATTTCGACGTCACCAGCCAGACGACGCGGTCGTCCGCTGTGATGTGATGGTAGAGCAGCGTCGTGAAAGCGTTGAACCCGCCCCCCGTCGGGAGGGGCTCCTCGATTTCGGCCAGGGCCTTGACCTTGTTCAGGCCGGGATCGTACTTGACCAGGCCGAGCTTCAGCTTTGGCGGGGCGAAGTCGAACGAGTCGCCGTAGATGTTCCCCTTGGCGTCGAGCCTGTAACGGGCCATGCGAGAGCGGGCCGTCGAAAGCTCTTTTTGACATGTTCCGTCGAGGCCGTAGAACGTCAGCTTGTTGAGGTCGAGGATCACGCCGGTCCCGTCCGGGAGAACGACCATGCGATTCGGGCTCTGCCACTCCCGGGGGCCCTGCCCTTTCTTGCCGAAGGTACTGATGAGCTTTCCAGTTTTATCGAAGACGCGGACCTTGATATCCTCCCAGTCGAGCGTCCAGATATTCTCCTGGTCATCGACGCCGACGGAGCGGAGCTCGGCGAAGACATCGGGACCTCCGGTCGGGTCCTTCCCGATGATCAGGTCCTGCGTCAGAAGGAGCTTCGAAGGACCCCCGGGCAGGGGAACGGGGGTTTTGGGATTGCGAACGACGATGACGCCGTCCTCGGTCCGGATATCGGCCTTCTGGCCCGGGGCCGCTCCGGCCGTTGAGGCCATTACGACCAGGGCACAGGCCGGCAGTAAGAGCAGAGACTTCATCGGGCGCATTGGTGCCTCCTCGTTGAGATGCCCGAGCGGGGACCCTTCTGAACCGCTGCCGACATTCATATTTTGGGCTCCTCGGGCCGGCGTGTCAATTTGGCGGCCCCTCTCGCCGGTCGAGAGGATGTCCTCCGTCCGCGGCCGGGCGTATCTTGACATCTCTAAATGACTAGAATATAATATTGGTCATTAGTCACATGAGACATATAGCCAGGCGCTCGGACATCCGTGACCTGATCCTGGACGCCGTGGACGTTCTCCTGGCCAGATTCGGCTACAAGAAGATGACCATGGAGGACATCGCCCGGCAGGTCGGCATCGGCAAGGGCACGATCTACCTTCACTTCCCGTCCAAGGAGGAGGTGGTGCTGGCCCATATCGACCGCATCGCCGGGACCGTTGTCCGGAAGATCGGCGAGATCGCCGGATCGTCCGAGCCCGTCGACAGGCGTCTCCGCCGTATGCTCCTCCTCCGCGTCCTCCACCGTTTCGACAGCGTTGCCCATTACTCCCAGAGCCTCGGCGAGGTCCTGTCGGCGGTCCGGGCGGCCCTGATCGTGCGGCGCCAGGAGTATTTCGAGAAAGAGGCGGCCGTCTTCGAGGGCGTTCTCCGTGAGGGGGCCAGGCTCGGCGCCCTCGATTGTCCCGACCCCCGGACGACCTCGTTCGTCCTCATCCAGAGCACGAATTCCCTCCTGCCGTTCAGCCTCTCCCCCCGGGAGCTCGGCCGGAGGGAAGAAGTGGAAGGCGAGGTCGGCCGAATCGCCGACCTTCTGATCAAGGGATTATTGCCATCGCGCCCTGCCAGCTGGACGCGATGACGTTGCCGCAACGGGAGTTCCCAAGGAGGTTCGACATGTCCAAAATGTCCCGTAGGATGGCCTTCATCAGCACCCTTCTGATAGTCGGGGCCTCCCTGGCCCTGGCCGGCCCGGGGGCGCCTTCCCAGCCGCAAGCCGCCCCGGCCTTCAAGGACACGACGGCCCTGCCGGAAGGTCCGGCCGGGGCCCGCATAAGATCCTTCATCGAGATCGTGAACTCAGGAAGCGCCGAGCGCTTCAAGCGCTTCCTCGACGAGGAGTGCGAGCCGGGATTCCGGGACAGGTTCCCGGTCGAGGAGCACGTCTCGACGGCCTTCAGGTTCTACAGAGACACGGGCGGTGTCGACTTTTACTCCATCCGGACGTTCGCGCCGGAGCGCCCGGGCGCGACCGTCGTCGTCGTCAAGGACCGCATGCTCGGGAATTGGTGGGGCCTGACCTTCCGCTTCGGCGAAGCGCCCAACTCCCTCGTGGCCGGCCTGGGCTTCGGCTCCGTCCGTCCCCCCGTCGACATCGTCGAGCCGCCGCTTACCGAGAAAGAGGCCATCGAGGAGATCCGGTCCCTGATGGCCAAGGTCAAGGCCAAGGACTGGTATTCGGGAACCGTGCTGGTGGCCAAGCGCGAGGCGGTTCTCCTGACCGATATCGCCGGGGAGGCCAGCAAAGCCTTCCACGTCCCCAACAACATCGACACCAAGTTCAACCTGGGCTCGATGAACAAGATGTTCACGTCCGTCGCGGTCGCGCGGCTGGTCGAGGCCGGCAAGCTCTCGTTCGACGATCCCATCGGCAAGTGGATCGACGAGAGCTGGCTGCCCAAGGACGTCACGGGCAAGATCACCGTCCGCCACCTCATCACCCACACGTCCGGGCTGGGGAGCTATTTCAACGAGGTCTATGACAAGAGCTCGCGGGCCCTCTTTCGCAAGCTCGACGACTACAAGCCGCTCATCAAGGACGACAAGCCGGCCTTCCCTCCCGGCACGCGCTACCAGTACAGCAACACCGGGATGTTCCTTCTCGGGGTCATCATCGAGAAGGTCACGGGGGAGGACTACTTCGACCACATCCGCAAGACCGTCTATGCGCCGGCCGGGATGACCGATACCGATTGTTATGAGATGGACTACCCGGTCGAGAATCTGGCCATCGGCTACAGCCCTGATCCGGCCAGCCCTTACAAGTGGCAGAACAACCTCTACAAGCACGTCCTCAAGGGCGGTCCGGCGGGGGGAGGCTTCTCCACGGTCAAGGACCTCCACAGGTTCGCCTTGGCCCTCTTGGGAGGCAAGCTCGTATCCAAGAGCACGCGGGACTTGATGTGGACGGATTTCAAGGGCGGGAGTTACGGCTATGGCTTCACCGTCGCCCAGGGCCCAAGCGGCAAGGCCGTCGGCCACAGCGGCGGTTTCCCGGGCATCAATTCCCGCCTTGACATCTACGTCGACTCCGGATTCGTCGTCGCCGCAATGTGCAACTATGATAGCGGCGCCGGCGCTTTAGCCAACAAGATCGGCGGGATCCTGGACCGGGTGAAAGCCCGATCCTGATCTTTCGAGGAGGTCCGATATGTCCAAGATGGTCCGTTGGATCGCCATCATCATCACGCTCCTGGCCCTCTGGGTCACTCTTGCCCTCGGGCAAGCGGCGCAGGCGCCGACGCTCGATGCGGCCAAGAAGCAGGCCGTCATCGACGAGATCGCAGCGCTCTTCAACAAGAACTACATCTTCGCCGAGACGGCCAAAAAGGTCGAGGAAGCCCTCCGGGCCAAGCTCAAGGCCGGCGAATTCGACAAGCTCGCGGCCGCGCCGGACTTCGCCCGGGCCGTGGCCGCGACGATCCTCGAGGTGACGAAGGACCGGCACACCGGCTTCGCTTACAATCCGGCCTCGGCCGAGAACATCCGCCGCCTCGAAGGGCGGAGCGAGGAGGAAGCCCAAAAAGTCCGGGAGAGACAGCTGCGGGCGGCCCGGCGGGCGAACTTCGGCTTCCGCAAGGTCGAACGCCTCCCCGGGAACGTCGGCTACCTCGACTTCGGCGTCTTCGCGGCGCCTGCCGAGGCCGGGCCGACCGCGATCGCGGCCATGAACTTCCTGGCCTATTGCGACGCGATCATCGTCGATCTGCGCCAGAACGGCGGCGGTGAGCCGGCCCAGATCCAGCTCATCAGCTCCTACCTCTTCGAGGAGCCGGTCCATCTCAACGATCTCTACGCCCGGGCCACCGACCAGACCGAGAACTATTGGACTCTGCCCTACGTTCCCGGGGCCAGAGCGTCCAAGGCCGATGTCTATGTCCTGACAAGCGCCCGGACCTTCTCCGGCGCCGAGGAGTTCTCCTACAACCTGCAAAACCTCAAGCGGGCGACCATCATCGGCGAGACGACAGGCGGCGGGGCCCATCCGACCAACGCGATGATCGTCCAGCACGACTTCATCCTTCGGGTCCCCTTCGCCCGGGCCATCAACCCCGTCTCCAAGACGAACTGGGAGGGGACGGGCGTCAAGCCCGATATCGCCTGCCCGGCGGCGGAGGCGTTCGACAAGGCCTACGCCCTGGCCCTCGAGAAGCTGGCCGCCAAGGCGACCGACCCGCAGGTCAAGGCCGAGTACGAGTGGATCCTCGCGGGAGACAAGGCCAAGAGGGGCCCGCCGCAGATCGGCGTCCAGACCTTGAAGACCTATGCCGGGACCTACGGCGAGAGGACGGTCACCTTCGAGAACGGCGCCCTCTATTATCAGAGGACCGGGCCGAAATACAAGCTCCTCCCCATGACCGCGACCCTCTTCGCCCTGGACGGCCTGGACTCCTTCCGCATCGAGTTCACGGTCAAGGACGGCACGGTCGTCGGGCTCGTCGGACTTTACGACAACGGCGATCGCGATGCCTCGCCCCGGACGAAATAGGAGCCGTTAAGGCCGCGGCCGCGCGAAGATCTCCAGGCCGGCGAAGATGGTCGCCGCCAGCGTCGAGACGAGGGCGCTGTACCGGTGGAACTCGAACATGAATCTCTGTCCGGGGGTCCGCAGGAGCGGCAGCATGGGCAGAAGGGCGGATAAGGTCAGCAGAAACCCGGCCAGGACGAAGAGCCAGAAGGCCCAGAGCTTCACCCGGGCGGCCGTGATCCCCATCTTCCGGGGGTCGAGGAGGGTCAGGCTCAGGAGAGCCGGCTTGGGGACGGCGATGAAATCCCGGCCTTTGAAGAGGACGATGATCACGAGGCATACGGCGAACAGGCCGCCGGCCATGACGTGACCGATGAGGGGATAGCCGAAGAGCCCGCGGGGGATGAAGATCGCGAAGAAGAAACCGCTGGCCGCGAGATAGAGGAAGCTCCCGTAAAAACAAATATCAAGCCATTTCTCCAGGATAGGCTCGCGCCACAGAGGCAGCCGCTGGACGTATCCCCACCAGGCCTTCGGCGACGCCCGGCGCGATATCTGGATCGTCCGGAGGGCCAGCCAGGCCAGGTACTTCTTGACGATCTCGGTATAGAGGATGGTCGACTTGGCCTCTTCCCGGGTCGTCCGGAAGCGGTGAAAAGCGAGCCCGAGGAGCGCGGCCGCGACGACGAGGAGGGTGACGATCGTAAACAGCATGGCGCTCACCTTTTCTCGAGGAACCCGGCGACGCGGCCGAGGGCGACCAAACCGGCCAGGAAGAGGAGCGATCCGGCGACGAACGCACAGACGGCCAGGACGAGTTTGAAGACCGGCCGGACGATGAACGAAAGGCCAAAGATGCGCTGGAAAAGCCCGCCGAGACCCATGAAGGCCGAGGCCGATCGCTTCTCGACCTTTTTGGTCAGCAGGGGTCCCGTGCCCTTGATCTGGGTGAAGAAAAAGTCCGAGCCCCCGCTGTGGCAGTCCGTGCAGCCCTTCCAGCCGAGCGACTGCTGGGCCGGCCGGACGTTATGGGCCAGGGGCCAGACGACCGGTTCCGCGGCGGCCTGGGAGTCCGAGACGAGCGTCCCGTTCTTTCCGAGCCTGAACATCCGGCCGCCGGAGACGTAGACGGCTTCGGCGTCGCCCGCCGTCCCGGCCAGGGCCCCGAGAACGAGTCCAACCTGCTCCTCGGTCAGCGTCCGCTCGGTCCCTGCTTTGGCCGTGATGGTCCGGATGTCGAAGTCCGGCGCCAGGGGAGCGAGCGTGCCGTCGACGAGCCAGCCCGGTCCGGCGGCCCCGGCGAGCTCGGCCGGAGCCTCGGCGATATCGAGATAGCCCCCGACGAACCTGTAGAGGGTCTTCCGGACGACGATCGCGGGCTCGCCCGGCCGGCCCGCGACCGTGCCGAGCGCCTGCAGGAGCTCCTGGAACCGGGTCTCGATCGCCGGGTCCTTGTCCGCCGCCGCCGGATCGAAATCGGGAACGAGGGGCCGGACCTCCAGGCCCTTGCGGACGCCCCAGAACGCGGGACGGTCCGCGGCGGCCCCGTCCTCTTCCGTCGCGTCGACGCCGCCGTCGACATTCGGCGCGAAGGCGAACTTGCCGGAGACGAGGACAGGCATCTCGTCCTCGGCCATGACCTGGCTGAGGGCGGCGAGCGTCAGGGAGACCCGCTCCTCGGGCTTGAGGATGTCACCCGCCAGCGTATCGACGACCTCGGGGAGGAGCGGCGTCACGGTCTCTCCGGTCTTCTTCGCCCAGAAAGACGGCCAGACGAGCCGGTGCGGCACGATCTTGTGCCGGGCGTCCTTCTTATAAACGGGCTCGATGATCACGGGCGTGTCCGTCGACCAGGTCGCGACGCCGTAGACGCCGAGGCGGTTGGCCCGCGACGTCCTCACCCGGGTGAAGCCGTCCTTCGGCACCGGACCCGAATGGCACACGGTGCAGGCGAGGCGCTTGAAGTGGACGAGCGGGATGCCGGTGTGCTTGGGATGCGGGGCGCCGAGCCGGCCGGGAACGACCGTCTTCTCGCCCGCGGCGTTCTCGCCGAGATGGCAGCCGCGGCAGGTGAACGACTCCGCCGTCCGGTTCCCGGTCTCGGCCGCTTCGCCCTCGTAGCCGCGGACGATGGCGTGGCCGAGGTCGTTCCGGTGGCAGTCGGCGCACTTCAGGCCGGCCGCCGCGTGGACGTCCGGGTCGGCGCTCCACTGGGTCTCGCCCGCGGGCGAGACCGAGTGGCAGGCCAGGCAGCGTTCGTCCGCCGGCTGATAGTTGAGGTCGAAGAAATAGCGCTGCTTGGAGTCGAAGTCGACGGTCCGGTAATTGACGTACGGGACGACGGCCCACTCATGGTCGTCGAGATTGGGCCCGTCGGCGATGTCCCAGGTCTCCTTGAGCCGCGAAGCCATGCCGCCGACCTCGCCGACGCCACCGGCCGCCGTGGCCGCCCAGCGGAGGTTCTCGCGCAGGACCTGCTTGGCCCATTCACTGTGGTCCTGGCGGCCCGACCGGTTGTGGCAGGCCAGGCAGTTGACCTCGGCCTTGCCCGAGACGTTCCAGCGGGCCTCGGGGTGGGCCAGGGCTTCCTCGTCCGAAGGCTCGGCCGGCCCTCCGCCCGGCATATGGCGGCCGAAGAGCAGGGTGAAATCCCAGGTGGTCAGGCCCAGGGTTTTCGGGTCGTAGGCCCCGGGCCAGGCCCTGTAAGACAGGGGCAGGAAGGTCCCGGTCCTGGGATCCGACAGGATCCAGGGCTCGCCGGGCCGTCCGTCCGTTGTCGCGGTCTTCGCCCCGAAGTGCCAGCCGCCCCGGACCGTCGCGTAGTCGTGGCACGGCCCGCAGGTGAAGCGGGCCGAGTAGGGCAGCGGGTTCGTTTCCGTCGGGACGATGAGCTCGTCGTTCTCGTCGCGGAGCGGGATAAGGTGGGCCGGGACCGTCCGGTCGCCGTTCCAGACAAGGTGCTTCTGGTCCGTGGCGCCGCCCGGCGCCGTGACCTGGCCCGCGGCCGCCGCGGCCAGGACGAGGACGGCGATGACGAGGAGAGCGCCGCCGCGGGGGCGGGGAGACGTCCGTCCGGCGCGGCTCATGCTTTGAACTGCTCCGGCCGGAACTCCATGACCCGCCGGGTCTTGACCGCCTCGTTGGCCTTGAGCACCGCGACGCACGACTCGTAGGCCAGC
>Ga0316630_10000976_pt1 | contig 10159 bp, 15 predicted proteins | sample OWC_May_M1_C1_D6_FD_207658 | JGI IMG/M metagenome (GOLD analysis project Ga0316630, IMG submission 207658) | Wetland soil microbial communities from Old Woman Creek delta, Ohio, United States - OWC_May_M1_C1_D6_A | ecosystem: Environmental > Terrestrial > Soil > Wetlands | place: USA: Ohio...
TAAGATATGGTAGAATCGATCTTCTGAATTCTTTTATATTTGCATCAACATCATCACTACCAACACGGATGATTTTTTCGTTTTTGAGTTTCAGACATTTGATATCTTGTCGTGGTATATCATATCCTTGTACATCGAGTTTTCTCTCCAATTTCTTTAATCGAGGCCCATATTTTGTTTTTCTTATTAGTTTTCTAGAGGCAGGAATTATTTTTTTATGAGTGTGCCCAAAATCATCGATGCCCCTCTCTCCAAAATCATACATTTGAAGAATCCAATGCTCCCTGTTCATAGGATATTTCTTTTTCAAAATCCACTCACCTATATAAATATAGAAGCTGATATTATAAAAAAGTTTGTTTGACTGATAAATTTAAATATCCCATCATCAAATATAGTAATCAATGTCGATTCAAATCAGTGTTAACCAGATTGAATATTCTAATATTTCTAATGGATCTATCCTTCATATATTCGGAAGGGATGAGAATGGAGATCCACATCAGGTAGATGTATCGGGATTCAGGCCTTATTTCTATGCTCCTATGAAGCAAGCTGATACATTACCATCTATAGCCGGTTCTCACGTTGATGTAGAGAAAACATATTTTACTATAAAGGGTTTGAGATTAAGAAGAATTTATACAAGACATCCTGGGGATGTTCGAGAAATCAGGTCGAGATACCAACATCATGAAGCAGACATTCCTTTTGGATCAAGATTTATGCTTGATTATGGTATAAAATCTGGGATAAAAGTAGAGAAAAGACAGGTTGATTGTGGTAACATTGAACCGATCGATGTTAACTATGAAGCGAAAGTGTGTGTTGCGGATATCGAATGTGAAGATCATAGGGGATTTCCGGAGCCTGAGCGCGATGCGATTACTGCAATAACAGCATACGATTCCTTCTCTAAGCAATATGTAACATTTTTATGGTCTGATATTAACAGTTATAAAGTATCGGTCACTCACGAAGTCAGGTGTTATAAGACAGAGATCGAGTTGCTTCAATCGTTTATACAATATATGATAGATACCGATCCTGATATTCTTACGGGATGGAACTTTACAGAATTTGATTTGCCATATATTATAAAAAGAATGACAACTGTTGGATTAGATCCGATGAAGATGTCAAGACTTCCTGGCAAATCTGGGGAAAAAGCAGATAAATTGCGTGGCCGGGTTATTTTCGATCTATTAACCGCGTATAAAAAGATTCATACTGTAGAAGGGCAGGAAGTATCCTACAGGCTTGACGCGGTTGCCGAATCACAACTTGGGGAAAGGAAAGTCAAATACGAAGGGAATCTTTCGAGTTTAAGGATAACAGATCCTAAAAAGATGGTGGAATATAACTGGAAAGATGTTGAGCTTTGTGTTAAAATCGATGCAAAAAGCAGCATCATCAATTTTTATCGTGAGATCGCGCGATATGTTGGTTGTCCACTTGATAGGACATTAAATTCCTCATCTGTTGTTGATTTTTATGTTTTGAGAAAGGTTAGCGGCAAATTCATTTTACCATCGAAGGGAAATATCACTCTTGATAAATTTGAAGGCGCTACAGTTTTTGAACCTTATCTTGGATTAGCAGAGGATGTTTGTGTATTTGATTTGAAATCTCTCTATCCTATGTCGATGATGACATTAAACGCCTCTCCCGAAACCAAAGATGATAATGGAGAGCTGCACTCTCCCAATGGTATCAGGTTCAAGAAAGAACCCGATGGTCTTACACGGTCTATTATTACTGATCTGCTTAAAGAACGGGATGAGAAAAAAGCATTACGAAAGAAATATAAATTTGGTTCTCCCGAATATAATTTATACGATTTGCAGCAGAGCGTTCTCAAAATCATTATGAACACGTATTATGGCGTGAGTGGATATCCGAAATTCAGGTTATTCGACCATGATATAGGTAGTGCGACTACTGCTACAGGCCGTGCTATTATCGAATATACAAAAAAGATTATTCAGGAGATGGGATATGATGTGCTATATGGTGACACAGATAGTTCATTCGTTGTTATAAAAGGAAAAGATATTGATGATACAATTGCTAAAGCGCAGGAAATCGAGAATAAATTGAATGAGAGTTATCCGAAATTCGCAAAAGAAGTACTTGGAGCAGATACGTCTTATTTCTCGACAAAATTTGAAAAATTATATAAAAGATTTTATCAGGGTGGAAGGAAGAAAAGATACGCTGGTAATCTTGTATGGAAGGAAGGACAATTTGTTGATGATATCGATATCGTGGGATTTGAATTCAAGAGGAGTGATTCTTCAAAAATCACGAAGGAAGTCCAGCAAGCGGTTATTATTATGATTCTGAAAGGGAAAACAAAAGAGGAAATCCGTAATTATATGTATGATATTCTTCGGAATTTTAAGAAACGCCCTCTTGATGATATAGCAATTCCTGGTGGGATGTCCAAAGCATTAACGGATTATGCTGTTGATGATGCACAGGTAAGAGGAGCGAAGTATGCAAATGAATATCTCAATGCGAGATTTCTGAGAGGGAGTAAGCCAAAACGTGTATATATCCGAACAGTAACGTCAAAATATCCAAAAACAGATGTTATCTGTTTCGAATATGGGAATGATGTTCCACCCGAATTTATTATTGATTATGACCTTATGATAGATAAGACATTGAAATCTCCTATATCGAGAGTGATAGAACCTTTGGGATGGAAATGGGCGGATTTTGATCCGAATGCTACGACATTAGCATCATTCGGGCTGTGATTATCATGATGGAAAAATTAGATGCATTAGCAATAAGATTTTATAATTGGACGATTATTACAGTATTGAGTGTTAGTGTATATTTACTTCTGTTGATAGTATCGTGGATAGAACCGAAAGAACTTACACATCATACATTTAAACAGATACGCGATGCAGTTTCAGAGTTTGCTCTTGGAGATAAGAAATGACTTTGAAAAAATCAATCATTGATGCATGGAATGATATTTCGTGTAGCTATGGCAATCATACATGGGTAGATTATAGATGTTCTTATCACGATTTTTATCATTTGTTATTTACACGAAAATGTGAACATTGTGGTAAAATAGAAGCAAGTGTGAAGCCATTCGAACACGGAGAGAATCGATGATGGACACTTCCGATATCATCGCTTTTTGTTTCACCATTTTTATTGCTTTGACTTTCACTTTTGCCGGAGTGTATCTTACCGATGAGTTGTCACCAGCAAATCAATTACATCAACTATTTGAAGGTCACCAATTGACATATCACGAAGATAAGTATGGATTTTATCCCGATGGATCTGTAGACAGGTCAATTACTGGTGCAAATTATGTTATGACGTATGCTTTATTGTCTCCAGTTTTGTCTATACCAGTACTTACAGTCCTATCATTTGCTCCGGATGCATCCAGGTTGGTGCCATTGATTTTCTGGATTATTTGTTTTATGTTTATGCTGAATTGGTTATTTGAAAATAAAAAATATGTGTATGCGATTGGTACGATTGTTATAGTTTCAAATTTTATTTTTTATAAATCATTTGATATTGGAAATATTGAAATTGTAGCGATCGTTTTGACAAATACTTTCTTATATGGATTATTTGGAATGATGGTGTGGAAGATAATTTCGCGGATGATATGTGAAGATTATGCAAGAATATTTTCGTGGATTGCAGTAATGTCGTGCTCATCTTTATTATTCTGGGTTGGTGCTTTAAAGGATCATGTGATAGTTGCTTTGTTGTTCATAATTTTGATATATATGTTCATGAAATATCATGAGATAGCTAAATTCGGATATGAAATAGATATCGTGAATTTACTTGGGATATCGATATCAACTGGTCTGTTGATATGGGAAAGACCAGAACTATCTGTTGTTTTAATCCCATTTATTTGTTTATATTTAATTTATATGCATAAAACATATATTCTACCACTTATTATGTTCGGAGTATTTACAGCTATTTCTTCATTGCCAACATTGATAAATAATTATATAGTTACCGGAAGTGTTGCTAAATTTCCGTTCCAAGCTGTAAATCAGACTCTTGGGGGAGCACATTTTTTGAGTAGTTCTACCGTATATGATGTTTTGTTTCATGAATTTCCAGCTTATTTCATTGCAAATCTCTCTCAAATAACATTAACAAATATTATCGGAATTTTAATAGTTCCTCTGAATGGTGGAATTGGAATTTTACCAATACTTTTATTACCACTTACAATATTGTTGCTTATTCCATATTTCAAGAAGGTTAAGAAATTTACTTTGAATAGTGATGAGAAGATTTTGATATTTTTCAGCTCTGCAATAATCTTCATGTATTTATTTACTTCTTATCTTGGTTTCAGGTTGCATACAGAATCGGGGATATTGCCTGATATGAGATATTACAGTATTATTTATGCACCACTGACGATTGCATCTATGTCTATTATATCGAGAGTGTTCCAGTTTGATTATAGGAAAATGATAAAACGATATATTATTTCATTATCAGTCATGATGGTAATTTTTGCAGGGTTGTTGATGTTTATATTCAATAATGAAGGGGTAATTTATACAAATAATATAGATATTGTTGCCAATATTATCTGTATAGGGTTATTTGGTATATTATTGGCTATGATGATATCGTTGATACGAAAAGATGATGCATCTGGATTATCTTATCTGATTCCGGTATTGATATCATTACCGGCAGCATGGCAAATTTTTATTTCTGTAATTATACAAAAAGTTTATATGTCACCCATGTTTATTCCGATAATGCAAGTGTTAAAGAATTTTGTATTTAGTTAGAGTGCGAGAACTCCATCTATATAATTATTTAGGATTGCGAGTGCATTTATAATAAAATATGCTCCGAATATCCAGTAGGTTTCTCTATCTTTTGTTATATTTTTATGATACCACATCCAATATACATTACCGATTACACAAAGCGAGAATCCAACAATTCTGAATGTTGAGCTAATAGATCCTACAAGTATGGATCCAACTATCGACGCTATCACAAAATTATGTTTAAATTTATAGTTGGTAATCATTCTATAATATTAGTTCTGGATGTATTTATAAAATTGGATACTTTTTTATAATATCAGCTTCTATATTTATATAGGTGTGAGGTTATGAAAAAGAAAGCGATGACATATCTTGATATTACTTCTCCTGATCCAGAAGGTAATTTTCCGATTATAAATGAGAAAAAGGAAATTATCGGTACTGTGTCTCAAAAAGCTTATATCAAGAACCCAGGAAAATATATGACCGATGAAATCACTCCGTTTACTTATACTGGATACAGAGGTAAGAAAAAGAGTGAATCGAAAATCAAAAGGTGTAAGTGCAAATGATGTCCCATTACCAGCAGAAACTATATGATGTACTAAACATGATTAGGATGGATCGGGGTATGGAAGATATGTCGGAGTCTATGTTTATGAAGAATTATCCGACAGATGCAATTGCCGAGAGGGAATACAGGAAATTTAAGCCATCGAGAGAAAGACAGATATATGCGGATGTTGGTATGAGCATGGATAATTCTGGTGTTGGAAGAAGAAAAAAACATGGAAAAGTAAAAGCTAAAAGGTGTAAGTGCAAATGATGTCTTTACCAGCTGCTCTTTCTTCTATAAGATCGATGACGAAGAGGGAATCGAAAAAGATGTTTCCATCTCATGTGAACGTTGAGGTACATTTTGACAGGGATATTAAAGCTGAATCTGATGGATATATCAGGCCGGTATATTATCCTGATGGCAGGGTAAAATTTAATATTACATATAATATTGATTTAATTGAGGCAAATTTAAAAAATATGAAGAGTAACGGTATCAAAGGACTTGTAGTGCATGAACTATCTCACGCCTATGATTTTCTTTTCGACAGAGATGGGTTTATAAAAGCTCCGCATAAAAATAAAGTATTCACTTCAAAATTGGCGTCTGGAATGGGAGCAAAAAAAGGAAGTATTGCGTATAGAGCTGCAATGCAGCCGGATGTTAGTACTGTTTGCGCGATCAAAGGGTGCAAATATAAAGTAGCTCCAGCATGGCTATCGAATTATTGGTTATATTTTTGCAAAGATTGTGGATATTATGATGCATATGTCACTGATTTGAGAGCCAAGCGACCCGTGTGCGAGAATTGTGGTGGTCATAATATTATAACGAAGAAAATGCCAATTGGGATAGCTGCAAAAATGGATCAGGCGGTATCTAAAAATCCGAAAGCATTTGATACCGATAATGAGATTAAGCGGTATATTTTAAAGGAATTAAAATCAAAGGTTGATAGGAATCAACATGCTATGATTGATAGCTGTATAAAGAATAAAAAGTGGTTAAAATCTAAAAGAAAGCGTTAACTTTATATATTTTTGATGTGTATAGTATAATCAGCCGTGTGTGAAGTAAAGAGAATCTGATAACCTCACCTCACCTCTCAGATTCTCTTAATAAGTCACCTCACCTATCTCTTGTTTTCAGCACACGGCTAAATTTAAATATCCGTAATTACTCATACTATATTATGATTGATCGAGGTATTATTCCGGAGAATGGACTAGGAACTACGACGGAACTTCCGAAGTTTAAAAACTGGAATAAGCGTGTTCAGATAATATTTGTAGGGCTACTCATCGGTGCCGGACTGTTCGGGATTTATTCCATATCATTAGGTATTATGAATATGATGGAAATTCCCGTAATGTTATCCGATAATAAAATAGATACCAAATATCCTTTATCCGCTCAAAGTGTTTTTTATGAAAATAATATGAGAAATGAGCTGATTATTTACAATAATGCAGCTTGGAATGTTAAAAACGTGTGGGTTGGTACAGACGAAGAATACTATGCTTATATAAATAATCGACCAGTGATGGGTGATACTCAATATTTATTTAAAGGGCCATTCGTTTATCATGGATCGTTCTCTTATAAGATTCCGATAAAAGTTTATTCCCCTCATAGTGGCGAGGATTTATTGGCATCAGTATTCAAGAACGAAAGGATATTTCTGATGGTTGTTGATGGCGAGAAAATGCATTACATTATCTCTATGACAGGAGAAAAGGAAGGTACAAAGGTGAATGTTTATGAGTCAAAATTGTAAAGATTGTAAAAAGTGGCAAGAGAGTAGAAATAGCTGTTTTTATAAAGATAGTAAATTTGTTGATAGATTTCTTGTCAGATTGTTTGGATGTGAGAAGTTTAATCCTTGGACAGAGGAGTGATATTTTATGTATGAAATTCCAGAGATCGATATAATAAAAGATGATGATTACAGAATGAGATGTATCGTTAATATAAACGGTAAGAAAAGAGAGGTAATTTTCAGTAGAAATGATTATGATATTGTTTTTATCTCTTTTGGGGATTCGGCTAGCCCCGATACTTATCTTCGCGCTATTTATGTTCCGAGATTTATAAAAGAAGCAAAACCTCAGATTTATGAAGATTTGATTCGAGTGCACCCATCTGTGCCAATAATATGTTCCGCATCGTTATATATCCCCTCATTTTGTTTTGGGCTCATACTTGGAGATATGAATGTCAATATCAATTAAATCGAGAAAGGCAAAATCGAGAAGTTTGCAGAATAGTGTTGTGGAGTTATTATTGATCAAGTATCGCCATTTGTCCAATAATGACATCAAACCAGCAATTATGGGTGAATCTGGTATTGATATAAAACTTTCAGATGTTGCTCGAAAAGAATTTCCCTATGGTATAGAATGTAAGAACCAGGAATCGCTATCTATATGGAGCGCCCTTGCTCAATGCGAATCGAATGCTCACAATGAAAGATTAACTCCATTATTGGTTTTCAAGAGGAATCGAAGTAAAACGTATGTTGTTTTAGAATTAGAAGATTTTTTGAAACTTTTATAATTCTCCCGACCAGATTTGAACTGGCGTTTTCGGGTTCAAAGCCCGATGTGATTGTCCGGACTACACTACGGGAGTGAGAGCCGATGGCAGGAATCGAACTTGCGCCCTTCCGGTTACAGGCCGGATGCACCAAACCAACAGATGCTTCATCGGCTTAAAATAGTGTTTCGGTTGCTTCCTGCGCTCCTTGGTAGCCAGAGGGGCGTAAGTTACTACCAGGTCTGACCTTCAAACGGGGTATCACGCACCGAATCCCGTATTAGATGAGTTCCGTGACATGTTCATCCTAGAGGTGCCTTTACAGATTTTACGCAGTTTGAAGCCGAAACACCGACTTTTTCACGGACAATAATATAATTATCTTTTTGATTATTTAATCCTTTCCATAGTGTAAATAGATATATTGACACAATTTATCCCACGATTCGCATCGCACACCTTCCCAATCTTTGTTCCATACAAATTTCTCACCGAAGCAAATCTTCCCAATTGCATTTGATGATTCAAGATTACTTGCAACATCATCAACAAATACACTATCTTTCATATTGATTATAGATTTGTTCATATGATTGTGGCCATTATTGATAAATATGGATTGTTTTATAAATGGTAATTTATTTTTGATCCATTTGGCTTTCTTGGAGATGTTTTTATATGTTCCTATTGTACAGATAATAACTTCAAAATCCTGACATAAATTTTTAAGTCCTGTATAAGCATCGTCCTTAAAATCCAAATCATAGAAAAATAAATCGTGCTCAAATATATCTATTGTTGCAAGAGGGCAGGAATATCTCAAATCCCACTGATCTATTTTCTCCCAATTTGGGTGGATATAATTCTCACAACCAGAATAGAGTTGTGAATAAACATTACAATAACCTTTTCTTGCATTGACGATTGTATCATCAAAGTCCATGAAGATTTTCATATACATATATTGAACTGGTGTATTATTAAGGTTTATGGTGATAATTTAAATATACTAATCACTAATTAGTATATTATGTCCGCAAAAAAATTTGTAACTATGATTGGAATGGGATTGGTTATAGCCGCTATAGATTATTATGATATGATGGTGTGGAAACAAATCATGGGAAATAATATATGCTTATCAAGTTTGTCTCTTGATACGAATATGCAGATAATTTGTTGGGGAACTAATCCAACTCCATTTCTTGTAGTAAATGTAGTTGTAGTGGGTGCAACTATTGGATATATTTATCAGGTGTATAGAACATTGAGATTTGGGTGGTAGATTTTATATACTATAAAGTTCAATAATTTATTGCGTGGAACACATGACTGTAACTGTTGTAAGTAATAATCTTTTGCTGGTGCTCTTACGACAGTCGTGGTCTCTGTTTTCGAGTTCCCGTTGATCACGACTTGTACTGGTTTTATAAACTCGAATTGTCCGTGTGCACGAGTGGTTTATGTGACATCCCTGCTAAGGATGTATGTCGTTGACATTCACAAGTTCGAATCTTGTCGCGGACGCTTGACATTGTAACTCAATTGGTAGAGTTCCGCCCTGTTAAGGCGGCTGTTGAAGGTTCGAGTCCTTCCAATGTCGTGTGCCAACGTGGACAGTGTGGTGCGTTAACACCTCCTGAAAAGGTGCGGCCATAATGGTTTGAAGGTTCGATTCCTTCCGTTGGCGCTTGGGTGTGTGTATGCCGAATCCGGTCAGGCAGCTGCCTTAGAAGCAGTCTATGTGTATAGAGGTTCGAATCCTCTCTCACCCATTTTAGGAGAGTAGTCCAGCGGTACGACGGTAGATCCAAAATCTATGGTGATAGCATCTCGCGGGTTCAACTCCCGCCTCTCCTATGGTAAGTACCAAAGTGGTTAAATGGGCAAGACTTAAGATCTTGCGTCGTAGGGCTTCGCAGGTTCGAATCCTGCCTTACCAATTTAAATATTCAGAAAGCCAATAAATATATTCCACTGTGGAGGTGTGATTATGGTCAAATATGTTATTAAAAAAGAAAAATTGATTGAGGAATTAAATAAATTACCAGCAGATACAGAACTGATCTTGAACTCACCAAGTATGCCTATTTTTGGATCACGGGAAGTTTTAATGCTGACAAAATATTCTTAGCCACTATCTTTTTAAACACTCGATTTTAATGTATATTGATGAAGATATTAGTAGTTGGATCCATAGATCAATCGCCATTTATTCAAACTGATATAGATAAATTATCGACTTTTTGTAAAGTTGATA
>Ga0316630_10000977_pt1 | contig 10158 bp, 7 predicted proteins | sample OWC_May_M1_C1_D6_FD_207658 | JGI IMG/M metagenome (GOLD analysis project Ga0316630, IMG submission 207658) | Wetland soil microbial communities from Old Woman Creek delta, Ohio, United States - OWC_May_M1_C1_D6_A | ecosystem: Environmental > Terrestrial > Soil > Wetlands | place: USA: Ohio...
CAGGGCGACGAGCCAGCCGGCGGTGGCCAGCGCGATCGCGACGGTGCGCGCGACTTCGAGGCGCGGGCGCGACAGCGGCGGCACGAGCGCGAGCGCGAGCGGAACGACGAGCCAGAGCGGCACGACCCCGGTCTGTGCGACGAGATCGGCCGGGATGATGTCGAGCCCCCACTCGGGTCGCGTCAGCGGGACGAAGGTCTCGTGCACGACGGGTGAGGGAACGCCGATCGTCACGAGGTTGGAGGCGACGTAGATCGACAGCGGGACGAGCCCGCCGAGCACCATCCACCCGATCCGGCGCGCGGCCGCGCCCGCGCCGTCGGTGTTCGCGGCGAGGAAGAACACGACGAACGCGGGGATCCCGGTCACGAGCTCGGGGCGGATCGCGATCGCGGCGCCCGCGGCTGCGCCGCTCGCCAGGAGGACGCCGCGGCGCGGCGACGAGCCGTGGAACAGCGCGAACAGCACGAGCCCACACGCCGGCGCGTGCTCGTTGAACAGCGCGGCGTTCAGCACGACCGGCGTCGTCATCACGAGCAACGCGACGAGCACGGTTGACCGCGGCGCGATCCGGTGCGCGAGCCGCATGACGTACCAGAGCGTCGCCAGGCCCCCGAGGACCGGCAGGATATAGAGGCCCCAGTAGCCGCACACGAGCCACGCGAGCGCAGATGGCGCCGTGAACAGCACCGAGTACACGCCGTAGAAGTGACCGTGCTCGATGACGACCCACGGTGGTCCGTGCGGGAAGTGGTGCCGGTCCGGATCGAGCTCGGCGCCCGGGTAGGTCAGCTCGATCTGCCCGTCGAGGATCGCGATCGACTGCGCGAGCTTGATGCTCTCGTCGCCGCTGTACATGCCGGCCGGCCGGGTGAACGTGTAGACGACGAGCACGGCCGAGCAGGCCGCGAACACGAGGACGGCAGGGCGCGGCAGCGTCTGGCGGCGGAAATGAAAGGCCGTCGCGAGCGCGACGATCAGCACGAGGAACGCGCACGCGATCAGCAGGCGGGCAACGTATCAGCTCGCGCCGTCGAAGTGTCCAGACCTCGCGGCGCACGTGTCCGTACGCCATGCGCGTTCGCCCGCTCCTCCGCTGCGGAGCCGACTCCGAGCGCATCGCACCGCCTTCGTCCTCCCGGGTCGCGATCGCCTGCGAGCTGGCGCGTGCATCTTCGTCCACGATGCGTCGCGAAACGCCCATCCCGCATGGCGGTTCTCGTTGGACGGGATCAGCGTGCACAATGCGGTTGGCCACATCATCCGAGCTGCGTGTCGTGTTCTTCCCGCTCGCGCTCCTCCGGCCGAGCCGCGACACCGACACGCAGATCGAGCAAGGCCGCGATTTTGCGGAGCTGCTCGAAGCCGCGCGTGCCTGATGCCGGCGGTCGTTCTTCCTCGAGAAGACCGACATCGAGATCGCCGCGGCGAGCACGAGGGCCGCGCCGGTCACCTATCAGAACCTGGTCGCGGCGATCGACGTCGCCGTCAAGGTCGGGTTCGACAACGTCGGGCTCACGGAGCCATCGACCTGCTCGGGTTCTAGCGCGGCGGCGGCTCGAGCTCCAGCACGTCGCTGGCGGACCCGAGCTCGTCGGTCCAATGCGTGTTGCCGTTGCGTCGATCGAACTGCGAGGCGATCTCGTGTGCGGCGTTCGCGAACCACGCGCGCAGCGGAGCGATCTCGTAGCGACTGCTCGCATGCTCGAGCGGCAGCTCCTTCGGCAGCGCCAGCTTCACGGACGACTGCTCTCGCGCGACGGCGTCGAGCCACACCGTGACGGCGGTGAAGAATTCGAACCGCGTTCCCTTCATCGTGTCCTGCATCGCATGCGGCAGGGCCTGCGCGAGCACGTTCTTCGCCTTGATGTGTGCGCGATCGATCGCTGCGAACGTGGCCGCAGCCGCGGCGTTGCCCACCCAGGTTGGACGGGCGAGCGCGCTCCGGTGCAACCGTGCATGGTACGCGCGGGCGAGCTTCCAGTCTCCTCGACGGGCGAGCGGGATCGCCAGCATCGACCAGATGCCGGCAGGGTAGTTGTCGCACGCGAGGCGGCCGTCGGTGAGTGGCGCCGCGAGCTCGATCGCCTCGTCGACACGTTCGAGCTCGAGGAGAAACCACACGTGCCGGCCGACGCTACATGGCTCGCACGCATCCTTGTCCGCGGGCATCGCGAGGAGCTCTTCGTATCCGGCGCGCGCACGCTCCGTGTACCCGGCCTGGAAGTAGCTCGACACCCGAGCCGAGCACAGGCCGTAGCGAGACAAGCCGTTCGCGACGTGGAGCTTCTCGATATCGGAATACAGCGCGTTCATCCTCTCCCACGAGATCTCGGGGATCTTGTCGAGGACGTGCAACAGGTTCGCCCCGAGCGACGCGACGTGGAGGGCCGTCTCGGCCGGCAGCGTACTGGCGTGGCGTTCGTGCGTGGCGCGCAGCGACGTGTACGCGGCGACCATCCGGTCACCGAGCATCATCTTGAACGCGGCGTAGTAGAGGAGGCGCGCGCCGTACGCCGCGGCGCTGGCATCGTTGCGTTGCTCGGCCTGGCGAACCAGCAGCTCGAGCGCCTCGACCTGTGCGAACGACGGGGCCATCTCGAAGGCCTCGTCGATCGCCGTCACGAGCTCGGTCGTCATGCCGCGCGCTGCCTCAGCGAGAGCACGTCACTCGCGGTCGCGAGACACCGCGCGTGATAGTCGTTGCCGTTCCGGCCGTCGAACGCGAGTGCGAGGGGACGCGCGGCATCTTCGAACCACCTGCGCAGGATGGCGACCTCGTAGCGCCCCTCGGGCTCGTGGAGCGGGAACGTCGTCGGAGTTGTCATCGCCAGCGTCGAGCGTTCGCGGCCGAGCGCATCGAAGAACACCGTTCCCGCGATGAAGAAGTCGCGGAGGGAGTTCTTCGGCTTCAGCTCCGCCGCGTGCGCGTGCAGCAAGCATCGCTCGAGCAAGCTCCTTCCCTTCATGAACGAGCCGTCGACCGCGGCGTCGGCCTTGCGGCTCGACTCCGGGAGCACGCTCGCCTGCAGGATCGCGTGCCGCACCTCCTCGAGCTCGATCATGCCTTCGCCTTACCGATCGCGAGCGGTAGCGTCGCGAGCTCGACGAGCCCGACGAGGGCCTCGTTCATCGCGGTCAACTCGGCGACGCCGAGCGGATGGTGGCCGAGCATCAGCGCCTGCGTGTAGAGCGCGCGGATCGTGTGATGGAGGAGGCCCCGATCGTGGGCGTGCTCGATCAGCCGCCGCACGAGCGGATTGCGATGGTTGAACACCAGCCGCGCGTCGTCATCGCCACCATCGCCGGCTTCGACGACCTTATCGAGTACCGAGCCCCACAGCCCGCCCGCGGCTTCGGCCGTGCGCTTCGCTTCGCGCCGGAAGGCAGCCCGCTGCGAAGCGGCGTACATGACCGGTAGCGTCTCTGGCGAGAACCGCTTGAGCTCGGCGATACAGCGGAACGGCCGCAGCGTGACGTCGGCCGCGCGCAACATGTCGTGCGCCGCGTCGAGCTCGACGAGGGCAACGTCCTCGAAAGCGTGCACGACATCGTCGACCGAGACCGCCTCGACCTGCGCGTCGAGCAACGAGGGCAACTTCTCGAGAAGCGCGGAATCGTAGATGTAACCCGCGTTGACGATCGCGATGCCCTCGGCCGCGGCGACCTGCGCGACCTGGCGATAACCATCGACCGTCGGCGAGTAGCGCACGATCTGTTCGCGACGGCGCAGCTCGCCGAGCGTGACCATGCCGAGCGTGGTCTCGAACGGAAACCAATCGACGAGCGCGCGAAACAGCGCGTCGTCTTCGAGACACATCGACTTCAGCCACGTGCCGTGCACGCGGATGATCTCGAACAGCGCACGCTCGTCGCTCGCGGCGAGCTTCCCGAAGTGATCGCGGAGTCCACGCGCGAGCTGGTCGCGGGCCGCGTCGAGCACGTCATCCTGGTAGAACGCTTCGCGCGAGGCGGTCGGGCGCAAGTCGCGGGCGTCGACGACGCACCGCACGAACCCTGCCCACGACGGCAGCAGGTCCTCCGCGCTGTCTCCGAGCAGCATGCCCTTCAAGTACACGCGATCGGACCGCTTCGCGCCGGCGCCGGCGGCGGTCGGCCGCACGAACGCGAGGCCCGCGACGTCGCCGGGCTCGGAGCGCAGCACGATCGCGTCGAGGAAGTCCTCGCCGAACACCTGCTTGCCGTACGCGAGCGCGGCCGCGCGCTCGACGACCGCGCGGCGAAACACCGGCGGCTCGCCATTCGCGATCATCGACCCGCCGCGATGCACCACTTCGATCGGATAGGGCAGCAGCCCACCGTAGCGCGTGACCAGCTCGATGACCTTCGCCGCCGCGAACAGCGACTCGGCTCCGCGCTTCGCGACGAGCTCGACACGCGTGCCGATCGGCGGCTCCGCTCCGGCGTGCGCCTTCACCGAGTACGTGCCGTCGACCTTGCCGCGCCACTCGATCGCCGGGTTGCCGTTCGCGCGCGTCACCACCACGATCTCGTCGGAGACCACGAAGCACGAGAGCAGGCCGATGCCGAACTGGCCGAGCAGGTCCTTCTGGTTGACGACACCGCGCTTCGAGCTCTCGCCGATCGTCGCCAGGAAGCGATGAACCTCGGCTTCGGTCAACCCGATGCCGTTGTCCTCGAAGACGAGGCGCGTCGGCGCGTCGAGGAGCGAGATCCGGATGTTGCCGGCGTCGCCACCGGCCGCACGTCGCGCCGTGATCGCGTCCACGCCGTTCTGCAAGAGCTCGCGCACGTACACCTCGGGCGTCCCGTAGAGGTGGTTCGAGAGCAGCTCGATGATGCCGCCGAGGTTGACCTGAAATCTGTGCGCCATCCGAGGCCGCGGCGTACCACAGAGGCCGGCCGCGGCGAGCGAATATGCCCCGCCGACGATGGTGATCTTCTCGCGCTGGTTCGTTGCGTTCTTGCCGACGTTGTCGCGGTCCCACGACTCCTTCAAGATCTCCACCGAGGCTCCCTCGCGCTGAACGTCGAAAGTTCGCCGCGGGGGGCGCGAGCGCGGCGAGCTCGTAGCACCCGCGCAGATCGTCGGCGCGACATGCCCGGCGAAACGAAACGAACGCCAGCTTGTCGGCTGCGTGCGGCACGTCGCGACGACGAAGTAGCGATGGCTGGTCTATAGTCCGCCGATGAAGCTCCTCCTGGTGGCCGCGTGCCTGGTCGCATGTGGCAAGTCGGGGAACGATGTGCCCAAGGGTCCGCGCACCCAGGTCACGTACTCGCTCGACCTCGACCTCGCGCTCGACGAGCGCGGCGGCGCGCTCCGGCAGGACATCGAGGCGGCGCTCGCCGACAAGAAGCTGCGCGCCGCGGTGCGGACGACGATCGCGCCGGCCGGCGGGGTCACCGTGGTGCCCGAGGATCCGGCGAGCCGACAGGCGATCGACGAGTACTTGAAGGCGACGTACAAGGACGGGATCGCGCCTCGCGAGTGCGAGCCGAACGCCGGCACCGGCGCCATCTGCATCGAGCTCACCGAGGCGCACGCGATGGCGATCAAGAAGGCGGCGCTCGAGAACGCGGTCAAGACGATCCGCTCGCGGCTCGAGGCCGTCGAGGTCGCGCACGCGCGCGTCGCGGAGCAGGGCGGGCAGATCATCGTCTCGTTTCCAGAGAACGACGAGCAGGGCGCGAAGATCCGCGATCTGATCGCGCGCACCGGTAAGCTCGAGTTCAAGGTCGTCGACGACAACGCGCCCTTCATGCGGCAGGTCTACGCGCAGGTCGGCGCCACCGGCGCGAACGGCGATCCGGTCGATCCCCGCGCGCAGCGCGACGAGATCCGCGCGGAGGTCGATCAGTGGCGGCCCGATGAAGGTGGTGGCCTGCGCACGGACTTCTATCTGACCGCGCGCGACCGCGAGGAGACGCTGTCCAGCGACGAGGCGAAGCGCATCGGCTGCTTCGCCCGCGCGAAGGCCGACGGCGATCGCGTCTTCTGCAAGGTCACCGGGCGCATGGTCATCGACCGCTACCTGCGCGAGCTCGCGCAGACCAATCCGCAGTTCAAGCTTCCCGACGATCGCGAGATCGGTTACGAGCTCGTCGAGCCGCATCCCGACGCGAAGGACCAGCGTCCGTTCTGGCGCACGTACTACCTCGACCGCGCGGCGCGCCTGACCGGCTCGGCGATCTCGAACGCGATGGGCACGTTCGACCCGAACACGAACCGTCCGATCGTCCTCCTGGACTTCGGCCGCGCCGGCGCGCGCACGTTCGAGCAGCTGACGTCGGAGATCGTCGGCAAGAAGCTCGCGACGATCCTCGACGGCAAGATCAAGAGCGCGCCGATCGTCAACGGTCCGATCCGCGGCGGCCGCGCGTCGATCACGATGGGCGGCAGCGACGCACGCCAGCAAGAGCTGGAGCGCGACGAGCTGGTGACCGTGCTGAAGGCCGGCGCGCTCCCGGCGCCGCTGCGCGAAGAGTCCGTGACGACGATCGGCAAGTAATTCTCCGAGGGCGGAGAAACGCGGCCTGCAATACCCGATCGCGTGCACTTCGATCGCGGCACGCGTCATGCGCCAGATCCTGGTCGACCACGCGCGCAAGCACAACGCGAACACCGTGAGCCGCGACCTCCAGCTCGCGCTCGCGTGGATCCGGAAGCAATTCGCCGAACAGCCGTGAATCTTCGTCGCTCCGCGCCGCCCGCGTTCTGTGATAGGCAGCGCCCATGGTCGAAGGCAGTGACTCCGTGAAGGGAACGATCCGGGCCTGGTCGAACGCCGACAGCGTCGGACGCATCGAGCTCGCGACCGGTGAGTTGGTGCGGTTCGGTGGAACCGGCTGCAAGTTCGTCCCCGCGGTCGGGCTTCGCGTCGAGGTTCACGGCGTCGAGCCTCATCCGCTCGGCGGGCACCGCACGCGCAAGGTCACGCTCGCCGACGAGGCCGACCTGGATCGCGTGCTCGACGAGCAGCGACCGTTACTCGGCACGAGCAACACGAAGGCCGCGCTCGATGCATTCGCCGAGCACGTCAACGCGCTGGGCTTGCTCGGCATCCTGCTGCGCGAGCCGCTGTCATCACGGGCACAGATGCGCGCGTGGTTTGCGCGTGCGGGCGTCGCGGTGCGCTTCGACGATCCGCGCGCGCCCATCGTCTGTGCCGGCGAGACGGAGTACCGCGTCTTCCTTTGCACGGCCGATCTGCCCGATGGCAAGGGCTTCGTGTCGTTCGGACCAACGACGCCATTCTCGATCGAGCGCGAGCGCGAGCTCGCGCTGTACTCGGCCGAAACGGGTGGCGCGAGAGTCGATCGCAGCTCGGCGCTCGCGCCGCTTGTCGATCTGGTCGCGCGCTGTTCCGTCTCGGAGATCGCGGTGACGGCGCACCAATCGCAGAACCACTTCGTCTCGCCACCCCGAGTCTGGCAACAGTCCGATCCGCTGCATCAGTGGGCTACCAGCGTGCGGCACCAAGACGGACAGATCCTGTTCAGCGGCATGAGGGCGTTGTATCTGCCAGACCTCTGGGGCTCGCCGGCGATCGAGCCATGCGTCTTCGATGCCGCGACTGCCCTCGTCGCGATGGGCCGCCGACCCGAGGTTGATGAGACCTTGGGCCCGTGTGTGGTCGTCGATTCCGGCATCGATTGGGTGCATGTCGAGCCGGCGTAAGGTCACCACGCGCCGTAGACGGCGGGACGTGTGATCTCTGGCTGACCGCGTGGCATCGGCAGTGCGGCCATCGCGGCGCGAGCATACTCGCCGGCGCGCAACTGCAAGCCTCTCACGACAGGTGCGATTGCGGGGAGCTCGCCGTCCCCCGCGAGCGCGTGACGCCCCTCGAGGACCGCCGGGGTTTGAGTCAGCGCACCACCCGACGGCGCGCGCCGCTGGGTCCGTCAGGGGTCCGTCGTGAACGTCTTCAACATGGCGGCCGCCCGCGAACATTCCCGCGTGCATGGTCACGAGCCAGCGACGCATCATCTCGCGTCGCGCACGTAACCACGACCGATCGGGGGCAGGCCTACCCGTTCAGCGCGGTCCGACGCCGACGACCTTCGACCACGCATCGTTGCTGCTGAGCATGCGTTCGTGACCGAGCTGGCCATTCGTGTTCGCGCCCCAGCACCACACCTTGCCTTGATCGTCGAGTGCGCAGGTCGACTCCTCCCCGGTGCCGACCTTGATCGCTTTGAAGCTCGCCTTGGCTTTGACCGGCGACTGCACGGGCTCGATGCGGCCGCTCCCAGTGCCGGTGCCGAGCTCCCCGAGGAAGTTATCGCCCCAACACCAGACTTCGCCGCGCACGATCGCGCACGTGTGGAGATGATTCGCGCCGAGCGCGGTCGCGCCTTTCAACGTCGACATCTCGACCGGCTTGCGCTTGAGATCATCGGCGCTCCAACACCAAACTTCGGCGGCCTTGGTGATCACGCATGCGAGATCCTGGCCGGTCGCGAGCTGCGTCGCGTCCTTGATGCCCGGCACGAGCTCGAGCTTGCCGACCGGCAGCGTCTCGAGGAAGTCGTCGTCGTTGTCGTAGCGATGATCGACGAAGCAACTCACGCGCCCATCGGTGTGGCGTGCGCAGAACCCGACTCCGAGTGGATCGATTTCCTCGACGGGCGCCGGCGAGCCGAGCGGGACCCACCGAGCGTCGACGCCACCCTCCGACATTCCGTGCTGGCATTGCACGGCGCCGTTGCCATCGACGATGCACACCGACGAGTCGCGATGCATCGCCGCCGCTGTGATCTTCTTGACCGACTTCGGCGGCGTGATGGTTTGACTCTCCCACTCGCCGTTGTTTGACGGCGCGCCGCAGCGGATCGAGGTGCCCGTGCTGCGGCAGGCCGACACGTACTGCGCCGGGATCAATGTGTCGGCGGTGCCGCGATCGGTCGGCTTCTCGGGCCCCCAACACCATAGATGTTGATCGCGACGAACCGCGCAGCCGTTGGTGTGCGCGATGTTGATGTTGACGACATCGTCGAGCCCCGGCACTTGCACGGGCAGCGCGCTCAGCATGAGCGCGCCATCGCCGAGCTCGCCGTGCTGATTCCAGCCGTAGCACCCGACGGAGCCATCCGCGTGCGCGACACACGAGTACTCTGCCGCGATCACGTTCGACGTCGGCGGAATGCGATCGTCGGTGCACTTGAACGTGCCGTCGTCACCGATCACGCAGATCGCGCTGCCGTGATCCAGCGTCGCGACGTCACGCACGCCTTTCGTTTGCGATAGCGCGCTCGCCTCGCCCCAGCATTGCGCACCACCGGTCTGCGTCCGTGCGCAGCCCTTCTCGTTCGTGAATGCGAGTGCCGTCACCGCCGGCAACTTCGGGAGCTTCGTCTGGCCGAAGCACTTCACACCGACTGGTGTGATCGCGCAGCAATCGTCGCGTCCGCACGAGAGGTGACTCGCATCGCGAATGCCCGCGACGGCGGTGTACTTGCTCTTCAGATCGACACAACCGACCGACCCGTCGCGCATGCGCGCGCAGATGCCGTGATTGCCGGGCATCACTTCGACCGGCGGGCTCGGAAACGCCGGCGCGGGTTGGTTTCCGATGTCGTTCGTCAGAAAGCATCCACCGGGTCCCGCATCGGGGCGTTGCGCGACGCAGAGGAAGAACCAGTCTTCCGCCACGTCGATCGCGCCGTCGATTCCGGCGAGCACGACCGGCGTCGAGATGCCCGCACGCCGCTCGACCGCAGTCGAGTCGTCGTCGGCCTCGACCTTGCCCCAGCACGCGACCTTGCCTTGCTTCGAGACCGCGCACGCTGACTCTTGCTGTGCTCGCACGCGCGTCGCGGTGAACGGCTCGGTCAGCGGCGCCCACATCGCGCGCCCGCCAAACGAGCCGTTCTTCACCGCGGGAGCCGCAGGCGTGGTGCTGGTGATCGTCGACGGCTCTGGCGGGCGACCACTACAAGCGGCGACGACGAGCAGCGCAGCAACTCGCATAGGCGGCGAAACTACCAGAGGCACTTCTTGTCGGGGCAGCCGTCTTTGCCTTGCTTGCCGATGTAGGTCTCCAGCTCGTTCGGGCACTTGTCGACGGCGTCGCGGTTGGTCGGGGAGACCCGCGAGCAAGCACCTCGCATCACTCTCTCTTCTCGCTCTCCAGCACGCCGCTCACGCACAAGGTTCGGCCCCGCCAACGG
>Ga0316630_10000978_pt1 | contig 10153 bp, 11 predicted proteins | sample OWC_May_M1_C1_D6_FD_207658 | JGI IMG/M metagenome (GOLD analysis project Ga0316630, IMG submission 207658) | Wetland soil microbial communities from Old Woman Creek delta, Ohio, United States - OWC_May_M1_C1_D6_A | ecosystem: Environmental > Terrestrial > Soil > Wetlands | place: USA: Ohio...
ACAAGCGACGGCTAATTGCTTTTCTGGTATTGATGGTGGTGGGAGGGGGCGCTGGAGCATCGGTTAATGCCTTCCTGACACTGTATATGGTAAACGACCTCGGAGCTTCAAAAGAACTGGCTGGTATGTCACTGATGCTTATTTATTCCTCCGGCTTGTGGGCGGGGCCGGTGGGTGGCTATATCTCCGATAAGATAGGTAGTGTCAAGGTTATCATTGTCACCGGAATTATCGGTGGTTTGATGATTTTTGCTTTAAAGTCAGTAGGGTGGGGGTTCTGGTTATTTGTTGTCCTTTGGGCGATGGGACTCATCCAGGCGATAAGATTCCCGGTGACAGAAGTCTTCATCATGAACCAGACAAGGGCTAAATACCGCTCCACAGTCTATGGCATCTACTATTCTACGATGCAATACACCGGCGCCATTTTTGCCCCCATCATGGGCACCTTCATCGATAAATATGGTTACCACGCGATGTTCAATTTCTCTGCATACGCAGTCACGGCAGTAGCAGTAGTCACGGCAGCATTCATCTGGGACGCGAAGGATTGACCTGGATACACTGATAAAACGAGGTAAGGGAACAATCCCTCTCTAAACCCCACTTTTCAAGTGACAGGTTACTGGGTTCCAGCCTTATTGTTAGCTATTTCCCTGCCCGCCGGTAATATTCATATACCTTTCTGGCAGCCACGGCAGCACGGCTGATAGTAGGATAGAATGGAATGCCCAATTTGATGAGTGATGTCCTGGTCTGGCATAAACCCTTCCACTCGAAATCTCCGGTATCATCGATGCCAAGGCTTTTATCTGCCACAACTCCGAGGAATGGCTTGGTCCGGCTTACATCCAGCCGGTACTGCCGCTTCATCATTTCCTCCGGTGGCAGTCCGGGCGGTCCGGGAGGTCCCCCCGGCATTCCCATGATGGCGATTAGTAGGTCGAAGTCAGGGTCTTTGGCCATCATCTCCAGCACCAGGCCGACGGACAGGCTGTCATCCTCGCGAATAGAAAGGTCGGCCGGATTACCCAACCAGTCCCATACTGAGACACCACATGCCTTAAGCTCCTGCCGGAACGCATCCGAAAGCGGTACCACATCAAGACCGGCTCTTTCACAACCATCGGCAGCCAGTACGCTCGAGCCGCCGGCTCCTCCCGCTACACCCACCCGGCGGCCTTTGATGGGAGGTAGAAACCGGAATGAGGCTGCTAAATCAATCAGTTCCTCGACGCTATCAGCCATGACAGCACCAGTCTGGGCAACCAGGGCTTCCCATGTCCTGGAACTGCCGGCGAGAGATGCCGTATGAGAGGCGGTTGCTCTCGAACCCGCCTGGCCTCTGCCTCCTTTAAGTATCACCACCGGTTTACGTGCGGTGGCGTGTTTGAGGGTATTCAGGAACCTGGGGCCGTCTTTCGCTCCTTCAATATAACAAAGGATGACACTGGTTGCCGGATCGTCGGCCAGGTAACCAAGGAAATCGGACTCGTTGAGGTCGATGGCGTTACCGTAGCTGAAGACCTTGCTGAAATATACACCTCTAAGGGGAGAAGCTTTTACAATTTCCCGGGCTAACATGCCGCTCTGCGAGACCAGCCCTACCGGGCCGCACTCCTTCGGGAAATCGCCGTGGAAAGCGATACCTCCGGCGGGATTGTATATGCCCATGCAGTTCGGGCCGATTAATCTCATGCCGGACTTCCTGGACAATTCCAGGATTTTTCTCTCTGTTTCAATACCTTCAGTCCGGCCTGTCTCGGCAAGGCGGGCGGTGAAGAGATGAGCGGTTTTCGCCCCTTTTTTTACCGCCTGTTCCAGTATATCCAGTACCATACGCGCCGGGACGCAGGATATAACGTAGTCAACCTGTTCCGGGATATCCATTAATGTCGGATATACCTTTAGTCCCATTGCCTCGGTATATTTGGGATTGACTGGGTATATCTTGCCCTTGAAATCATAATTAACCAGCCCGGCAAGGAATCCGCCGCCACCCCAATTCCCCGTCGGAGTAGCCCCGACAATAGCGACAGACCGGGCATGAAGTACTTCTTCAACTGGATTCGTGGACATTTACTGTGGACCTCCGCTCTTTCGTAGATTGCGGCCATTATAGCCTGCATCCGCTGATGAGGGCAAGCGGGCGTTGAAAGTACCATTACCCAATCGAAAAGACGCGAGTCGAATAAATACTCTTAAATATGCTGGGTAACAACATACTGTACGAGTGAGTGTACTAAAGTACCGGTGACATAATGTAGTCCTGAGCGTTAGACTTAATAGTAGTAGTACCCGTGTGATTCTTTTCGGCAATATTCCGTAGTGTCGTTTGTCAACATCAAAGTAATCGTATCGCTTTACGATACACATACTCGATGTACATCGAAGATGTACATCTTTGGTGAGTATATATCAGGATTATTATCCTGCCATAACTACAGGAGGTATTGATGACCAATAGTAATACAGAGGTCAAAGTGCAGACAGAGGTAAAAGTGAGAATAATGGTCGACGCCGATTTACCTCGATTGAATGAGATTGACCGGCTAATTCAGGGCGAAGACCGGGTCACTACCTGGCCTTATTCTCTCGAGACTTACCGAACGATATATAATCCTAACCTTACTCTGGTGTGCGAGGTAGATGGTGAGGTAATGGGTTTTCTGGTGGGTTATATATTAACCCCGCCGACCCACAGTAAAAGAGTCGGGTGGATTGAAATGCTCGGTGTGCATCCGGAGAGTCAAAATAAAGGGGTGGGCCGGCAACTGGTGGAAAAGTTCCACGAGGAATGCCGTCGTTTCGACGCTGTGGTCAATTGCCTGGTGAGGTTGAATGACGAAACACTCGCCAAATTCTATGTCAGTCTGGGTTTTAAACCATTTGATTTCGTCATTTATACGAAACAGTAAAGTATTAAAGAATCTCGTCTGAATTGCACTCTGGTTTAAACCGGTGTATAGCGGGCAGGCTGTATTAATATAGAAACGATGAGTCGCATTTCGCTTGAGATACGACTCATCGTTTCATACTGACATGTCAGATAGGTTAAATAATAAACTCTACGGCCCCTCATGCCCATCCGGCAGATGTGCCCACTTCGGGTCTTTAGTGAAACCGGCTTGAACGTATGTATTGGTATTCCCCGTAGTCACAAATACGATCGGTCTGTCTACTCTAGTAAATTTGAAGGGGCAATGGTACATCCCTTTCGGTATGAATATAGCAGAGGTTTTATTAATGATATGTTTCTCCTCTCCACCCAGCCAGAATTCCACCTCCCCACACAGGTCGAGAGGGTCGTCGGGATTAGTCCCCATAAATATGATGTATTCATCAAAATCATGGTTATGGGGTTTCGTCAGCGGCAGAGGTTCTCCCGGCCATCTCACCAGGTTGGTTTCCAGGTAGAAAGCGTCTTTCAGTGCCCCTTTCATTTGTTCATGAATCCAGAGCGTATTATATTGATAACTGTCTTTGGTGCGGGGGTGCATCGCCGGGGCTTCGGTATCCGAGATTATATATTTCCCATATTTTGTTTTAGCCACGTTTTAAACTCTCCTTCATTTTTTCAATGCATTAGCAATGGTTTCCGCCCATGTATTGATATTGTCCCATTGACGGACATCACCAACAGGTGCTTTAACCATCCCGACCATAAATTTTTCAATGAAATTCAGTTTTGTTGTGTCGATCGAGCCATGAAAGATAGTAACGTCGCGGGGTTTGATAATTTCGATGATAGATTTGAGGTTAGCAGGGTATTTTTCACCTTTGTTCGACTCGATTGGGTCCCCCTGTTGTGTGGGACCGCTGGAAAAAAGCCATACCGGCTGCTCGGCTAATTGTTCCTGTTTCCGTTTCAGGAATTTAACGGCTTCTTTTCGCCATTGTCCTATATAAACTGCACTACCCAAGATAACAGCCTTATATTCTTTAAGATTCTTTACCTTCTTTACTGGCACCACATCAACTTGCAGCCCTGACTGGCGGAGTTTTACACCAATCTTCTCGGCTATTTCGGCGGTTGCCCCGTACTTGGAGGCATAGGCAATTAAAACCTTGTTTTCCAATACTGTCCCTCCTTTTTTGCACTAATAAAAAGTCCGTAAACTCAACTCCGGTAAATAACGAGATCGTTACAGAGTCGAAAGGTCTATCTTTTTCCCCGTCTTGAAAGATTCATAAATACCGAAAATTACTTTAACTGTACCCAGGTTGTCCTTACCGCTGGTCAAAGGTTCTTCCCCCTCACGGCAACAGGAGGCAAAATGGAGAATCTCGTTGACGAAGGGATTATCACCGGTTAAGTTCTCTCTAACCGGTTCGATAGGGGTAAAATCGTTGAACGTTTTTCCCTGATTGCCCCGTTTTCGAGAAGCAATCATACCATGGTCGAACTGATATGTCCGGTCCTCGGCCTGCGTGGAATATATCGTACCTTCATCTCCATAAAGCGTATACTGGCAACCGACGGTCGACCGCATTGGCGAGCTTATTATCAGTATATCGCCGATAGCACCGTTTTCGAACTCCAGGGTAGCGCAAGCGTATTCCTCAGCGCCGTTCTGATATTGCGGATGGACTGACCGGCTTACGGCATTTACCGCCTTAATATCACCGACAAAATAGCGCAACAGGTCGATCTGGTGAATCATACCGGATATCATTGTGCCGCCCCCCGCCCGTTTGGGGTCGCTTAACCACTGGCCGAGCTTATATCCTCCGCCGCCACCGCCACCCGGCACCATATTGGAAATCAACTCACAGCGCGTCACCCGTACTTGCCCCAGTTCCCCGCTTTCAATGATGCGTTTGATAGCGCGAGTGTGAGGCATATAACGGAGGTCGTGACCGACCATAAAGGTAACGCCTGCATTTTTCGTGGCATTAACCATGCTGTAGCATTCCTGCATACTACATCCCATCGGTTTTTCCAGAAAGACCTGTTTACCGGCGGCAGCCGCCGCCAGCACCTGCGGGTGATGTTGATCGTGAATCGTGCAGATGTCCACCGCATCGATATCTGCTTTTTCCAACATCTCTGCAAAATCGGAATAGCAGGCAGTCACACCGGCTTTCCCGGCGAATTTTTCCATCTCCTCCCTGCGGATATCGCAGACGGCCGTCAACTTGATAATATCCGGATATTGCATGTAAGCCGGCAGGTGATACCAGGAAATACTCCCCGTCCCCACCAGCCCCACTCTTAAAGGTTTGGACATGTTAGCCCCCTGATTTAAATTCTGATGGCAATATTAACACGTAGAGTCTATACCTTTGGCACATACTTTTACCAGGCTGCCCATTTCACCGTTGCCTGTCATATGTCCCTGTATTAGTGTTTTCCGGACGACGCAGATATCTATCTACTTCCCGGCGAACTCATAACCGGGTGGCGGTATACCCCATTGTTGATACATGCGCAGCATGTCGATGAACTCCATCGCCTCCACGCATTTTCCCCCCTTAAAGCGATAGAACAGGGCACAGGTAATATCGATCTTCTGCGAGGGGACACGCCACCTTTCACGTGTCGCCACCCTGTCACCCTCGCCAAACATATCCTCGATCGTTACGTAAAGGTCGGGAGACCTTTTCCGCAGTGAGGTGACCAATTTGGCCACACCTTCAGGGCCTTTGTATTTTTCACCCATCGGATTAACAAAGATAAAACCCGGGGAAGCAAACTTGCTTGCGACTGACGGGTCTCCTTTGTTAAATAACTCTTCTATAAAACGGCGTACCAAGGCTTTGTTCTCTTCGACTGACATGGGATTTCTCCTTTTTATCAGCTACTACAAACTAAAAGGCCTGATGCGTAACTACAGTTAAAAAAATGAAACCTGCGCTTTTAAATAAACCCTTTTCAGAATCGTTAGTATTGGCCGTACTTCTTAACCGTCTCCACCATCGCCCTGACGTTCTCCGGTCGGGCGTAGTCCATCGCCGATCCCGGTCCTACGATAAGCCCGCCGCCCTTACCTACCGTCTTTATCAGTTTCTTGACATGCTCCTCGACATCCTGCGGCGAGCCAGCCTGGAGTAGCGTAGGCGGCACGCCTCCCTGTATGCACATCCGGTTACCTAGCACCTTTTTTGCTTTGACCAGGTCGGTCCGCTCCGTAAAGAAGACCACCTTACCCCTGGGAAGCTCGAGGAGGTATTCGAGACGGTCGTCCCAGACGCCCTCAAAGAATGGGACTACGTCATAGCCGAGTTCGACGGTTTTCACGATGGCTTTCTTAAGGCCAGGCCAGTAGAACTTTTCGAACTGTTTCCTGGACATGAAGCCATCCGATCCGCGATGCAATGCCATGAAAACTCGGGGCGGGTGGCCTTGTTCGTCCATTGTAGCCGGCACCGCCGTGTCGAACCGCCATTTTTGGATCATATCGCAGGCAGCCAGCAGCTTATCCGGGCAGCGGTACATATCGATCATCGCCCCACGCATACCACGATAGAAATCCGAGATCATATCGAACGGTGCCCCACCAGCGCCACCGCTTAACCGACCAAGAAGCGACGGGTAGCCGAGTTCCGCCTCAAGGTTGGCCAGTTCCATGGCAACTCTTGTCAAGCTTTCCATTTCAGCGGCTGATTTATAGATTTTCTCACCCAATTCCCGGAACTCAGGGCGAGCCAGCATACCTATGAAGTTAGTGATGAAACCACCAGCGAGGTTACGGAAAGGTGGTAATTTAGACATTGGTGAAAATACTCCATGTGTACGTGGCAAGTAGCAGCGTAGTATAAAATCAGACGGGTCAGAGAGAAAGTGGTCGTACTCCTTATCGGTCATGTACTCGCCTTCGACAAACTGGTAGGGGACATCATCCGGTAGATTACCGCCAGGCCAACGGGCAGTACGCGTATCGAGTAGCTCGTTGACCGGCCCATACCCACCCGCCAACACATTGCCGTCTGTGTCGGGATCGAAATCAACGACAGTTTTAACACATGCCTCCCGATAGGCTATTTGGTCGTAGTACATTGCCGAAAGCGGTATACCAATATACCGGCAGGCAAAGACGCCGGTCCCGATTGTTACCGGTACACGGTCGGGTATTTTCAAAGTGGCAGCATCGTATAAACGTTTTTTTCTCTCCAAACGGAGTTGCTCGACGGTCTTACCTTGTTTCCGCTCGATTGTTTCCTTCCACCTCTGCACTTTTTTATGAAGCTGCCCGCTGGTAGTGCTGATTGCCATTCTGGTTGCCTCCTTTTTTGTCTTTTTCAGGGCGGCTTCATATTAGTTTAAATACAGCGTGGACGTCAATCAACTCCTGTTAATTTAGAGTAAGAGAAAGAAAGTGTTAAAACGTAAAAGCCCGAGATACGCATCCAGGGTTTTTCGATAGCGAAATATGAAACACAATTATCGGTTAATTTGTCCTTGGCAGACCGACTACCATTAAAATCACCCAATAGTGCCAGTTGACTAAATTCCACGACCAGGGGCAAATGAGTGCCGGTGTATTATATCAACTTCATAGAATAGCCATAGGCTGATAGTAGATACCCACGGGCAAGCCCGTGGGTATCTACTATTTATGTAAAAAATACCATTTAAGCGGCCTTATGCTTTTCCCCGATACCGAAATTAATGGGCATATCAATCCAAATACCTTTATCGGTGAGAAGAGGTTCCAGGTCTAGAAAATGTTCTTTTTTAAAACGTTCCTGTTCTTCAGCGTTTAAAGACGTTAAAAGTGGTCTAATAGCGAGTGAAGAGGATAGCTGTTGCCAGCATTCCTGTTTGTCTGTCAAGTAGAAACCCAGTTGCTCCGTGACAACCTCTATGTTTTCAAAACCTGCACGAGTCAATATTTCTCGACATTCCTTTGGAGTACTTAAAGCAGGTAACGGGACGGTTTCTTTACCATATTTCTTTAGTCTGTTACTGTATAAACCCGCTATCGGTTGGAAAGTATCTTTTCCAAATGTGGAAAACACGGCTTTCCCTCCAGGTTTTAAAACCCGAAGCCATTCCTGCAATGCTTGAGGAATATTACTAAAAAGGAAAATGGAAGATGCACAGATTATAGAATCAAAGCTATTATCATCGAACTCTAGTGATTGTGCATCTCCCACAAAGTATTCCACATTTTTTAAGCCGGATGCCAGGGCTTTCTCCTTTGCCTTATCCAGAAGTTTGTCGGCAATATCAATACCGATGACTTTTCCGGTTCGACCGACAAACCTGGCTGCAGCCATCGAAGCAAATCCTGTTCCACATGCCACATCCAAAACCCTTTGTCCCGCTTTTAACCCTGCGTTTGCAGCTGTTCTTTCTGCCGGTCCAGGCAGGTACTTTACACTATCGTATATTGCTGCCGCAGCGTTGAAATTCTCCTCGACGGACATCAGTTGTCTCCTTTATTTTCAAATGGCTTTATGCCTGCCTGTTGATAGAACGAAAGCATATCGGCGATGGCAAGCGAGCTTTTCTCTTTTCCATCTTTATATTCAAAAAAGACAGCCTCGGTAATAACAATGTGTTTGCCTGTAGGTTCAATGCCACCAAAATTGCCCTTGAAAGTACCCGACCACGTGAGGCGGGAGACCAACTTATCTCCTTCGCCCACTATATCTTCAATCGTATAATGGAGGTCAGGGAATGCCTCATTCTGCAACTCGCACATTTGCCTGAAACCCTCCGGACCTCTGAATTTCCCATAAAAAGCTTCATAAGCAAAGTCGGGAGAGACAAGTTCGGGAATTACGGACAAATCCCGGTTGTTGAATACCTCTTCAATTATACGGCGATGATTCTTTTTATTCTCTTCAACTGACATTATATTGCTCCTTTACTTATTAACCTTATTTGCCTCTACATACACCCCAAGTTGAACAGCCATACCATACGCGTCACCATACTGACGGTATTCCGATACCTTGCCATTCTTGAAGCGAATGAAGTACAGTTCATTTACCTTTAGTAACTTGCCCGTGGGGGTGTGTCCCCGAGACGTATAGTTATCTTTTCCTGTCCATGTAAAATACAGTGCTGCCCGGTCTTCTGTAACGATGATATCCTGGATCGTACGCTGAATACCGGGAAACATCTCTTTAAATCCTAACAGCATTTGTTTGTAGGCTTTTTTATCCAGGACATTTCCGTCCCACCTGTACGAGAGGAAATCATTGGCAAAACACTCATCGTATATGTCGTAGTTACCCTTGTTGTATTCATCGTAGATTTTGTAAATTAAGGTTTTGTTTTCTTCGACTGACATAGTGGCCCTCCTAATTTTAATGAATATTATTTCTGTCCTATTGGGGGAATAGCATCAATCTGCTGCATCAAGCCCAGCATATTATTAGAAGCCCAAAATTCCATCACTTTGCCGTTAACGACTCTAGCTATGTTCGTTATAGCTAACATGACCTTCTTGCCGGTTGGAGCAATGCCCATAAACTCCCCTTTATGAGTTGCGGTCATGGTCACTCGGAAAGCTACTTTGTCTCCTTCGGCTATCATGTCCTCGAAGACATAAACTGGGTCGGGAAAAGCCGTTAGAAACATTGAGTCGAAACCCTTGACTTGTTCAACAGACATATCTCCGGCGAGACCGTGAAAAACACTTTCTGGAGCATAAAACTCGTATGTCGATGCAACTTTTCCTTGCGAAATAAGGTCATAGATATGGCGTATTAATACCTTGTTTTCTTCGACTGACATTGTGACCCTCCTCTTTCTCTTTATGCATATTATTTCTACCCTATTAGAGGTATTACCCCGAGTTGCTGCATCATGCCCAGCATATCAACGTAGTCGAATTCCTCCACTATTCTGTTGTCCTTAATATGCAAAAACACACTTCCCTTAACTACAATCTCCTTACCCGTTGGAGGCGAAGGAAATAGCGGGTTGAGACCGGTATGTTTGTCATAGGTGGTATATCGCATTGCGATTGTATCGCCCTGAATGACTGTTTCTTCGAGGTCGATGCGCCTGTCGGAAAAGCCCTGATGTATGACAGCGGCTTTTTCAGATCCTTCATGCCCTGTTACATCGGGAAAGGGTGGAAGATGAGAGACTACGTCGGGAGCATAGATTTCATCCAGTACACTTTGGTCTGATTTTTCAATATAGCCTTCGTGTATCTTCTTCCACTTAGCTACAATCTGCTCGATTGACATA
>Ga0316630_10000982_pt1 | contig 10147 bp, 12 predicted proteins | sample OWC_May_M1_C1_D6_FD_207658 | JGI IMG/M metagenome (GOLD analysis project Ga0316630, IMG submission 207658) | Wetland soil microbial communities from Old Woman Creek delta, Ohio, United States - OWC_May_M1_C1_D6_A | ecosystem: Environmental > Terrestrial > Soil > Wetlands | place: USA: Ohio...
GAAATCGAGCGGAGACTGCAGCGGATCCAGATCAAGCTGAACGACGACCTCTTCGACCGCTTGTCCACCTTCGTTATCATTGCGCTGCTGCTCGTGCTGGTGCTGAGGGGGTGTGGGAGTGGGACTCATTGATGAGCCGATCTTCAGGGGCTACGTCCCCTTCCAGATCATGGACGAGATTGAACCTGAATTCGCTGCGATCCATGGTCTGACGAGCTACCCTTACCGTTCAGATGGGAGTCATGTCAGGTTCTACTGGCTGACCAAGACTCTGATCATGGGAATCGAGTTCCCGAAGAGCGCCTGGAGATATGGAGAGGACGTTACGCAGATACCGGCTGTCCGCTGCCTCCTGCGGATCAACAAGCACGGGCATCTGGACAACCTGGGGATCGAAGGCCTCATGGAGCCCGAGGCGCAGGACGCCCTGAAATCGTGGACGGTGCTGGCGCAGATGGCACCCAAAAGGGAAAAATGAGAGTCACAATAAAGGAACACCACAAAGGCAAATGCAGCACCTGTAAGAGCGCCATCATCGTGAAGGGCTCCAACAACGAGACCTTCCTGAAGTGCGACTCCATCTACTTTGGGAACAACACCCAGGCAGATCGTATCCCGTTCGTGGTGAAGGAATGCACCCACTACAGCAAGGTCGGGTCCATGGACCTCCGCACCATGGCCAGTGTCGCTTGGGTTCTGGAGATCGACAAGCGTAAGGGAACCGCAGGGTTCATCAGCAGCGAGGAGTGGGACCAGAAGCACCCGAAGCAGTATGTGATACCCAAATCCGTGGAGTTTGACTAATGACCGAAGGATCCATAAAGCTGAACGACCAGCAGTATCAGGACGCCTTGGCGTATGCCGCCGACAAGTATGAGTGTTCACGGGCCGGTGGCTTCTCACCCTGGACGTACACATCGGAAACGATACTCTCAGTGAATGACAGGGGAATGATAGCCGAATGGGCTGCCGCCCTGATCCTGGGGCTTGACCCGCACAAGGTCCTGTTCACCAAGACGAAGGATCCTGGCTACGACTTCCTCTATCACGGGGCGAAGGTCGACGTCAAATCTACTAAGTACGACACCGGAATACTCATTCTGAACACGAAGGACATGGCGAAGTCCTGGGAGTTCGTGGTTCTGGTCATCGGCGGTGGCCGATACTACCGGCTGACGGGATACATGTCCCACGAAGAGATGGCTGCGCGGGGCACGGCCCTGAAGAAGGGGGCATGGCAGCCTGGAAAGGGATGCACAGCGACGCAGGAAGAGCTGCACCCATGGGAGAACCTGAGCGCGGCCTGCGCCCGTCTGAGCCAACTGAGGACCTATGCTTCCTAAGCCTAAGGAGTGCGAAGGCTGCCCCCTCTACACCCTGGGCAGCGGCTTCAGCCATCCGACCGGCTCCTGCTCCACGGGAGTCCTGATGATGGGCGAGGCCCTCGGTGCGACCGAAGCGCAGAGGGGAGTCCCCTTCGTCGGCGAAGCGGGGGCCCAGCTCAACAGGACGCTCAGCCGCACCCCGTGGACCAGGGATGACTTCCGTCTGTACAACGTGCTGCAGTGCCAACCGCCGAAGAACTGGCTGGTCGGTGCGCCCTGGGAGCAAGGGGCCATCGAACACTGCCGGATCCACAGAGAACGCATCATCACGGAAACGAAGCCGCAAGTGATCCTCGCGCTGGGAGGCACTGCTTTGGAGGCTATCACTGGCTTCGGGGAGATCCTGAAGCGGCGGGGTTACGTCTACAAAACCCCAATGCTGGGAGATTGGACGCGTGTAGGCTGGCCAGGGCATATCTTCCAGTGGGTGATCGGCACCTACCACCCCAGCTACATCATGCAGGGTAACCAGAACCTGACCGGCATCCAGGCCTTCGACATCAGCCGTGCGGTGGAAGTGGCGAAGAACGGGTGGGAGTGGGAGAGCTTTGACCGATACGTTGAACGGCCATCCCTGGACGATATCGACGAATTCATCAACAAAGCCGTCTTCGCACTGTCGGCTGGGGCGTGGCTGACTGCCGACATCGAGACCAGCCGCAGCCCCACGACGGACGAAGACGAAAGGATGGACGTCAACGATCCCATCACTCGCATCTCTTTTGCGTTCGAGCCAGGATACGCCATCACGATCCCCTGGCAGGCAGACTACCTGTCGCGGATTCAGGACATCCTGAGCCTTTCGCAGCAATATCTGGTGTTCTGGAACGCGGACTTCGATGTGCCGAGGCTGAAGGCGCACGGCATGAAGATCCGGCAGAAGGTGGTCGACGCCATGTACATGTGGCACTTCCTTCAGTCCGATCTCCCCAAGAGCCTGGGGTTTGTGGCGTCGATCTACACGAAGATGCCCGAGTGGAAGTCGATGTCCTACACCGCCCCCGAGTACTACTCGTGTTGCGATGCGGACGCCCAGATCCGCTGCACCAACGGGATCGTCGCCGACCTCAAGAAGCAGGGGAGGTTCGACACCTTCATGAGGCACCACACGGAGCTGCAGCCCATCCTGAATGAAATGGGACAGTCTGGGGTGCTGCTGGATCAGGAGAAGCGGAAAGAGTTCAGAGCTGCTATAGAAGAGGACAGGAGAAAGATAGATGAAGAAATCCAGAAGGCTGTTCCAGCAAACCTTCGACCTTTCAAGCCCAGAAGGAAAGTCGGATCTGACGCTGTACTTGGACTACCTGTTAAGGCCGGTAGTCCGGATGTCGTATGGGGATATAGTGCTGAAGGCGAGTGGGGAGAGAGTCACAGTTTTCTGTACAACTCGTCGCAGCAAGTCCTCAAGTACATCAAAGCGCAAGGCCACCCCGTCCCCCGCAACTACAAAACGGGCAAAGACACAACGGGCAAAGACGACCTCGAAAGCCTCGCGAAACGCTACCCGAAAGACCCCGTTTATCGCCGAATTATCGAGGCGCGTGAACTCCATAAAGTCATCGGCCAGTACATTGATGGATATGCCCCAGGGACCGATGGCCGCGTCAGGACGACGTTCACCCAGAAGCCCTCGACATGGAGGTTAGCCAGTGAAGGCCCGAACGTTCAGAATGTGCGTCGACGATGGCACCTCGCCAATCGATATCGTGAGCAGTTCGTCGCAGCTCCTGGGCATGTCCTTGTCGAAGCTGACTACCGTGCTATTGAGGCTGTGCTTACGGGATTTTATGCGGGGGACGACCAGTACATACGGGCTGCGAAGCTGGGAGTTCACAGTATCCTCGCCGCGCACATCCTGCAACATCCGATTCGTGATAGCTGGCATCTCGTCTCTCACGAGGCAGAGGTACTTGCAGGTATCAGGGATATTAAGAAGCAATTCAAAGATATATACGATCAGGCCAAAACCATTGTACATCTGTCCAACTATAAAGGCTCGGCTCGAAGAATCAAAATCGAGTATCCCGAGCTTTTCAATAGTGTGGCTGAGGCAGAAAAGCTACAGAGGTTATACTTCACTACTATCGCGACTAAAGTTGAAGCGTGGCACAGTCATGTCGTTTCCACAGCAGCAGGCCAGTCCTACCTCGACAACGCCTTCGGCTACCGCCACTACTTCTACGACGTCCTCCGCTATGATGGGACATATGGGACAGACGCTAAGAAAGCTCTGGCATTTCTACCGCAGTCAACAGCTGCCGCTATCATTAAGGAAGCAATACTTAGACTCGCTGCGAAAGACGTCTACCGGAGGGCCATGAGGTGGCAGATCCACGACGCCCTGCTGTTCGAGCTGCCCAACGACAGGCTGCTCGACGCAAGAATTGGTACTATCGTCGCAGAGATGACCCGCCCGATCCCGCAGCTGAACGGCCTGTCGATAGACGTCGAGGTGACGGTCGGGGAGAATTGGGGACAGATGAAAGGGTGGCAGAGCTAGACTACCGCACCGGACCCACCCTGATGTCGTGCAGACCGCTCAGCAACCCGAACACGGCCAGCAACCACAGCACTACAGCGACGACTACGACGATGTTCAAGATTCTTTTGATCGAATCCGCCATCGGGATGTAGCTGTTCACCAGCCACAGCAGAACGCCAACCACAATCAGAACCACCACGAGACTGATAAGAGACATAGGATCCTCCTCAGGATTTCTTGACGCGGCTCAGCGTCTGCCCGTTCTCCGTACCCCAGGCCTGCTGCACCGATTTGATGCGGATCTTGTCGGGCCTCCCAGGAGGCGCGAAGACCTCCACCCTCAGGACATTCGAGGGCCCCGACTCCTGCTCGTAGGCCGGATTCAGGGTCCCGTCCGAAGAGACGCCGAGGTTACGGGCGGTCGCAAAGACGTACTTGACGCCGACGGCCATCTGCAGGCTTTGTTCCAGCGCCACGCCTGCATCAGTGCAGACTCGGTTGACGGGCAGCTCCGTGTAGGGAGGGGCGGTCACCGAGGTGCAGAGCCGGTACTTGATCGGGTTCTCCACGGGCGACGGGGACGGCGACGCATCCCACTGGAAGATGACCGGAAGGGTCTGAGCCGCAGCCAGCGGCACTACGAACAGAACTCCAAGCACTATCATCAGTAGTCTCATTATCTGCACCCGCTTATCCCAATGGTGAGAAATTTCCACAGACCGCACCAAAAACCCTTGCCCTGCTTCTTGACCTTCGCCGCGTTCTGGTAGAACTCCAGCTGCTGTCGGCAGGTATCCCGTTCGATCTGGGCAGCCTTCGTAGCCTGCTGTTCCGCAGAGAGCAGCTTCGCACGGTTGGCCTGTTCCTCCTCGATCAGAGTCTTCAGGTCGACCACCTGTTTCTCAAGGTCGGGCATCGTAGTCAGAAGCAGGCCCTGGAGCTTGTCCAGCTGGGCGTGGATCTGCCGCTTCGTATGCTCATCTAATGGCGAGGGGGAACTGTCGCTGGATTGCGTCTGACAGAACCCGAAGGGCACCATCCAGCTCAGAAGCAGGAATAGTATTGGCTCTCTCAACATAGATTACGTCCCGTTTCTTGACATCCTCGCTGATTCTACCCAACGAGTTTATCACGATTGCGAACCTTGCGTCGATTCTCTTGCTCAGCGCCTCGGCGACTTCGAGCTTGACACTTGCCTCGTCCGTCATGGCCTTAGCTTCGGTCAGCTTCTGCTGCCACGACGCGACGTACTGGACTTCGAGCCGGTCGATGGTCTTCTGTGTGGCCTGGGCGGCGATCCGGTCGTCGTGCCGGTTGAGCCACAGGCGTCCCTGCCACAGGAGGAACCCGCAGAGGATGGCGATCCCCGCGATCTTCCCCCAGGGACCGACGAAGAAGCCGACGACGCTGCCGACGATCTGCCCTGGCCGCCCTGGAATTATGATGCTCATCTGCTACCCCCCTGGCATTTTCGAGATAACCCAGTTGACGAAGTTCTTGGCGAGGCTGGGCGCGGCCACCTCCATCAGCCCACCGAACGTGAAGGCGATTGCGTTGTGCAGGGGGACCACGTTGATCCACGAGAAGATTCCCTGCTGCTCTCGGAGGTCAATCAGGACTGCGCCTCCGGTCCAGACCAGCGAAATTGTTGTCACCCAACTCACCGTGTTTTCCACGGAGTCCTCGAAGAACCATGTTCCCGTCGCTTCCCACAGGGGGATGCCCTTGCGATGCTCCGTGCGGAGATAGCGAATCAGCTTCCAGCCCAGCGTAAGAAAGGCTCCAATGAGATACCATGCCCAAACCCAATGATGATGCTGTTGTTCCATTATACGGGCCTCCAGCCGATGTGGATGTGCTCGTTGTTGGTTCCCTCATCCTCGAACAGAACCTGATAGTCCGCTCCGAGAATCTGCTGCAGCTCGTCGACAACCTGCCGCTCTTCCCCGTCCTGCAGATGCTGACTCCGGAGGTCGAGGGCCCTGTCGACGTAGTGAAGGCTTCCTGCCGAATGAGTGCTGTCGTTCGCGCTCGTGATGACACAGTCGACCCCGTGGCTCCCGAACAGCATATCCAGAGCGAAGAGGATGTTGTAGATCTCCGGAATCAACTTGCGAAAGCGGACGTTCTCCTTGACCAGGATCATTTGTTAACCTTCCCGTTCGTGGACATATGCTCGATCAGCAGGATTCGGATTTCGGTGATGTCGTCCTTCATCTCCCGCTTCCAGGCCTGATCGACATGGACCGAGGTGCTTTCGTGGTGGGCCCTCATCAAGTCGCCGTTGACGGCGATACGGGCTTCCAATCGGGTGCTCTCCCTCTGCAGATGGTTTATGGCCGTCTCGACCCGACTCCAGGCACCGGCCAAGGTGACGAGGATCGTGCCCGTCGAGATGACCAGACCGAGGTTGCGCTGGAGCCAGTTACGGTCCCTGAGGCCGTTGAGCTTCTCCAGCTTCCTGAGGAGGTCGGACTCGATACGGTCCAGCCGTTCCTCCAGTTCCTGCAGCTGCTGCTGATTCATTTCTGCTCCTCTTGAGTCTGGGAAGCCGCGAGGCCGAGGCCGATGGCGGGGGGAACGAGTGCTGTCATGTAGCTGCCCTTCTTTGCCGCCCGATGAGCCCAAGGTCCCACACGGACGGCATGGACCGGCTGCACCCCGATGGAGACTTCCGGAAACCATCGGTTGACCTTGAGGTTGCGCTCGGGTCTCCAGTATTGACCGCGCTGCCCTGTCATGGCTCCCGTGTAGTTGACATCGTAGGGAGGTTCATAGTTGCCCTCGGCGATCTGATGACGATCATCAGGAAAGTCGATCTGTAGAGACTCCAAAACCTCTTCGTCTTTTGCCACAGCGGGGTGCCGCCATGCTCTTACCTCGTCTCGGACGGTGTTAGACAGCTTGTCCTCGTAAACCTTCTTGCTCCAGGCAAGGGGCCGAAGCGGAAAGTCGATGTCATCTACAAATCCAGCCGTCTGGCCCTGGCCTCCTTCCAGATCCGAGGCAGCCTTGATTCGATCAGCTACCTGCCTCCCGAATGTCTGTTCGAGTGCTTCTGGAGTGTAAACAATGGCGTCGTCTCCCAGCTTCCCAATATCCCGAGTGGCGTTCGACCTGATCATGAAGTTCCCGTCCTGAGTCCTGGTCCAACGAATGCCGCTCCGTTGACCGTGCTGACTGAACATGGGAAAGTCGAAGCCCTGAGTGGCGTCGATCATTCTGGACGATGGCCACGCGATATAATCGTAGTTGTTTTCGGCAGCATGTCGGATGGCTCGTCTTATCCCCATTTTCATCCAGCGATTGTTGTCCTCAAAAAACTTGGGGTAATTCTGAGCCAACTTGTTAGATCCAGCTTTGAAAGGAGCCTGGATTTCCAGAACCATCAGGACATTTCGCCCCTCGACATCCTTGTAGTGCCCCATTCGCATCCGCACAATCGGATTGTCGATGGGCACTCCGCTCAGAGTGTTGTCGTAGAAGGCGTGACCATCCTTCCAGGTAGCCCAGCCCATCTTGTCTGCCAGTTTCTGGTTGAAGGTCACGAACAAGTCGAAGTGCTTATCTGGGAACTGGGCTGGAGGGGATGCCATGGTGTGAACCATTGTGGATACTGTCCACCTTGGATGCTCCGTCGACTTCGAAAGATCTCCAGGGAGTCGGGGGACGGCAGGTTCCCGTGGCATGATCATGTCCTGATAGATCGAATCGCCAAGGCCTCCTTCGATGGATGCCACCGCCTTCAGTTCCTGAGTCGAAAATCGCTCCCTGCCTTTGTTCGAGTTCATGTAGTCCAGCAGAGCGGCCCGAACCCCGAAATTGTCCAGCTCTGCCTGCAACCCCCGCGAGGCCAAGGTGGCTTTGGTCTCCTTGGGACGCTGCATGACGGCCCTAAGGGCCGCAGCCGTCACTACACCCTCTTCGTTCGCAGCGGAGTCGATCATGCCCATACTGCGCTGACGCCACAACGGATCGGCTGCCAGGAGAAAGGATCGCTGCTCCTCGTCGGTTCTGAAAGGCTGTCCCAATGATGCGGGTCTTCCTTTCGGAGGCTTCTGTTCAGGCAAGGCAGGCTTCGGCCCAGTGTGGAGAAAAGGATCCCGAAACTTCTCTGCGAATGGGAGCTTCAGTTGTTCAGGCTGAGCCACCTCATCGGCGAGGGCCAACATCTCCTCCGAAATCGCTCCAGCCTTCCCCCTGATGAGTCCTTTCGCGATGCGACCCTTCATGGCCGCAAGTCCCACGATGCCGAGGCCCCCCATGATAATCGGGATGGCGGCGTCGATGCCCCCCGCGCCCTCTTCGGCCTCTTTGACTCCCTGAGCGACACCAAGGCCGCCGAGAGCTGCCCCTCCGACCGCCGCCAGCGCCTTGGGAGCTGCGCCGAAGGCAGCACCCATTGCCATCCCCCCAGGCGAAGCCATCGGTCGGACCAGATGTTCGTAGATCTTGCGGCTGCCCTCGCTGACGATCTCGCCCATCCCAGGCTTCCCGCGTTCCCACGTTGCGGCAGGCAGCAAAGATTCAAACAGATCAGCCATGTGACTCTCCTATGGACTCACGCCGGTCAAGCCATACAGGACGGTTTCGAGCATCTTCGGGGTCACCTTCATGCGCCAGATCTTGTGCCAATCCCCGAAGTAGTAAGGCTCGTCCGTGGGGTTGGTGCCGTAGCGCCCGACGACCCAGGTTCTGCCCTCTTCCAGTTCGCTGCCGAACTCCTTGGCGATCTTGCTCATGATGCCGCGATTCATGCCGTCGTAGGCGTTGACCTGACCCTTGTAGGTGCCGAGGTTACTCCCGCTCGGGAGGACAACCACTTCGTCCAGTTCGAACCGGCGCGGGACCCAGTTGTCGATCTGGGGGTAGATCTGCTCACGGTCTATGCGTTCGGGCATCAGGTCCCAGGCGTTGTCCGCGACTTTGAAGTACTCGCCCTCCCGCTCCAGGTAGCCGTTGGACTTGAGAAGCTCCTTGAACATCCGCTCCTGGGCGGGCTTCGTCTTGCGGCTGCGCTGGGAGTGGCTCCGGTAGTAGTTGATCTGGCTCATGTCGCCATAACCGACCGGCTCCATCAGGGGTTCGCCGCCCGTCATGCTGCCCCACCCTTCGGACGCAATCTGATTGGCAACCTTCTCGCCGAACATGTCGGAGATGTCCTTGATGGTCTGGTTGTAATGAATGTCCCCAGAGTAGTTGTTGGACTTGTCGTAGGATCTGACGTTGTAGGTGCCGATGAGGGGCAGCTGTCCTTCGGCGGCCCTGCGGCCCACCTCGCCTGCGGGCGCTACATCGATGTGGCGAACTGGCGACCCATAGGACTGGGTCATCGCAGACATCTTGCCGCCGATCAGGCCGATGTACTGGTACTGTTTGCCGTCCGTCTGGCCCTTCACGAGGGCGCGGCGGATGAAAGCCTTTGCCAGAAGCTCGTTGATCTTGTTGGCGTCGTCGACGAAGGGGCCGACAGCTTCCGAGTAGGAGGCCTCGCTGCCCGTCGTGACCCACCCTTCGCGGTAGCCCGTGATGGGGTACTCCCCCGTCACCGGATCGTACCTGCGGGACTCGTAGTCGTAGATGGGCTCCCGCACATACTTCAGGTCTCCTCCATAGTACCGCCCCATCTCCCGCCGCACCGTGCTGTGCAGCTTCGCCATCTCGGCTTCGTTCCTCGCGATGAGAGTCTGCCGCTGTTCGGGCGTCAGGGAGTGCAGCGCGAGGGGCTCCCCGTCTATCATGATCTTCTGGCCTGCGAACGGTTCCCGCATCGCCTCGGTCATTTCGGACTGGACGGGCAGGTTCTTGAAGTCGGGGAACACGGGCTCGGTGGCGTCGATCTCGTTCATGTACTTGCCGAAGCTGCCGTGTTTGAGGACGTAGTTCTGGTCGGCCAGTCCCTTCACCTTCTGCATGACGCCCCAGATCTTCTCGAACTCCCTCGCCTTGAAGGTGCCCTTCATGCCGTTGCGCCTGACGGCCTCGTTCCAGTCCGACTGCAGCTCCTGCACGAAGGCGGTCCAGCCCTCGTTCCCGCCCTGCGCGTCTTGGGTGATGCGACCGCTCCAGCGGTAGTGACCGAGGCTGCCGTGTTCACGGATGTGACCCCTGTTGTAGTCGACGAACTGTTTCGCCTCGTAGAGGTGGTTGTACTGATCACTCAGGCGGTCGCGCTCCGCTTTCAGCCACGAAACCGATGTTGCCAGGGGCTCGGCGCTGCGAACGTCGGGAGTGTTATTGATGCCCTCGCGCAGAGTATCGTCAATCCAGTTTATCCTCT
>Ga0316630_10000983_pt1 | contig 10140 bp, 13 predicted proteins | sample OWC_May_M1_C1_D6_FD_207658 | JGI IMG/M metagenome (GOLD analysis project Ga0316630, IMG submission 207658) | Wetland soil microbial communities from Old Woman Creek delta, Ohio, United States - OWC_May_M1_C1_D6_A | ecosystem: Environmental > Terrestrial > Soil > Wetlands | place: USA: Ohio...
CAATCCCCATCATCAGCGTGGCTCCCAATTCTCTAAAGGCTGGGAAGACCCAATCTCCCTTTTGAAGGACATAGGCACTACCAATTTGACAGGCCTCCTGTCCCCAGAGGGGCGCATACGTTCCAAACCTCCCCTGACGTTGAAGGAGCAATCCCCTCTGATCAGCCAACCGGACGAAAACCATCTTCTGATAAAGGGTCAACGTTTCCTTATCATCAATGGGAGGCTTGAGACCGGGTTGGAGTATCCCATCCGGTTTAAGGATCTGAAACATCTTTCCCTTGAGCGGATCATAATCTTCGAATAAACCCATCAGAACCTCCTTATCAAAGGGTAACAGCATACCTTATGGAATAGTGGAATCTTGGAATAATGGTTAGAAATTTCAGATTTCAAATTTTAGATTTCAGATTGAAAGTTCAATTTGCAATTTGCAATTTGCAATTTGAAATCCAGTATTCCATCATTCCAATATTCAGGTATTATTCGAGTGCCCACTTCTTCAATCGTTCGTAATCTGCCTCGCCGCAGATCCACTTGCCCGTTTTCTGATTGAAGAAAAATGGGACTCCGCCACAATAACCCTTGTCATATTCTTTCATCCGTTTCGCATTCGCTTCGTTATGCCATACCTCAAGTTTCGCTATATTGATGCTCTCTTCTTCCTCTAACCTCTCCACGAGAGGAGCCATCTTGTGGCAGTGCGGTCACTCTGCTCCGGTGAATTCAAACAAATAAAATTCCTTTTCCACTCTATTCCCTCCTTTCAATTCTAAACGGTTGCCGTCTTTACCCCACCGCCCTCCCGTGGAAACAGCGCTCTCGCAATTAACCTGCCGACGGGAATGTAAAGAATGCTCAAAATGACCAGCGGGAGGGAGGAAGGAATCAAGGCGTCCGGCCTGAACCCTTCGATAAAGTAAGCAAGAGCGAGTAAGATGGCAGTAAAATTATGAGTGCAGATCATCCCCAGATTCGCAGGAGCCATCTTCATGGGTTCCTGATAATAAGCCTTTAATATGGAAATCGTCTTATAGGCGATCGGGAACGTCAGCAAAGAGATCAATCCCAGAATGGGAATTCTCTTTAGGATCACGCCAACTAAGATCACAGCATAAGCGGATAGAACGCTCGCGATAAATAACCAAACCCCAGTCTTCCTGCCGAAACGAGCGACCAAATTGAGCTTTTCTCCCCTCCGGTCTTCAAAATAATCTGGAATCTCATTGATGGTAATCATTGCGAAAAGCATGATTCCAAAAGGAAGGGTTCCCCAGAAGGCCTCCCAGGAAATCCTTTGGGCCTGGACAAAATAAGCTCCAATGCCAATGCCTGGACCAAAACAGAGGAGCTGCGCCAATTCGCCAAAACCTCGATACCCAAATCGAACGGGGGGGGCCGTGTAAAAATAAGCACAGAAAAAACCAACGGCAAGGAGCAGAAGAATAAACGGTCCTCTCATCACTCCGAGAAAAATACCAATGCCGATGGCGATGAGGTAGAAGGTGACAAATATCTGCCGCATCCTTTGAGGTTGAATCAACCCTGAAGAAAGGAGACCACTCCCACCCGTATAAGGATTCTTACCGTCGGTGGCAAAGACATCCACCAGATGACGGAAGTCATAGTAGTCATCCGTCATGTTGAGAGCTATGTGGTTTAAGATCAGGCCGAGCATCACCAGAAGGAAATATCCCGGCTCGAATTTTCCATCTGCGCTCCAGGCAATCATCCCGCCGAGGATTCCCGGCATGAAACTGGCCGAGGTGAAGTGGAACCGAAAGGCCCTCCACCAGACTTCCAAACGACTCCCGCTCATATTATTTCTTTTTGCTCCTCAACAGGCTGTCCAAACTGAATCGGCCTGCTCCCGAGGCGAGAAGGATCAGACATCCCCCAAACATGCTCACGTTCTTCATAAACATGATCATCTGGACTTGGTCGGCAAAATTGCTGTGAAAGATGAGCGTCGTGGGAATTAAGAAGATGAGAAGCAAGAGTGCCCCGAACCGGGCAAAATATCCCAGGATCACCGTGGCGCTGCCGACCAGTTCAAAAAAGATGGCGCCCACGAGGAAGAAATTGGTGTAAGGCATGCCATAACTGGCCATGTACTGTGCCGTCCCCCCGAAATTTTCAATCTTCCCAATCCCGGACTGGAGGAAAATGAGAACAATAAGAATCCTTCCGATCAACATGGGAAAAGCCTTTAACCATTCCATGGAAAACCTCCTGAGATGGATTCCTCCGGCTTCTCAACCGGAGGTGCTCCCTGAAAGGGGTAAATCACTATTCTTATACCACAAATCCCCTTTCCGTTCATCTTGATTTTTGGAAGGCTCATCATTAAATTTTAGATGGAGGAAGGAGGTGTTTCTATGGACGAAAAGATTAAAGTGATGCCCTGTGCCTGTTTTTCTCATGACGATCAAGGAGGTCGCCTCAAGATCGATATGGAAATGCCCGGCGTCGATAAAAAGAATATCTCTCTCGATATGAGAAAAGATAGTTTTTGCGTTTCAGCCCCCAGAGGCCAGGACACAGAGTATTCAGGCTGCTTTAAGTTGGCCCATGAGGTCGTCCCTGAAGAAACAGAAGCCCAGTATGAAAGTGGCCTTCTCAAAATCTTCGCGCCGATCAGGGACTGGGATCACAGGGTGAATGTAACTATTCGATAACGGGTGTCTCCTCTTGATGAAAAGCGCCCTTCCTTAATCCCGAGGAAGGGTCTTTTCACGCCTCCCGCAGCGGGACCTCTCTTCATTACAAATAATAGGCCTCGATTTCCGCGTCACCTTACCCCATCATATAGAACCCCTGCGTCAAGGAATATAGGGTAAGTCTTGTATTTTGCAATAAGAAACACTGTATTTTACGTCTCCGAGGAAGGCGGAGAGTCTTCGAATACCGCCTTTTCCCCTGGAAAATACAGGCATACCCCTATTTACTTTTCGGCCATTTTGGCGCTCATAGAAGGTATATGGGGCAGCCATTTTTAACCAGGCCAATTCCGGAGGAAAGGAGGTGGGAAGATTGAAGGGAAGCCGATCTTTTTGCTGATGATCCGCAACGCTGGGTATCCGAATAAGTACCGTTTCTATTTTGGCTCGCTGAGCCACCCCTTTGAAAACGCGCCTTTTGAATTTATAATTTCTTAAGGAGTACCAAATGGCTCGTTACATGGGTTCAGCGTGTAAAATATGTCGAAAATTGAACTTTTCCGTGTGCGGGTCTGATCGCTATGCCCTTCTCAGGAGGGAGGCTCCTCCGGGAATGCACCCTGATCTTCGGAGGAAAATGAGCGATTATAAGAAGCGCCTCATAGAGAAGCAGAAACTCAGATTCTCCTATTGGGTTTCTGAAAAACAGTTCAGAAATTATGTGAAAGAGGCCTTTAAGAAACCGGGGATCCCGGGCGAAACACTCATCAGTCTTCTTGAACGTAGATTGGACAACGTTGTTTATCGTCTTGGGTTTGCTCCGACTCTTCTGTCAGCAAGACAGTTGGTCGTTCATGGACACGTCCTGGTGAATGGCCGAAAGGTCGATCGTCCCTCTTACACCTTGAGACCCGGAGAGGCCCTCGCACTCAAGGAGAAAACCAGGGAAATGCTCCTCGTGGGGGAGGGATTGGCAAGGAGCCCTGCCAGTCCCGTGCTTCCGTATATCCAAGTGGATAAGGAGAATTTCAAGGGAATGCTGACCTCCATTCCTGAAAGGAGTCAAATCCCTTTGGAGATCAACAAAACCCTGATCATGGAGCACTATACCCGGTACCTGTAACGCCTCTGAATGGTCCCTGCCTCTCAGAGAGCGGAAAGGCCAACCTTCTTCAAAACAAGAGGGGAGGGTTAATAATCGATCCCCGGCTGGGGCTCAATCCCTTTTCTGTAAGCATGTTTAATTTCATTAATTTCGCTCACCGTATCCGCCAGCTCGATGACTTGAGGGTGAGCGTCTCTCCCCGTCAATACGAGATGTATTGCGGCAGGTTTGCGCCGGATGACTTCCAGTACCTGCTCCAGGTCCACCAGGCTCAAGGAAAGAGCATTGTTGACTTCGTCCAGGATAAGAATATCGAACTGTCCCGATTCCAGCTTCTGGCGGGCTAAACGGATGGCCTCCTGGGCATTTTCCCGATGCTCTCGATAGGGGTAGGGATTTCCCTGAATACCACAGAACCCTTTCCCCGTTGAAATCAGTTCAACCTGGCAGTTCATCTTCTTGATGCCGTCCCATTCACCCGCATAGATGTCGCCCTTCATAAACTGAATGATTGACGTCCTTAAATTGTGGCCACAGGCTCGAACAGCAATCCCAAGAGCGGTCGTCGTCTTCCCCTTGCCATTGCCGGTGATGACTACAACCAATCCCTTCGGAACCTTAGGAATCAATTTTGTTATCTCCATTGCTCTGCTCTCCTCTCATTTAAGAATACCCCAGTTTGGTTATCTTTTCACGGGATTTCTTTGACGAATCATTCCCTCCCCTTTCTCATTTTTTTCTCTTTGAGTGGACGGGTTAAATTCTCTCTTCTTGATCCTTTGCCTGGACTCTCGGGGACTCTTCCGGCCCAATTTCGAACGGTTCGGGGGTGTTGAAGCGAAGAGAATGGGGAACGCCGAACAAAGACTTTTTTGCAATTTAAATTTCCTTTGAACTGCTGTAGAATGGATGGATAGGCTCGAACCACGGAGGACCTTTGAAAACCGACCAAAAAAGGTGGGACAAGAGATTCGGGACGAAGGAATTCGCTCTTGGGAGAAAACCCAACCCTTTTCTGAAAAGATATATCCACTTCCTTCCCAAGGGAAAAGCGCTCGATATGGCGACGGGCGAAGGAAGAAATGCAGTTTTTCTGGCTCAACACGGGTTTGAGGTGGATGCCGTGGATATCTCTGAGAAGGGTTTGAAGAAAACCCGAAAATTAGCTCGAGAGATAGGAGTCAAGGTAAACGCCCTTCTCGTTGACCTCGATAATTATCAGATTGAAAAAGGGCGGTACGATCTCATCGCTAATTTCTATTTCCTCAAGCGCCGTCTCATTCCAGAAATCAGAAAAGGACTCAAGAAAGGAGGAAAAGTCATATTTGAGACTTACCTCCTTGAACACAGAACGCTGGCCGCAGGAGGGCCCCGACAAGCGAAATATTTTTTAAAACCGAACGAACTTCTCAGGTTATTCAAAAACTTCCGAATCCTATTCTACCGTGAAGGAGTCTTCAGGGAGGGCGGAAGAAGAAAAGCAGTGGCAAGCCTGATTGCTGAAAAACTCTAAAAAAGGACTCGAGGATTCGAGGGTTCATGGATTCTAGTAAGAGACTCTTGATAGGACTTTTTCATGAGTGATGTTACGTGACCCCTTGAAACCATGACTCCTCGGCCCTTCACATTAAAAATCCCAATCCCCAGTAAACGAGCATTCCTAAGATCACCGATGCCCAAAGACGCTTCACCTTCCAGGAAAAGATAAAGACGGAAACAGCAGAGAGAAGATAAAGAGGCTGAATCGCCACCTTCCCTCCATCATTGAAGAACAGGATTGGGAAAACGATTGCGCTCAAAATGGCCGTCGGGACATAGCCCAACCCCATTTTTACCCTTTCTGGGACGACCCATCGGGTCAAGAAAGCCATCGGCAGAAAACGGGGTAAAAAGGTTACGACTGCCATCCCAAAAATAATCGCCAGCGTCTCTTCTCTCATAGTTCTATCCTGCTCCTACTTATCCTCCTCTGAGCTTCGATCTCCAAACATTTTCTTAAGGTCTTTCTTTGAGCTTTGAGCTTTGAGCTTTGAGCTTTGAGCTTTGAGCTTTGAGCTTTGAGCTTTGAGCTTTCAGCCTTGACCTTGCTTCCCATCACCCTCCTGCCTATCGGCCCCTGTTTTTTCCTTTCCGTTTATGATCTCAATCACCGCCCCTATCCCTCCAGCAAGAAGGGCGGCGAGTAAGATGTACCAGTTGCCCTGCAGCGCCCATTTGAAGAAAAGAGAGGAAACTCCCGCGACGACCATGATCCCATAGTGACGAACACTCTTGAGTTGAAACACCAGAAGGCAGATGAAGAGAGATGGAAGGGCAAAGGGAAGACCGTATTCCGAAATTTTGATGAAAGGACCAAATAAAGCGCCCCCGATAGATCCAATCACCCAGGCGAGATGAGAAGTGATTTGGAGCCCGAAAACGTAAGGTGGGCTATTTTTCACTTTAGGAAGATTGGAAATGGCCACGGCGAAGGACTCATCTGTCAATTGTGCTGAGAGGAAGCCCAGGACAGGAAGTCGAGTCTTCTTAAAATAGAGGGAGAGGTTGGAACTCATGAGAAAATGTCTCAAGTTGATAAAAAAGGTAGCCGACACAATAGGAAGCCAGGTCATCCCCTTATAAATCATCTCGATAGCGAGGAATTGACTTGCTCCAGCGTAGACGAGGAAACTCATCAAGCCGGCTTCGGATGGAGTCATGCCAGCATTTCGAGCCAATAAGCCAAAAGCCATCCCCACCGGAAGGTATCCCAAAACCACGGGAAGAGCATCTTTCACCCCTTCTCTGAATTGGCCGTTATTCGTCATGAACTCACTCTGATTCCTTATCGAATCAATCTGATGGGCTCGAGGGAGCAAGGGTAAAGTTCTCTCTGGTCCGGTTGAAATAGCCAAATTGGAGGGAAGGAAATTCCTGTTTGAGAACATCGACCATCTTGGCGATACCCATTCCTTCGCCTCTTCCCATGGTCTTGAGATAGAGGTCTGGATCAATATTGAGGTTTCGCATTTGGATGAGGTCAAGGTTTGTTTCCCGGATCAGCCCTATCAATCCTTCCACTTCGTCCTCTCTGTCTGTGAACCCTGGGAACACAAGGAGATTAATCGAGGTGTAAATCCCTTTTTCCTTCGCCCGGACCAGGGAACCCACCACATCCTCAAAGGAATACCCCTTCGGCCTGTGATAGCGTTTGTAACACCTCACATGAGGACTGTTGAGCGTGACACGAACGCTGTCGAGCCCCGCTTCGCAAAGCTTTGCGAGCCGTTTTGGAAAACTCCCATTGGTATTCAGGTTGATCGTTCCCCGATCCGTTTTTCCTCGAAGGAGAAAGATCGTATCTTCCAAAAGCCTCCATTCGGTCAATGGTTCTCCTTCACACCCCTGACCAAAACTAACAATGGCATCCTTCGCTTTATCCAGATGGGGAAAGGCAACGCCGAGAACTTCGCTGACGGTTGGAACAAACCGAATTCTCTCTTGTGAGGCCGGGCAACATTCAGAAGGTTGTAAGGAAATGCAACCCAAACAATTTGCGTTGCATAAAGGGGAAGTAGGTAATGGGCACTCCCACCTTCGAAAAAAAACATTTTTTGCTGCAAAGCAGTGATATTCCAAAGCGCATCTGGAAAGTTGTCGGAGGAGGCGATTTATCGGATTCTTCCCCAGAAAAGCATGAACCTTTCTTTTTAAAAGAGGGTCATTCTGAAAATATTTTGGATCCCAATGAGGATTGGGATCGACGAATAATCCTGTCGCCCAAAATTTTCCCTCCTTCCAACCCACGGCACTGTATGCCCAGAGCGGAAGCGTGGGCGCTTTCGGTTTGAGTTGGGTGGCCGGGAGAAGGGTCCGGATATATCCGGGCGGGAGGAAAGCAGCCACCGCTGTACACGCTTCTTCTTTCCCTCCAAAACTGACTTTTTTCGAAGAGACAAAAGATCTTTTCTCTTCATCCCACCCGATTGGAGTTCTTCCGGGTAAAGTAAAGAGTTGACTCCCTTGAGGCAGAGGAACTAATTCGGATCGAGGGGGCAGGAGAAACCGATTTCCAGATCGACCTGAAAGCTTTAGAGACGGATGATCAAAGATATTCCCTTCAGGGTCTGATAAGATGAGCCTGGGGTATTCAAAATCGGCCATCGCGAGTTTGCTGCAAACGAAATTTGAACATTCGTGAGTGATGGTTACGAATCACGGTTGTGCACCCTGCCTTTGTCCCGTGGTGGGGCTTCTTGCAGGCAGGCAAAGCGCCACAGCGCACAGGCACGGACACGAGTCACATGACTGTTTTGGTGTCAGGTTGGATATTTTCTTTCTCCTTTAGACTTACTCAAGGAATGTTTAACATTTTTCCGTTTCAAGGCCGCCTTCAAACGATTGGTTTTCTTCCGTCTCTTCATGTTTTCCTCCACCTGTCATTTCTTCGAATGTTGAGAGCAGAAAGCGGAGAGTGGTTTTTGAACCCACTCACCACTCACTACCTTCCTCTTCCGGTCTTTATTTGACCAGCCAGATTCCTGAGGCAATGAAAGCAGCGGGACAGCCAGCTTTTCCCTCCCCGGTTAAGATCGATTTCGAAGGGCCTTAAGATTTTCCACGATGGAGTAAGGAAGTTTCATTTCTCCCCTCCCTACCCCGATGTCCAATTCGGTTTTCTCGATTCCATGGTAATCCGTCCCCCCTGTCGACAGGAGATGGTATCGGTCGGCAAGGGTTTTATACAGTGCCACCTCCACTGCAGAGTGCTCGGGATAATAGACCTCAATCCCCTGCAGCCCCTCATCAACGAGTCGAAGGATGACCTTCTCCAATTCAGCGGATCCTTTCACTCCGAGAGTATTGGGATGGGCAAGGACCGCCACCCCTCGAGCTTCGTGAATGAAATGTAGAGCCTCTTTCGATGTGAACCTGAGTTTGTCCACATAGGCTGGGGCCCCCTTTTTCAGAAACCGATCGAAAGCTTCCTGGAAGCTTCTGACAACCTTCTTTTCCAAAAGCACATTCGCAAAATGAGGTCGCCCGACCTGTCCCCCTCCAGAGGCTTTCAGTACCTCTTCGTAGGTTACCTCGATTCCTAACTGGTTTAGTTTCGCAACCATCTTCGGATTTCTTTCTGCCCTTGCCTTTTGAAGATATTCCAATCTCTCATTGAGAGTGGGATGATGGATATCGAGAAAAAAACCAAGAATATGCATGGAACCGTTTGAATACTCAGCGCTTATTTCAATTCCGGGGATCACCTCAAAACCGATTCTCTTTCCCTCCGATAACCCCTCCTCACACCCGTCAATGGTATCATGATCCGTGATCGCAATGGCTTGAAGCCCTTTCGCTTTTGCATATCTCACGATTTCTGATGGGCTCAGCACCCCGTCAGAAGCGGTTGTATGGAGGTGCAAATCCACAGGTCCCATAAGCTATTCTTTCAACCCTTTTTAGAGGAAATCAAATAGAGAAATAGTCCAGATTCAAATTTTATAAGAGATGCTCCACCCAAAGTCAACCCTGCGATTTACTGACCTGAAGAGCGAAACTTGATCAGGGTTGCCCCAGAACGGCACTTCTTTGCTTCCTCTTTCAGGCGGAGCTTGCCGCCGCCGAATGGGTCAAATCTAAACCCATTGCTTTTTTCCTACCGATATGGAAAGAGGTTTGTTCCCATTTTCTCAAATTCTCATTGCAATGTCTCACCACAAAAGGACTACCTTTTTCAAAACAAAAATATAGAATTAATCCTATATGAATATAGGTATATAGAGTTGAATAATTATAAGTTATTAAAATTACTACATAATTTGTATAAAAATAATGCTTGACAAACCATGCTACTTTTAATATATTAGTATAAGAAAATAAATAAGCGAAATTGGAGGTCACTTCGGCCGGTTAGGGTATTCAGGCAAAATAAAAATGAATAAATTCACCCTTTCCATGGTCGAAGAATGGAGAGGGTTTTTTTGTTAGATAAAGAAAGGGGTAAATCTCAGTGAAAAATAATAAGGGACTAAACAAAAATGGAGGGGAGTTAGCTCTTGAGTCCGTACGATCCGCACCCCTTTTTGGCGAACCCCCAACCTCTATCCCTCCTATCCAATCCACCCCCTATATAGAGGTTGAAGCGGAGGGAGCTGTAGAAGAGTTTCATCTCCAGGCAGAGGAAGCGGAACTAGCCTCGGAGGAAGAGGAAGAAATCGCAGTTGAGCCGGCTCCCCAGGAAGAAACCATTTTTCAACCTCAGGATATCACGTGGGAATATTTGAAAGGTCTTGAAAAAATATCCCTTCTTACGCCGGAGAAAGAAGTCGAATTGGCAAAGAGGATTAAGGAAGGTGAGCGTCAAGTTAAGATTTTCGAGACAAAAGCCAATCGCCT
>Ga0316630_10000984_pt1 | contig 10139 bp, 4 predicted proteins | sample OWC_May_M1_C1_D6_FD_207658 | JGI IMG/M metagenome (GOLD analysis project Ga0316630, IMG submission 207658) | Wetland soil microbial communities from Old Woman Creek delta, Ohio, United States - OWC_May_M1_C1_D6_A | ecosystem: Environmental > Terrestrial > Soil > Wetlands | place: USA: Ohio...
CCCTCTACACGGAGGGCACGTCGCTCACGTTCTCGTGGACGGCCTCGACGGACGCGGGCGTGGGCGGCATCCAGTACTACGCCGAGTACGACAACGACGCGCAGTTCCGCTCGCCCAACGGCAACTCCGGATGGATCCCGGGCACGTCCCACACCTTCACCGGCGTCGCCGAGGGCACGCTGTTCTTCTACCACGTGCGCGCGCGCGACGGGCTCGGGACCACGAGCGGGTGGTCGACCATCCGGTTCTCCATCCAGGACGCATCGCCCCCCACCGTGCCGACGATGTCCGCGGAGCCGGCCTTCACGACCGGCACCACGAACACCGTCGCGTGGTCGGCCGCGACCGACGCGGGCGTGGGCGGCGTGGGCTACCAGGTGCTGTGCGACGACGACTCCGACATGGCCACGCCGGCCCTCTATTCGGGCTGGGTCACGGCCACGTCCTACACCTTCTCGGGCCTGTCCGACGGCGTGCGGTACTACTACGCGGTCCAGTCCCGCGACTCGTTCGACCACCGCTCGGCCCTCTCCGCGACCGTCTCCTCGACGCAGGACGCCTCCGCGCCCACAACGCCCGCGCTGGAGGTCGAGCCCGAGTACACCCAGGGGACGGCCAACGGGCTGGCGTGGTCCGCCGCGGTCGACTCGGGCGTCGGCGGCGTGCAGTACCGGCTCGAGTGGGCCACGGCCCCGTCGTTCGCGGCGCTCGCGGGCGCCCTCGACTGGTTCACGGGCACGTCCGCGAGCGTGTCGGGCCTGGCCGACGGCACCAAGTACTACTGGCGCGTGCGCGCTCGCGACTCGCTCCTGCACGTCACGCCCTGGAGCAACGTGGTGTGGTCGACCCAGGACGCCTCCGCGCCGCCCTCGCCCACGATGGCGGCCGAGCCCGCCTACACGGCGGGCACCACGAACACGCTCTTCTGGTCCGCTGTCACGGACGCGGGCATCGGCGGCGAGCAATACGCCTGCGAGGTGTCGACCGACGCGGCCTTCACCTCCCCGCTCGCCTCGGGCTGGACCGCGTACACATGGTGGACGTGGGCCAACCTCGGCGACGGCTCGCGGTACTGGTACCGCGTGCGGTCGCGCGACGCGTTCGACCAGCGCAGCGCGTGGTCGAACGCGGTGTCCTCCACGCAGGACGACCGCGCGCCCACCGTCCCCACCCTCACCGCGGAGCCGGCCTTCACCGCCGGCACCACCAACGGGCTCTCCTGGTCCGCCGCGACCGACGCGGGCGTGGGCGGGGTCGAGTACGAGGTCCAGTGCAGCATGGACTCCACCTTCGCCACCATCTCGCTCGCGTCCCCCTGGTCCGCCCCCACCAGCTACACCTTCTCGGGCCTCAGCGACGGCGTGACCTACAACTACCGCGTGCGCTCCCGCGACGGTTTCGACCACCGGTCCGCGTGGTCGTCCGTCGTGCGCTCGACGCAGGACGCCTCGCCCCCGGCATCCCCCTCGCTCGCGGCCGAGCCGCCGTTCACGCAGGGCACGTCCAACACCGTCACGTGGTCCGCCTCGCCGGACGCGGGCGTGGGGGGCGTGCAGTACCTCGTGCAGTGCGCGCAGGACGGTGCGTTCACCGCCCTCGTCGGGCAGTCCAGCTGGTCCGACGCCATGTCGTTCACGTTCACCGGCCTGCGCGACGGCTCGACCTACTACTACCGCGCGCGCTCGCGCGACGCGTTCGGCTACATGAGCCCGTGGAGCGTGGTCGAGCGGTCGACGCAGGACGCGTCGCCGCCCTCGACCCCCGAGCTCGCCCCCGAGCCCGAGTTCACGGAGGGCACGTCCAACACGGTCGTGTGGTCACTCTCCATCGACGCCGGCGCGGGCGGCGTGCTCTACTACTGCGAGTGGGACTTCTCCGCCGGCTTCCCGTCCCCGCGGGGGAGCTCGGGCTGGGTCCCCGCGCTCGAGTGGACGTTCATGGGGCTGCCGGAGCGCGCCATCTTCTACCGCGTGCGCGCCATGGACGCCCTCGGCCAGCTGACGCCATGGTCCAACGCCGTCCGCTCCACCCAGGACGCCACGCCACCCTCGACGCCCGCGCTCAACGACCTGGCGGCGTTCACCAAGGGCCGCGCGGTCGCGGTGTCGTGGAGCCCCGCGGTCGACCTGGGGGTCGCCCGCGTCGAGTACTGGGCCGAGTGGGACGACGACCCCTTCTTCGGCTCGCCCGGCGGCGCCTCGGGATGGGTGCCCTCCGCCCAGTTCACGTTCGACATGCTGCCCGAGCACGTGCTGCTGGGCTTCCGCGTGCGGGCGCGCGACGCGTTCGACCACAGGACGCCGTGGGCGGAGCCGAGGACGACCACGTGCGACGCCACCGCGCCCACGGTCCCCTACCTGGCCTCGGAGCCGCTGTTCACCGAGGGCACCATCAACAGGCTCGAGTGGAGCACCTCCACCGACCTGGGGGTGGGCGGAGTCGAGTACGAGGTCCAGGCCACTACCGACCCGACGTGGGACCGCGTCGACCACGACTCGCTCTGGGTCAAGGCCACCGCGCACACCTTCACCGGCCTGCTCGACGCCAGGGCCTACTACTACCGCGCGAGGGCCCGCGACTCGTTCCAGTGGACATCGGCCTGGAGCCCCGTGGTGTCCTCGGTGCAGGACGCCGCGCCCCCGCCCGTGCCCGCGCTGCGCCCCGAGCCCCCGTTCACCGAGGGGCGCGAGAACACGCTCGAGTGGACCGAGGTCGTCGACGCGGGCGTGGGCGGCGTCGAGTACGAGCTGCAGTGGTCCACGGTCCCCACGTTCGCCACCGTCGGCGGCGACTCCGGCTGGGCTCGCGAGCTGCGCCACACGTTCACCGGCCTGCCCGAGGGCTCCACTGTGCACTACCGCCTGAGGGCGCGCGACGCCTTCGGCCAGGAGTCCGCGTGGTCGGCCACGGTCAGCTCGGCCCAGGACGACTCGCCGCCCCAGGTGCCCGTCGTGAGGCCCGAGCCCCCCTACACCGCTGCCTCGAGCAACACGATCGGGTGGCTCGCGTCCCTGGACGCGGGCGCGGGGGGCGTGCAGTACCTCGCGCAGGCCTCGACGTGCTCGACCTTCGCCGACGTCGCGGCCGAGTCCGAGTGGTCGACCCAGACCAGTTACACGTTCCGCAACCTCGGCGACGGCGTCGAGTACCACTACCGCGTCAGGGCGCGCGACGCCTTCGGCCACCAGAGCGCCTGGTCCACGCCCGCGACCTCGACCCAGGACGCCTCCGCGCCCGTCATCATGCTCGACCCGCTGCCGTCCGTCATCTCGACGCGCACGCTCAGGCTCGCGGGGACCATCACGGACGCGGGCAGCGGCACCGCCCTGGTTGAGTTCTCGGATGACGGCGGCGCGACGTGGGTGAACATGTCCTACGGCCCCTCGGGCTGGTCGTTCACCTGGACCCGGTACTCGAGCGGGAGGCACACGCTGCTGCTGCGCGCCACGGACGCGCTCGGCAACCGGCTCGCCCCGCCGCTCGCGCTGGAGCTGGACGTTGACCTGGACGCGCCGACGGCCGTCATCTCCTCGCCCGGCACCAACGACACTCTCACCGGCCTCGTCCCCGTGAGGGGAACTGCCACGGACGCGCACATGGCCCTCTACGGGCTCTACTGGACCCGCAACGGCGTGAACCTGACCGCCATCGTCGAGGCCCAGCCGTCCTCGGTCGCGAGCAGCACGCTCGCCATCTGGGACACGCGGGGCCTGGACGACGGAGAGTACGAGCTGCTGCTCCAGGTCAACGACACCACGGGCAGGACGACGTGGGCCAACGTGACCGTCCGGCTCCTGAACTCCGACGTGGAGATCGGGCCCGGCGACCTCGTGCTCAGCGACCCGTACCCCCACGATGGCGACAACCTGACCATCACGGCGACGTTCCGCAACACGGGCACGTCGCGCGCGAGGGACGTGCGCATCACCGTCACCGACAACGGCGCCCCCCTCTACGAGGGCACGCACACAATTGGCCCCGGGGACGTGGTGACCGTGCAGGTCCCCTACGTGATGCCCGACCACAGGCTGCTGCACACCCTGCGCGTGCAGGCGAGCTACCGCGACAACCCCAGCGACAAGGGCGCGAGCGCCGTCGTGAGCGTCACGGGCAAGGAGGTCGTCGTCGAGCCGTTCTTCAGCACCTCGGAGCTGGCGACGCTGGCCATCGCCATAATCGCCGCCATCCTGGGCTCGCTGCTGGGAGCGTGGCTCCTCGACCGCAGGCGCGGCGGCGGCGTGGCCTACGCGCCCGCGCCGGCGGCGGCCGCGCCCGCGGGCATGACGTACGGGGGCATGCAGAGGCTGGGCATGGAGTCCATCCAGTGGGACGACGACCGGTTCTGAGCCGCGTGCGAGCTCGAACGATGGCTCTTCGCCCACCCTTGGGGCTTGCCCCCTAAGCCGCGGCTCCAAATCGGTCTACCAGCCCATTTGGAAAGGCGATGTCCAGGGTGTGATGCTCAACTCGTTGAACAAGATGATGCCCTCATGCTCATCCCATCGAGCGCATTGTTGAATGTTCGTTCATTCGGATGAGCGGGCCAATGCACATCCCTCCTCGAGCGGGCCTGGGCGAACCTCGTCGATTCGGACCGGCGTCCATTCGCAAGATTCAGGACAGCCCCATCTCCTCGGCTGACCCGCATGCCACCGCGTGGGACGGGAGACGTCCAGCGATGCGTCGAAACCCACTCTACCCAAGTTCGGGTAGCTCTGGCCGCACCAGCCCGTGCCCCCCGCGGGGCGCGCGCGCGGCTCTTACGCGTTTCGCACGACAGATATACTGGCCCAGCGACGGGTGTCGGCGCGCGCCGACCAGCGGGACGGTCTGGCCACGCCCCTCGGCGACGGTCCGTCCGGGCACCGTACGCAACAATGGTTAAATAGGCCGATTTACTATCGCCCCTGTTCAGAGGTGAAATGGCCGTGGGTATGATGGACCTGGTGAAGGCCTACTTGCACACGTGCAGGTACGAGTACTTCCCAGGCGAGGCCCCGGCGATGCTCGTGCCCCTGCTGCTGGTCTCCGACGGCCTCGGCGACATGCTGCACCTCAACATGGTCCTGGGCCTGGCCGCCTTCCTCCTGCTGTTCCTGTCGGGCTTCACCATCAACGCCTACACCGACCGCAAGCTCGACGAGACCTACGACAGCTTCAAGCGCAACATCTCCAGGTCCGTCAACGTCATCGGCGCCCGCCGGCTGCTGCACCTCACCATCGCCCAGGTCGCGGTCGCGCTCGTGCTCTCGGGCATCGTGGCCTACCGGATGGACTCGTGGGGCCTCTATGCGCTCGTGCTCGTGGGCGTGTTCCTCGGCATCGGCTACTCCGTCAAGCCCTTCAACTTCAAGGAGCGCGGCTCGGTCTGGCACGCGGTCGCCCTCGGCGTGTCCATATTCTTCATCCCGCTGCTCTTCCTCTACTACATCGCCGCGGGCGAGATCAACTCGTTCGTGCTCATCCTCGCGGTCGGGTTCTCCCTCGTGCACTACGCGATGGAGTACGGCAACCAGGCCAACGACTACATCGAGGACCGCGCGGGCGGCGTGCTCACGCCCCCCGTCCGGCTCGGCATCGCCAACAGCCTGTGGGTAGCGTTCATCATGTTCGTGGTCGGCGGCATCATCGTCGACTACAGCTTCTTCTACCTCGTCTTCCACGAGGAGGCGCTGCTCAGCCATTACTCGGTCGCCTCGCTCTGGCTGATGGTGCTCGCCATCTGGGCCATAATCGCGGCGGGCTACTTCATCCCGGGCCGCGGGCTGTGGCGCATGTGGGCGCTGTCCGCCACGACCGAGGACCTGGAGCGCGACATGCCCCTCATACGGCAGGAGTGCCACTACTCGCGGTGGCAGACCTCGGGCATCCTCGCCCTGCTCGTAGCCTCCTTCATCGTCTTCGGCACCAACCTGGTGATGGTCGAGGTCACGGTCGAGCCCGCCCAGGGCCCGACGTTCGCGGGCACGCCCACGACCTCGGTCGTGAAGGTGGGGACGCTGTTCCCCAACTACTACGTGGACACGACGCTGTTCGTGCGCTCGGAGACGCTGGCGGTCGACGGCGGGACGTTGCAGATAGAGATACGCATGTCCGAGAACGGGGCGGTCTACGGCACGCGCATCATCAACGTGACCAACAGGCTCATCCCCCGCGAGACCTGGACGCGGTACGTCCGGCTCGACGTGCGCGACCGCTCCATCAGCACCATCAGCTTCACCCTGCTCTCGGACGACGACAGTGACGGCGAGTTCACCTCCATCCTCGACACGCGCGAGGTCGTGGTGCGCGTGCTGCCCGAGCGCGGCGAGGGCCCCGGCGACGGGGGCGGCGGCATTCTGCCTTCCCCGACGCCCGACGACGGGACGCAGCAGCCCGTCACGCCCTGGGACTGGTGGTACGGGTTGCCGCTGCCCCTCGGCGGCCGTTGACGGCGATGCTGCGGGCGCGCGCGCTGGCATGACGCAACGTTATTATGCGCGCCTCCCCATCCCAGCATGGTCAGCTTGTACGCCCTCAGCAGCCTCAGGCGGCGTTTCGGCCGCGTGGTGTTCACGGTGCTAGGCGTCGCGCTCTCCATCGCCCTCACCGTCACCATGTTCTCCATCGGCGAGGGGCTGCGCATCTCCACGAGCTCCATGGTCGAGCAGACCCAGGTCGAGCTCTTCGTCGTGTCGAACGGCTCGGCCTACCTGCTGGGCAAGGGGGAGATATCGGACTCGTCCGAGCTCGCGGCCGACATCCGGTCCGACCTGGGGCCCGACGCGCGCGCGGTCTGCCCCCGTTACGAGCCCGACAGGGGGCTCTACCTCGCCAGGGCGAACGAGCCCGGTGCCAGGCCGGTGAGCGCGCGCGGCAACGGCTTCGTGCCCGAGCTGGTCGGGAGCATAGTGGGCGGGCAGGAGCTCGAGGGCGAGCACTTCACGGCCCAGGACGACCCCTTCCGCGACGACCCGCGGTTCCTGGCCCACAACTACACCCCCGAGGCGTTCGCCGCCTTCACCAAGGAGGTCCAGGTCAACCGCGAGCTCGCGCGCAAGCTCGGCGTGGGCGCGGGCGACACGGTCGTGGTCTCGGCGCACTACAACATGTCCGACAACGTGACGTGCGTCGTGCGCGGGGTCTACCAGGCCGACTTCGAGAGCCCCGAGCAGCGGACGTTCCGCATCCACATGTCCGAGCTCCAGTACATGCTCAAGCGCTGGGACGACCCCGCCTCGGAGATCCTCATCGACCTGGCCCCGGGCGTGTCGACCGACGAGACCAAGGCTTTCCTCTCGCAGGGCCGGCCCTACTCGCCCCTCATCACCGTGTCCTCCGGGCGCGACATCTACCGCGAGCTCGAGGGCGTCTACGACACGTTCCAGGGGTTCGCGGACCTCATCGCCGTCATCACCATCGTCGTGGCGATGCTCTTCATCTCCACGGTCATGATCATCTCGGTCCGCGAGCGCACTCGCGAGCTGGGGGTGCTGCGCGCCATCGGCTTCTCGCGCGACTCCATCTTCACCATCATCCTCACGGAGGGGTTCATCATCGCCGCCGTGGGCTTCGCGCTCGGCCTCGCGCTCGGCTACATCGACGCGTGGGTCGTGGACGTGTGGATCAAGCGGACGGTCTCCGGCATCCCGGCTGCCATCCACATCACGCACATCACGCCCGTGGTGGTGCTGGAGGTCACGCTCGTGGGCATGCTCATCGGCGCGGTCGCGGGGCTGCTCCCCGCCCAGTGGGCGACCCGGGTAGAGGTGGCGCGGACGCTGCGCCAGGAGTGAGGTGGCGGCGGTGGCGCTCGCGGTCCAGGGGAGGGAGCTGGCCGAGGTGGCCGGCGCCAGCAGGTTCGTGGTGGGATTGCGCAACCTGCTGAGGCGCCCGGGCCGCTCCATCATGACGGGCGCGGCCGTGGCCATCTCGATGGCGCTGCTCATCTCCATGGCGTCCATCTCGGAGGGCATCAAGGACACCGCGCGGCTTGGCATCGTCGAGTCGCGGGAGGACCTCGTGGTGTCCCCCGAGCAGGGCGCGCGGCTCGAGCGCGCGCACGCGATGGACGCGAACGTGTCCGGGTGGCCCGAGGTGGAGCTCGCGACCGTGGCGGCCTACCACGAGCTCACGGTCGAGACCACCCTCCTGGGCGACAAGGGCGTCTACGCCGCGGGCCTCGTGCCCGGGGAGTTCTGGGAGATGGCGGGGGAGACCGAGCGCGAGCGCTACAAGGGCGGGTTCTTCCGGGTGCCTGACGACCCGTTCTACGGCAACGGCAGTTACGACGGGGCGTTCACTGGCGAGGTGCTGGTGTCCAAGAACCTCGTGGACAAGTACGGCGTCGCGGTCGGGGGGGAGCTCCCCGTCAGGCTCGTGCCGGGCGCCGAGGTCCTGGCCGACCGGATGCCTGTGCGCGAGGCCACGCGCGCCGGCCAGCCTGTCATGCTCGTGAACCTCACGGTCGTGGGCTCGTTCGAGCTCGAGTACTCGGGCTCGGGCTTCTACAAGGGGCTCGCCATAATCGTCATGCACCTCAGCGAGCTCCAGGCCGTCGCCAACATGGCCGCCGAGAACGGCACGGGAGGGGGTCCCCCGGTCGTGACGGACCTGGCGAACGGCCTCAGCATCTCGCTCACGGACACCGCCGTGCGCGAGGGCTCGGTGGGCGCGGTCGACTCCCGGCTCAAGGAGGCGTACCCGCAGTACGCGGACTACGTCTACACCAGGGAGGAGCAGCTCGCGCAGCAGCGCGACGAGTTCGTGGTGGCGGAGGTGTTCTACCTCGCAGTCGGGTCGGTGTCGATGCTCATAGGCCTGCTGTTCGTCGCGACCATCATGATAGTGTCCGTCATGGAGCGCACGCGCGAGATAGGCATGATGAGGTCGATCGGCATCTCGCGGTGGTCCATCTTCCTGCAGGTGTTCGAGGAGTCCATGGTCCTCGTGCTCGTGGGGGCGCTCATCGGCGTCCTGCCGGGGTACTGGGGCGCGTCCTGGGCCGCGTCCTACATAAGCACGCGCATAGGGCTCACCATACAGCTGGGGTTCTCGACCGCGTTCGTGGCGCGCTCGCTCCTCCTGGTGCTGGCGGTGGGGGCCCTGTTCGCCACGTACCCGGCCATTACGGCGGTGCGGATGAACATCGTCAAGGCCGTGACGGGCGCGCGGTGACGGGGGAAAACGCAAAAAGGCGAGGAGGCCGTTGGGGTGGACGTGGGCGAGGGCGATGGGCTGGCGGTCAGGGCGGTGGCGCTGACCAAGGTCTACGACGTGGGCGAGACGCAGGTCCGCGCGCTCGACTCCGTGGACCTCGAGGTCCCCCGGGGCCAGTTCCTGAGCATCATGGGCCCCTCGGGCTCCGGCAAGTCCACGCTCCTGAACCTCATCGGCTGCATCGACAACCCCACCTCGGGGTCGCTCCAGGTGCTGGGGCGCGAGGTGTCCAGGCTGCCCGAGCGCGAGCTGTGCCTCGTGCGCCTGAAGGACGTGGGCTTCATCTTCCAGCAGTTCTACCTCATCCCCACCCTGCGCGCCATCGAGAACGTGGAGCTGCCGATGAAGGAGGCCAAAATCCCGCGCCCCCGCAGGCACGCGCGCGCCGTGGAGCTAATGGGGATGGTGGGCCTGGAGAACCGCATGCGCCACTTCCCGAGCCAGCTGTCGGGGGGCGAGCAGCAGCGCGTGGCCATCGCGCGCTCGCTCGCCAACGAGCCCCGCATCCTGCTCGCGGACGAGCCCACCGGGGAGGTCGACTCCCACACCTCCGACACCATCATGGACATCCTGGGGGAGCTCAACAGGAACCGGGGGCTCACGCTCATCGTGGTCTCGCACGACCCCGGCGTCGCCGGCCGCGCCCGCAGGCGGCTGCACATGGTCGACGGGCGCATCACGGCGGACGTGAGCATGCCCCCCGACAAGAGGCACGCCGGGCGGCCACCATCGGACGACGAGGGCGGGGACTGAGGGAGGGACTTCCATGCCCAGGTTCGTCCCCAAGCCCCCGTTCGACCGGCCCGTCAGGGCCGTGGTCGCGGACATCGACGGCACGCTCACCACCCCCGACAGGCGGCTGTCGATGTCGGCGCAGACGGCCGTCATGCGGCTCGAGGCCGTCGGCATCCCGGTCGTGGTCGCGTCCGGGAACGTGATGC
>Ga0316630_10000986_pt1 | contig 10134 bp, 3 predicted proteins | sample OWC_May_M1_C1_D6_FD_207658 | JGI IMG/M metagenome (GOLD analysis project Ga0316630, IMG submission 207658) | Wetland soil microbial communities from Old Woman Creek delta, Ohio, United States - OWC_May_M1_C1_D6_A | ecosystem: Environmental > Terrestrial > Soil > Wetlands | place: USA: Ohio...
GTACGCGTCATTTTATCGAAATCGACTGTTCCCTTCGAAATCCGGCGTTGACCCAGTCGGCGTGGTCACTTTTGTCGCCGTCACCTCCGTCCTCGATGACGAGGCGGAGCCGGACGCAGTCGGCGGGGAGCACGAGATCGAAATGCCACGTTTCCCGCTGACCGAAGCGCAAGATGGCGGACGAGGCCAGTATCGTTTGCGTCCCGGCGGCATTTTCAGCCACGACCTTGCCCGCCAGGCTGCTCTGGTTTTGCCGGCGCTGGGTTTCGTCAATGCCCAGCACCGCGACGAACCGTTTCCACTCCGGCTTCCGGTCGTAGACGACTTCCCCCGCAGCGTGCGTTCCGATGCCATCGGCATAGACCTGCTTGCCGAGGGTCAGCGGCAGCCCGGCGATGGATTTGCCCGTGTGAAACTGACCCCAGCCCATGCGGGCCTGGCGCGGCTTCAGTGCCACCAGGCTGACTTCCGGCGCCGGCGGCAGCGGTCCCAAGATGAAGGCGCGCGGGGTGATCGTGACGGTGCGGCTCTCGCCGCGCCGGTCATCGAGGTTGAACGGCGTGACAGTGTAGGTGCAGGATTCGCCCGCTGGAGGCGTGGTGTCGGTGAATCCTCGAGCCGCGGCCGAGGCGACCAACGTCCCGTTCCGCTTCACTTCGTGGAATGGGTTGGCACTGGTCCAACTCAGGACCACCGGAGAATCGGCTGCCGCCTGCCCGGCTTTCAAATCGTCCACGGGAACCGGCGCGGCTGTCGACACTGGCTGTGGATCGAAGCGAACTGTCCATTGCACCTCGCGATTGGTGGGAGATGCCAAGGGGACGCGCAGCAGGCCGGAATGCTCCTGAAGCGAAATGGTTACGCCTGCCTCGCGATCTGCCGGGGAAACCTCGGCCGCCAGTCCCTTCCATGTGCCTTGCGTGGAGGCGGTGAGGATGCGCAATTCCGTGGCATCGCCTCCCACCAGTTTGCAGGCGCCGGATAGGCGGGCGTTGTTCCATTGGTCCTCGCCCCCATCGACGAAGCATTGCGTGATGTGGCGCGACGTGCCCAAGAGTTGGGGACGGTCCAGGATCCTGGCAATGGCAATGATCCCGCAGCCGGACGGCGGCAGTCCAGCGGAGAGCACACCGTCGCGGATTGGAACCAGGCCGCCGCTCCAGTAGTCGAGGCCGATGAATCGCGGTCCTTCGGTTCTGAGGCCGAGTTGGTCCAGCTTCACACTCGCTGTCGCCGGCTTGGTGGCGCTCCAGTTGAAGAGACCGGCCACGTGACGCCGACCGTCAGTCAGGTGCCAGGCTCGGGCGGGCATGTTCTCGAACAAGTCCAGCGGGCGCGCGGCCAAGCCGGTGTTGGGCATGGAGCGTTTGATGCAGTCAAGGCGATCCGCCGGCAATCCCGGAAGCCATTCGCTCACGAGGTTCAGACTGCCCGAAAGCGCAATCCAGGAGGCGAACGACCGGGCCTGTGTGAGAGTGAGCGGCGCGCGCACCATCAGGCAGTCGGGATCATTGTGCCACACGCGGTTGTGGAGGAAGTAAAGGCGGGTGCCCAGGTGGAAGTTGGGCATGATCGCTCCCCAGTCAGCGCCGGTGTCGGGGCCGATCCGCATGGCGTCCACCAGGCCGATCGCGCCACCCAGGGAGCGGAAGTTTTGCGCCACGTTGCAGGCGGCGATGTAGGTGCCGGGACCGGCCGCCGCGCGCATCGTGCGGATGCCCGCGCGGTAGGCTTCGATGCCGGTCATGTAGGGATCGTGAAAGACGGCGTCACCGAACTTCTCGTCCACATAGGCCGTGCCCGGATAGGTGCATTTAGCCGCCAGTCCGCACCACATGGCGTCGGGTTTGAGGTAGCCATAGCCCCATTCCTGGGTGATGCGGCGGACGGAGTCGGCCAGGAAGGCGCGGGCCTGCGGGTGGGTCATGTCCAGGCACCAGCCGGCCCACAGCACTTCGTAGAGCGAACTGTTTTCCTTTTTCACAAACCAATCCTGGTGGTCCCTGAAAAGCGGGTCGCGAGGATCCCACGAGAACGGAGTGAACCACAGCCCTGGGCGGATGCCGTTGTCCAGCAGCTTGTCCGCGTTCGCCTTCATGCCCGAGGGGTACGGCCCACGCGGGTCGTGGCGGGTAAAATTACCGGTCGGACCGGTTCCCATGATGCCGCCCTTCTTGATGGCCGGGCCCTGCCACTGGTCGTCCACCAGGATCGTGTCGAACCCGAATTTCGTAAGTTCCTTCCCGCAGAAGGCCGCCAACTCGGCCATCGCTTTCTCGTCCGAAGCCCCGCCGTGCGGACTGGAATACCAGGTGCAGTAGCCGTTCGGAATCTTCGGCAGCTTGATCTGATTGACCTTCGCGATGGTGTCGGCATAGGTCTCCAAACCGAGTCTTGCGTCCGTGAACGAGCCGAGGACAAAGGCATCGGTGATCACACTCTGCCCGGGCTTGATGCGAAGGCGACCAAACTCCAATCGGCCCGTGATGGTCAGTTCCCGGTCGGTCGTTTTGCTGTGAACACTGCCGCTGCCACGCTCCTGGGTGATCCAGCCGGCGACCGTGCCATCGCTGGCGTCCGGCCGGGCAACAGCGAGGAACAAGTAGCTGGAAGCAGCGGACTCTGCTCCTTTCAAGCCATCCACGCCCAGGGTCCGGTAATCCCTCGCTGTTCCCGCCAGCGACACTGGCCGCACGAACTCGATCACCCGGACCTCGCGATCATTCGGGCCGGCATTTCGCAACTCACGCCGGAAGGTGGTGAACAGCAACCCAGCCTGGGTCTCGATCAAGTCCACGTCCCCGTCGGGGCGGATGATCCGTTCAGGGGCGGCCGGCAAGCATAGCGGCAGGAGCGATGCGGCCCAAAGGGCCCAGATTGTTGTCTTTCTCATGGGTTACTGGATGGCTGGCATCGGGAGGGGCTGGCCAGAAAGCTGGCTCGTTGGCCCGGCAGGGTCATAGGCGCCATGGAAGACCGCGTTGCAGTCCACCCATGCGGCCAACCGGCGCAGGTCGCCATCGCTCAGCTTCACCTCCTGGTGGCCGGCGCGAAGCATCATCAGCAGCCGGCTGCCGAGCGCGCCGTAGCGGCCGCCCGGCGGCGTGGTCTGAATCTGGTTGCGCTGGCCGAAGCGCGGCACCAAGGCGGAGGCGGCTTTCTCCGGATTCGTGGCGGCCCCATCAAACTCGCCGGGCTTGCCGCAAAGCGTCCAATAAGAAGTGGAGAAGCCTCCCCGCGGTGTGCCAGTAAGGTTGACACCCTTCTCAGTCTTTTCGCCGCCGTGGCAGCGCACGCAGTGCCTGTCGAGCACGGGTTGAACGAAGCGCCCGAACGAAAACGGCTCACCGCCCAGTTCGCCCGGTTCGAGGTGTGAGGGAGGCCGGAGCAAAGCCAGCGGCTGACCGACGGCGCCGGGGGCGACCATGCGGGGTTCATGGCAGCCGATGCACGAGGTTCGTTCGCCGGGCTGGACACTGGTGGTGGAGCGCATCGTCTGGACTGCAAACCCATTGCCGTCCAAAGCCTGGAAAAGAATCGGTTTGCGGGCTGGCACGAGGAATCGGACCGAGCCGTCCGGCTCGACCGGAACCGTGCCGAGAATGGCCCGCGCGTTTTCTTCGCCGGCAAAGCCGATGAGCGGCTGGTTGGCCAGCCAAGTGGTCTTGGGGAAGATCTGAATGACGCGCAGTTCCTTGACTGTGCCGCGCGGCAGAGCGCCCAAGCCGTGGTAGATGTCGTTGACGATCAGTTCGCCCACCTCAGACTGTTCAGTCGCCAGGGTGGGGGCCAGCACCGGTGGAACCCGGCGCGGCACGAGCGGGATCGGGCTGGTGCTGCCGACCTCGGGATGGCGATAGATCAACTCGCGGTTGCCGGCGGCGTCGAGCAAATAGATCCCCAACGCGGGATCGGGATTGGGATCGTGCAGATGCTCGCCTTCGAACCGCAACCGATCGGCGCTGTAGGCGACCAGGTAATACTTCTCCGACAGCGGCCATGGCGATTGATAATACTCAGGGATCTGCATGCTCTCTGCCTCGGGAAACGGGCCGGGGGTGAGGCGTTGAATGGCGTCTAGGCGGTTGGGATCCACTCCCGGGTCGAGCACACAGACTGGTCCGGCGGTGAGCGCGTGGTGGGCCGACGCGATAAAGACGATCTGGCGGCTGCCGGGGATCGGCCGGGCCTGAAACACGCAGTGTGGCTGGGGCGTGGCATTGCCCCAGACGGCGGCAGGATGGCTGCCGTCCGGGCGCATGCTCCAGAGGTTCTGATGGGTGACGGCGTCGCGATCGATGTAATCCCAGCGCGCGAACAGGATCTCGCCGTGGTGGCCCACCGCGGGGAACCACTCGCTGACATCATTCGCCGAAAGCGCCCGCAGGTCGTCGCCGTTGGCGTCCATGCGGTGCAGGGTGTAGCTGTGCCAGCGCCGGCTGAAATTGGGCCCAAAACAGCGCGAATACCCGCGGCGGCGGGTGGAGCAGAAGACAATGCCGCCGTCGGGCAGATAGGCAGGCATGAGGTCGTCGTAACAACCGCGCGTCAACTGCCGCAACCGGCTGCTGTCCGTCCGGATTTCGTAAAGGTGAAAATAGCCGTCCTCCGCTCCCTCTTCGTTGACCGGCAGCGCGGTGGAGTCGGGCGGGGGCTGCGGGCAGGCGACGAAGGAGAACACCACCCGCGTGCCATCCTCGGAGAGACAGGGTTCGAGGAAGCTGCCGGCCGGAAGCTGGCTGCCGATCAGATTGCGGGTTCGGAGCGAGCGGCCCGGTTGCTCGAGGACGAAGAGCCCCCCGCCCGGCCGTTGCCGCCAGCCGAAGTACTGGCCGACGAGATGGCTGTAACTGGGCGGGACGCGCTGGCAGAAGAGGAGCGAACGGAAGCGAAGCAGCGGATTCTGGAAAGCCACCGATCGCTTCAGCAGGCGGGTTTGCACGTAGAGGCTCCGCCACGGGGCAAGGTCCGGTCCCAGCGGCGCGGCTTGGGCGGCCAGCGCGTTCAAACGTTCGGTTTCGTGCGCCAGAAAATCGTCCGCCTGCCCCAGTCGCAGGTCCGCCACCAATCGACGCGTCCGCTCGAGATGGTTGCTGACCGCCGCCGCGTACATCGAAGCCGTGTCGTTGATGTGGTCTTCGCGCCGCCACTCGGCTTGCGCCATCACCAGCAAGTCGAGTTCAGGCGCTTCCGGCAGCGAACCGGTCACACGCTGGTAGGCGGTCCTGAAGTGAGGCCCAAGGTCAGGCAAGGGCACAGCCTCCGAGGACGGGCCGGTCAATCGTTCGAGGAGTGCGAACCCAAGTGGTCCGGGGCCATCGACGGCCGCCAGCGCCATGGTCGGCAGTTGGCCCGCCAGCGGTGTGGCCGTGGCGGTGAGATGCAGCATCCCGTCCTTGCCCAACTCCGCCCGGAACGACCAGGGCCCGGCTGAGTCCAACGCCAGCGCCAGGCTGGATTTCCCATCCCCCTCGCCCAAGACGAAGAAACCCAGGGTGTCTTGCGACGCCGCAGCGAATGGCTGGCCGGGCCGCAGCGAAACGCTGCGCAGTGACAGGTCCTTGCTCAGCGTCGAAAGCGACAGCGGCGGACCGAGATCCGCCCGAGGCATCTCGTAAAACCAGCCACCCGCGCCTTGCCGGCTCGAAAACGATTGGGAGGCCTGGAACGTTTCGCCGTCGGCGTATTGCACAAGCGGATCCCAGTGAGTGGTGTCGCAGAAAATGGCGCCGCGCTTATGAACCATGAACCGAATTGCCTCTCCCTGTTTCACTTCAAAGGTCTGGTTCGGCTCCACGCCCCGCTCATCGCGCCCTTCGATTTCAGCCCGCCAGATCTCATGATCGCCGTGCCAGAGACTCGCGCGCACGCCGTCCCCGTCCAGATGCCGCTTGAACACGCGGCCGGCGATGGTGACCCGCCCTGCCCGCGGCGCCCGGAAGCACCGGACGCTGGGAGTGTTCTCGCCCGGATGCTGCCAATCCTTGCCGACCCGGGTCCAGTCCGGGCCGCTCCAGAAAGTCGAGCCATACCATTGGGCGTCGCGATAGCCGAGCTTGGCCCAGCCGGGTTCTTCATCGCGACCCAGCACATAAAACGTCAGGTCGAGGAAGGTCACGGCCGAAGGTGCGGTCGCTCGCGAATCCGTTCCCGGCCATTCGCTCTTCACCAACACCATGCCCAGCCCCGCGTGCCAGCGGGCTTCCGGTCGAGTTCCGGCCGGCCCGGCCGGCGGATTGGTGTCGAGCTTCCGCACCAGCCGGTGGGCGGGAAAATGCTCGGCAAGCAGGGTGGTGGCGGGAGTCGCGGCGTCGCTTCGGGCGGCGGCGATCCAGGTGACGCCGAGCCCCAGCAACGCGAGGTATATTCCACGTGGTTTGTCCGCGTGCATCGGGACATGCATCATGAGACCCAATCCGGCTTTGGGCGAGCTCTGAATCGCCCCCCCCGGCCCGCACCGTCGGCAGCACCGCGTTGTGAAGCGTGAGCCCTGGCTTCCGTCGGTCAGCTTGCTCCGGGCTCTTCGTCCAGCTACTTCTCTTTGAGTGGCAGCGGTCGACTGGTCAACAGCCCGATGCCGCGCCCCTGGTTACCGACGGCGCAGTAATAGAGGTAGAAGGTGTCGTTCGCCGGATTATGAACCAGGGAGATCTTGTGGGCATACTGCTTGTCCAATCCGCGCGGATGGCCCCCGGCTTTGTACAGCGGCTCAGGATGGGCGGTCCACTGCTGCAAGTCCCGCGAAAAGGCGGCCATGATGTGGGCACCGCCCTTGCCCACGCCAAAGTAGAACATCACCCAGTGGTCTCCATCGCGAAAGACCTTGCCGTCCGAACAGAACTGGCTGTCGTAGCCGCTCGGGCGGACGCGGACGATGGGATTGGCGGGGTACCGTTTCCAGTCGAGCAGGTTGGTCGAGGTGGCGCCGCCCATTTGTTCCGTGCCGCCGTTGGCGGCATTGTAGAAGTTGTAGAACCGACCGTGATCCTCAACCAGCCAAGGCTGGTAAATGCAGTCTTTTTCCCAGGGGCCACAGTCGGGATCCTGCACCGCGAGAATCGGCGCATTCTTGGCTCGGCGCCATGTCAGCCCGTCGTCGCTCACCGCGACCCCCTCGTACCCCGGCCGCAATTCGTAGCCGCCTTGCCGGGGGTAACAGCCGTAGAGGGTCCAATACCTGCCCTGACGTTGCTGCAGCAGGCGCGGCGCCCGGAGGTCGTAAGACTCGTAGAGAAACGCGCCGATGACGCAGCCGCCGTGGTCGAATTCGTTGGGAGGACCGAAGCCCATGGCCAACCGCGGATTGGTCCACTGCACGAGATTCGTGCTTTCGGCGACAAATGAGTTGTAGCCTTGGCCGTTGAAGGCAATGAAGCTCATGAACCATTTCCCCGCCTGGCCGGGCAGTTGATAGACGCAGGGAACGTCCGTGCTGTAAAATGACTCAGCGCCAGGAATGTTCGGGCGGGCCGGGATGACATGGCCAAGATGGTAATGCCAGCCCCGGTAAGGCGCCGACCACGCGTCGAGCGTCGTCTGATCGATTGAACGGCTGTTCTCCGCCGGGGAGACCCGCTGCCCGTCGGACCTCGGGGTGCGGGCCTCGTATTCGGCGCGGCCTTCGCGCATCCATTTCCAGATGGAGTCGCGCCAAAGGGCGACGCGCTGTCGCTCGATTTCCGTGTCCGCCTGCGCTTCCGCCTCGGCCATGAGCGCGGCCAGGTGCTGCATGGGGTCCGAAGTGCCGAGGTACTGCCACGCGATGTTCCGATCCTGCTTGTGGAGTTTAGGGGGGTAGAGTGCTTGGTTACAGGCGACGCTTTCGATCGAGCGATAAAACCGGTTCATGGGCTGGGCCGCGCGGCCGAAGTAGAGCGCAAAAAACTCGTCGAGCAAGGCGTCGGTGTCCAGCCCGGGGTCGTCCCAGAGCTTGAGCATGACGTAGTGCTCCAGTTGGTCTTGTTCGCCGCACTCGAAGATGCCACGGACGCCGTCCTGGATGAACAGTCGCGCCGCGCGGGCGGTTTCGTGGACCATGACATTCGGGAAACACTTCCACTTTTGGATGAGCGCCGGCTCCATGGGGTGGTGATAGTAGTTCCAAAGGAACATGGGGGCTTTCGCCTTGGCCAGCCACGCGCGGTAGAACTTCATGTCGTTTTCGCGCATGGCGTCGTCGATGGCGTAGTAGCAGGTGTGGAGGCACGGGGCAATGGAGACATTGGGCTCGAGGTCGAAGTCGCGGGGCGGGTAGGCGTAGTTCCAGTAGGCGAGGGTGGCAATGTACTTGTTCGGATGGGTATGGCGCAGTTCACGGGCCACGGCGTTGACGAACGAGAACCAGTAATCGCTGATCTCGCCGCTGCTGAAGAATCCGGTCTTCATGTCCTTGCCGCGATCCAGCAGAGCACGGCATCGTTCGCAGGCGCAATACCTGGCCACATCCTCTGGAACGATCGCGAAATAGTCGCCCAACGCTTTGAAGCCCTCGGGCAACCGGCCTTTTCCGTCGAAGTAATCGCGCGCCATTTGGGCAAGCGTCTGGACCAGTTTCGGGTGGGTATAACAGAGGTTGAGGCCCTTCGCCGGACCCTGGGCCTGGTATTCGGGATCGTTCAGGACGGTCTCGATGGTGCGTCGGTGAATGGTGTGATTGGCGGCCCACTTTTCACCGCCGAGACGAAGCCTGCGCCAGTGCAGGAATACCTGCGCGTCAGTGAAGGATCCCCATTGCCCTCGCAGGAAGGGCCAACTGGCCGTGCTCAGCGCGTTCCGGTGTTTCAGGGCGGGCGCGCGCCGGATGTCGGCACCGCGCGCCGACAGGTCACGCCGCTTCGGAATTACGCTGGTGAGATCCGTTGGACCGTACCAGCGGACACTGCAGAAGCGCTCCAGAAAGTCGTAGGTGGCATAGCAGGTGCCCTGGTCGTCAAAGACCCCAGGGAGTTCCAGTTCGAGCGAGCCGCGGTCGGTAAGCCCGACGACTTTCCAATAATCAATCTTGTGGCGCAAGTCGGCCAGCCTCTGGTCGTTGATCGTTCGTCCGACTTCGCGGCGGTTCGCTTCGGTGTCGGCCCAATCGCGGCCGATGAGAACCAGAGCATTCGAGCGAAAGCCGATGAGGTATTCCTGGGGCGCGAAATCTGTGCCGCGCAGCCCCAGGGCCCAGGTGGCGGCGCTTTCGCCCACGAGGATGCACGCGCCCGGCGTCGGCTCCCCGTCGTGGCGCAGTGGCAGTTCGCCCCCCGTGATCTTGAGCACGTGGCTTTGAAGTTCCAACGCCGCCAACTGCGCCGCGCGCGAAGGCCGCTCCGCGATCACGATGGTGCAGGCCGGTTTGCCGGCACGCACGAGGTCGAATCGCCCGTCGGCAGCCACAGCCGTCTGTTCTGGGGTTGGCCGAGCCAGTCTCGCCTGCACCGTCTGGGCCGGAAAAGCGACCGGGAGGCAGGAGAACGTCGCAAGGGCGACAATGAGCCGGCCCGGGAATCGGGGTATCTCATGGTCTTTCATTTGGATCTTGGTCTGGTGTCTTCTGGGGTTGTGTTCGATGTCATGGCTTCACTCGCTCCAGCACCATCACCCAGTCCTGAGGCGCCGGAAATCGCGGCAGCTTGTAGTCCTCTCCCGGCAGGAAAGTGACTTCGGGTATTTTCACCGCCGGCTGAACGTGGGGATTCTCGTGCATGACGAGGGGCAGTTCCTTCTTCGCGCCGGGACCGGCTTTGGTGGTCAAACCTTTGACCTCGCGCTTTGCGGGAGCAAATTCGGCCGGGGACACTTCAAAATTGTCGTACTCCTGCCGGTCGCCGATCTGGTAGAGCCACAAGCCGGTCTTCCCCGGCGCCGTATTGGAAACCTCGACGAGGGGCGTGAAGCAGGTCCTTTTGCCATCGGTCAAAACCAACGCCGCGTGGTTCTGGCAGGCCGCCGCCGCCAGATGGATCTTCGGTCCGATCTCAGGGATCTCGACCTTGCCGAGAAAATCGCCCCATTGGCCGTTCTTACGGTCATGCAAGAAGATGGACTTAAGGGACGGACTGTACAAAGCAACCAAGTAGTTGTCGGCATTGTGGAAACGGAGGATGAGGCCCGCTTCGGCGTCGCTGTTCGCGTCGGCGCTGACCATCAAGT
>Ga0316630_10000988_pt1 | contig 10129 bp, 9 predicted proteins | sample OWC_May_M1_C1_D6_FD_207658 | JGI IMG/M metagenome (GOLD analysis project Ga0316630, IMG submission 207658) | Wetland soil microbial communities from Old Woman Creek delta, Ohio, United States - OWC_May_M1_C1_D6_A | ecosystem: Environmental > Terrestrial > Soil > Wetlands | place: USA: Ohio...
TCTCGATTGCCTGCTGGTTCTCGGTGATGACATCTTCCAGCAAGTCTTCGTCATCTGGATAGGTGCGGAAGAACTGGCTGCGGTGCAGGCGTTCCATCATCAGCTCATTGGCCTTGAGGGCAGTAGTGAAATAGGTCAGGCTTTTTTGGTATTTAAGCAGTGCAAGCACTTCTTTGTTCCGCGTGGAACGCTGGAGCTGGTCTTCCAGGGCGTCTACCACTTTATTGATCTCCCGCAGGTAGATCAGGTATTTGTTGGCTGTGTTTAGCAGGATACGCAGCACGAAGCGGTTGCGTTTGCCAGTGGCCAGGCTCCTGACGCGTCCAGTGGTGAACTCCTGCACGATATCGTTCCCCATCTTGCAGATGGTGACCACGTATTGGCCGTTCAAGATAATGCCCAATGGGATGGTGGTGTACGGGACGTCCACATCATGCCCTTGAAAGACGGGGATACGCAGCACGATGAGCAGCTCGCCGTTTTCACGCTCTGTGCGGGGTCGTTCGTCCAGGTCGAGCGGATAGGTTATATAATCTTGGGGGATATTCAGGCTTTCCAGCCAGGTAATTTCTTCAGGAGTCGGGCTGACTGCATTGATCCAGCTGCCATGCGAGGGTTCGGTGAGGGTTGTCAGTCCGTTTTCTTGGCTTTTGTAGATTGTGATCATGTTTCTCTCTCCTTGCGAGCAACTGCCCGCTGTGATGATATCAGGGTGGTTTTACTGGTTTCCGCCTGAGGGGAGATTTGCGTTGTGCTCCCGATGGCGGAGGTTTATCATCGCTATCCATTGAATTCTCCTTGAACGATTGTTAATAAAAAACACTTCCCGATGATAACTCTGGGACTTTGCCAGGCTCATCGAGAAGCGTAAACTTGCTACCGCGGTTCCGCGCTAAGCCAGGCCCCCCCTGTTAAAACTACTACGTTCGGGCGCGTTGGTATGCCTGGGGAAAGCCGTTCGCTTTCTCAGCAGGTATTGCGCCCGAGCCGTGGTGATCAATAACACCTTCATCATCAGTATTGGCGTCCTTAACTTCGCATAATTATACACCCGTTCTAGCGATAGAGTCGCGCCAAGATGTATTTCATTGTTTCTGCAGTCAAGGCAGGGATGAGCAGCAAGGGCAAAATTACCTGCCACTGCGCCCAGCCAAGCGGTATGGTGTTAAAGATGTCGTTGAGGAAGGGGATATAGATTACCCCCATCAGCAAGACAAACGAGGAGCTCACTGCCAGGTTCATGAAACGATTGGAGAAGACACCCACCTTGAGTACCGGGTAGCGCTCCGAGCGAGCGGTGAAGGCGCGCAGCAGCTCAGATATCGAGAGGGTGACAAAAGCCATTGTCTCGGCAAACTCAGGTGTTTCTGGATGCAGCTTCAGGCCGAGAAAGTAAGCGAACAGGGTGACGGCTGTGTCGGCGATGGTCTGCACCGCGATGCCGGTTTGCATGAAGCGATTGATAATTGGCTCACGGGGGGGGCGAGGGGGATGCTTCATGATGTCTGGGTCACCTTTTTCGGTGCCCAGGGCAAGCGCCGGCGCGCCATCGGAGATCAGGTTCAGCCACAAGAGCTGGATGGCAGTCAGCGGCGAGTTCCCGGTAACGAGCGTGCCCAGGAAGATGATGGCAATCTCAGCCAGGTTGCAGGAGAGCAAGTAGTAGACGAACTTGCGGATGTTGCTGTAGATCACCCGGCCCTGCTCCACTGCGGCGACGATGCTGGCATAGTTGTCATCGGTGAGCACCATGTCGGCGCTCTCCTTGGCCACATCCGTGCCGGTGATGCCCATCGCCACGCCAATGTCGGAGCGTTTGATGGACGGCGCGTCGTTAACCCCATCACCCGTCATTGCCACTACTTCGCCGCTTGCCTGTAAGGCTTCCACGATGCGCATCTTGTGGTCGGGTGAGACGCGGGCGAACACATCCGAGTAGGTTACCTGATTTTTCAGGCTCTCATCATCCATCTGGGCCAGGTCGGGTCCGGTCAAAACCTGGTGACCGGGTTGGATTAAGCCGATCGATTCGGCGATGGCGCGGGCTGTGTTGGGGTAATCGCCGGTGATCATCACAGTGCGGATGCCCGCCTGGCGCGCTTTTTCCAGGGCAGGAGGCACCTCGGGTCGCGGCGGGTCGATCATGCCGATCAAACCGACGAAAACCAGGTCCCTCTCCAGGTTTTGGGGATCCTCGGTGTCTGGAAGCTCGTCGCTGAGGCGGTAGGCTACACCCAGGACACGCAGTGCATCCTGAGTCATGGTGTCGTTAGCAGAAAGGATGCGCATTTGCTGCGCCTCATCCAGCGGCACGGGGTAGTCGTCTATCCGCTGGTAATAGCCGCAAGAGTTAAGCACGATGTCGGGTGCTCCCTTAACTGTGATCACGTAGCCTTGAGGCTTTTGATCTGCATCGTCGAAGGGAGAGATATCCTCTGCCTGAGGCTCTTTGAGGGCGTGCACCGTGACCATGCGCTTCCGGTTCGAATCGAAAGGGATTTCCTGGATGCGCGGGTAGGCCTGGTTCAGCTCATCAGCACTTGCCCCGGCTTTGGCGGCGGCTACGACCATGGCGCCCTCGGTTGGGTCACCGACCACGCGATAAGTCTGCTTGCCGTCGCTGGCACCGCTGATTTCCAGACTGGCATCGTTGTTCAGGGCTGCTACCCATAGCGCCGTGAGGGCGGCCTGGTATTGCGATAAATTCACCGTTTTGTCACCAACCGAGAAATCGCCCTCCGGGTAATAGCCTGAGCCAGAAACCTGGATAGATTGTCCGTCTACCCAGATGCGGGTGACGGTCATTTCGTTTTGTGTCAGGGTTCCAGTCTTGTCTGAGCAGATGGTGGTTGCGGAGCCTAGCGTCTCAACGGAGGCCAAGCGGCGGATCAGGGCGTGGCGCTTGATCATCTCCCGCATGCCCAACGCCAGGCTGATGGTGACAATCGCCGGCAATCCCTCCGGAACGGCGGCGATGGCCAGGCTTACCGCGATCATGAACATATCCAGGGGATTGGAGCCCTTCAGCCAGCCGACAACGAAAACCAGGGCGCAAACCGCCAGGGCTGCCCATCCCAGGGTCTTGCCCAACTGGTCCAGGCGGCGTTGCAGCGGGGTGGGCTCCATCTGCACCGATTGCAGCATTTCGGCGATCAGGCCGATCTGGGTATGCATCCCAGTAGCGATCACCACCCCGCGCCCTCTTCCGTAAGACACCAGAGTTCCCATGAATGCGGAGTTCTTGCGATCTCCCAACGGGATATCCGGCTCGAAAAGCATCTCGGCATCCTTTTGGACAGGGACGGATTCTCCGGTCAGGGCAGCTTCATCGATCCTGAGATTGATGGCCTCCAGCAAGCGAATATCAGCCGGAATGAAATTGCCGGCCTCCAACAACACTAGGTCGCCAGGTACAAGCTGGCTGGCAGGGATTGCCAGATGAGATCCGTCCCGGATGACATGTGCTTCTGGTGCGGCGAGCTTGCGCAGTGCAGCCAGCGATTGTTCGGCGCGATATTCCTGAATGACCCCCAATGCAGCGTTCAAGATCACGATTGCCATGATCGCTGCGGCTTCAACATAGTCTCCGAGCAGTGCTGAAATCAGGGCAGCGACGATCAGCAAGCTGACTACAAAACTCTTGAACTGCTCCCACAGCATCTGCCAGAATGTAGTTTGGGGAGCTTCCTTCAGAGCGTTTGGACCGAACTCCTGCAGACGGTGCTCCACCTCCGCGGATGAAAGCCCGTGCTCGGCAGGGGCTTCCAGATGGCGCAGTACCTCATCGGCTTCTAAAGTATGCCAGGCCTTCCCGTCTTGGCGCGAGGTGAGCAATTGGGGGGAAAACCTTCCCATGGATCTAAACCTCTCTATCGAAGAGTCGATAAAATTCCCCGGCAGCCTGCCGGGGGCTTCATCTCTCCCGCCGATATTATAGCATGCGGGTAAATCTAAGCTCATCTCCGGCGTTGATGGTTAATTTGACAATAATCACATTAATTTGGGAGATAGATTTGCTATAATAGCCGTTTGCATCCGAACATCACGTATCACTTGAGGGAGATTATGACTGCTTATCAGACAATACGAATACCTGAAGCCGGGGAGAAGATTTACATCGAGAACGGCAGACTGAGCGTTCCCGACCATCCAATTATCCCCTTCGTCGAGGGCGATGGCACCGGCAGGGATATCTGGCGCGCCTCCGTGCGGGTGTTCGATGCTGCTGTAGAGAAAGCCTACGCTGGAAACCGTAAGATTCATTGGATGGAGGTATTCGCCGGTGAGAAGTCTTATAATCTGTTTGGCTCCTGGTTGCCCGATGAAACTGTGCAGGCTTTCCAGGAGTATCTGGTTGGGATTAAAGGCCCGCTTACCACACCCATCGGAGGGGGGATTCGCTCTTTGAACGTAGCGTTACGAATAGCTCTGGACCTGTACGTCTGTTTGCGACCCATTCGCTATTTTCAAGGAGTGCCCTCGCCTATTAAGCACCCGGAACTCGTAGATATGGTGGTGTTTCGTGAGAACACGGAGGATATCTACACAGGTATCGAGTTTGAGCACGGCACGGAAGAGTCTAAACGCTTCAAGCGCCTGCTTCAGGAAAATTTTCCAGACGAATATGCTAAGATCCGCTTTCCCGAGACCACCGGAATAGGGATTAAACCTGTCTCCCAGGAGGGCAGCTCCCGGCTGGTGCGGGAAGCCATCCGCTGGGCGCTGGAAAACAAGCGGCGCAGCGTAACCCTGGTGCACAAGGGCAACATCATGAAATACACTGAAGGTTCTTTCCGTAACTGGGGCTACGAGGTCGCTGAGCAAGAGTTCGCGGACCTGGTCTACACCTGGGCGGCATGGGGGCGCACTCGGGATGAGAAAGGCGAAGACCAGGCGAATGCCGAGCAGGATGCCGCATTGAAAACTGGCAAGCTTTTGATCAAGGATGTGATCGCTGACATCGTCTTACAGCAAACCCTCACTCGGCCGCGTGAATTTGACGTGATCGCTACGACGAACCTGAACGGCGACTACCTGTCCGATGCGCTGGCTGCTCATGTGGGTGGTATTGGCATTGCTCCGGGCGGCAATATCAACTATATCAGTGGTCACGCCGTGTTCGAGGCTACACACGGCACCGCTCCCAAATATACCGATAAAGACATGGTCAATCCCGGATCGGTGGTTTTGTCTGGCGAGATGATGCTGCGATACATGGGCTGGCACGAGGCGGCGGATTTGATCATCAAGGGTATGGGAAACGCCATCGCTGCCCGATCGGTAACCTACGATTTCCACCGTCTGATGGATGGCGCTACATTACTCAAGTGCTCCGAGTTTGGTGATGCGCTGATCCTGCACATGGACGATTAGTGCAGAGATCAAACCAGTCCGCCATTCGGGAGGTGATGAGAGCGTGGACGGTGCCATCCCGGGGCGGGAAAATTGAATCTAGATATCATGATTGACTGTCCGTAAAGAAAGGCATACGGAACTATGCAGACGATTAAAACAACCCTGTTTGGATTGACCACCTACCGTGGGCGGACGGGGCATCTCAGCTTCATTTTCCACCGCCTAACTGGTTTGGGTACATTGCTGTTTCTCGCTGTGCACATCCTGGATACATCCACTGTTTATTTCTTCCCTTCCCTTTACGAACATGCCATCGACATATACCGCAGCACTCCCTTTATGTTTGGCGAGATCATCCTGGTGTTCTGCGTGATCTATCACGGGGTCAACGGCGCCCGGATTGCTTTTTTTGATCTATTTGCTCCTCAGCGCTGGCAAACCAGCACGCAGAGCAAATCTGCGGTCATTACCCTGGTGATTGCCATTTTGCTATGGCTACCAGCCGCTTTCATGATGGCGCGCAGTCTGCTGATTAATAATTTCGGATTGTGAGGGAGCGCCACGATGAATGAGCCACAGACTACGAGAGTCATTCTTCAATTAAAGCAATCCAACGCCTATGAGGCGGTCGCCTGGCGGTGGATGCGCTACAGCGGTTTGCTCTTGATACCGCTTGCCTGGGGGCACGTTCTGATTCAGGATGTGCTGGTGGGTGTGCACCGCATTGATCTGGACTACGTTGCCATGCGCTGGGCCATGCTTGGCTGGCGCGTCTTTGATTTCTTGCTGCTGGCGTTCGCTTTTGCCCATGGGATGAACGGCCTTCGCCAGGTGCTCAACGATTACATCCTCAATGAAAAATGGAGGCGAGCAATATCCTGGTCGCTGCTACTAGTCTGGCTGGTGATCTCCCTGATCGGAGGGTTGGCAATTGTGGGCGGGGTCCAGCGTCCCTAAGCTGGGCGGGGTCGGACAGCCTTGAGCTGCACAAACCTGTTTATAGCAAAGGCCTCCCTGAAAAGGGAGGCCTTGATGCAAATCCGAGGGTTGACGACTGGTTGCGACGATGTTCGGTGGATCAGCGGCGTTGCGACGGTGCAGTGATGGTTGTCAGGATGTGGTTATGGTGTAGGTGTGACCGCTGAAGTCGCCTCGGGAGTTGCCTGGGGGGAAGGTGCAGATAGCGCAGCCGCTTCTGCAGCGGTGTTGGGCGCTCCGCCAAGCACCCAACGCCTGAAGATATCGATGAGCTCGGGCTTGAGCGCTTTTGTCGGCGGCATTGGACCACCTGCCTCGATTTCCTGGCGGTCCAACATCAGGATCAGGTTGCTCTCCAGATTCCCGGCGATGATGTTGGGGACGTGATCACCGGAAGTCATTGTCTCATTATAATCCCTCATCAGGTAATTGTTATTCTTCTTACCAGGTCGGTGGCAGGAGGCGCAGTATCGTTTTATGATCGGGGCGATGTGCACCTCATAGGAGGGCACCTCGTCCGGTCCAAGGGCTGGGATGGCGCCTGCCTGGGCGACCTCTTCGGGGAGCTCAGAGCGGTCGTCCCAGGTATAGCGCATGAAGTTGACCAAGGCTTGAATATCCCCGCGACTTAACTCGCCGCCATATCCTTTGCCGAAGGGCGGCATGCCCAGATCTGGCTGCCCATAGTCAATGATGGTAAACAGGGTGTCGTCCGAGCGGGTGTACATTTCATCCTGGCTGTTGATGGGCTTCAGTACCACCCCTTCAAGCCCCTCGACGCCCTTGATCTCTCCGCCTTCACCGTCAGCGCCATGGCATTCGACGCATTGTATCGAGTAGACGTCCTGTCCCAGCAAGATTTGTTCGCTTAACGTCGTTGCCAGGGCAGCCTCTTCCTGGGGAGGTGTGGTGACTACGGCCATGATGGTGAGCGCCAGCATTCCGAGGACGATTGCGCTCATCACGGTCACAGCAACTTTGCGTTTTTTCCAATGCCGGGACGGATTGCGGTCAAAGAAGGGCAGGAAGAACAGAGCCAGCACCGCCAGGGTGGGGATCAGGAAGGTGCCGACCCATTCAAGCTGTCCGGGGATGAACTCCAGGAGCTGAAACAGGAACAGGAAGTACCATTCTGGCCTTGGAACGTATGTGGAGTCGCTCGGGTCTGCGGGCGGTTCGACTTTTACGCCGAGAAAAGCCGCCAGCAGGACGAGGAGTAGAAAGATCGAGAAGGATATCAACAGGTCTTTATAGATGATATCCGGGTAGAACTTATACCCGCTTGCTTTGGATTTTTTATAATTTTCCAGGTATTCTTTTTCTTTTTCTGGGTTCACAGCCGGTCTCTCCAGGGATCAATCGCCGTCTTTTGGCACCGCAGTGATCCCGATGCGGATGACCAGATACATGTGGACGCCGATTAATGCGACGATGATGGCGGGCAGGAACCAGATGTGGACGGCAAAAAAGCGCGCCAGCGTTACCGCGCTCAGGTCGTTGCCGCCGCGCAGGACGCGCAGAATGAAATCACCGACCACAGGGACGGTACCGGCAATCTCGGTGCCAACGACGGTTGCCCAGTAGGAGCGCTGGTTCCAGGGTAGCAGGTAGCCGGTGAAGCCCATTCCCAGGGTTGCCAGCAGCAGGATCACTCCGCTGAGCCAGGTAATCTCGCGGGGGAATTTATATGCTGCGTAAAAGAAGGTGCGCAGCATGTGCAGGAAGACAAAGAGTACCATGAGGCTGGCGCCCCAGTGATGGATGCCGCGGATCAGCCAACCGAAGGTGACATCGTTCATGATGTATTGGATGCTGTTGTAGGCATCTTTGGTGGAGGGGACGTAATATACCGCTAAAAAAATCCCTGTGACAGCCTGGAGTAGAAACAAAAATAGGGAGGCGCTGCCTAGCGTGTACCACCAGTTAACCTTGGGTACTTTACGATCCAGGATAACGTTGTAGATGCCGGTCAGCCCGAGGCGATCATCGACCCATTTGAAAACTTTTGTAGACATACTCAGGCTCCCACATAATGGATATAGAGAATACCGGCTTCCAGCTTGGTTTCATACTCATCGAGCGGCCTGGGGGGTGGTCCATCCACTACCTGACCGTCGATGTTGAAATGCCCGTCGTGACAGGGGCATATATATTCGGATAGGTCTGCTTTCCAATTCACCCGGCAGCTTAAATGCGTGCACATGTTGGAGAACACCTTGTGCTTTTCCTCGGTGTAACGCATCACATACACGCCGTAGCTGTTAGCGGTCTTCTCCCAACCGTTCACCGTCGTGCGCGTGAATGTGAACAGGGTAGGCTCACCGACCGGGTAATTCTCCAGCGGACCGAGCGGGATCCACTCATCTTTTTCTTGCACTTTAGTTGCCGGTGAAATCAAGTAGCCAATGGCGGGCAGGCCTACGAAGGCTGCCATAATCGTTCCCACAACCGTCACTACCACGGTGACAAACTGGCGGCGGTTGATGCCGTCGGATTCAGACATGATTGTTTCCTCTCAAGCGACCAATTATTTTATAAATTAGCCCGATTATTCTCACTCCAGCGTGAAAGTCGCAAAATTGCGACAACCCAGCGCCGGATTATCCTATTGCCAGGACGCCTAATTGTAGAATAAAAGCAAAAAGGGCAATAAGGATATCTCTAACCAAAAAACTATGATTATTGTCACTTTTCCTCAAGAGAAATAGAATGCCATAATAAGGATGTCCGGTATCTCCACAAAAAGAGGGGATATGGGATGCTGTCAGCCTGAAAGCAGGGGACGCCGAAGGAGGCGCTATGAAACCGAGTAGAAATGTGGGTTTCTACCAGGGGCTCAAGTACCAGGGTCGAGGCCCGATGCTCCATTGGATGCTGCATCGCATCACCGGCGTGGCAATTGTGTTGTTTGTCGGCCTGCACGTTTTCGCTTCATTTTTTATGCAACAGACGGGCGCCGATCTTGCCACGCAGGTCAATATCGTGTATGAATCCTGGCAGTTCCAGATCATTGTGGCTTTTATTGTCATCTTCCACGCGTTGAATGGGTTGCGCGTCGCCTTGCTGGATTTTTGGCCTGGATTTCAAAACCAGGTTGACCAACATCGCGCTTTGTGGCTGCAGTGGTCGGTGATTATCCCCCTTTATGCACTGACCGTCTTTTTCCTGGTGACCCGTTCCCTGGCAGAAAGCTAGCCGGTTTGTAGTGGAGGTCGAATATGCGCGCACGCAGTGTACAACCTGCCATGAGTTTTGAGTATTTTATGTGGATATTTACCCGCGGCTCCGGGATCGCTCTGATCCTGTTGGCCTTGATCGGGATCAGCGGCGCTTTTCTCATGGGCGCTCGCACTCAGATGGATCTGGCAACGGTCATGCGCTGGACGTTCTTTCCAAACCCCAATCACGTGGTGAACAGCAATATCCCCGATGTCGCCATTGGCTGGGCAACCGCTTTCTGGCAGATCATGCAAATCCTGATCATTATCCTGGCCACCACCCACGGTTATAACGGCCTGCGGGTGGTGATTGAGGATTTTATGGGCGATACGTATCTGCGGCCCATGTTGCGTGGCCTGATTTTCCTGCTCTGGCTGTTCTCACTCATTGTGGCTATCTACGTGATCCTATCCTCCTGACCTCTGGGCGGTTTTGTCAAGAGGCCGATTTATCCGGTTATAATTGCAGGGCAAAACAGTCCTGGCGCTGGCCGATGGCACCCAGGGTTAAGTTTTGCCCTGTTTTGTTGTTCGCTGGCTGAGTTACGCATCGCTCGAGGAGGTTTTAGAAGAAGCTG
>Ga0316630_10000991_pt1 | contig 10125 bp, 17 predicted proteins | sample OWC_May_M1_C1_D6_FD_207658 | JGI IMG/M metagenome (GOLD analysis project Ga0316630, IMG submission 207658) | Wetland soil microbial communities from Old Woman Creek delta, Ohio, United States - OWC_May_M1_C1_D6_A | ecosystem: Environmental > Terrestrial > Soil > Wetlands | place: USA: Ohio...
CGATCCAACGGCTCCGAACTGCCACGCGATCACGCTCTGCAAGATCGGGATCGGCGTCGCGGTGCTAGGGCTCTTCTCCGGTAGCAAGACGCTCCGCAACATCGGGGCGGTGACGGCGGTCGCTGGCTTCATGGCGATCTAAATGGCGGCGATCTTCAACGCGCTGCCGGCGCCGGCGGCCAACGGTTCTGGCGCGGCCGTCGACGTCTCGGCCTACGGCGGCAAGAAGACGATCGTCGTCGAGGGGAACGGCTCGAGCATGGAGCCGTTCGTCTTGATCGAAGTCGCGCTCGACGCGGCGGGCGTGAATTGGTCGCCGCTGACGATGTTCCACCGCCCAGGAGAGGTGACGGTGACGGTCGCATGCCGATGGATGCGGGCGACGGTCGCGAACTATCGCGGCGGCGGAGCTCCGACCGTCAACGTCGGCGGCGAGGACGACAGCACGGTGTTCGCGACGCTGGTCGCGCCGGCGGGGAACGGCGATGGCGTCGGCGTCGATGTCTCGGCGCTGCCGACGTTCAAGACGGTGCAGGTGACGGACGCGTTCAAGGGGTGCGTGACGATCGAGGTCTCGAACGATGGCGGGGCGACGTACTCGCTGGCCATGGCGTTCCTGCCGAACACGCCTGGCATCCAATCCGCCGAGCTCGTCGGCCAGTTCATGCGCGTGAACCGATCCGGCGTCTCGGGAGGCTCCGTCGGGTTGCCGATCGTGACGGTCGCGGGCGCGCCCGTGCTCAGCAACGCGCTCGTGCAAGGGCTCTCGTACGGCGACATGCACTTCCATGATCCGGGCACCCTGACGCCAGTTCCGGTCGCGACCGTCTTCGTGAAGGCCGCGAACGTGTCGCACCTGCATGATGCGAGCGGCGTCTCGATGCCCGCTGACAATCGCCTCCGCTACGACGGCGCCTCGCAGGCGATCGTCATCGTGATCGCGGCGCTTTCGTTCAAGTGCTCCGCGAACAACCAGGTCCTGGGATTCGCGATCGCGATCAACGGCGTCGTCAACACGCAGTCGATCATCCGCACCAAGATCACGACCGGGACGGACATCCAAGCGGTCACCGTGGTCTCGATGGTTCGATACAACCCTGGCGACTACGCCGAGGTGTGGCTCACGGACGATACTGGCCCCAGCAACGTCACGATCGATCACGGCAACATCACGATGCAGGCGTTCGCGATCTGAACCGGCCCCACGGAAGGTCCGTTGACCAGACGATCATGGCTTCGTAGTCTCAGGTCGTGGTCCATTCAGCTGCCAGCGTGCTGCCCGTCGTTCGGTATTGGTGCTCCGTCGACGACTCGCCGCTTGGCCGGATGAGCCTGGCGTACGCGGATGCGTTCGTCGGGATGGGGCTGCCGGTGCGGATCATCGCGACGCGCATGGGCGCACTCGCAGAGCAGACGAGGAGCGGTGCCTCGTGGCATCGCCATCGGAGCTCCTTCCTGACGCCCTTGCCGGCGACCTACGTGAACGTCGTCTGCGGTGATGCGAACGATTGGAAGCGCCTCTACACCGTCGGCGTGAAGAACGTCCTCATCGCGAGCTCGCCGCCGCCGCCGCCGACCGAGACCGCCGTGAGCCTACGGGTGCCCGTCTTGGGGCGCGCCGGCGAAGTGCTCGAGCACGCCAAGCTGGGAGAGGACGAGCTCGCGCGCGAGGTCGCGCTCAAGTACCAGGTCGTCATCGTACCCACGGAGGAGATCTCCTCCGCGTGGATGGCGCTCGGGGCCAGCGCGATCGTGATACCCATGGACCTCGGTCGCCATCAGATCGAGCTGAGGCGAGCGTTGTTCTCGTAACCAACAAGGAGACCCTCGATGTCGATTCGCACCGAATTCACCGCGTCCGAGCTCAACGAGCTCGGCAACACCACCGGAAGTAAGGGAACCGCCCAGTGAGAAGCAAGCACGAATCGATCGCCGTCCTCTGCGAAAAGACACCTCGGTCTCGCATGAGCGAGCTCCTGATCAGGCTCTTCGAGGAGACCACGCAAGAGAAGGTGCCGGACACGAGCAGGGACGATGTGTACGCGATCGCCGCGCAGGTCGTGCTGCGCAGCGGATACGCGAGCGCCGGCGCGTTGTCCGTCGAGGAGAACGGACTCCTCTGCATGCACCAGCCGGGCGTGGTTGGCGATCCGAACGTGCGGAGTCGGCCGCCGCTCCCCATCATCGCGGAGCACTACTTCACGGTGGACGACATCATGACGCTGATCGTCGTCAGGAAGCTGAAGACGGAGACGACCCCCGTCATCCACATGGGCTAGGAAGGGCGACGGACGAGGTCGCCTTCATCCTCGTCTTCGTCCTCGTCTTCCTCTTCGTCTTCCTCTTCGGCCTCGTCCTCGTCTTCTTCTTCGTCCTCGGCGGCGATCGCCTCGAGCGTGCGGCCTTCCACTTCGGTCGCGATCTCGTCGACGAACCCCGTGCAGTAGAGATTGTACGCACGCGAAGCATCGCCACCCGCCGCATCGATGTCTTGGCGCAGCCGACGCGAGCTCTTCTTCCACACGAGCAGCTGGCCATCGCTCCAGAGCTCCTTGCAGTGCTTCTTCGCGGTTTCCATGGCGACGTCGCGAACGCTCTCGCCAGCGACGACGCGCTTGCCGAGCTCCGCGTAGTCGATGTCGAGCTCGGCGCCATCGTCTGACGCCTCGTCACGACCTTGCAGGTAGAACTCGAAGTATTCGCGGTGCGGGTTTTTCGCCATTGGATCCTCAGTACGGTTGGGTTGCGGCCGCGAGCTCGTTCCCATCGACATCGATGAGGCCGTGCTTGATCGCGAACCGGGTGACGTCGCTGTTGTTGCGAAGCTGGAGCTTTTTTAGAACCTTCCCGCGATGCGTGTCGACGGTCTTCACGCTGATCTCGCCGCACTCGCGCGCGACTTCGTGCGTGGTCATACCTCGCGCGAGCAGCACGAGGACCTGGCGCTCTCGGCGCGTCAACGTCGACATAGGCATGGCGCCATCCTACCCGGAGTCCAGGGATCTCCACCACGAGTTCTGGTTTCTTGACAGCGGGCCGTGAGCGCTGCTACATCGTGCTGCATGGTGCTTCATGGCAAGGCATGACGAAACGCCCGCCGATTGGACGGAATCGATGATGACCCGGGTGAGCCCGCGCGCGAAGAAGGCCGTCGAGCAGAAGCTCAATGGCCTCCAGGGTGTCAGCGCGAGCGCATATCTTCGCCGGCTCATCTACAAGGACCTGGGACTTCTGAAGGAGGACTCCGATGCCTAAGCCACCGATCGCAGCACAAGGGACCAACGGCCCCATCGATCGCGTCCCGTGCCCGTGGTGCGGCAAGCCCAACGACTTCCGCGAGAGCGATCACCTCCTGGTCGAAGCAAACGAGTCCATGGGTCAGGGCGATCCGGGCGGCCAGCCGATCTTCAACTGCGACCACTGCGATCAGCCGATGCGCGTGGCCAGCGTGAAGTCGATCAAGATCATCTTCTTGCGACAGGGCAAGTAGATGCCGCCGTACCGCAAGCCCGGAAAGCTGATGATGCGCGAGGAAGAGCAAGCGCTCGCGACGCGGGACTACGTCATGGCGCGCGCGGCCGCCGCGATCGCGGCGCTCGATGGCGCCAAGCAGAACGTCCTAGACGCCGTGACGCTGTTCATCACGCCGTCCGACGATCGCAAGGGGCGCGAGCGCAAGGAGTGCTTGGACTCGGCCATCGAGAGCGCATCGATCGCGACGCGCGCGCTCGAGGACGCGATGGACAAGTTCGATGACGCGAACCTGGAGGCTGTCGAGCCATGGGAAGAGGAAGACGACGATCCGGACGGAGCGGACTGATGATCGACGATCTGACACGACGCGAGGCCGCACGCGTGCTGCGCATGGGCGCGCTGACGAGGATGGGGTTCTATGCGACGGTCGCGGCGCTCGCAGTCGGCGTCGATGTCGTGCTGTTCTCATCCATCGGGATCGGCGTCGCGTTCGCGGATGGCGTGCATCAGTACCGCGTCGCTACTCGACTAATGGGGGGCAGATGAAGACGTTCGCGATCGCCAAGAACCTGAACCTCCCAGCTGGCGCCGTGACGCAGAAGTTCGCGTGGCTGGGCGTGAGCGGGTCGGGCAAGACGTATGGCGCTGGCGTGTTCGTCGAGGGACTCGTCTCGGTCGGCGCGCAGGTTGTCGTGATCGACACCGTCGGAAACTGGTGGGGGCTTCGGCTCGCATCCGACGGGCGCAAGCCGGGACTCCAGATCCCGGTGATCGGCGGCGACAAGGGCGACCTTCCGCTCTCCTCCGATCACGGCGAGCTCATGGCGCAGACGGTCGCCGAGACCAAGAGCTCGCTGGTGCTCGATGTCTCCGACTTCACCGACGGTGAGCTCCGCAAGTTCGTCACCGCGTTTGCCAAGTCGCTCCTCATGCACAAGAAGCGGCGTCCGTCGCCGACGATGGTTGTCTGGGAGGAGTGCCAGGACATCATCCCGCAGACGATGTACGGCGATGACGCCAAGATGGTCGGCGCGGTCCAGCGCCTGATCAAGCGCGGCCGCAACTACGGCGTGGGTACCGCGCTCATCTCGCAGCGCACGGCGGCCGTGAACAAGGGCTGCCTGAACCAGATCGAGACGATGTTCGCGTTCCGCACGACGGCGCCGCTGGATCGCAAGGCGATCACCGAGTGGGTCGACTACACGGGAGCGGGCGATGCCGCGCGCAAGCTAGGGAAGAACGCGCCCGGGCGGCTCACCGAGATGCTGCCAGAGCTCGCGACCGGATCGTGCATCGTCTACTCGCCGCACTGGCTCGAGCGCTTCGAGGTGGTCTCGATCAGCAAGAAGCAGACGTTCAACGCCTCGTCGACCCCCGACTTCGACTCCGACGATCGCGCCAAGGAGCTCGGCGCCGTCGACCTTCGCGAGCTCGAAGCCAAACTCGCCACGGTCGTGAAGGAGGCGGAGGAGAATGACGTCGCCAAGTTGAAGGCGAAGATCCACGAGCTCGAGGGTCGTCTCAGCAAGGCGCCATCGATCACGGCAGAAACGCAGGCCACGCTCGAGTCAGCGATCGCCACGGCCGAATTAAAGGTCATGGATCGGGATCTCCGACTGGCCGAGATCTCGGGGCTCCATAACAACCTGCTCGCGGCGTACCGCGCGCTCCAGATGAACGCACAGCGAGCTCGTGATCTGATCACGACCGGCCTTGGCGCGGCCACGGAAGCCACGACGGTCTCCGCACCGCCTCCCCCGCCGCGCCATGTGCCGCACGCTGCGGTCACGGGCGACTACGGCCAACAGCGCGCACGCACCGTCGCTACCAGTGCTCGCAAGAGTGACGGCCTCACGCCCATGGAGCGCAATTTCCTCACCGCGCTGGCGCAGTACGGCCGGATGGGCAAGGCGCGGCTTCGCACGGTGACCGGGTACGCGGCATCGGGCCCGGTCTCGACGGCGTTCGCGAAGCTTCTCGCGGAGAAGTGGGCCGTCGATGTCGGCGGCGAGCTCGAGCTCACGCCGGCGGGACGTCGCGTGCTGGGTGACTACGAGCGCCTCCCGCAAGGCGACCGCCTTCGCGAGTTCCTGCTCAACGGGTCGAAGCTGTCGACCATGGAGAAGAAGCTGCTGGACGTGGCGTGTCGCCACCACCCGCGCCCGGTCGGCAAGGCATCAGTACGAGAGGCTGCTGGCTATGCGGCATCGGGCCCGGTCTCAACGGCATTCGCGAAGCTGATCGCGCTGGGATACCTGGCCAACCATGGCGCCAACACCGTGATCGCCAGCAAGGAGCTCTTCGGATGAACGACCAAAGGTTCGACATCTCGCGAAGCGCGGCGGTGGCGATCGCCAACACGTGCCACGACGCCGTGTTTGCGCCCCCCGAAGATCGCCAGCGATTCGTGGAGAAAATCTGCGGCCATCTGGACGTGATCGTGGCCGAGCTCGGGATCACGCGACACCCGCAGATCGTCGATCGCGGCAATCGCCCGGTCGGGTTTGACTTCACGATCCCGTGCGAGCTCAAGCACGTCTTCTCATTCATCGCCGGCAACACCGACGGGACGCTGTTCGTCCTCGCGAACCGACCGGCATGGATGCAGATGTACGTCGATCGCGAGGACGGGGTCCAGTATCACTTCCCGCCGATCACGCGCCCCCTCGTTCAACCCCAGCAGCTCGTCCGCATTGCCTTCGAGGATCCTCGCTGATGCGCGCCCTCTCCCTCACGCAGCCGTGGGCGTGGTCGATGATGCACGGCCCCAAGTTCATCGAGAACCGCACGTGGCCATGCCCGGAGAACATCGTTGGGCAGACGGTCGCGTGGCACGCCTCGGCGAAGTGGGACCCAAACGGCGAGCGGTTCCTGCTCGAGCACGACGTCTTGGTCCCGCCGCGTCACACGCTCCCCAAGAGCGCCATCATCGGGACGGTGAAGATCGAGCGCTGCATCAAGCTGGCCGACTTCGAGACCGCGTTCGAGAACTACCCGGATGGCGTCCGCCCCGTCGAGGCAGGTCCTCCGTACGGCGGGCGAAGCCGCGACGACATCTTGCCGGCCGATCAGATCCCGTTCTTCTTCGGGCCGTTCGGATTTCTGACGAGCTCGCGGCGCCCGATCACGCCGATTCTCTACCCCGGGTCTCTGGGGTTCTTCACCTTGACCGACGACGTCGTGCGCGAGATCGAGCGGCGAGTCGACATGCCGGCCGACACGCTGCCCTCCCCCATTCTCCCGCAGCAGACGATGCCGTGGGAGCCTCCTGGCGGCCTCCATCGCCCTCCACGCAAGCCGTCGCGCCGGGGGCGCCGGTGAAGCTGGGGACCATCTACAGCTCGCCGTGGGGCGAGTACGTCGTCTGGAAGCTCGAGCCGCTGATCATGCGCTCGGGCATCAACGCCTGCGTCGTCGACCCGACGGCCGAGTTCCTCGCGGGGCTCACGCCGACGGGCAGGACGGCGGTTGTGGGGACCAGCGGTTTGCCCGTGGCAGTCAGCCCCGAAAACGAGACGGAAACGGGACCGTCGCCGTGCACGGCGGATGGAGGTGGCGCACCATCCGAAAGCACGGCACCCTCTCACGAGCACGCGCGCACGCTGGGGGCCTTCCGATCGGCGCTGAGCATGTCGTGGGTCCCCGGCGCGGAGGCCCCAGTGTGGGTCCCGTGCAAGACGCGATCGGACGTGCCCGAGCACGCGCTCAAGACGCACGTGTACTTCCTGGGCGAGCTCAGCGGGTCGATCTACTGCCCGGAGTGCCGCGCGCTCCAGCCGCGCATGCTCTACCTTCGCGATGGCGTCGTCGTTCGCGACAGCCATCATGACGTTCCTGCCTCTGCGGCCATCGGGTTTCGCATCGCAGAGGCACCCGGCGCGGAATCCCCCACGCCGGACCTTTCTTCCGAGGCTCTCCTTCCTTTGTGTGCCTCGGAAACCGACGGGGAATCCGCCTCGTCGGAACTTTCTGCGACGGCGCGAGAGAATCGCGACGCCGCGATCGAGCAGGTGGATGGCGCTGCAACCGAGCAGTGGAAAGCGCGCGCGCTTCAGGCCGTCGGTCGAGCAGCGGTCCGCCAAGAGCTGCTCATCGTCGACGACATGTGGACGGAGTTCCGTGCCGCCGACGAGGACTTCGCTGACACCGGGACGCACGAGCTCCGCGCGATGGGAGCGGTCGTGCTCCAAGCCTGCCAGCGCGGGTGGCTCGCGCGCACCGATATGTACCGCGCGAGCGAGCGCCCGAACTGTCACGCGAACCCACGGCGCGTGTGGCGATCGTTGATCGTAGGACACGACATCCCAGAGCTTCGAGGACCTGCTCCTGCGACCGCCGACGCGACTTCGTCGGCGCTCGTGGCCATGGCGGTAGCCCGCGAAGATGGAGCTCCACGCACTCCGTCCGACGCGAAGGCGGCCTCTCTCTATCCCCCTGGAGAGGTTGCCCCGCCGCTTTACCCTGCCGACGATCCGAAGGAAACGGTCGGCGACTTTGCACCACCACCGCTCTGTAAGATCTGCGGAGAGCGTCCGTGTAGGTGCAAGTTCAAAACTCCGATCGGTCGTCCGTGGCTCGGGCTCTGGGAATGGAAGGAGTGGTGCGCCGAGCGCGCGGCCATCATCGAGTACGACGGCAACATCGCGCGGCATCTCGCCGAGAAGCTCGCGCGCAGCATGGCGGGAGCGGCACCACGATGACGAGCGACGACCTGGATTTGGCAAAACTGAAAGCACTGTGTGAGGCGGCGCGTCGCGAACCAGCTCCGCCGGTTTGCACGTGCACCGATGACTACGGTCCCGTTCCTCCATACTGCGAGCCGCATCGCACGCATTTCAGTGCGCTGACCGAGTTGAACAGGATCCTCTGGCTCGTCCTGCCGCAACTGATCGAGCGGCTGGAGCGGGCAGAACAGGAGCGGGCGTCATGGATCGCGACCCACTATCCGGGCTCTGACGTGAATCTACTCATCGCCCAACGCGATGCCGCCCTAGCCCGCGCTGAGAAGGCAGAGCAGGAGCGGGACGAGGCGCTCGGAGACGGCGTGTTGTCCCAGCGCGTCTGCGACATCCTGAACGAACGCGACGCCGCCCTGGCCCGCGCAGAGAAGGCAGAGCAGGAGCGGGGTGAACTGCGCCGCGTCGTGGCGGGATATCAAGTCGCGTACGAGCGCGTGACAGACGAACGCGACGTCGCCTTGGCCCGCGCTGAGAAGTGGACGCACTCGCGAGGGAGGGGCGGCACCACGATGAACGACGTGACCCCTAAGTCGACCCGTGCTGTCGTCGCGTTCTGTCCGAAGTGCGGCGGGTGGACGATGTTCCATGGCGACGCCGATAGCGACACCGCCAAGCAGTGGGTGAAGCAGTGCTACGTGCAGGGCGAGCTCATCCTGACCTTCGGGTCTCCGGTGCGCTGGATCGACAAGCCGTGCACGCAGAGCGATGTCCTCCTCGATGAGCGCACGTGCTGCGATCCAGATGATCGCGGGTGCGACTCCTGAAGACGTGACCAACGCAACCCTCGCTATCGATGCCCAAGTACATCCACACCGCGAAGCCGTGCATCAGCTGTCCGTTTCGACGAGACGCTGACGGCGTCACGCCCATCCGCCTCTACCGCGCGCGCATCATCGAGATCGCGAGCGCGGTGGCGCCCGCGAACGGGCAGGGTGGAGGTTTCCCATGCCACAAGACCGTCGACCACGATGAGCGCGATCCGCGCCGCGAGCTCGAGTGTGCCGGCGCGCTGATCTTCGCCTACAAGCAAGGCGAGGTCTCGCAGCTGGTCCGGATCATGGAGCGCATGGGCGGCATTGACCGCGAGCTCGCCGAGGGCGAGCACCCCGATGTCTTCGATTCGATCGACGAGATGCTGGCGACAGCACTCGACAACCCAAAACGCGCCGCTGGGCGGCGGAGGAAGAAGTGACATGGCAGTCGGCAATTTCGATGGTGTGAAAATCTTCAGCGCAACGATGGCCCGCGACCGCGAGCAGCTCGGCGAGACCATCACCCGATGGCTCGACGCCAACCGCAACGTCGAGATCGTCGACAAGATCGTCACGCAGAGTTCCGACGAGCAGTTTCACTGCATCGCGATCACGCTCTTCTATCGGCGGCGAGCCGCGTGAGCTCGCCGCCCCGCCGCATCCTCGAGCGTCTGCTCGCGCTGCGCACGACGTCGCCGTGCGCCAAGAGCCAGCGGGGCGTCGTGATCTTCGATCCGCGAACGCTCAGCATCACAGGAAGCGGCTACAACGCCCCGCCCTGCCCGCTCACGTGCGATCGCTCGGAGGCGTGTCGTCGCGACTGCTCGAAGATCTGCGTGCACGCCGAACAGATGGCGATCTCGAACGCGATGCACAGTATGGCGCGGGTGATGTCAACCGCCCCCGGACTCACCGGCCTCCACCTCGTGCACGGCAAGTTCGTCGCCGGCGAGCTCGTCGCTGGCGGCGGTCCGTCGTGCTGGCAGTGCTCGAAGCAAATCCTCGAGCATCTGCTCGCTGGCGTGTGGCTCTTCGAGGACGGTCAGCATCCCGCGTGGAACTTCTACACGGCGCTGGACTTCCACCAAGCAACGCTGAAGGCGTGCGGCCTTCACGACAACCTCGCGAGGGTGACGTGAGTTTCACCATCTACTACGCCA
>Ga0316630_10000993_pt1 | contig 10111 bp, 7 predicted proteins | sample OWC_May_M1_C1_D6_FD_207658 | JGI IMG/M metagenome (GOLD analysis project Ga0316630, IMG submission 207658) | Wetland soil microbial communities from Old Woman Creek delta, Ohio, United States - OWC_May_M1_C1_D6_A | ecosystem: Environmental > Terrestrial > Soil > Wetlands | place: USA: Ohio...
CGCTGCCGATCGGAGTGGCGGAGGCGGTTGCGCCGCTCGAGGTGTTTCCGGCCCGGTCCGTGGCGCAGAGCCGGTAGTAGTATCTCACTCCGTTCGTGCGGCCGGTGTGGGTGAAGCTGGTCCCCGGGCCCTGGTAGATCTGCGTCCCGGTGCTGCAGGCGCTGGCCGGGCTGCTGCCGGTCTGGAACACCAGCCTGTAAGGGGTGCTGGTCGCCAGGCCGCTGGCGCTCTCCGAGGCCCCGGACCAGGTGAGGGTGACCTGCCCACTGCCGGCTGCCGCGCTGAGGGTCCCATTGCTGGGGGCCGTCCAATCCAGGAAGATCACGTCCGAGGCGCGGGCCGAGACGTTGCCCGCCGCGTCCTTGTACCAGGCGTAGACCGTCTTGATCCCCTCGCCCGCGGGCAGGGTGAAGGCGGCATTGCCCGCATAGCTGGTCGTGGTGGTCACCGCCACCCAGCCCGCGGCCCCCGCCGTGGGCGTGGTCGCACTGGACGACACGTAGTAGCCCCGCACCCCGACCCCATCGTGGGCGGAGAGGTTCAAAGTGGCCGCCCTCCAGGGGGAGGCGGGCGCATTCTCGTTGATCGTCAGGGAGCCCGTGGGGGCTGTGCTGTCGGCGGCCTCGGCCTTCGCCTGGCCGCTCACCTCGTTGGAGCAGGCGCTCTCGTTACCGCTGGCATCAATGGCGGAGACCTGGACGAAGTAGGTCGTGCCGGTCGTGAGCCCCGCGAGCGCGTAGCTGACCAGAGTCCCGTCAATGGGATTGGGGAGGGGGGAGGCCAACTCCCGGTAGGCGGCCTGCGCGCAGGCACCGCTCCCGGCTCTGTAGTAGATCCGGTACTTCGCCAGGTCCGTCAGCTGGGTCCCATCCACGTTGGTGGAGGGCGCTTCCCACTCCAAGTTGAGGTAGCCGGCGGCGGCGGGCGATGAGAAGAGGAAAACGAGGAGGAGCAAAACGATGAAGAGTGGGTTACCGTAGAGGCGCTCAGGCAGTTCCGATCCGTGGGCTGACCGCATACATCCCCCGAACACGTTCATCCAGTTTCATTCGTTCTCGGAAGACCACCCCGTTCGAGGGGGCCTGGGTGCACCCGCCTCTAAAGGTCGACCTGCGGGGTGAGATGCCTTTCGCCATGAGACTGCTCGGCACCCGCCCTCTCACGCCCAGTACTCTTCCGGGAAGGAAGCCGTCGTATCCCTTGCCTCCGATACCTCCGAGAACCTCCGTTGATGCAGGTCGAAACAACCCCTCTTAAATCTGAATTTGCCGTATGAACGAAGAAGCAATCTCTGTTCCAGCGTTCGGAAACCTGGATAAATCTGTCTACACTAGCTGTCGAAGCTATGAATATCCTACGACGTTCAGGGTTGGAATGTCCCTGTTGACTTGGGGGTCGTAGTCTGAGCGAGGCGATGGGAGGAGTGCAACTCTTGGGTGGTCGCGTGTAAGAATTCCAGATGATTGGCGGATCGAGGGGTGCGGGTGAGGATTATGGAACAGCGAGCAGCAGGTAGCAGGAAGGTGGGAGGGAAGAGCTCGCAGTAAGGTAGGGGTCAAGTATGACGACATCGGTGACGCCATCTCGCTATGGTCCCTGTGGACAATGTCATTGCGTAGACGTGTGTCACCGAGGTGTATTGGCGTTTGGGAAGTGGTCTGTGTCTCTAGGAGACGAACGCCTGCGTGATCGTTGATGACGCAAGGGGACTGCCCTCACCCCCCGGTGTGTCCGCATGGTCCCACGTACCCGGTGGCCCTCGCCGGTTTCCGGCTGCGCGGGGGGATGTCGCCGTGCATCGTCGTGCTATGGTTTACCCGCTTTCTCCCTCTATCCCCTCATCATTTGGGCCCCGTCATCCGATTTCTTCTTGACACCAGGGGAAGCCCTGCGGCATTCTCGACCCCCTGGAAGATGGCGCATCTTGCCATGCTCAACCCATTCATCCATCACTCCACGCATCCACCACGCGGAGGGAGAAGGCCGATGATGCTTCCAAAGTACAGCATGGGCGTCGGCGACCGGTTCGGTCGCCAGGGGGTCGCGCAGCTCACGGCGTTCGTCCAGGCCAAGGCGCTGGGCGTGGACATCGCGCCGGTGTGGAACAAGTCGAACCGGGAGCACCTGATCGTGCACACGCACCCCGACAGCGTCCGCGTCGAGGCCGACGCCGCCGTGAAGGCGCTCGGCTGGAAAGGCCCGTACTTCGTGGACGCGGACCACATCGGCCTGAAGACCGTGGACACCTTCATCGCGGGCGGCGACTTCTTCACGCTGGATGTCGCGGACTTCACCGGCCGGCCGGCGCCGGAGACGGACGTCCAGGCCTTCGTGGCGCGCCAGCGCAAGTATGCGGGGTCGCTGCGGATCCCGGGGATCGAGCGGGCCTTCACCATCTCCGAGCAGGACATCGGCGTCATCGCCCGGAAGTACCTGCTGGCGGTGCAGGAGGCCGGCGCCATCTACCGGCACGTCGAGGCCGCCAAGGGCCGCGACCGGTTCATCACCGAGGTGTCCATCGACGAGACGGACGCGCCCCAGACGCCCATCGAACTGTTCTTCATCCTGGCCGCCGTCGCCGACCAGAAGATCCCCGCCCAGACCATCGCCCCGAAATTCACCGGGCGCTTCAACAAGGGGGTGGACTACGTCGGCAACGTCGTGCAGTTCGAGAAGGAGTTCAAGGAGGATCTGGCGGTCATCGCCTTCGCCATCAAGGAGTTCGGGCTCCCCGCCAATCTCAAGCTCAGCGTGCACTCGGGCAGCGACAAGTTCTCGATCTACGGTCCGATTGCCCGCGCCTTGAAGGCGCATGGCGCGGGGCTGCACCTCAAGACCGCGGGCACCACCTGGCTGGAAGAGGTGGCCGGACTGGCCACGGCCGGGGGCGACGGGCTGAAGATGGCCCAGGAGATCTACGAGAAGGCCTACGCCCGCATCGACGAGCTGTGCAAACCGTACTCCGCCGTCATCGACATCGACCGGGCGAAGCTGCCGGATCCCAAGACCGTGCGGGGCTGGTCGGGAGCGCAGATCTCCGCCGCCTTGCGCCACGATCAGAAGAACCCGGCCTACAACCTTCACCTTCGCCAGTTGCTGCACGTTGGGTTCAAGGTCGCCGCGGAGATGGGTGAGACCTATTACAAGGCGCTTGACACGCACGCTGCCACTATCGGCCGGCTGGTGACGGAGAACATCTTCGAGAAGCACATGAAGCCGGTGTTCCTGCAGTAGCCCGGAGCATTCACGAAAGAGCCCGTGAATGCTCCGGGCTAAATGGCCGGCGGCCAATTCCGCAGAATCCAGTGGCGGAGGAAAGCCTCACACAGAGTCGCGTCCCGACACGTGTGGAAACGTCAAACCCCCCTCGGGTTCTTCCCGAGGGGGGTCCTGTATTCGTGGGCCATCCCCCAACCCCTGTGCACCCGTGCCCCACGGGCACGGGGGCGCGAGCGCCGGCCTACCAGTCGATGGCCTGGACGGACTTGTCGGTCACGAGCTTGCTGATCAGCTCGAGCAGGAAGAAGTGTCGGTTGACCTCGAATTCCTTGCGGGAGATCTTGGCCTTCACCAGCCCCATGGCGTTTCCCCTCAGGAATTCGACCGACTTGACGGACACGTAGTTGATGTCGAGGTTGATGAAGCCTCGCGACCCGAAGGCCCCCCAGAGATCCACGTTCTCGAAATCCGAAACCTCGAGGTTTCCGTTCTGCATCGCCAGGCAGAAAGAGAATCCCCCGTAGAATACCAGCGCCTTGGCGTGCTGGCACATGCCCTCGCGGACCACGCCGAACCCCGCCCCCCTGTTCAGGGGCAGCCACACCTCGGGCTTGTCGAACCCCACCTGATAGCAGGGCTGGGCGGGGTCCTTGCGGGTCAGGTGAATGCGGGTGATCTGGCGGGGGAACTCCGGATCGCTGAAGACTTTGCTGGAGAGCAGGAGGTTGCGCGCGCTGGCCAGATCCAGCGTGATCTCTTCGCCGGGATGGGAGGTGTACCGGGAGACGTAGAACAGCATCGCGTAGAACTGCTCCAGCTTGGATCTCGGGACCGACGGGTCGAACAGGCCCGTCAGGGCCTGCTCCATCGAGCGGTTCGGCCCGCGGAAGATCTTCTTCCCCTGTGCATCCTCCAGTGCGTAGGCATCCGCCAGGACCTGCGGCATGTTCACGGGGGCGGGAGTGGTCACGGCCTGCTCGGCTGTGCAGCCGGACGGGAGCGCGACCTGATCCTGGGCAGGCCCGGACTCGGAGCCGGCGAGCGGCGGCGAAGCCAGGATGGCCAGCAGGAAGACCAAGGTGAAATGGGCGAAGCGTTGCTTTCGCATGGCGCAGCGATTAGTAACCCCAAAGCACAGGCCTGTCCAGCGATTTCTGACCGGGGGAGTCCGAGCGGAGCCTCGGTACATGCCGGAGCCCGCGGACGAATTGGATTGACACGTGAGGGGAAGCAAAACAAGAATACCGCCGTTCCCTTTCACAGGCAAAGGACTTTCATGAGAGGAGGACATCATGAGGCGATGCTGCTTGACCTTGGCGATCCTCTTGCTGTTCGCGGCAGAGGCGCTCGCCGGACAGGTGACGCTCAACGTGGCCTCGGAGCTCCTGTTCAGGGCGAACCTGAAGGGGCCGTACCAGACGCTCATCAAGACCTTCGAGCAACAGAATCCCGGCATCAAGGTGAATGCGTACGGCTACCCCCTGGCCGAGTACCACCAGAAGGTCCTGACCGAGATGGCGGCGGGAAACGCCCCGGACATCTGCGAGTCGGTGGCGATGACCTTCTACTCCCACGCCAAGGTCGGAAAGGGCTTCATGCCCCTGGACAGCTATCTCGACCAGTGGACGTATCTGGGCGGGGAGGGATTCGACAAGGCGATGATGGCGGATTTCATGGTCGACGGAAAGATCTCCGCCCTCCCGGTAGGCGGGGCGAGCTGGGGATACGCCTACTGGAAGCCCGCCTTCAAGGAGGCGGGGATCCGGGCCGAGGACCTGCAGACCTGGGACGACCTGATCGCGGCGGCCAAGAAACTGACGATCGACCGGGATAAAGATGGGAGGATCGACCAGTACGGGCTGGGCCTCACCAACGGGCGTGACACCTTCGACATCCTGCACTGGGAACAGCTCGCCTGGAGCATCGATGGCGGCTTCTTCCCCAGCGATCAGGGCCCGTACACGGCCGAGCGCGTTTCAGTGAACAGCCCCGCCAGCGTGCATGCGTTGGAGCTGTTGGCGGATGCCGTCCACAAGCACAAGGTCGTCGTCCCCGGGGTCTGGACCAGCGAGAAGGCCGCCACCGACCTCCTGCTGACGAAGAAGGCCGCCATCGTGTTCGTCCACCTGGGCATGATCGAAGGCTTCAAGATGCTGAAGCCGGAGGAGTTCCCGAACATCGGCTGGCTGAGGAAGATGAGCGTCACCTGGCAGGGAAAGACGTGGAAGCCGGGCGTCAATATCGGGTGGCAGGCCTTCGGCATCCGCAGCGAGATCCCGCAGGAGAAGCTCCCGGCGGCGCTACAGTTCATGCGGTTCTTCGGCAGCCGCGAGGGGCAGGCCATCCTGGCGGAGGGGGGCCAGATGCCGATCCGCAAGGATGTCGTGACTACCCTGGACCCGGCCAAGTACAGGCATGTCGCGGATTTCTTCGAGTTCCACAACAAGTACTACAAGCACATCCCGCGCCAGAGCAACCTGAAGAAACGGGAAATCTACTCCCGCTTCGGCGATACCGCCTTCCAGAAGATCCTCGTCGAGGGCCAGCCGCCAAAGGCCGTGCTGGACAAGGCGCAGGAGGAGATCGCCGACATCATGAAGAAATGACCCAATGACTGATTCTGGGGTCCTGTGAATCCCCGGTGGCTTCCCTACATCCTGATCCTGCCGGCGGTCACGATCGTGGCGGGGACCCTGCTCCTCCCCTGCCTGAACGTCGTGATCATGAGCGTCACGGAGTGGTACCTCTTCGCCCAGCGGGCGGGCGGTGAGGGGCACCCGTTCGTGGGCCTGGCCAATTACGGCGCGGCATTCAAGAGCGCCCTGACCTGGAAGGCCCTGCACATCACCGTGGTCTTCGTGGTGGCCTGCGTTCTCGTGGAGGTCGTGGGAGGACTGGGGGCGGCGCTGCTCCTGAACGAGGAGTTCCGGGGCAGGGGGGTGGCGCGGACGCTGACCCTGATTCCCTTCGCGATGCCCGTCGTGCCCTGGGCCCTGGCCTGGGTCGTCATGCTGTACTACGACGGCATCGTCAACCAGGTGCTCCTGCGCCTGGGTCTCATCCACGGGACGGTCGCCTGGCTCGGCCAGTCCACGACCGCCCTGCCGGCCGTCATCTTTGCCAGGGCCTTCAAGCTCGTCCCGTTCGTGCAGGTGATGTTCCTGGCCGGCCTGTCGGCCATTCCCGACGAGCTGTACGAGGCCGCCACCGTGGATGGGGCATCCGCCTGGCGGCGATTCCGCAACATCACGCTCCCGCTGCTCAAGCCCGTCAGCCTGGTCACGACCCTCATCCTCGCCGTGTGGCACATCAATGACTTCGCCATCGTCTGGGTCATGACCCAGGGCGGGCCGAGCAACGCCACCGAGCTGATCGTCATCAACGCCTACAAGGTCGCCTTCGAGGCCTTCCGGTTCGGGGAATCCTCGGCGATCGGGGTGGTCCTGCTGGTGTTCTCGCTGCTGTTCGGCGTGCTGTACCTGAAATCGACGAAGGCCTTCGAGTGAGATGATCGAGACGATCGTGCGGCGCCGGAAGGCGATCCTGATTTATGCCACGGTGATCCTGTACGTGGGGGTCTCGGTCTTTCCCCTGGCGTGGATGGCGCTGGCGTCATTCAGCCAGGATCCGTATTTTCCCCTGCTGCCGAAGGCGTACAGCGCGGCGGCGTACAGAGAGGTGCTCGCCTCGCCCGATCCGAGTCTCTCGTTCCCCGCCTGGTACGGGAACAGCGTGAAGGTGACGTTCTCGGTGACGCTGCTGGCGACGGCGCTGTCGGCCTTCGCCGGCTACAGCTTTTCGAGGTTCCGGTTCTATGCGCGGCAGAGCCTGATGTACGTCATCCTGGTGGGGCAGATGCTGCCGGGGGTCGTCCTGCTCCTTCCCCTGTACGTGTATCTCAAGGACCTCCGGCTGCTGGATACCCATCTCGGCCTGGGGATCGTCTACATGACCTTTGCGATTCCCCTGTGCACCTGGCTCCTGAAGGGCTTCTTCGACACGATCCCGACGGACCTGGAGGAGGCGGCCATGGTGGATGGGTGCAGCCGGGTTGGGGCCATGGCCCGCGTGGTGCTTCCCCTGGCTGCGCCGGGCATTGCGGCGACGGCCCTGTTCGCCTTCATCACGGCCTGGAACGACTTCATGTTCGCCCTGGCGATCCTGTCGACCCCGGCCAAGTTCACCATCGGCCTCGGCCTGCTGGCCTACCAGCAGGAGTACTTCTTCCAGTGGAACACCCTGATGGCCGGCGGGGTCCTCATGTCCATCCCGGCGCTGGCGCTGTACCTGTTCCTGCAGCGATATCTCGTGACGGGGCTCACGCGGGGCTCGGTCAAGGGCTAGCCCGGATTGTTCACGAAAGAGCCGTGAACAATCCGGGCTAACATAGAACAGGCCATTTCCGAGGGGGGATGACGCACGGCGGTCGGTGCGCCGGGTCCGGGTCCTGCCTCCCGTAGGATGGGTGCGGTGTGGAGCCGCCGCAGGGATGCCTGATCCATCCGGGGGCCACCACCAACATGGGCTTTTTTTAAAGCCCGCACTGTTCGCGAGCTGTATCCGCGAACGATGCGGGCTAGGTGATCGTCCAGCCTCCGTCCACGAGGATGAGCTGCCCGGTGATGTAGGACGCGAGGTCGGAGCACAGGAAGGCGACCACGCTGGCGATCTCCTCCGGCTGGCCGACCCGGCGCAACGGGATGATCCCAAGGTTGTGCTCCAGATTCTCCCGGACGGAGAGGAAGTCGCGGTTCATCTCGGTCAGGATGCAGCCCGGGCCGATGGCATTCACCCGGATCCCGTGCTCGGCCCACTCCAGGGCCAGGACGCGCGTCAGTTGGGCCAGGCCTCCCTTGCTGGCCCCGTAAGCGGCCTGGTGCCTCTGCGCCACCAGCGACTGGATCGAGGCAATATTGACGATCCGGCCGCCGCCGCGACTGGCCATGACCCGGGCGGCGGCCTGCGCGCAGAAGAAAGCCCCCCGCAGATTCGTGTTGACGATCTGCTCCCACAGTTCCACATCGATCTCCAGGGCCGGCCGGCGGATGACGATCCCGGCGTTGTTCACCAGGATGTCCAGCCGGCCGTACTCCCGCAGGGCCCGTTCCGCCAGCCGGGGGCCGGCGCCCGTGTCGGCAATGTCTTCCCGTGCGGTCCTGGCCGGCCCCAGCGCCTGGAGTCCCGGGCCGATCGCCTCCAGCCGGTCTGCGCGGATGTCCGCGGCGATCACCGAGGCCCCCGCCTTGAGCAGGGCCTGTGCGGTCGCCAGCCCGATGCCCCCGCCCGCACCGGTGACGACGGCTGCCTGCCCGGTCAGATCCACGGCGAGCATGGCGCTGTTCCCCCTTTCAGCCCAACGGTTGCGGTTCTCGCGCAAGGCACGCCGATCCCCCGGCGGCCGGCCTCATGGGATGAGCCGCATGTGCGCCCCTCGCTCGACGGCCATCGCCGTCTGGGCAGCGGCCAGCCCGGCGTGGTCGTGGGCGATGGTCGCGACGGCTGCGGCCATGGCGCGGGGATCGTCCGCGCCGGGGAAGAGGACGTTTCGGCCGATGAGGGCGCCGCGGATGTTGGGGCCGGCCTGCATCGCCGCCTGCAGATCGCGGAGCACGGGCAGGGGGTCCCCCGTCACCTCGCCCCCTAGGATCAGGATGGGCAGCGTGGTGGCCCGCGCCACCTGCCCCATTTCCGGGCAGGAGGGAATCTTCAGCCAGGTGTTGAGGGAGGAGGCGCCCAGGGCCGAGGCGACGCTCACCGCGCCGACGAGGTCCTCGACCGCACGCTGCACGACGTACGCGCCCCGGACGCGCTTCACCGGGAGCGGCTCGAGGAACGCGGTCAGGTCCGACCGGACGCAGAGGCTGACGGCCTCGGCGCAGGCCAGGAGGGTTCGGCCGGAGGCCGGGTCGGACGGCTCCAGGCGGACCATGAATTTGGCCCCGTCCATGCGCAGGGCCTGCATCCGCTCCGCCGTGAAGGCGGTGAAGCTGTCCTCCATCTCGAAGGCCGTACCCTTGAGGCCACCGCGGTTCATGCAACCCACGAGCAGGCGGTCATCAAGGAGGCCCGTCCCGCCGCGCTCCTTGATCAGCCGGGTCACGATGAACAGGTCCTCGATGAGGTCCGGCGTGCCCATCACGCCGTCCACCCCCGGACAGCTCAGGGCGCGCAGGATACGGGCCAGGTACGCGTGCCGGTCGGCCATCCCCAGGGGGTCGCCCATCACGTTCAGGACGCGTCGCCCGGGATGGTCCGCGGCCAGGATGACCAGACTGCCGGCGGGTGCGGGGATGGGGCGGCGCTTGCGCCGCTCCGCCTCTTCCTGCACGATGGCCGGCCGATCGGTCCGGACGTCGGTGATCGCATTGTAGAGCTCGCGGGAGAGAAACGCCGCCGGATCGAAGTGCTGCACCGCCCTCTTGCGTGACGCCATGGAGACTCTCCTTCGGGGAAATGACCGATGACCAATTTCCAAACCCAACCGCCACGCGGGTCGTGGCAGGCATCTTGTCCCAACAGGGCCGCGCTGGCAGCCATGGGGATCAGCCATTCCCGGGAAGTCTCGCCAGACTTCGCGGGCTACGGGGTTGCGTGCAGGCGGGGATAGAGCGGGACCAGAGCCCGGTAGAGATCCTCGTACAGTGCGATGCGCCCGCGGTAGAACGCGACCGCCTCGGGCTGGGGGGCGATGCTCTCCTGGGCCGGGTTCCAGTCACGCGCGGTGCCGTCCAGGTCGTCGATCAGACCCACCGCCTTGGCCGCCAGGAGGGCGGCCCCGATGGAGGCGGTCTCCGTGTACCGGGGGCGCACGACGGGCAGGCCCAGGACGTCCGCCTTGATCCGCAGCCAGAGGTCGGAGCGGGCGCCGCCGCCCATCATGACCACCTCGCCC
>Ga0316630_10000994_pt1 | contig 10108 bp, 4 predicted proteins | sample OWC_May_M1_C1_D6_FD_207658 | JGI IMG/M metagenome (GOLD analysis project Ga0316630, IMG submission 207658) | Wetland soil microbial communities from Old Woman Creek delta, Ohio, United States - OWC_May_M1_C1_D6_A | ecosystem: Environmental > Terrestrial > Soil > Wetlands | place: USA: Ohio...
GGGATGGCCGCGATGAGCCGGCCCTGCACCGGGAGCAGTCCGGTGGTCCGGATCTCGTCGCCCACCCGGAAGAACGCCGTGAAGCTCGTCCCGACGCCGACGACCTCCGCCGAGCCTGCCGCGGCGCTGATGGTGCCCGCGCCGAGGCCCAGCCCCAGGCCGGACAGGGGCTGGTTCTGGTACCCGGTCCCGGCGGGGATGGCCGCCCCGAAGGTGGCGGCGACGGTCAGGGTGGTGTTGTTGACGACCGTCGCCACCGTGGCCACCACGTCCTGGGCCAGCCCCGTCGTCCGGATCTCGTCGCCGGCGTGGAAGAACGTGGTGAAGTTCGTCCCCGCCCCGTTGACGGTGTGCACGGGCGGCGGCGGGGGGGGCGGGGGCACGGCATAGCTGATCGTCCCGGCGCCCGTGGGCAGAGCCGGGCCCGGCGGCGGCACCTTGAAGTATTGCGTCCCTGCCGGAACGACCGGCGCGAAGGCGGCGCCGACGGTGAGGTGGGTGTCGTCCGCGATGGCGGTGATCGTCTGCGACTGCTCCGGCGCCAGCCCCGAGGTGTGGATCGTGTCACCGACCTGGAAGAAGGTCCGGAAACGGGTCCCCGTGCCCACGATCTCCGTGGCGGCGCCGCCCGAGGCGATCGTGCCGGCGCCGTTCAGGTCCCACTGCGTGGCGCCCGTCGCCGGATCGTACACGCCCCGGTAGATGCCCTGGTGGGCGACCCCGGCGTAGAGCCGGTAGGTGTCGGGGCGATCCGGGTTCCAGCGCTCCGCCAGGGCGACATCCGTCACATCCGGCGTGACCCCCGCCGGGATCGGGAGCGGCTCGCGGTGAAAGACCGGCCCCGCCTCGCGCCGCCACAGGCCCGTGGAGGACGCGATCCAGCATCGCTCGTGGGTGCGGGGATCCACCACGATCCGGGCGTAGGTGTTCGCCGCCCCGTTCGGCGCCGGTCCGGCCGCCGGGACGGGCCCCACCTCGTTCACGAACCGCGGGGTGGCGACACCCGTGTCGCAGCGGAAGAAGCCCAGCCCCTGCTGCGGCGACGACACGCTCACGGCCCCGAGCAGGGTGATCGGCTCCCCGGTCCCCGCGTACAGGATGCGGGGGTTGCTGGGCGCCACGGCCAGGGCCCCCACGGGGAAGGCGTCCTCGGGATTGCCCAGCGGCTCCCAGGTGTCCCCCGCGTCCCGGGTCCGGAAGACCCCGCCCTGCGCCGTCCCGGCGTACAGCGTGGAGGGATTGGCTGGGTCCTGGGCGAGCGCCTGGATGTGGCCGCCGATGTTCCGCGCCCCGAAGGGGACCCAGGGCCGCGGCGGCGCGTCCACCGGCGCCGCCAGGGCATGGGCGATCGAGGGGACCATCACCCCCGGCCCGAAGAGGGTGGAAGGGATCCCCATCCGCCGGGTGTTCTCCTCGGCGCGGCCTTGGATCTCGTCGATCGGCCCGGTCAGCTCCGGGCTGGGGCGAATGGCAGGCTCGAGCGCCATCTACCGTCCCCCCCGGCGGACGCTGGATTCATGATCCCGCACGGCGGCCCTCATGGCGGCGTCGGATCCGGGTCGGGCATGTCGAAGAGATAGGCCATGGCCCGGCTCAATTCGAGATTCGTGGGGTCCCCGGGGCGCAGGCTCACCCGGGCCGCAGTGCTCACGCCCGGGCGGTGCGCCACGTCCAGCCACTTCCGGAACAGCGGGATCCAGCCCACCGTCGTGGCGATGCCCTCCCCGCGCGTGGAGCGGAGCGTCCAGCCGGCGGGCAGCGGCGGCAGGGCGGGATCCGCGGCCTCCGGCGCGCCGCGCTTCTCGCTCACGCCGCCGCCCGTGATGAGCATGCGCCACTCGTTCAGGCGGCGGCGGTCGAGGTTCCAGTTGCGGAAGACCTGGACCACCTTGTTGACCGGCGCCGGGGCCCCCAGCGGCGATACCCGGCGCTCGTCCTCGGTGAGCAGGTGCGAGGTCCCGCCCAGGCACAGCAGGACGGCCAGGTCGGCGGCGAGATCCATCACCGAGTCGCCCGCCATCAGGTCGGAGCCGGGGCGGGCCAGAAACTCGTAGCCCTCGGCGCTTTCGGCCGGCATCCGGTAGTAGTCGGCGGCGGCGCTGACCGGCAGCGGCGCGTCCACCGTGAGCGAGCTGTCGCTGGCGATGCCGACCACCCGCCGCTCCTCGGCCCCCACCCGGATGACGTCCCCGGGCATGATGAAGCCGGCGAAGCGGCTCCCGCCGCTGCCCGCCACCGTGGTCGGGGTCGCGGCGGCGACCGCCGCCTGCCCCGCCCCCTTCTCCTCTGTGGTCCGATCCTGCCTGACCCGGCGGAAGGCGGTGCCGGCCCCGCCCAGCCCCAGCGGCAGCACGGTGGTCAAGCGGGTGTCGCTGGCGATGGCCGTGACGGCGCGCTGCGTCCCGCCCGCCTCGATGGCGTCCCCGACCCGGAAGAAGGTCAGGAACCGGGTGCCGGTGCCGTCCACGTCGTTGGGGCCGGCCCCCACCCCCGCGGCCGGGGCGATGGTGCCGGCGCCGGCATCCTCGGCGCCCCGCAGGTCGGCCACCACGACCCGGCCCGGCCCCACCTGCAGCGCCTGGCGGGCCTTGGGCGCGTGGGACAGGAAGTACTCCCGCTCGCTGCGGCTCTTGCCGAGGTGGAACCACGCATCGGCCCGGTCCCTCTGCTGCGTCTGCGTCTGGACCGTGTCGTCGGTATCGCCGTGGTCGGCGAACGTCTCGCCGGGGGGCAGGTCGTAGTCCGGGTCCGAGTCGTAGGCCGCCTCCACCCGCAGGCCGCCCGCCGTGCCGGCATGGTCCTTGACCGTGCGCCGCAGCAGCCCCGCGAACTCGCGCAGGGTCATGGGCGCGATGGGTGCCAGGACGGTCTGGATGTCCCCCGCCGCGTCGCTCCCCGTCACGCTGAACTGCACGGAGTGCCGCCGCGGGCGGATGTGCATCTCCTGGTCGCCCTCCCACCAGATCCGGAGGAGCTTGCGCCGCCCCGAGGGGTAGAACCGCTGCGCCAGGGTCGGGGCGGTCTCCGCCGGATCGTGGAAGAGCGAGGCATCGTCGAAGAGGCGGACGAAGTGGCGCCGGTCCGTGGCGAAGGCATCTCCGGCCACCTCGGGCGCGGCCGTCTCCCGCAGGGCCAGCGCCGAGAGCAGCCACAGGCCCGTCACCACCACCAGCCACAGCAGGATCGCCAGCCAGAAGAGGAACTCCCCCGGGCCCTGGTTCAGCCAGTCCCGGAACAGCACGTAGGCGAAGCTGGAGAGGACGGCCACCACGACGTGGGCCAGGAAGGCCCAGCCCAGCAGGCTGTGGAACTTCTCCCCGCTGCCCCGGGTCTGCAGCCAGATGAAGTAGCCCAGCTCCGCCGCCACCGGCAGGGCGAAGAAGAACACGATCGGCACCCACGCCGGCAGATCGGCCCCGAGCGTGGAGAAGAAGACCACGGCCGCCGCCGCGACCAGCCCGCCGATGATGAGCCCGACGATGGTCTCGGTCCCCACCCCCAGGCTGGTCCAGGCGGTGAGATAGATGCTGGCCCCCAGGGGGACCAGGGCGGTGGCGCTCAGGGGAAAGGCTAGGGTCTCGGCCCAGGCCTTGGCCTCGTCGTGGGGGCGGTCCGAGAGCAGGTCCTTCGCCTGGCCGAGCAGCACCGTGAAGGGCATGGCCACGGCCATGGGCGCAAACAGCGGGAGCAGGGCCACCAGCCAGTCGCCGTAGCTCCAGTCGTAGCCGCGCTCCAGCAGCCCCCGGAAGCCCTGGTAGCCGTCCCGCACCAGCCGGTGGCTCATGGGCGGCGGGACGGCCCGGGTGAAACGCTCCTCGAACTCGGCGAGGCCGAGCGGCCTGCCCTGCCCGAGGTACACGGCCTCGAAGGCCTCGGCATAGGCGTGGAAGAAGGACTCCGGGACATCGTCTACGGGGGGCCACCAGGCCGTCCACACCGCCCCCCGCCGCGTCCCGGGGCTCTGGAGCACCTGGGCGGCCACCGCGGTGTCCACCGAGGCCTCCACGACCTCGCGGCCGAGGCGCGAGGGATGCAGTGCGGAGCCCAGGTGCCACTCCACGTCGTCCAGGTAGGGGTTGACGATCATCTCGCCGGCCACCCGGCAGAGGTGCCCGAGCGCGTAGGCGCGGAGCTTGTCGCGCGTCCCCGGCTGCTCCCGCTCCGGCAGCGCGCGGACCTTCTCCTCGGCCCGCCGCCAGAATTCCAGGACAAAATCCAGCGAGCGGGCCACGACGGCCTCGCGGTTGGCGTCGGGCGTCCCCTTGCGCATGATGCCGCCCGCCCAGGACTGGCCGGGCGCAGCCAGGGCCGCGTACGCCGGAAGCGCCGGCCCCAGCGACCCCAGCACGGCGTAGGTCGAGACCCCCGTGCCCAGCGCCGTGGTGAGGGGGCGCGTGGGGAAGCGGACCTGCGCCTGGGGTGCGGTGCTCAGCATCTCGACGGCCCGCTTGGCGAGGTAGAGCACCTGGCGGTCGAGTGGGGTGACGGCGAGACCGGAGACGCGCTTGGCCTCCAGGCCGTCGCGCAGCTGCTGCAGCCGGTCCCGGGCCAGCAGCATGATCGCCTTGTGGGTGAAGATGGCGGGCATTCGCGCGTCCCCCTAGCCCACCGCCACGGAGGCGCTGGGACTGACGCTGCTCCCCCCGCCGCCCGACGGCAGCGCGTCCTGCAGACGCTGGAAGGCCCCCACCGTCTCGGTCAGGCCGCTGTCCACCTGGCCGGCCAGGGCATCCAGCTGGTCCAGGATGGGGGACAGCAGACCGTCGAGGTTCAGGCCCCGGAGCTCGCCGATGAGGTGGTCGTAGATCTCCAGGGGTGAGGCCAGGATCGCCGAGGCCTGCAGCTTTCCCAGGATGCGCTGGATGGCCGCCTTGAGCGCGTCCAGGACGGTCAGGATCGCCCCCAGGGGGTCGAAGGCGGCGAGCTCGGCCTTGAGGGCGTCGAACGCCGCCAGGGGCTCCTGCAGCAGCGTGTCCGGCGACAGCGCCAGGATCTGGCTCTTGGCCTCCTGGACCACGCCGTCCACCGCTTCCCGCAAGGGCGTCAGGTCCACGGCGTCGAGCAGGGCGCGCAGCTCGGCGATCCCGTCCTTGAGCGGCCGGGCAATGGCGTCGAGCAGCGCCTGGATGCGCCCGCGCAGTGCGGTGACCACCGGCAGGAGCAGGCCGATCAGCCGGCTGGGCGGCGCGGCCGCCAGGAGGCCGCGCAGGATGGCCCGGATCCCGCCCTCGGCATCCCGGATCCCCAGGTGCGCCAGCACCTCGCGGAGCAGTGCGCCGATGGGGGCCAGGGGCGCCAGCAGGTCGCGCAGCCCTGCCGCGGCGGTGTCCACCTCCGAGAAGCCGATCCGCCGCAGCGTCTCGGCCCGGACCGCCGCGGCCTCCAGCAGCGCGAGGTACCGATCCTGGTTGGCCAGCAGCCCGCCGGCCTGGTCGTCGGGGCGAAAGCCCTCCAGCGCCGCCTCCAGCCGCGTCCGCGCCTCGGAGGCCGGCAGCCCCGCCACCGCCGCCCGTAGCGCCTCCGCCTCGCCGCCCGCCTGCGCCAGCAGGCCCCGCAAGTCCACCGCCCGCACCGCGTCCCGCGTCACCTGCACCGCCGCCGCGATCCGCGAGGCTCGCCCCGCCACCGCCTCGCTGCCCGAGGCCCCGCCCATCCAGTCCGTGACCGGGTCGAAGCTCCAGCCGGCGATGCGCAGCCCCGTGCCGGAGAGCAAGAGCGCGATGAGCCCGCCGATGCTCCCCCCCAGCTTGACGTCGGGGATCAGGTCGATGAGCCCCTGAACCTCGGCGAAGGCCCGCTGCAGCTGCCCCTCCAGCCGCGCCGGGTCGAGGGCCTCGAGGGCGGCCATGCCCTGGGCCACCAGGTCGTCCAGGGCGGGCTCCCACTGCTCCAGCTGGATCGTGGCCACCAGGTTCGCCTTGGCCTCGTCCAGGCGCTGCTCGATGGGCTGCAGCAGCGTCGCCGGCGAGTACCGGTCGATCGCGGCCAGCACCTCCTGGAAGGCCTGGCGCACCGGCGCGAGCTCCGCCGAGGGATCGAAGCCGGCCAGCGCCCCCTTCACCTGCGCGATGGCGGCTTGCACCGGCTCCAGCGTGAGGGCCGGCGAGATGGCCTGGATCTTGGCGGCCAGCTCGGCCAGCTTCTCGTCGAGCTGGGCCACGTAGGCGTGGGGATCGAAGCGCTCCACCTCGGTCAGCAGCTCCTGGTAGCGCCGCTGGATTTCGGACAGGGCCTCCTCGACCTCGTCGCGCAGGCCGAACTTGCCGTCCGGACCGATCTGGAGCAGGCTCCGGATCTCGGTGGCCACGGCCTCCGGATCCGTCTCCTTGATGGGGCGGACGGCGGCATCCACGTCCGCCTTCATGGAATCGGGCAGCAGGCCGAAGGGCACCGCGGAGACCACGTCGGCGGCGGCGCCGATGGCGTCCACGGCGGTGTCAAAGTACGGCTGCATCTGCGCCTGGGCCAGGATGTCGGCGAAGGCCCGGATCTTGTCGGCCACCGCGGACTTGACCTGGTCCAGGTGCAGCGTCTCGATGAAGTCCCGCGCCTCGCCGAAGAGGCCGTCCACCTGGGCCTTGAACTCATCCACGGCCTGCTCGGCCGTGGTGATGGCGGTGGTCGCGGCGCCCGCGGCGGTCTCGAGGGCGTCCTGGATGGTCGCCACCAGGCTGCGGACCACCTCCAGCGCCCGGCCCACGGCGGCCATCACGCCCCGGATGGCGTTGGCGATCTCCTCGAAGGGGAGCCCCGCGATCACGCTACGGATCTGGTCCACGGCGGTCCGGACCTCGAGCGAGATCCGCTGGAGGACCTCGGTGAGGCTCCCCACCGCGTCGCCGATCCCCTCCAGGCCGTCGGTCAGCGGCCGGACCAGGGTCGCCGGGTCGAGGCCGTCGATCATCCCGGCCACCTCGTCGAGGCGAGCCTCCAGCGCGTTCAGCAGCTCGTCGAGGCTGAGCGTCGGCGCCGCGGCGAGGTCCAGGGCGAGCACGGGGCGGAGCCGGTCCGCGGCTGCCGCCGCCATCCGGCGGGCCGGGTCCAGGTCGGCGGCGCGCAGGAGCTGGAAGGCTCGGTCCGCCTCCGCCAGCACCCGGTCGACATCGAGGTGCACCAGGGTCGCCTCGCCGAAGGCCATGCCCTCGGAGAGGGTGCGCACCAGATGCTGCCACTGGGCGGCGGCGCTGGCCACGGCGGCGCGCGCCGACTCGACGGCGCCGGCATCGCTGACCTGCAGGCCCCCGACGAACTGCGCCAGCGGCGTCGAGCCGACCTGCAGGCGGCCGGTCAGCGCCGCGAGCTCTGCGCCGACCCGCGCCGGCCGGAGCTGGCGCGCCATGAGGCCGGTCAGGTGCTCGGCCTCGCCCAGCACCGACTCCAGGCTCATCAGCCCGCCCAGCGTCGAGACCACCCCCGCCACGGCGGGGAGCGCCTCCCCCGCCGAGAGCGCGGCGGGGTTGAGGTCCACGCCGGCCAGCCGGAGCAGCTCGGAGAGGAGGCGCCGCAGCTCCTGGCCCTCTGGCGCGTCGCCCAGCGCATTGCCGATCCGGAGCAGGATGCCGAGGAATCCCTCGTCCCGCGACCCGTCGAGCTCGCCCGACAGGCGCGTGATCAGCGAGCCCAGGTCCCCGGTCAGCTGCGGATTCGCCGCGCGCTCCACGAGCTCCAGGGCGCCCATCACGGGCGCGAGCACATCGGCCGCCGCGGGCAGCGCCGCGAGCCGACCGGGCAGGTCGCCCAGGGCCCGGAGGACCTCGGTCCCGATGGCGGAGGTGTCCACCTGGGCCGCGGCCTCACCGACGCCCGACAGCTCGGCGGAGCCGACCGGCAGCGAGATGCCCTGCAGGGCTCCCGTGTGGCCGGTGAGCGTCTCCAGGAATCCCGTCACCAGCTGGCCGGCGTCCAGCCTCCCACTCAGCTCCGCGCGTAACTCCGCCACTCGCCCTCTCCGTTAGCCCGGCGCATTCACGGGCCTTTTCGTGAATGCGCCGGGCGAGTGTCAGGCCTCATCGATCGCGCCGAACTGCTCCTCGTACTGGGCCAGGGAATGTCGCAGCGTCTGCAGCAGGGCCCTGGCGTACACCGGGCTGGTGACGATGCGCGTGTGCAGGTGCGGCTGCTCGCTGTCGGGGAAGAACTGGCCGAAATCGAAGATGAATTCCACGGCATTGTGGCCGACCTGGAAGTAGTTGGCGTACCGGCCCTCGCCGCGGCCCTGCTCCTGGGCATCCCCGCGTTCGCCCGCCATCCTGCCCTCGTCACGCACGAGACACGACTCCCCCGGCCTTCAGGCGGTCTGTCCTCTTCAGGCAGATCGGAGGAAAGCAACCGCGATGCCAGGTCGCTCTCCCGCGGGCGCTCGATGGCGGAAGACCCGGGTTTCACGGCAATTCCTGTCACGGCACGGGGGCTGCGGCGTCGGCGAGACGCTCCGAGGTGTACCAGGGGATGAGACAGGTTCCGGCCGCGGGATTGGAAGGTGGTTGCGCCAGGTTGGGGCGCGGGGTCCGAAGGAACGGCTGCAGCGACGGCGGGTTCGGCGAACGGAAGGCAGGCGCTGGCGCTGTGATGCCAGGTGTCACATCGAAGTGTCACACCCTGTGACAGGACCGCGGGATCAGCCGCCGGTCACGGCGGCTGCGGCTGGGCTACTTGCGCTCCCGACCGGGGCCGGGCCGCTGCTGGGCGGGCGGCAACGGGCTCTCGCTCAAGGAGTACTTGGCCAGCTTGCGGTACAGGGTCATCCGCGACCAGTGGAGTCGCTGGGCGGCCTGGCTCTTGTTCCAGTTGGTGGCAAAGAGAGCGTTCAGGAGCTGCGTGCGCTCGTCGCCGGACAGCCCTTCGCTCTCGGCCACGTGCCGGCGGAACGGCTCGGGCAGGTCCGCGAGGGCGATCCGCCCGGTGGCCACGGTGATGAAGGCGGCCTCGAGCAAGTTCCGCAGCTCCCGGACGTTGCCGGGCCAGGGGTACTGGAGCAGGCAGGCCACCGCCTCCGGGCTCAGCCCTTCCACGCTGCGGCCGAAGCGGCGGTTCAGCTCCCGGATGTAGTGGTCGCAGAGGGTGGGGATGTCCTCGCAGCGGTCGCGGAGCGGCGGCAGGTGGACCCGGGCCACGTTGAGCCGGTAGTAGAGGTCCGGCCGGAACTGTCCCTCGGCCACGCGGGACTCGAGGTCCTGGTTCGTGGCGGCGATGACCCGGACGTTCAAGGACACGGGGGCCCGACCCCCGAGGCGCGAGACCTCGCGGCTGTCGATGGCCCGCAGGATCTTCGCCTGGGACGCCAGGCTCATGTCCCCCACCTCGTCCAGGAAGACGGTCCCCCCGTCGGCGGACTTGAGCTGCCCTTCCTTTTGCGCGTGCGCCCCGGTGAAGGCCCCCCGCTCGTAGCCGAACAGCTCGCTCTCCAGCAGGGTCTCCGGGATGGCCGCGCAGTTGATGGACACCAGCGGCTTGTCGCGCCTTGCGCTGCGCCAGTGGATGTGGAAGGCCGCCAGCTCCTTCCCGGTCCCGGTCTCGCCCGTGATCAGCACGTTGCTCTCCGTGGCGGCCACCCGATCGAGATACGCCCGCAGCTCCCGCATGGCGGCGCTCTCCCCGACGATGGGCTGGACCACCCGGCCGTCCTCCCCTGCCCTGGCCGGGAGGACGGACCGCCCCGCCTCTGCCTGGAGCCGCCGGCGGACGCTCGCCCCGATCTCGGCGAAGGAGAACGGCGGCTTGAAGTAGTCCACGACCCCGGCGCGGAGCGCGGCCACCACCCGCCCCTCGGAGCTCTGCTCGGTGAGCAGGATGACGGGCACCCGGGAGTCGACCCGGCGGATGTTCTGCACCACGGCCAGCGGCTCCCGGTGGGGGTCCGGCCGGGGGCCGACGATCACCAGGTCCAGGCGCCCCTGCCCGAGCATGGGCAGGATGCCGGACACGCCGAACGCCTCGAGCAGCGTATAACCCGGCAGTCGGAGCACGGCCCGCACCTCGCGACGCAAGCCCTCGTCTCCTTCCGCGATCAGGATCGTGCACGGCTTCATCGGCATGCCCCCTTTCAGTTCGGCAACGCCGGATCGGACAGAGTAACTGCGCGGGCGCGGGCGGGCCCGGGGGGAACACC
>Ga0316630_10000997_pt1 | contig 10103 bp, 6 predicted proteins | sample OWC_May_M1_C1_D6_FD_207658 | JGI IMG/M metagenome (GOLD analysis project Ga0316630, IMG submission 207658) | Wetland soil microbial communities from Old Woman Creek delta, Ohio, United States - OWC_May_M1_C1_D6_A | ecosystem: Environmental > Terrestrial > Soil > Wetlands | place: USA: Ohio...
CGCCAGCGCTGCCAGGACGACGAACGTCAGGAGCGCGAAATACACGAGGTTCCCGACGAACTTGACCAGCGTGGCGTCCAGGTTGCTTTTCCCCATCATTTTTCCGGTGAGGTTTCGAAGGAACTTTGCCACCCAACGACCGATGACCAGGATCAGGAGTGCCGTGGCAACTTTGATGCCGAACGTTGAGACCAGCTCCTGCGCTTTCGGGATGATCGCTTCCATGCCGCTTTCCCCTTCCGTTCCGTGGATTTCGAGTTGTCCGGGTTGCGGGGTGACGACAGGCCGCCCCGCTTTCCTGAGTTTAGCAGTATTTTGAAAAACGGAAGCGGAGGGGAAACGAGGTTTCATGGTTCCGTCGTTGCCGTTCTGGAAGAATTGGTCAGTGTCAGGGAAATCGATATGCGTCCGGTGATTATGCTAAATTCATGAAATCCGGAGGAGTGCGACGATGAACCTTGCCAGGCTGCTTTCCGAAACCGCGGCGAGGCACCCCGGCAAGCCGGCCGTCGTGTTCGAGGGGACGCCCTGCACGTACGACGCCTTCGACCGGGAAGTGGAGCGGCACGCGGCCGTGCTCCACGCCGCGGGCGTGCGGAAAGGCGACCGGGTTGCGATCCAGCTCCCGAAACGGATGGAATTCCTCTTCCTCCACTTCGCCAACCTCTCGGTCGGCGCCGTCACCTTGCCCCTCAACGCGGAGTACCGGCCCGAGGAGGTCGAATATTTCCTTTCGGACTCGGGAAGTTCCCTGTTCTTCACGGACGACGAGCGGTTCGAGCGGGCGGCGGGAGCGCTCCGGGGATTGCGGGGAGTCCGCACCCTGCTGGTGGGCGGGGCAGGCGGAGGCGGGGCGGAGCGCCTCGAGGATCGGTTCTCCGCCGCGCCTTCCGGTTTCCGCAGGAGCTGGCCGGCCGGCGGCGACGACCCGGCGATGATCTGCTACACCTCGGGAACGACAGGGCGGTCCAAGGGAGCCGTGATCACGCACCGGAACCTGGTCTCGAACATGCTGGCGCTGCACGACGCCTGGGAGTGGACCGGGAACGACGTGCTCCTCCACGTGCTCCCCCTGTTCCACGTCCACGGGCTGAACGTCGCCACCCACGGCAGCCTGTACGCCGGCTCCACCATCGTCATGCACGCGAAATTCGACCCGGTGAGGGCGTGGGACGATCTCGAAGCGAGCGGGTGCACCCTGTTCATGGGGGTTCCCACGGTCTACCAGCGGATGATGGGCGCGTGGGAGAAGCGGGAGAGGAAACCCGACCTGCGCGGGATGCGGCTGTTCATCTCCGGCTCCGCGCCGCTTTCCGACAGCCTCTTCCACCGGTTCGAGCGGGCCACGGGATTCCGGATCCTGGAGCGGTACGGCATGACCGAGACGGGGATGATCGCCTCGAACCGGATCGAGCCGGCGCACCGGAAGGCGAAGAGCGTGGGGTACCCCTTGACGGGAGTGGAGATACGGGTGGTGCAGGAAGGCGGCGCCGACGTCCGCCCGGGGGACGTGGGGGAGGTCTGGATCCGGGGGGACAACGTCTTCCGCGGATATTGGGGGATGCCGGGGAAGACGGAGGAGTCGTTCGTCGACGGCTGGTTCCGCTCGGGGGACCTGGGGTTCCAGGATCCGGAAGATGGCGGGAGGCTGTACCTGGTCGGCCGGGCGAAGGAACTGATCATCACCGGCGGCTACAATGTCTACCCGAAGGAGATCGAGAACGTCCTGGAATCCCACGAGGCGGTGAAGGAGTCCGCGGTGGTCGGGCTTCCGGACGAGGAATACGGGGAGAAGGTCGTCGCCGTGGTCGTGCAGAAGGAGGGTACGCCCCCCGTCCCCCCGGAAACCTTCGCGGCGTACTGCAGGACGCATCTCGCGTCGTACAAGTGTCCCAAGCAGGTCTTCATCGTCCGGGATCTTCCCCGGAACGCCATGGGGAAGATCCGGAAGAACCGGATCGTCGACAGCCTTCGGGACGGCGGGCCGCTCTGAATCCCCGCCACGAAGATCGCCCACCTTCTTCTGTTTCTTCGCGAACCCGACGAGGCCACCCTTGTCACAGGGCGACACTACCTCGATTCCGGGACGATCCAGCCACCGACAGGGAGGAACCCGCCGCTTTCCGGCTCGTATCTGAGGATGTAGCTCCCTTTCGAAGCGAACCTCTGGCCGGGACCCAGACTGAGCCGCGGATATGCGGAGGGCGTGACCGTGGTCTCCACCATGTGCTCCACTTTTTCCAGAAAGTAGTCCCGGGAAAAGAAGTCCAGGAGCTCGCCGAGCGCTTCAACGGCGATGGCGGCGGCGAAGAAGGCGTTGGACTGCAGGCGTTCATCGCCGGCGGGTATCTTCCTGGAATCGAGCCAAAGCCGGATCCGGTCCTGCTCCCCCTTTCCCTTCGGCAGGGCGAAGGGATGGGCGACGTAAACCTCCCCATTCCGTGCGCCGAAGGCCGCCGCTGCCGCCGTGCCCGCGAGCGTGGAAGAGAGGTAGATCCTGCCGGACAGGGGCGTGCTCCGCGTCCGCTCACCGATGCGGCGAAGGTCGGACTCGGCCAGCCACAGAACGGAATTCACGGGTCGCTCTCCCCCCCATGCATCCTCGAGGATCCGGGTCGGCAGGTCGCCGGTCGCCGGCAGGCGCACGTCCCTCGGCTCCGGCTCGCCGGATCGCTCCAGCGCTTTCCGGAACGCGGTGGCGGCGGCCTTCCCGACCTCGGCGTCCCGGTACATCTGGACGACCGGTCTTCGGCGGACATCGTCGGGCTCCGCGCTCAAATGCGCCGCGAGCGCATCGGCCTCTAGTTCCGTCCCCCGGGAAAAATAAACCGTGTAGTAGCCCGGCCCGGAGACGACGGGCGCATCTACGCTCGGGAAGAGGCTCGGAACCTCGTGTCGCTCGCAGAACCGGTGGACGGGCCCCCACCCTCCGGCCGAGATCCCCCCGAGCAGGGCGAAGACGGGCCTGCGGCGGTAGTACGCCTCGAGTTGCGGCTCCCAGGTGTCCGGGGGGCCCGAAAGTTCCCAGACGTCGAGCTCCCAGGTCCGGTAGGCCTTCCACATCCGCGCCTCCGGCCAGGGGGCATCCCGATCCTTCAGCGCCTCGCGCCGGGCTTTCCTTGCCGCGCCCGACCCCTGGTTCCTGATACGTACATAGACCTGCAGGACGCCGAGCATCGCGTTCCGGCGCTCCGGCGGGACGCGGGCGTCGACCACGGTGGCGAACCGGATGACCTCCTCCGTGATCCCCGGCGCCCCTGTGGTCGACAGCGACTTGAGGTAGGCGATCAGCAGCGCGAGGTCCGCATCCGCAAGGGCGTACCGTGGCATCGCGCTGTCGAACCGCCGATCGGACGGGTCCACCCCGTCCCGGATCGCGCGGGCAAGGGTCTGGTCGGTGTAGGCGGGCCATTGCATCGTACCCGCCTGCGGCGGGAATCGATCCAGCCGGGCGGGGCCATAGAGCTCCGAGGGCCTGTACAGGGCCGCGCTGGTGATGGGCCGAACCGCCGTGCCCCCCTCGAAGGAGCCCATTCCGCTGCGCCGGTGGCAGTTCGCGCAGGCGGCCATGGCGCCCGATAAAACAGCTCCTCCCATGGTTTCGCCGCGCATTTTCTTCCCCGATGGAAGGATTCCTTCCCTGTACATCCGCATCCCCGGGGTTCCTTCGGGCGAGGCGTCGGGCGCGTCGGCAAGGACGGGCGAGAAGGCGCCCGCCAAGGCGGCGAGGAGCGCGGCGAGGAGAGCCGTGGCGGCGAGCGACCGCTGCTCCCGGCCGGCGGCGGGTCCCCGGGATCGAACGGTCATCGGGTACCGATCATTTTCCGGATTTCGGCCTCGAGGAGGTCGGCGTGCACGATCCCGTCGATCCTGACCCAGGGATCGCGCGGTGACCGGCGCAGGAAGGTGTAGGGAGGGTGGTTCATCTTGTTCCCGAGGTAAGAGCCGAAGGCCCGCTGGACGGCGACGATGTCCTCGAGGCGTCCGGTCAGGAACAGCCAGTCCGGATCGGTGTCGAAATTCGCGGCGTACTCCCGGAGCACGGAAGGGGTGTCGTGCTCCGGATCGATCGTGATCGAGATCGCAAGGATCATTGCCTTGTCCTTCCCGAGATCCTCGCGAACCCGGGCGGCGATTCCCGTCAGCAGGGGGCAGATGGTGGGGCAGGTCGTGAACACGAACTGGAGCATCAACGGACGGCCGCCGTCCAGCAAGACGCGCAGGGGAACCGGTCGTCCGTCGGTTCCCCTCAACGTGACGTCCGGCACGGCGATCGCGACCTCGGTGATCCGGTATCCGGGTCCCCGGCCTCCCGTGTCGCCTTCACCCGCAGCGGAACGGTGGCCTGCCGGCAGGAGCAGGAGGAGGAGGGCCAGCGGGGCGACGAATCGTGCCGACGGGTGGCGGAACTGTTTCCGGGTTCCTGTCTTTTCCATCCCGAACCTCCGTAATCTCCCTGATATTCTACCTGTCTTCGTCCGACGGATGGAAACCCTCCGTATGATTTCGTCACCTAATATGCGAACTATGCGGGCTTCATCCGGAGGAACTCCGAAGTGGAGGCGCGCTTGGCGGCCCTTGGCAGGAAAAACACCCTGATAGGTCGACTCAACTCCGCCCTGGGCGGACCTTGGGCGATTCTTATCGGGATCCCTGTCATCGGTTCGTTGTACCTGATGCATCTGCGTGGGCCGAGTCTTCCTCACAATCTCGCGGAAATGTTCAGCGTCGTCGTCGCCATCGGCATTTTCATGCTGACGTGGAACGCGCGGCGGTTCCTGGACAACCATTTTTTCCTGTTCCTCGGGGTCGCCTACCTTTTCGTCGGAATCATCGACAGCCTCCATGCCCTGGCATTCGACGGGTGGATCGGCGATGGGAATCGTAATATTGACATGCAGCTCTGGTATGCCGCGCGGTATCTCCAGGGCGTCTCCCTCGTGATCGCTCCCTGGTTTGCCGTCCGGAAGATCCGTTCCGGTGTGACGTTTTTCGCATTCTCCGCCGTAACGGTTTTCCTGTTGGTGACCATCTCCGGCGGTACGTTCCATGGCTGGTACGACCGCGGAGCGCACGCCGGGATCATGAACGTGAGCGACCTTTGCCTGTTCGGCCTGGGTGTTGCAGCCTTGGTCATGCTTTGGCGCGCGAGGGAGCATTTTGACGGGGAAGTATTCCTGCAACTCGCCCTTTCGGTTGTGTTCGTCGTGGTTTCGGATATGTCGGAAGGGCTGGGGAGGAGGGGGTTCGAAAGTTTTTACATGTTCGGAGACCTGTTCCAGGCGCTGTCGTTTTACCTCGTCTACAAGGCGGTGATCGAGACGGGACTGGTGCGTCCCTACGATCTCGTCTTCCGGAACCTCGTTCGGAGCGAAGAGGAGGCCCAGGACGCCAGGAGCGAGCTGGAGGTTCGTGTAGCCCGCCGGACGGCCGAGCTCCGGGCTGTAAACGCGCGGCTCTCGCAGGAACTGGTCGAGCGGAAGATCGCGGAGCGGGAGCGCGAGATGATGATCGAGCTCCTGCGGATGATCAACCGCGCGAAGGGCATCCGGGAGCTGGCGACCGGATTGACGATGTTCCTGCGGGAACGGACGGGGTGTGGGTCGGTAGGTGTCCGGTACCGTGCCGGCTCGGGGTACCCCTTTATCGAAACCACCGGAATCCTGGACGAGTACGCCCGCGCAGGGAGCTTCCTCTGCCGCCTCGGGGAAGAGAGGGAACCGGCAGTCGCGGAACGGGTGATTCCTACCCGGGAATGCCTCTGCGGGGCGATCGTCCCGGGAGAGGCCGACCCGTCCCTCCCGGGTTTCACCGGCGAGAGGACATTCTGGACGAACAGCGTCTCCGCACTGCTGGCCGAATGCGGGGGTGCGAGGCGGCTGGCGGTCCGGGACCGGTGCAAGCGGGAGGGATTCGAATCGCTGGCGCTGATCCCGATGCGCAGCGGCGAAACGACGCTCGGATTCGTCCAGATCGGTGACCCGCGGAAGGAGTTTTTCACCCCGGAGCTCATCGCGATGCTCGAGCGGGTGGCCGACCACGTCGCCGTCGCGCTCGCGCAGCACCTGGCGAAGGAGGCGGTCCGGGAGAGCGAGGACCGTTTCCGGTCGCTGGTGGAGAACGCCCCCGTCGGCATCTTGATCGTCCAGGAGGGCCGGATCCTCTTCCGGAATCCCGGCCTTGAACGGATCATCGGAGAGGCCCCGGACGGGGCACGGTTCCGGGACCTCGGATCGGTCCACCCCGAGGACAGGGAGAAATTCGAGCGGCTGTGCGAGGTGATCGAGCAGGCCGATCTCGCCTGGCAGCCCACCGAGCTGCGGTTCCACATGGACGACGGGAATTCCGGCCGCCAGGCGATGCGGTGGGTGTACTGCAAGACCGGGCGTATCCAATTCCGGGGAAAAACCTCCGCTCTGGTCGTCCTGGACGACATGACGCGGACGAAGGACCTGGAGCAGATCGTCACCACGCGGGAGAAGCTGTCGATCATCGGGCAGATGGCCGCCGGAATCGCTCACGAAATCCGGAACCCGCTCTCCGGCATCAACATCAACGTCTCCACGCTCGAGCACGTGGCGCGCAATCTGGAGTCGGTATCTCCCGAGGAGAGGAGAAAGATCGGCGAGATCGTCGCGCAGGTGAAGGCCGCCTCGGAGAAGATCGCCACCGTGATCCGCCGGGTGATGGACTTCACCAAACCGGTCCCGCCGAAGCTCGACCGGGTCGAAGTGAACCAGGTCGTCCGGGAGGCGCTGGAGTTCTCCTCGGCGACCCTCCGGAAGGGCGGAATATCCGTCGGTACGGAGCTCTCTCCCGACCTCCCCAGGTGTATCGCGGATCCCAGATTGCTGGAGCAGGTGCTTCTGAACCTGATCACGAACGCAGTCCAGGCGATGGAGAACGAGACGGGCCGGAAGCGGCTTGGCGTGGCGACCGCCCAGGAAAACGGGGAGGTCCTCATCCGGGTGTTCGACAACGGCCCGGGGATTCCGGTTCATCTCCGGGAGAAGATCTTCGACCCGTTCTACACCACGCGGAAGGCCGGCCACGGTATTGGGCTGAGCTTCAGCCACCGCGTCATCGAGAACCACGGGGGGACGCTTACCGCCACCGGGAGCGAATGGGGAGGCGCGGAATTCCGGATCTCGCTCCCTCTCGAGAACGAGAGGGCCACCGCATGACATCGTTCTCGGTGTTCGTGGTGGAAGACGAGGAGAGTGTCCGGTACGGGATCTCCCTTGCGCTGGAGGGGAGGTACCGGGTTCGGGCGTTCCCGGACGCCGAGTCGGCGATCGCGGCCGTCGGGGAAGAGGCGCCGGATCTTGTCCTCATGGACATCGGGCTTCCCGGCATGAACGGGGTCGAGGCCCTCAAGGCGATGAAGGGGATCTGCCCCGATCTCATCGGGCTGGTCATCACCGCCTACGAGGACGTCCCGACGGTCGTGTCGGCAATGAAGGCGGGCGCATTCGACTACATCCTCAAGCCGCTCCACGCGGAGACGCTCGAGATGCACGTCGCCAACGCTCTTGAGACGGTTCGGCTGAAGAAGGAGGTCCGGGACCTGCAGGAGCGGTACCTCCGGGACAACTTGCCTCTGTTCATCGGGCAGAGCCACGCCGTCCGCGAGGTGATGGAGTTCGTCATGGCCGTCGCCAAGAGCCCCGATACTCCGGTTCTCATCGAGGGAGAGACCGGGACGGGGAAGGAGCTGATCGCCGCCGCGATCCATTATCGCAGCCCCCACTTCCGGGGGCCGATCGTCAGCGTGAACTGCGCCGCCATTCCCCGGGAGCTCATCGAGAGCGAGCTGTTCGGGTACGAGAGGGGCGCGTTCAGCGGCGCCAGCGCCGCGGGGAAGAAGGGGCTGGTGGAGCAGGCGGCGGGCGGCACGCTCTTCCTGGACGAGGTCGGGGACTTGAGCATGGAAGCGCAAGCGAAGCTGTTGCGCTTCCTCGAGGAGGGGGAATTCTACCGTGTCGGCGGGACGCGGCCGCTGAAGGTTTCCGCGCGCGTCGTGTCCGCCACGAACAAGGACCTGGGGGACCTGATCGGCAAGGGGCATTTCCGGGAGGATCTCTATTACCGGCTGGCCGTGGTGAAAGTGGGGATCCCTTCCCTGAACGACCGCCGGGAGGACATCCTTCCGATCGCGCGTCACTACCTCGTGGAATTCTGCAGGAAGTTCGGAAAGCCGGTGACCGGTTTTTCCACCGACGCCGCGGAGGCGCTGACCTCGTGCCGGTGGAAAGGGAATGTGCGGGAACTGAAGAACGTGATCGAGCGGGCGGTTCTCATGGGGAAAGGGCAGGTCGTTACCCGGGAAGATCTGGGAATCACCCGGGGCGGGACCGGCGCGTCGACGGAGATGCCCGCCAGAGGCGGTTTATCCTTCCCGCCGATGACGCCATCGGGAGTCGACCTGGAGTCCCTCCAAGAGTCGTTCGACAGGTATTTCCTCCTCGAGGCGCTGCGGCTTTCCGGGGGGAATGAAAGCCGCGCGGCCTCCCTCCTCAACATCAACCACCATACGTTCCGGTATCGCAGGAAGAAACTGGAAGCCTAAGGCCCCATCCGGTTCGAGATTTTCCAAAAAGGAAATCGCAATTCTTCGAACTCTCCCTTCTCCCGAGGGCTGGCACGGCGCCTCCGATTCCATAGCTGTCTGTTTTTGCGAGTTATTTCTTGAATGCCCAGGCTGGCACGACCCATGCTTTCCCCTTTTGCAGCCCGATTGCATGGGATGGAAATGACGATCTATAAAAGGCTGGGCAATATGAAGATGTGCATCGTCGAAAATGACGAGTTGCTCCGGGAATCGATGGCGCTGTTCTTTCGAACGAAGGGGTGCAGCGTCCAGACGTTCGACAGCGCGGAAGAGGCGTTCCCCGTCCTGGAGTCCCGGCCGCCGGACATCGTGATCTGCGATCACGGGCTCCCGGGGATAGACGGCGCAGAGCTCCTGAGGGGGTTCGGCGCGCGCCACCCCGGTAGCATCAAGATCCTGACCGGGAGCCACCCCAACTCCCACCTTGTCGAGGAGGCGAAACGGGCCGGAATCGACGGGGTCCTCCCGAAGCCGTACTCGGTCGAGGAGATCGAACGGGCGCTGGAACGGCAGTTGCGTGATCGCTTCGAGGGTGAAGAGACCGCGGCAGAAACCGATGAGGAACCGGAAGTGAGGAATCGGCGTATCGACCAAGGAGGCCGGAGATGAGGCATGCGATTCGGATCCCGAAAACTGGTCGCCGTGGAGTATCGGTCTGGTTTTTCTTCGGTGCGCTCTTGGTTCTGCTTCCCTCCATCGCACGGGGATTCGTCCTGAACGTGGTCGACCAGAGCGGCACCCCGATTTCGGCGGCGTACAAATGGATGGTCGAGGAAGATTCGACCCACTTCGTCACGCCCGGGGTGCCGGACAACAACAGCATCTCGACGACCATTCACCGAAGCTACTCCCCCGTGGTCGCGTACGGCACTTCGGCCGACCTCTCCCCGCTGAGCGACAACGGCGTCATCGATCCGGCGAAGCGCTACTTCATCTCCGTTCTCCCGGAGCGGGGGAACTCCCTCGGCGGTGCCGCCGTCGCCGCGGGGCAGGGGAACGTGAAGGTTCTCGTCCCGTCGCATGCGGTTCCGACCGCACAGATCACCGTGTTCGTCTTCAACGACAACAGCTCGTTGAACAACGCGCCGGACATCCCCGCGGAGCTCGGCCTGCCCAACTTCCGGATCCAGCTCTTCGACCAAGGGGGTCAGCAGGCTGCGGATGCGTTCGGGAACCAGTTGGGGACCGTTTACGAGACGGACGCCAACGGCAACGTGCTGGTCAATCCCGACGGGACGCCCCAGGCGGTCCGAATCCCGGGGAACGGGATCTTCACCAATGCCGAGGGGCATGCCGTGATGGCCGACGGCAGCAACGGCATCCGGTACCTCGCCCCCGGGAAATACGGTATCCGCGCCAGTCCGCAGGACAACCTGGTATGGATCCAGACAGCCACGATCGAGGGAACGCCGGGGATCGACGCGTGGGTCCGCGCCAACGAGCCCCCCTACTTCGCCGAGGCCGGCTTCTTCGGCGTCCACGTCTTCATCGG
>Ga0316630_10000998_pt1 | contig 10094 bp, 19 predicted proteins | sample OWC_May_M1_C1_D6_FD_207658 | JGI IMG/M metagenome (GOLD analysis project Ga0316630, IMG submission 207658) | Wetland soil microbial communities from Old Woman Creek delta, Ohio, United States - OWC_May_M1_C1_D6_A | ecosystem: Environmental > Terrestrial > Soil > Wetlands | place: USA: Ohio...
GACGCAATGATCGTGCGAATGCGATTGACGTTATGGCGAGCATCATTGTAAGCTATCTCGTTGTCTAGCACAACCAGGCTGAACTCTGCCAGGTCTGCTTCGAGACCGTCGATGATCTTTGCGAGCTCCGGAAAGATGTCACGAGCAGCTGCGGCTCGCTTCTCCTCGCTGGTGGCATCGTTGAACGGTTGTTCTGGGTCAATGGCTTTCTTTTCTTTCGAGTCCCAGTTGGCAATCGCCCTTGCGTTTGCACGTGTCAGGTTGTTCTTCGCAACCTTGAGCTCATACGTGCAGCCAGCCTCGGCGATCTTTGCTTGCCGATATGCTGCGTCTGCCTCACGATAGCACTCGAATGCGTAGGTAATCTCTGCCGGTGTTGGCCAGAGCAGTGCCTCGTGATCCAGGTCTGTTGCCGCTTCCAGAATTGCCTCGTCATCTGGTGCATAGCAATCATCGAGCAGGTCGTTCTCTGCCAGGATGCGGTTGATTTCTTCTTCCATTGTCATTTCAGGAAGTGCTGCTGCTGCTGCCGGTGCGCTTTGGTTTGTCATAGTGAACTCTCCTTTTGAATATAGGCGGAAAGAGGCAGACCCAGAGGATCTGCCTCTATGTGAGGCCAGCTTAGGCCGCTTTTGGTTCCGACATGTACTTCTCGACTTCGTCGGCCGTTGGATTCTTGCCCTGCAACTTGGTGAACTCGAGGCAAGCGATGTATGTATCCCATTGCTGCCAGGTTGGAGGGCCACCAGGGTACACTTCCTGGATGATTGCGAAAGTTCCCTTGCGGTCAAGCCCCAGGGTTGTCTTTCCGACGAGCTCGAGATGATCCTTCATCTTGCGGATCAGGAAACTTTCTGTCTCGGGAGTGATAGCCGGTCCAGCGATGGGCTCGCCTGTCGTGATATTGAAGTCCTTGAGATCGGTCATCTCTTCCGCAGGGGTGGGTTCGTATCCAGCCAGTTTGGCCAGCACACCCCACAGTTCACGGCTTGCCTTGGAGCCAGCACGGGTGATCGACATCGACCGTTGGGCATAGACTGGTGCATTCTTCCACCGGGGCTCATCGTTCCCGCAGAAACCGGAGCCCTTACCAATCACCATGCCATCACGGGCACGGATCACCAGCATGGACGCCTCCCACCCTGGGGGATCACTATGCCATGCCACGTACTCTTCTCGGAGGGTGCAGCCGAGCATCAGGTTGAGCATCTGCCAGCCCTCGAAGTAGACGTGTTGGGTCTTCTTCCCGTTCTTTCCTTCGATCATAACGTACCAGTGTTTCTTCTCAACGATGTCCTTCCACGATTCGGCAACGCCGAGCAGGGTGGCGATGACCGTCTTGGGCTCCGTGATGCCCAGGATGGAGCCAACGGGGATGGACTTCATGATCTCTTCACTCAGGTTGTACTCCGTGATCGATGCCGATGGGACAGCGATCGGAGCAGGAGTTGGTGATGCCTGGACAGGAACGATCTCCTGTACCACAGGTGCAACCACGGGCAAGGGTTCTTCGACGGGTGCAGCAGTTGATTTAGCCATATGAGCCTCCTAATTTCGGTATATCTGAAGTATATTCGAAAACACTTTACATGTCAACCTTGACACAAAAACAAAATCTGGTGTATAATCTAGCCTGGTGAGCACATATTGACCTCCTTTCCCACGCAGAGCCCCCGACCCACAGCGGGGGTTTTGCTATTCTATGGACCATCGATCTTCCACTCTGTATTGATCTCGTAACAGAGCTCATCGATCCCCTCGTCATCGAGGGATGTGGTATCCCCATTTGCCCAGGCTATATCATGCAGCCAATCCGGACGGCTATCCGGATCACCCATGCCGCAAGCCTGATACCATCGTAGCGCAGCTAAGATTGTTGCATGCTGCTGTAGAGTCACGGTGTTAGATGACATCCCGTTTTACCTCATCCGCTCCAACCGTTGGAGCATTTCGTTCATCCAGACGTTTCTCGGTATCTTCAAGCATGATGTACCTTGCCTGTAGTATACCGAGTGTCGCTCCCAGGGTGGCACCGTTCGGGAATCCTAACATCTCACCATCCTTTGTAAGGTTTGAGAGACCAACCTCACGGTGATATTCCCTAAGCTCGTCCTGGTTGGCTATCACGTCAGCCACAGCCATTGCCAGGATGCGCAGTGTATAGGCAGAGAACTCCATCGTTGTGCGTAGCCTAGGCTTGCTCATCCCAAGCATCCTCCACTGCATATTCGTCGCCAGCCCCGAGGAAGGCGTCATTGTACGAGTCAGTGCCAGGTGCGTAGGGCAGGTCTCCGAAGCCGGGTGGATCTCCGTGACCTTCCCGAAGTTTCTCGGCAGTGTACACGAAGTCATCGAAGGTGCCACCCTCCTCGCACTCCGGGCACCAGTACATGACCTCTTCATCCGCAGCACGACCAGAGTCACCATAGTGCTCCTGCATATACTCCACGTCCACTTCCAGGATTCCACTGCACACTGGGCATAGATGAGACTTGCCGGGGATGTTGTGAACTTCGACATCTTGTTGTGAGACACCCAGGTGGGTTGCGTAGATCCCGATAAACTCTCGTGCTCTTGCAATTATGTTGGCGGCCTCGGCGTCAGGGCATTCAATCGTGATAACAAGTTTCTTCATGGTTTCCTCCTATCTGCAATACTCGTTGGGAGTGCCAACGTCTTGACCCAGAGTGGTGTTCTCGTGGATCTCTCGGTAGACATGAATGATTTCGTACATCCAGCACTGTTCCTGGTAGTCGTAGGTTTTGCGAACCTCGACATATCGATCACGGTACTTCTTGTTTACCTGGGCTTGGGTGAGCATCACTTTCCCTTTTGCCATGGGACTTCCGATCGCCCGTGATATAACAGCGCACAGCATTCGCAAACCATACAGTTTTGTATAGGTTGCAGTGTCGATTTTATTACCCACTCACGGCAGTATCCACAGCGTTCGACCAGTTCGCTTTCGACGTACCAGCCAGTGGGATCGCCGTTGATCACATCCAGAGCCCACTGAAGACCCTGGCGGGGATCGTTGAACCCCTCGTGAAAGCTGTCGTGAAGATTGCCACAGTGGATGGAGTATACTTCCGACTCCATCTGGTACACCATGACGAAGATCGAGTTGTCACCTTTGATCGCAAAGAAATCCGCATCACTGAATAGCACGGTTCACCTCCTGTATTCGTTGAACTTCTGATGACGCCCAGTTTACAGCCGCAATGAATTCCTTCATGCCATAGTCCCTGACCTCGTGCAAGATAAGGTACTTGCTCCAGGCTTCCTCCCACACAGACTGGGAGAGGTAGACAGGCGTGACATCATTGGCCAGCTTGAGAAACTCATACATGTCCTGGTTGTTATCCCAGAGATTGTAGAACCACTCTTGCTGGTTCTCGTTCATCCATACCACAGGGAGAACACGCAGGGCCTTGTTGCGCCGGTCAGCCTCTTCGACCGCCCGGTCAAAGTAGTTTGTTCCCTTGAGCCGCACCGGGCCAATCTTCCGACGCCTTCCGGTGATCTCGTTCCAGATCCACCAGTTCATGTCCTTGAAGCTGACTGCCCACCAGGGGCCGGTGCCGTTACAGGACTTCCACATTCCGTCATCCAGATAGGTCATGATTCATCCTCCCTGTCCAGTGTTCCAAGTAGGAGTCTCCAGTTTTCTTCCATCACAGCCGTGGCGAACTCGACTGGTTTTATATCATCGTATGTGTCCTTGACATCGTACCAGGCTTTGCAGAGTGCATCATCGATGAGACGTTTCAGCACTGCTTTCTTGTATTCATCTGGTGTCATCTTAGCTCCCAAACCGTGCGAGATCTAGGGTTGTCCAGCCTGGCGTCTCGAGGAATTCTTCGAGTCCGATCAGGGGGAATATGTCAATCGCCTTTCCGTACTCCTCCTCGATTATCGCCACGTCATCCATTGTCTGAGCCCACTCGTCGGATGTGAGCTCCTCGTTCACGAACTCGATAGCGCATTGCTGTGCATGATCGAGTCCCTTGCAGATGTAGACCACAGTTTCTCCATCCATATTGTTACAAACCACAGCCATCAATTGTTCAAGATCCATGTTGACCTCCTTGTGTTACATTCTTCATGGCTGAAACGTTACATTCGATTTGTCACGTTACATGAAACGTTCCATGAAACGTTACAATCTCCTACGAAACGTTATAGTAACGCCCCACTTTCCTATCCCAACCATCTCGCAAACGAGCATGTCACCTGTGATGTAATCAGGTAACGTATCTGCACAAGCCTCCTTGATCGCCTTCTTGTAAAGAGCCTCAAGCGCAGTTGGTATGTCATCGAGAACCATCTGCACTGCACCATCGTCCAGCTGACGTGGGAGGGATAGCCCTTCAATGACACTCACGATCACGTTCTCGTGAGCAGCAGTGTTCGCTATTGAGAACACCATGATCTGCCAGTATTTCAGACCCATGTCAAAGGCAGTCAGGATAGCAGAGATCGAGTTTCCGATCTCTATCTTCGCCCGGTTGTACATCCCTATGTCGGTGAACAAGAGGACGCCATCTTTATTCGGGAAGAACCTCTTGGTCGTTTGATCGTATCCATACCGGGATCTGCCTGGCTCTATATTCAACTTCTGTAGTAGGTCGTGTGCAAACATGGCAGGATCTCTTGGCATGAATCCGTCTGGGACTATATCACGGAGCTTGCTCTCGACCAGGCGAGATGTCCTTGGAGTCGCCCACACCGTGATCAACTCTTGTCCATTAGGGAAGTTGTAGATTGAGCCACTGAGACGGGTTGTTGCGATTGGCTTGCCAGCCATCAGAGCCATACGCTTTCGGAACTCACGCACTGGCGTGTCTCCAGTGATCTGACTGATCACAGTGCGTAGGGTGTCAGAGAAAACTTCAGCCTCCTGGTCGGTGAGAACCTGGAACACAGATCTCCTGAAGTCATCGTTCGCTGCTTTCTCCGTGGAGAAACCAGAGTATCCCAGGCTGCCACACACCCACCTGAACGTTCCGTCCTCGTCTTGTAGAACCCTGGTGTTCTTCTGATACTTGGTGTACAGATCCCGCCACAGCATCCTTAGATTCGGCACCGCTGCCCTTGCTTTCGAGAACTTGTTTGGGAGCCGGATCACCTGGTCTACATCGATATCGAAGTGTTGCATAGCGGGGAGTAGGTGACTGCAAATGAAGTCAAGGTCTAGTCGCTCGGACTCCTTGCCCTCTTCGGATGCACTCTCCCACATGTTCTCGAGGATAGCAGCTACGCTGTTGTAGCTGGCTGGCAGTGCAGCTGGCCATCCTGTCTGCTGTGCTCTCCAGAGCTCGAGTACCTCTAGCCTCTGAGCAAGCTGGCTTAGGTTGTGTGTTGCGTGGAGTTGGTTCAGATATGCTTTCGCTTGCATTTCGAAGAGAACTTTCTTCCCCCCTGTTATCAGGACGTCATTCGGTTCTCTCTTTTGCTTGCGAGCAAGCTCGTTTTCTTCCGCTTGCGCCTTGTCTGCGAGTCGCCAGAATGCTATGGCATATGTCCACTGGTCGAGGTCATCGATAGCGCCGTCGTAAACGCCATCGGCAAAGTTGGTAGACAGAGTCTCTGGTCTTGGCGGTACAGTCGCCAGTACCTTTGGCTCTACAGTCAGGGGGACAATTTCAGATCCACTCTGCATCATATTCCCCCCTGAAGTTCTCCGGAATAATCCAGAACCCCTCGACGTCACCGGCACCTGGTTGCCACTTGAGTGACCATCTACTCAGCAGGTCTACTGCACCTGGCAGTTGCTTGGTAGCAACTCTCCGGATAGACTTGACACCCAGTTCCAGGATGACTTTGTCCTCCATCTCCTGCCAGGCTGGCCACGGCACAAGGAAAGCTGACACCCCGTTGGGAGCACGAGATGACGGAGAGTCTGCCAGAACTGCGAAGACCCACGACTCGTGACGTCCCATGCGCTGGCGCTGCCAGTCACGGAACAGCTTGGGCAATAGCATGTAGCCCCTGGAGTCTGCCTCCTTTACTTCCAGCCAAATCCAGTCACCCTGGGGCACAACAACAAAGTCCAGCCATGCGTTGTCTTTCTTGATTATCGCTCCGCATGCTGGACATGCTCCTGCATCAGGTCCCTTGATTGCGTCGTAGTGGGCATGCCGGAAAGCACGTCCCGCCACTCCCTCTCCAGACTTAGGTACCTTGAGGCGTTGACCACTCTTTCCCACTCGAAATTTTCGTTCAGCCATGAAAGTAACTCCCTTGTAGCATCCTCGATTGTCACGGCGCTACTGTATTTGAAATTGAGTAGGGGAATACCCTCGCTCTTGAGCCACTTCTTCTTTGCTTTGTCATATTTGTGCATCTTTGAGCTTGAGTATTGTCCGTGCCAATCCTTGGAGCCATCCACCTCTATCGCAAACTTGGGCTCCTGGACTAGGACATCGATCCACTGGTACATATCGGCGGGGCCGTTCCAGAACTCATACTCCGTGACGTAGGACAGGCCCAGTTCGTCAAGAGCAGACCTGATAACGGCCTCGCCAAGAGACGGAGACTGCCGACGTAGGTCGGCAGCCTGTCTCGCCCTGGCCCACCCGCCTTTGCGACTTTCGTCACGGGTGAACTTGTGTCTATTCAAGCCAGTCGTTTCCATCGAGGTCTACAGCTGGACCGAAGTCTATCTCGATAGCACCGCGCTCTGAGTAGCTCGGGCCCTGGCCCTTGTACTTGCTACTGTTGCCAGTCTTCATGGGCAACTGTAATACTGGAGCGCCGGAGATCATGCTGGTGCCATTGCGCTCGAGGACAAAGTTCAACATCTCGAAGATCTCCGCCCGGACTTGCGACTGCTCGATGCTGTCGTTGATCTCGGCGGTGCGGTAGAACGCCTCCGCCATGTACGGATAGATCCCGGAGACCAGCGAGCGGATGAGCTCCGCAGCCTCGTCCTCGTCGAGCTCGATGCGCTGGTACAGGCGGCGCTGGTATGCAGACGCACGAACATCCTGCATCGATGCTTTACGAATCTCAACGGCCTTGCGCAGGTGCAGCCGGATGGTGTTGAGCAGATGGATGTTGCCCATCTCTGCGATCATCATTTTCTCGTTCTTTGAAGTGGTATGGATCTCAAACATGGTGACCTCCTATTGGTCTATCTTCGTTATGGTTGTTGGTTGAAGCAGATGATCAAATACGGCCCTGGCAATTGTGGGACCGAACGTCCATCGGCCATTGATAAGATGGTTTCTTTCGATGTGGGTGATTTCCTCCTGGAAACCCAGGAGATCATCAGTCAGATAGAGAACATTGTCGACAAGAATGATGCGCCGTGTACACCCACAGTGGCATACTTGCAAGGTTTTGGCCACAGTATACCTCCTCTCCGAAGAATATTGTAAGCCCTTTCGGTCTACGAGTCAAGGTCTTACGTTGGAGTTGTCAGAATCTTTATGATAATCTCCAACTGTTGGAATCTTATCAATTGGATAGTCTTCGATGAGATCTCCATCTTCCCACATGTGCAGGTGGAGGAGATCGGGATGATTTGATGCTGCGCCCTGGAGCACACCACCCTCCATATACAAGGCAACCCGGATAGGTGGCTTGGCAGTGTCCCACTTCCCGTGATCGAAGTGCAGGATGATATCGTCTGTAGTACCACTCCAGGCGATCTCGAGGAGGAACTTGCCGAGGCCAATCATCCCATCGGCTGACAGGTTGGGCTTGTTCAGATTGAAGAGCTCATCGAACCGGCTGTCTGGCATTTCTGCCGCCCGTACATGGCACCGTGTGCACTCGGACACGTCACGGCTATGGATATAAGCCTCCAGGCACTCGCAGTCCCAGAAACGATCGGTTGTCATCATAATTGTCATCTGATTCCCTCCGTGAAATCTACCATGAAGCCATTGAGGTCAGCCCTTAGCTTCAAATTCTCTACGTGCATGGCCTTCTCTGGCGATGGCTTCCATCCCATGACAGTCACGATGTAAACGGACTCACGTGCCAGGTCAGTGAAGTTGATTGTCTCTCCATACACACCACTGTATTCTAGCTGGTGCTCAACGAGATACTCGTGGACCAGCTTCTTGGCCCCACGCTTGCTAATCATCATCTGCATTGTAGTCTTCCTCCTCTGGAACTGTATTGATGACGACCTCGGTCACCTTCCCTTCGTGCGTGACCAACGTGCTCACCTCGATGTCGACCTCGTATCCGGGATCATCGGATATCACTGGCACATCCCCGGACTTCTCGTAGATTTGGAGCAGCTGATCGATGAACTCTGACAGCATTTTCATTGCCACTTGCCTCCTTTCTTTACCCAACGAGCTCCGTTCTCCTCCCACTCGTTGAGGGTCATCTCGATGATCTCGTCGTCCACAAAGCTGATGTGGCCGGTGTCGATAATGTTCCCGGCGTGGGCAGAGATCAGGATCTTGGCATCGTAGAACACGAATAGATACTCCTCTGCTTTTTCGAGGATGTCATCCGAATCGTTTTCGAAACTAAACGTTGTATACTTTGTAATCGCTACCATCGTCAACCTCCTTCGCCCAGATCTTGTGGTTCTCCAGATCGATGTTGAACCGATTGCAAACAAGCGGATTGCCGTACATGATCTCGCAGAGACGCTTGAACACTTCCTCCCCGATGTAACCGGTGGCTGTGATCTCGCCGTCATTCAGTGACTTGAAGACGTCATGCGCCTGGCGGTTGACATACCAGTCATTCCTGGCCTTCTGTTCCTCGGACATGGCCTCCTGGAATGCGTCGAGTTCCTCCTTCGTTAGCAGCCCCTCCGCCTCGAGCACGTTGAACTCCGTGTGCATAGGCATCACGAAAGCAGAGAAGTGAGAGTTGTCTGATGTGAACAGAGCCGGTGAAGTGAAGTGCGTGAACCGGATATTCATTGTCCTGCCCCAGGGTTGAAACAGCTTGGCTGCATCCAGTAGAAACTGAACATTGAAAGCAATGATGAACGTTCCCTTGAAGTCGCACTGGTCAACAGCGAACGTCAGATGTCCCTTGCGCTCGTCCTCTCTGGAGAAGAGCGTCAGTACCTCTCCATTGAAGTACATTGAGACTGGATTGATTCTCGTGATCGTCTTCATCTTCTCGAGCCGGTCGATGAAGACGCCAATATCTATCTTGACATTACGGTCAGTCTCTTGTGGCTCCGGAAGAAGGGTGCGAAGATCCGGGAACGTTCCTTCTGTAACCAGGGAGCAGAATGCATCATAGACAATCCCATCCTTCTCCCACCCAGTATGAATCCATTGCGGATTCAGGGCACCCGCAGAGTGCAGTGACCACGTCACATTCGTGGAGCACTTCTTCCACACCTCCACCAGATCCCGGATGAAAGCAGCCGGTACATTGTATTCCTCGCTCTGGTGGCGGATGTCTTCACCAAACGTGAATCTATGGAATCTGAAGCCATCTGCCGCAGCCATGAATGGACGATCGTCCAGATTCACACTGTTCAGGATTGGCCTTCCATCGTCATCACTCGCCGATATGACTACACCCTCGAGTGTATCCCGAAGCTCTGGTATCCAGAACGATGACCTTGAACGCCAGAGAGTATCCTCTTCGAACTTGGGGTGCGGCGGGAACTCTGCGTAGTCAATCACTGATAGTGTTGACCACCCAACCCGGAGCCCCATGATAAACGTATGGTCGCTGTTGTAGACCGGGTCCATTTCCACATACTGCCCCTTCTCTTTCGTTACGATGTCCATGAGATCCTTCACGCCCACTGTCGTGACAAACGGATCTGGATTGATGCACGGGATCGTTGCCTGGTAGAATTTCTCCAGGTCACATGCTTGCACCATCATGCTGTTGTCGCCAGCGACGATCGCAAAGTTCTTCAGGACTTCAAGGGTGGACTTGGTCTTCGCTCTCTTCACCACGTTGAGAGCAGCTTTCAGAGCTTTGGTATGAACTAATAGCATGGGTCACCTCCTATGCGTGAAAGAACCCGTCTACAAAGTTCCATCGATATAGGTTCTCGGTTATTCGATAGATTTGGCCGGTTTGGTTCAGATCTTCTGGTGTGTACCAGTCGTTTGAGAATTCTGGCGGGACAAATTCCTGAGAGATGA
>Ga0316630_10000999_pt1 | contig 10092 bp, 10 predicted proteins | sample OWC_May_M1_C1_D6_FD_207658 | JGI IMG/M metagenome (GOLD analysis project Ga0316630, IMG submission 207658) | Wetland soil microbial communities from Old Woman Creek delta, Ohio, United States - OWC_May_M1_C1_D6_A | ecosystem: Environmental > Terrestrial > Soil > Wetlands | place: USA: Ohio...
ACCTAAGAGCGGTCCTAAAACGGGGATGGGATCACCAGCACTCGTACAAGGCGTCTAGCTTAAATTCAAGGACTTGCGCAGGCTGGCTTTGCCATCCGTCCATCACCCTTCCGACCCACCAAGTACCTGAACCGTTTACCTGAGCTTTGCTGAACACGGGACTCGTGTCCGCGTTTTGGATGTCCATTCGCTGACAGCTAAAGGGCCTTCATCGTGGCGCGAGCTTCTGGCGGCGCATGCGCTTCAGCGAGTTGATTGAATGCAGCGTTCTGGACAAGCCCGCTTCGTCCGTCGATTGCTTGTTCGGCCAAGGACGGCCAAAGGTACTGTGATCGAGCGCCGTTTGCCATCTGAAGCGCGAAATCCAGGCGCGGCGCCAGTCCAGGTTCACTGCATCGCGCTGCCCCTGCCCTTATTTTGGGTCTGCCCGAGCCCGGACCAGACATGGACCGCGCTTGTCGCCTGGGTTGCTCTTCGCCTAGCAAAGCGCTATGGCAGGTCGCAGTTGCCAAGATCTGTGGCCGCTAGCCTGAACAGACCTGGCAACTGAGATCGGAACCATATAGTTTCGGTCTCGATACGGTCGTCGATTCTTTAGTATTCGCCCGAGCATTTTGCTACAAGCCATTGATAATACGAGCTATCTTAGATATCTTATTAAATTTTGGTTGTTTCGTTAATGATGCTCGGCATCGCGAAACCGAACGAAAGCACCGCATAACTAAGTGGGGGTTTCCGCTCAAGGAATAGGACGAGCGTCGCGAACTGCTGTCGGCCGCCAGCCACGTGCGCGCCGCATTCAGTTCCGCGCGGTTACCTTCCCCGCGAATGACTGGACCGCGATTTCTCCGTCCCGAACGAAGAACGTATCGGTACCGAGCTCGTAGAGATTGTCTGCAGTCAGCGCGGTCCACAGTATGTAGGCATGGTCACCTTCAACGTGCTGCTGCCCCAGGGTAAACACGGCGCCGGGCTTGCTGAACTCCGCCAGCAGCACCGAGAAGAAACCCCGGATCGCCTCGCGGCCCCGCAGCGTTCCAGCGGGCGTGAAGAACACTGCGCCGGGCGCATAGTCGGAAAGGATTCCCTCGAGGTCGCGCGCGTTGAAGCTCTGAATGTGACGCTGCACAAGTTCCGTCGTCGTAGTCATTTCTGATTCTCCTTTCCGTCAGCGCCGGGTGATAACGACTTCCAGGTACTCGCCCGGAACGACAAGCGAGCGACCGCCGTCGACATTGAGCCTCTGGAGAAGACCAACGATGTCAGCTTCGAGTGACCGCTGCCGAGCGTGGTCCAGCGCGGCGAACGCCTTGTGGACCGGACCGTAGAAGTCGCGAAAGACCTGAATCCAGTGCGCGGCCGAGCGGTAGCGGAAATTGAAGTGCTTCCGCTCTGTGCGGATTGCTGTGGCCTGTGCGCCGAACAGCTCGACGATGTGCGGTTCTGTGCCCCACAACGCCGGCGACTTCAGGCCTGCCGGGGGCGGAAGATATGCGCCCACGATCCTGAACAGCTGGCCGATGAAACCCTCGGGTGTCCAGTTCGCGAGTCCGATGCGACCGCCCGATCGGGCAACACGCAGCATTTCGCGCGCAGGCCGCACATGGTTCGGCGTGAACATCGCACCGAACGTCGACAACACGACGTCGAACGTTCCGTCCGCGAACGGCAGATCCTCGGCATCCGCGACTTCAAACTCCACTTCCAGTCGCTCGGCCGCGGCGCGCCGTGCGCCATCGTCAAGCAGTGCGGGAACATAGTCGGTCGAGATGACCTCTGCGAAACGGCGTGCCGCCGCCAGCGTGGCGTTTCCGTTGCCGGCAGCGACGTCCAGCACGCGTTCTCCCGCACGCACATCGGCCGCCTCGGCCAACTCCTCGCCGACGATCTGCAGCGTGGTACCGATTACGGAGAAGTCCCCGCTCGCCCACGTGGCTCGCTGCCTCTGTTTGATGCTGGCGAATTCGTCGTCGAGCGACGGTTTCGCTTCGCTGTAAGCATGGTTTTCGACTGTTGTCATCTCGCGCTCCGGATCAGATGAAAGTTGAATTCGGGTCTCAGTGTCGGTTCGCTGCAATCATTCGTCGATCCGACCGGGCAGATTCTTCGCGGCTGTCTGTCTTGACGCTTCACCCTGCATCGTTCAGATTTGCTCGCCCGTCCTCTTTCGCACGGTCGACAGTTGCCACTTTGCTCGAGGCTCCGCGCGGTTTGACCAGGACTCCACGGTGAAGGAAAGCGAATGAGTCAGGACACCTTGTCTGACGTCTTGCGGACGGTGCGGTTGCGCGGCGCCGTCTTCTTCTACGTCAGCGGGGGGCACGACTGGGCGGCGGAGTCGCCTGCGTCGCAGGATTTCGCAGGCGCGGTAATGCCCGGTGCCGAACACGTGATGCAGTACCACGCGATCATCGATGGTCACTGTTGGGCGGCTGTCATTGGCGAGCCCCCGGTGAAACTCGGTGTCGGCGACATCGTGCTGTTTCCCCACGGCGACGCGCACGTGCTCTCCAGCGCCCCCGGCATGCGCGCCGAGCCCAGCCTGGCGTGGTTCTACGAGGCGAAGATCGATCGATTGCCGATCCGCATCGCTTACGAAGGCACCAGCGGTCCATCGCTTTCACCGCCCGCCACCAGGGGCCTCGCGACCATCGCCTGCGGATTCCTCAGTTGCGATGTGAGGCCGTTCAATCCACTGATCGCGGCCCTGCCCCGCCTGCTTCACCTGCGCGCAGCAGACGGCGGAGGATGGATCACGCGGTTCCTGCAGCAGACCATCAGTGAGTCACAGGCGAATCGCCCCGGCAGCGAGGCGATGCTCGCGCGCATGAGTGAGATGCTGTTCGTCGATGCGGTGCGGCGGTATGTGGAAGGGCTGCCGCCGGACGGCATGGGCTGGCTCGCCGGGCTGCGCGACCGCTTTGTCGGCCGCGCGCTGGCTCTGCTGCATGAGCGACCGGCCGAGGAGTGGACGATCGACGAACTGGGGCGTCAGGTCGGTCTCTCGCGCTCCGCGCTGCATGAACGATTCGTGCAGTTCCTCGGCCAGCCGCCGATGCAGTACCTTGCGCAATGGCGCATGCAGATCGCAGCGGGGCTGCTGCGTGGCTCGAATGCCAACGTCGCCACGATCGCCCAGGAAGTCGGTTACGACTCGGAGGCGGCGTTTGCGCGAGCCTTCAAGCGGCTGGTGGGACAGCCGCCCGCCACCTGGCGGCGAACACAAGCCGAACAGACCTGACAAGAATCCTGCAGCGCTGCCAAGCAGGGGGACAGGTTAGCGGCATGTATGTCCCTGCTTTCATCGCCTTGCGCAGCAACGCGCATTAGGATCGGAAACTTGGACATCCCGTGCGTCGCAGCCGAAGGACAGTTCGTGGCCGCAGTCAGACGGACCTTGCGCTCGTACGCCGAACTACTTAGCTTGGCGCGCGAGGTTGCTCGTATACAGCACAGCGTCGCCTTGTTTCAGCCAATCTTTAGGTAGTTCAAGAAGCAGCTCGGTCCCCAGGGTGTATGCAAAGGATGTTCGCCCGAGCCGGTCGAGCTCTATCTCTCCACTTCGTGCGTTCAGGTCGAACCTACCGCGGACTTTCGCAGGTCGTTGCACGCGGCTGCACGAGATCGTCATCGTCGAGTACGGCCCAGGATACGAGATGCAAGAGTATTCGTCCCAAGTGCCTTGAAATTTGCCGTCCGGTGCGATGACCACGTCGAGGAAGAATGCTGACCCGGCACGATTCGGATTTGTGAACGTTACGTGTTCCGTTGAAACCCAACGACCGGATAGTTGCGTCACGATGCCTCCTGCCTGCGCACCATCGACTGCGCGCGCCGACCAACTGAACGCCAGGGCCCAGCCACAGCCCAAAGAGACGACCCATTTGACGAGGTGGCAACGCATCCGGACGTCCAGTACACCCTTTTTGCGATTTTCACCTTGCCGCTACGAGGTCCGCGAGAACTGGCCGCGCCTGGCGCGCAAAGGGTGATGTGCATCGCACTTCATCCCCTCTGATTCTGATCCACTCCAACGCCGGGCTGAAACAGCCACGCTAAGAAATCCGGCAACCAGCGAGGAACAACTACAAGTGGCAGCTACCGGCGAAGTGCCACCGCGCACAAGCGGCGGCAATGGATTGGACACCGGCCGTTGCCGTGGCGCCGAGCAGCCGTGCGCGTCGCTCTGTACGACACACTGATCGCCGGCCGGCCGCTGGACGAGCCGAACGCCCGGTACGGGTCCTTCGAGATGAACACCGATTACATCTTCCAGGCGGTAGACCCCTCCGCGCGGGACCCTGCCTTTCTTTATCGTGAGTTGTCCAATTGTCCGGTGGTCCCACCTCGTGGGCGCGTGAGCAGGTGATGTGCTTCGGGAAATTCGAGCCAGGTTGAGCGCGAGTTTTTTCGGCAAACTATCTCGGGAGGGAGGTTTGTCATGCGCAAGAGTCGATTCTCTGTAGAGCAGATTGTTGCGGTCCTGAAGCAGGCTGAGCTTGGGATGCCGGTGGCCGATCTGATCCGGCACCTTGGGATCTCCGAGCAGACGTTTTATCGGTGGAAGAAGCAATACGCCGGGCTGCAATCGGACCAGGTGCGGGAGTTCAAGCAACTGCAAGAGGAGAACGGGCGCCTGAAGAAGATGGTCGCCGAGCTCAGCCTGGACAAGGCGATTCTGCAGGACGTCGTTCAAAAAAAGTGGTCGGGCCCGCGCTGAAGGGTCAGGTGGTGCACTACATCGTGCAGAGCTACCCAGTGAGTCAGCGACGGGCCTGTCGGCTGGTGCGGCAGCATCGAGGAATTCTCTTCTACCGCAGCAGCAAAGATCCGCGCATCGGGCTGCGCTCGCGGATGCGTGAGATCGCGCAGACGCGTGTTCGCTACGGGTACCGCCGAATCCACGTGCTGCTTCGGCGCGAAGGCTGGACCAGCGGCAAGAACCTCATCTACCGCCTGTACTGCGAAGAGCAACTGCAGCTGCGATCGAAGCGGCCGCGGCGACGCAAGATGTCGGTCGCGCGGCGTGAGCGACCGCGAGCGCGTCAGCCGAACGAAGTCTGGGCGATGGACTTCGTCGCGGATCAGCTCGTGAACGGCAAACGGTTTCGTGCGCTGACGATCGTCGACGTCTTCAGTCGTGAGGCTTTGGCGATCCCGGTGGGCCAGCGGCTCGGCGCCGCAAATGTAGTCAATACGTTGAACCGACTCGTCGCGCAGCGTCGAGCGCCGAAGGCGATATTTGCCGACAGTGGCAGCGAGTTCACCGGGCGACTGCTCGATCTGTGGGCCTATCACCACAAGGTGCAGCTCGACTTCAGTCGGCCTGGCGAGCCAACCGACAACGGCTTCGTCGAAAGCTTCAATGGGTCGCTGCGCGACGAGTGCCTGAACGTGAACTGGTTCGAATCCCTTGACGAGGCAAGCGCGATCATCGAGGCTTGGCGCGTCGAGTACAACGAGAGTCGGCCTCACATGGCTCTCGACGGGCTGGCGCCTGGCGAATTCGCCAGGCGCCAAAAGCAGTTGGACGATCCGATGAGTATCAAGACGGCCGAAAACTAACGCTCAACTCGGTACGAAGAACCCAAGCGCTTCACGATCGTCAAGCACGTGCAGGGGCGATTAGTTGGCGACATCGCATAATTCTTCGCCTGTGGGCGCGTTAAGTTATCCGGGTTCAGCTAAGGTCAGATTTCTTGGAAGGGGCCGCAATCTGGGGTTGCTACTGTCCGCGAACTCTGCAAGAAAAATCATTCCCTTTGAAACGTAGGCTTCCGAGGTATCCAGGGCTGCGGGGGTTGGCGCGTTCCAAAGTGCGAGTACGTCCCAGGGCATGAAACCATGAACAGCCCGACCGCACTTTTCGCAATCGCCACGCTCATCTGGGGATCGACCTGGCTTGCGATCACATTCCAGCTCGGCGTTGTCGAGCCCGAAGTGTCCGTCGTTTACCGCTTCGCACTGGCCGCCGCCATCCTGTTTGTCTGGTGCAGTGCGCGCGGCCAGCACCTCGCCTTTTCGCCGCGGACCCACGCGTGGTTGGCCGCGCAAGGCGCAACACTGTTCGGCCTCAACTATGTAGGCGTCTACGTGGCCGAGCGCTATGTGGCCTCCGGCCTCGTGGCCGTGGCCTTTTCGACTCTCGTATTCGTCGTGCCGATCGGCGCGCGGCTCGCTTTTGGTACGCCGGTGCTGGCCCGTGTTGCAGTCGGCGCTCTGATCGGAGTGATCGGGATCGCATCGCTGTTCCTGCCGGAACTGCGCGCCGCGGCGGCGGGCGGAACAGCAGCGCTGGGCATCGCCTTTGCGCTCGGTTCCACGGTCATCGCCGCCATCGGCAACCTCGTGACCGTTCGCCTACAGCGCGACAAGGTGCCGACCATCGGCGGCACGGCCTGGGCCATGGGCTACGGCGCGCTGACGGCGGCGGCGATTGCGTGGGCGGGCGGCTCCGCGTGGTCGTTCGACTGGGGCTTCGCCTATGTCGCCTCGCTCGTGTACCTGGCGGTGTTTGGCAGCATCATTGCGTTCGGTACCTACTTCAAGCTGATCGAACGCGTGGGCGCCAACCGAGCCAGCTTCACTGCCGTCGCGATCCCGGTCGTGGCAATGGCACTGAGCACGGTCTTCGAAGGCTATCGATGGACGGCGACGGCGGTGATCGGGGCCGCACTCGCACTTGCAGGGAACTACCTTGCGCTCACCGCCAAACGTGAGGGCTGAACCCGCACGTCAAAGCGGACATCGTTCAGACAGATTGAAGCAGTCGGTTAACGTACGGGATCAGGGCAAGCCGGGATTGGGCTCTCTACCGTTTCTTCGCCAGCGAGCCATTTAGGGCGACCGCGGCTTGCACGAGCGCCTTGAATGCGTCCTCGTGAACTCTTTCCCCTTCTTGGATGTCGATCGCCCTTCGCGTCTTGCCTTCCAGGCTCGAGTTGAAGAGGCGCGATGGGTCTTGGATCCTGGCCCCCTGGGCGAAAGTGAGCTTCACGACTTTCGTGTAGGCCTCCCCGGTGCAGACAATGCCGTGGCGCGACCAGACGGGGACGCTCCACTTCCACTCCTCGGTTATCTCGGGGTCGGATTCCAGGATCAGCGCCCGCATGCGGGCCAGGGTCTCCCCGCGCCATCCTCCCAGGTCGCGGATCCGCTCATCGATGAGGCGGGACGCGGGCTTCCCGGTCGTTTGCTCAGGGCTCCTCATACCGCGCTCACCGTGTCGCCCGATCCATCCTCATCTGCGCAGCGATGTCCAGCGTCGCGCAACGACCGCATAGAAGTCAGCTCGCGGTCGAGTTTCAAGGTACGTATTGCCCGGGTGGCGCCGCTTCAACTACGCGGTGACATCGCGGTTAGCAGCGGGGTCTGCCGTTCGGTCCGGATCAGCTGGCACGGACCGCACCGACAGGACGCCGTCGATCGCCGCGATCGCATCGATTGCGGCTTGCGTCACGGGACTGTCTACATCGACCAGCGTGTACGCCATCTCGCCGCGCGACTTGTTCACCATGTTGTGGATGTTGAGGCCGGCGTTGGCCATCGCGGTCGAGATCTGGCCGAGCATGTTGGGTACGTTGGCATTGGCAATGCCGATGCGGTGATCCGATTCGCGCGCCATCTCGACGTTGGGGAAGTTGACCGCGTTCGTGATCCCGCCGCTTTCGAGGAACTCGCGCAACTGCTCGACGACCATGACCGCGCAGTTTTCCTCGGCCTCGGCCGTCGAAGCTCCGAGGTGGGGCAACGCGATGGCGCCCGCGACGCCCGCGAAAGTCGGCGACGGGAAATCGGACAGATAGGCCTTGAGTCGACCCGAGCGCAGGGCATCGACGACCGCCGATTCATCGACGATGGCGTCACGCGCAAAGTTGAGCAGCACGCTGCCCGGACGCATCGCCGCCAGTCTGCGCGCGTCGATCAGTCCGCGCGTTGCGGCAACCAGCGGAACGTGCAGCGAGACGAAGTCGGACTGCTTGAGCAACTCCTCGATGGAGTTGGCTTTTCGGACGCCCGAGTGCAGGCGCCACGCGGCGTCGACCGTGATCTCGGGGTCGTAGCCGATGACCTTCATGCCGAGCTTGAACGCGGTGTCGGCGACCAGCGCGCCGATCGCACCGAGCCCGACGATTCCGAGCACGCGGTAGGGCAGCTCGACTCCCGCAAACTGCTTCTTCCCTTCCTCGACGCGCGCTTCGAAATCCTGCGCGCCGGGCGGCAGTTCGGATACGAACTGCAGCGCAGGAACGAGATTCCGCGCGCTGATCAGCAGCGCTGCGAGAACGAGTTCCTTGACGGCATTGGCGTTGGCGCCGGGCGCATTGAAGACCGGCAGGCCGCGCCGCGACATCTCGGCAACCGGAATGTTGTTGGTGCCCGTCCCCGCCCGGGCAATCGCCTTGACGCTCGTCGCGATCGGCATCGCGTGCATGTCGTGCGACCGGACCAGGATCGCATCGGGCCGGTCAAGTTCCTTGGCAACGGCGTAGCGATCGGGCGGAAAACGCTCGAGCCCCTTGGCCGAAATGTTGTTGAGCGTCTGGATCTGGAAGCGCGTCATCGGTTATCCGTGGCTGCGCTCAAACTCGCGCAGGTAGTCGACCAAAGCCTGTACCCCCTCGATCGGCATCGCGTTGTAGATCGATGCGCGCATTCCGCCGACCGACCGATGGCCCTTGAGCTGAAGCAGTCCGCGCTGCTGCGCGCCCTTGAGGAATGCGGCGTCGAGCGCTTCGTCGCGCAGCTTGAATGGCACGTTCATTCGCGAACGGTCCTCCTTGCGGACCGGGTTCGAGTAGAAGCTGCCGGCGTCGAGCGTGTCATACAGCAGCTTGGCTTTGGCGACGTTCTTCTGCTCGATAGCGGCCAGCCCGCCCTGGGCCAGCAGCCACTTGAAGACCAGACCGGCGATGTAAATGGCGTACGTCGGTGGCGTGTTCAGCATCGAATCCGCCTCGGCCTGCTCCTTCCAGTGGAAGGCCGACGGCGTGATCGCCAGCGCGCGATCCAGCAGGTCCTTGCGCACGATGACCAGCGTCAGACCCGCCGGGCCGACGTTCTTCTGCGCGCCGCCGTAGATCACGCCGTACTTCGAGACGTCGATCGGACGCGACAGGATGTGAGACGACATGTCGGCGACCAGCGGTGTGGTGCCCACGTCCGGAACCCAGTGGTACTCGACTCCCCCGATGGTTTCGTTGGTGCAGACGTGAACGTAGGCCGCATTGTCCGAGAGCTTCCAGCGGTCCCGCTCCGGCACGTAGGAGAAATTCAGGTCTTCAGCTGAGGCGGCAACGTTGACCTGCGCGTACTTCCTGGCTTCCTTGATCGACTTCTTCGACCACTCGCCGGTATTGATGAAATCGATCGACTTCTTGTCGCCGAGCAGGTTCATCGGCACGATCGCGTTCTCGCCGATCGCTCCACCCTGCAGGAACAGCACCGCGTAGTCGCCGCCGATCGACATCAGTGCGCGCAGGTCGGCTTCCGCCTCTGCCGCGATCTGGATGAACTCGGGACCGCGATGGCTCATCTCCATCACCGACATGCCACTGCCGTGCCAGTCGAGCATCTCCTCGGCCGCGCGTTGCAGAACTTCCTTCGGCAGCACCGCAGGACCGGCGCTGAAGTTGAAAATGCTCATTGAGGATTCCGGAAATTGTTGAAGTTGTTGCAGATGGCCGAAGCGATGCCATTCGGATGCAAGGAGACTTTAGCGCACGATTCGCCTGGAGACTTTCTTCCGGGTCCGCACGGCATTTGACAATCGGTTCCCTGCGTGAGAGGCCGGCCGGGTGGTACGCGGCAGGCGCAGGCTGCCCAGATCGTGGCGGCTGCACAGGCCAACAAGATTCCCGTCACGTACGCGGCTTACCCGGACGAGGGCCACGGCTGACGGACGCGGTGGTCGACGTGACTGCCGGCGCGCTGACGCTCGCGCTTGTGAACGGAGTCAAGCGGTTGCGCGGCGCACCCACCCCCCACTGGCACGGAAGATCGCAGGATGGCAGCGGGCCGTCTGGGTCCAAGGAGAAGGACCCAAACATGGAGGAGCGTCGCATTAATCGATAAGGGATTCCGGGTCACCGT
>Ga0316630_10001000_pt1 | contig 10088 bp, 7 predicted proteins | sample OWC_May_M1_C1_D6_FD_207658 | JGI IMG/M metagenome (GOLD analysis project Ga0316630, IMG submission 207658) | Wetland soil microbial communities from Old Woman Creek delta, Ohio, United States - OWC_May_M1_C1_D6_A | ecosystem: Environmental > Terrestrial > Soil > Wetlands | place: USA: Ohio...
CAGCAGGTACAGCGAAAGCGGCAGCACCCAGAGGAAGGGCACCGAAGCGATGTTCTGCGTGATGTGACTGGTCGATGCCAGCAGCATCACCGAGCCGAGCACCGAGAATGCGAGCCACAGCAGGTAGTCGCGTGCGCGCGGCGCGGTGCCCGGCTCGTCGGCTTTTGCGTTGGTCGCATCCATGGTCGCGATATGTGGCCCCTCCCGACGGCCGACCTTCCACGCCGACCAGCTGCAGACGCCCACGAAGAGCGCGTAGGCAGCACTCCACACCATCGACTGCGTGGTCGACGTCGCGAGCGGCTCGACGGCGAACGGAAAAGCGAGCAGGCCAATGAGTGATCCGAAGTTCGACAGCGCGAACAGCCGGTAAACAGACTTCTCTGGGAACTGTGGCGCTACCCACTTCTGCAGCAGCGGGCCCGTGGTCGACAGCAAAAAGTAAGGCAGGCCGATCGTGGCCGCGAGCAGCACGAGGATGCGCAGCGCGGCATCGGCATCCGCGGTCGGCTTGAGCGCCGCGCTCGGAATGATCGGCAAGAAGAGCAGGCTCGCCAGCAGCAGCGCGATGTGCAACTGGGCCTGCCGGCGCGGTGTCAGGCGCCGCGTGGTCACGTGAGCGTAGGTGTAACCGGTCAGCAGCAGCACCTGGAAGAACACCAGGCAAGTGATCCAGACCGCGGAAGTGCCCCCGAACCAGGGCAGGATCTGTTTGGCGATGATCGGCTGCACCAGAAACAGCAGGAACGCCGACAGCAGGATCGTTGAGGCGAAGAGCAACATGGGGCGGCACGATATCAGCCCTGGTGGGCGTCACTCGTGAAGGCATGCCCGGCACAGGTGGGGCATGCACGTGCACTCGTTCCGATTAGTTAGTCGGCGGCACTTCGGAGCGGCCGGGCGCGCCGCCGAAGTACAAGAGCGGGCACCCCACCCCACGATGTTCTCTGAATGTTGCGAGGTTTCCTTGCCCTCCCTGCCAAGCGGGGAGGTTGCACAAGCAGGGGTGCCTTATGCCCTCTCGCTCGGCGAGCGGGCAGGGTGAGTGCCGTGCCGTCAGTCCTTAGCTGGGCGCCGAGCCGCCTCAAGGCCGGCCGAGAAACTCTTCATTTCCGCCGCGAGCGCACGTGCGACCCGCCGGGTCGTGTACGTGAGCGGCGCACCTCAATTCGGCGCGTGGATATTGCTGCCCGGCAGGCAGGGATCGAGGTCGGCACCAAAGGCGGCGCGATCGATGTCGCCCGCCGTGCTGTTGTTGACGACCCCGACATACTGCTTGACGCCCCCGGTGAAGCTCCCGACGCGTGTGGCGCGTCCGTAGGGGTCGCTGTACCACGTGGCCGAGCCGCCGCCATTGGCGATGCGTGTTGCTCCCAACGTGACACGCCGGCGGCATCCGTTGAAGACACTCCGCGGGTCGTCATACGGGATACGACTGACGCGCGGGGTTGCCGGGCCGTTGGGGGCGATGCCCGAGCACTCGGGGCCGCGTGCCTGCCGCACGATCAAAGCGGCGCGCAAGGGATCGTCGATCAGTTCGCCGGAGAGGCTGATGCCGATGTAGCAAAGCTCGACCGTCCGCGCTTCGCCGTTCAGGGTGGCCACATTGAAGTAGCGCGATGGCGAGGCGACCGCATACGAAGGGTCGACGAACACGAGTTCGGTGCCGTCGGTGCGCCGAAGTGCGAGGCCCGCGTACCAGGTCTCGGTCAGCCCAGTCGCGAAGTCCGATGTCTGACCGACGGGCACGAGCACGGCGGCGTACACGCCGTCGGCAGTCGGTATCACGCGTCCGCGCTCGCCGCCTCCTGTCGGCGAGTTGAGCGGCTGTGATGTCCCGTACCGCACGGCCGTGAACGTTCCCCTGGGCTGCTCGACCGTGAACTCGCCGGGGTTGCCGAAAGTCGCCATCGCACTGACGATGACCTTGCCGCCGAAGCGCGCCGCATCGGCGCCGCGGCTGCAGTCGATCGCGTACAGGACTTCGTGCAGGTTGCTCGAGTAGGAATCGGCCGAATATGTCTCCTGATGCAACACTGAAAGCGCGTCGCAAGAGAGGTCGAAGGTCTGCACCTGGCCGTTCACGGTCCGCGTGCGGACGATGCCGTTTTCCCACGCGATCTTGTAGCCGACGTGATCCTCGTCGCGGTTGGCATTCGCGATGCCGTTGGCTGCGTTGTAGGCGCGCAGCTGCTCGGACGCATAGCCGAACGGCACGCCGCTCGCATCGCGTTCGGCGGTGTCGACAGTGCCGTTGCCATCGGTGTCATGCGCGTAATGGTCTCGAAGGGAGTCCCACAGCGCCGAGCCGCGCGGGTCGCGGCCGTGCTCGTGTCCGAACGAACACAGCTTCCCGGTCGTCGGATCGGTGGCCGTCGGCGGATGCCAGGTGGGGTACTTCTTGCCGTCCGGGCCGATGACGTAGTACGTGTCGTGGAAGTCTTTCGTGCAGGAATCGAAGTCGGTGTCGGGTGTCCACTTGGCCATCGCCGCGCTGTTCGGGTGCGTTCCGTCCGACCCGCCCGAACCGTTGTTCCCGTCTTCGTCCGTGATGCCTTCGCAGGAAACGAAGGCGCCCGTCAGCAGCAACATCGCTGCAAGCGCAGCGGCGGCGCGCGGCAGGGCCGTGATCCGGCGCGGAAAGGGGTCGTTCAACATGGCGTCAGCGGCGGAACAGCCAAAAAACGAGGCTGACGACGACTGACACGACGATGGATGTCGTCAGGGGAAGGTAGAAGGAAAAGCCCTCGTGCTCGACATGCAGATCGCCCGGCAGGCGGCCCAGGCCGACTCGAGCCAGCCACGGCCAGGCGAGGCCGAGCGCGACCGCGACGATGCCGGCGATGATGAGGAAACGCTGCATGCGGCGAGCATAGCCGAGCGCCCGCAGGTCACGGACTGCCGTCCTTGGATGAACGTCGGACTAGCTCGGACGAACTTCGGCGACACGGTCTTGCTGCGTGAATCCGGTCCGCGTCAGCGCGCTGACTTCGCGGTCTTCCGCGCGGGTATCTTGGCGGCCCGCTTGGCAGCGGTCTTGGCCCCACGTTTGGCCGCGGCGCGTGTTGTCTTGCGTGGGCTGGCTTCGTCGCCGGCGGCGGCCGTACCGTCTACGGACTTCGCGGTCCGTCCTGCTGCCGGCGCCTTGGTTTCGGTTTCAGGCGCGGCAGCGCGACCTCGTGCCGCCGACTTGGCTGCTGTCTTGGTGGCTGTCTTGGCGCGTGGCTCGAATTCGAAGCCGACGGTGCCATCGGGCTTGCGCACCAGGAAAGCGGAAAACTTGCGCCGCGTGCGATTTGAAATGAATGCGCGCAGCACGTCGGTGCGCCCCTCGTTGAGCAGCTTTTCCATCTGCGCCCGCTCGATCGGCTGCTGCAGGATCACCTTGCCCGAGCGGAAATCGCAGGTCTTCGCCGGGCCGGTGGCACGCTCGCACAGGTAGTTCATCGGCTGCTCGAACACGCGACCGCCGCACTTCGGGCACGGGCCGATGGGTTGCTGGCCGGAGAAGTCGACCGCTTCGTCCGAGGCTCCGTCTTCGCTACCCTGGCCAAAGTCGAATTCCAGTTTGTACTCGGGCGTCAGCTTGAGGACGGCCGAAAACGGCCGGCCCATCTTGCTGATGAAGCCCGACATCGGCCCGATCGTGCCCTTGCCCAGCAACTCCTCGACTTCCTCGACCTCGAGCGAGCGGCTGCCCGGATGCTTCGGAATCGAGAAGTCGCAACTGGAACAGGCAAAGCGGCGATAGTTCTCCACGACCGCTTTGCCGCACTTCGGGCAGGGTGTGGTGAGCTGTGCCGGGTCTTCGATCGGCACTGTGTCGGACTCGTAGGTCTTCGCGCGCTCGACGATCTTTTGCGTCATGCCGGCGATCTCGCGCATGAATAGATCGCGCTTGAGCCGGCCGCGTTCCATCTGTGCCAGCTTGAACTCCCATTCGCCGGTCAGTTCGGGCGCCGTCAGCTCGGGCACGTCGAGACCCTTGAGCAGCGTCATCAGGTCGAACGCCTTGCGCGTCGGACGCAGGTCCTTGCCGTCGCGCACCATGTAACGCTGATCGATCAGGTTCTCGATGATCTGCGCGCGTGTGGCTGGCGTGCCGAGGCCCTTGCCGGCCATGGCCGCACGCAGCTCGTCATCCTCGATCAGCTTGCCGGCGCCTTCCATCGCGGTCAGCAGCGTGGCTTCGGTGTAGCGCGGCGGAGGACGCGTCGCCAGCGCCACCGACTCGATTTCGGCGGTCTGCACCTTCTCGCCGGGCTCGACCTTGACCAGCGCACCCTGCTCCTCGATCGCCTCGCGACCGTAAATCGCGAGCCAGCCCGGCTCGACCAGCACCTTGCCCTCGGTCTTGAACGGGTGGCTATCTATGCGCGTGATGCGTGTCGTCACGAGGTACTCGGCAGCCGGGAAGAACACCGCGAGGAAACGCTTGACAACCAGGTCGTAGAGCTTGGCCTCGACTTCGGACAGGTGCCCTGGCGTCTGCAGGGTCGGGATGATCGCGAAGTGATCGGAGATCTTCGAGTTGTCAAAGATGCGCTTGTTCGGTCGCACCCAGCCGTTCTTCAGCACCTGCTTGGCGAACGGCTTGTACGGAGACTGCGCGCCCAGCTCCTGCATCGTCTTGCCGACGACGCCGAGGTAGTCCTCCGGTAGCGCGCGCGCATCGGTACGCGGGTAGGTGAGCACCTTGTGCTTCTCGTAAAGGGCCTGCGCGATAGACAGGGTCGTCTTGGCGGAGAAGCCGAACTTGCTGTTGCCCTCGCGCTGCAGCGACGTCAGGTCGAACAGCAGCGGCGACAGTTGCGTGCTCGGTTTCGACTCTTCCGTGACGTCGCCCGGCCGGCCGGTGCACGCCGCCACGATCGCGGCCGCTTTCGCCGCGTCCCACAGGCGCTCGGCGCGCGCATCCGGGTCGTCGCTCTTCCTGAACGCCTCGTCGAACCAGCGACCCTCGTACTGCCCGGCCTTTGCGTCGAACTTCGCGCGCACTTCCCAGTAGTTGCGGGCTACGAAGCGGCGGATCTTGTCCTCGCGCTCGGCCACGATCGCAAGCGTCGGCGTCTGCACGCGGCCGACGGTCGTCAGGTAGAAGCCGCCTTCCTTGCTGTTGAAGGCCGTCATCGCGCGCGTGCCGTTGATGCCGACCAGCCAGTCGGCCTCCGAACGGCTGCGCGCGGCGTCGGCCAGCGGCAGCATCTCGTCGTCGCTGCGCAGCGACTCGAAGGCCTCGCGGATCGACGCCGGCGTCATTGACTGCAGCCACAAACGGCGCACCGGCTGGCGCGCCTTGGCCGCCTGCACGATGTAGCGGAATATGAGCTCGCCCTCGCGCCCTGCGTCGCAGGCGTTGATCAGTTCGCCGACGTCCTTGCGTTTGAGGAGCTTGAGCAGGACCTTGAGGCGCGACTCGCTCTTTCCGATCGGCGCCAACTCGAAGTGCGGCGGAATGACCGGCAGGTGCGTAAAGGTCCACTTGCCGCGTTTGACGTCGTGCGACTCCGGCGCCTTCAGCTCGAGCAGGTGACCGACCGCCGAGGACAGCACATAGCGGTCGCTCTCGAAGAAATCCTGCTGCTTGGTGAAGCCGCCGATAGCGCGTGCGATGTCGGCGGCGACAGACGGCTTCTCGGCAATGATCAAGGCCTTGGACATGCAGAAAAATAGGCCGCCAATACATGGCGGCCTGTCCCTATATATGAGCTGAGCTCTCCTTTTTCAGGATAACAACGAAACCGGAAACCTGTGTAAGTGCCCGGCCTGGTGGGAGAAATCGACTACTGCGCGGTGCCCGGACGTGTCTGGTGTCATCTCCCTCCCGCTCGGCGGGAGGGCGGGGTGGGTGCCCTGCAGTTGAACTTCGGCGGAGCGCACGCCCGCTCCGAAGCAGAGCCGACAAACTGCCGGTTGCGGTTTCCGCGCAGCGACAACCGTGCCGCTCCAAGTGCACGCGCGACCGCGTAGCGGTCGCGTACACGAGGCGCGCCTAATGCAGGTCCCGCTCGGACCCGTCGTGCAGGAGCTCTTCGAGCAGCAGCACGTCGATATCGGCCTGCTGGCTCCAGAGCACCATCAGGACGATCACCTTGGTCATGGCAAGCGGGATGGGCGTCTCTTCGATGGCAAGCGCCCGCTCGATGACGATCTCGCGCTGCGTTGGCGTCAGCTGCCCGGCGTGCTCGAGGAAGCTCAGAAAGCCGATCGACTCGGTCCCGAGCCGTTCGGTTTCCACGGTGGCAAAGATACGGAAGGAGCGCGTGCTTTCGGGTCCGACGGCCACCGATTGCTGCGTCACCAGTTGCAGGCCCTGCAGCCAGGCGAGCGCATCGCTGATCTCTTCATCATCGAAGCCGGCTGCGGTCAGCTTGCGAGAGAGGGAGTCGGGGTCCGGGCACGCATGCAGCGCGCCAAAGTTTTCGTAGAGGTAGACGAGGACGTCGAACACGTTCTTCGAACTCTATGCGAGGGCCGGGCCGCTGTAAAGCCCTACCGCAACCTCTGGTAGCGGTTGCCAGGGAGACGCTCAACATCTTGGGCCAGCTCGAGCTCCAGCAAAGCGGCAGACAGGGAAGCCGCATCGCGTCCACTGCGCGTGGCGAGCGTGTCGAGGTCGACTGGATCGTGTCCGATCAGTGCCAGCAGTTCAGTGTGCGGGCCGGGCGCGTCGACGTCCGCAGCCGCTTGCATTGTCTGCTCCAGTCCCAGTTCTCCGGCGATGTCGTGGGCGGATTCCACCAGCTTCGCGCCATCGCGGATCAGCCGATGGCAGCCCTTCGCCAGCGGCGAGTGAATCGATCCGGGGATCGCGAAGACATCGCGGCCCGCGTCTGCCGCTAGGCGCGCGGTGATCAGCGAGCCGGAACGCAGCGCGGCCTCGACCACGAGCACGCCGCGTGCAAGGCCGGCGATGATGCGATTGCGGCGTGGGAAATTGTGCGCGATGGCCGGTGTGCGCAATGGAAACTCCGAGATCACGAGTCCTTCTTCGCGGATGCGCTGCGTCAACGCGCGATTGCTCGCCGGATAGATGACATCGACCCCGGTGCCGACGACGGCGATGGTGCCGGCGTCGCTGTCGGCATCGAGCGCGCCGCGATGGGCCGCAGCGTCGATACCCAGCGCCAGACCGCTGACGATCGTCAGGCCAGTGCGGGCGAGCGCGGCCGCAAACGCTTCGGCATTGGCCACGCCCTGCTGCGTGGCGTTGCGGCTGCCGACGATGGCGAGCGCCGGACGATTCAGCAAGTCGCGGCGCCCGATGGCAAACAGCGCCGGCGGTGGATCGGGGGTATCGAGCAGGAGCCGCGGATAATCGGCATCCGCTAGGCAGATCAGCGCGTGGCTCGGCGCGCTGGCCAGCCAGTGTTCGGTCGCATCGATCGTGGACTGGACCTCGGCGCTGGGTGCGGCCGCAAGGACGCGTGCGAGCGGCTCGGGCACTGCCCGCGCCAGGGTTGCCGAGTTGGCGCCAACAATGGCGTCAGGCAGGCCAAAGGACGCCAGCAGATGCCGCGCCGTGCGGGGCCCGAGTCCGGGCGTGGCAATCAGTCGCAGCCATGCAGCGCGCTCCACCGGCTGCACGGCTAGCGCCGGGCTTACTGCACGTTGAGCGGACGCAGCGGTTGACGTAGAACGCGGTCCGCTTCGGATTCGGTCGCCTGCAGTCGCGGCAGGTCGAGTTCATCGGTCGGGCTGGAGGCGCGGTCACCGACTTCCACCGGCTGCGTGCCGCGCTGGATCAGCGCGTAGGAAATGGTCGGGAACACGCGGAAGACGAAGGCCAGCCCGATCTGTTCGTCCGGCAGCTTGACGTACTGATTGCCGGGCAGCGTGCGATCTTGGATCGTGGCCCCGGCACGCCAGAGCTGGACCGTGTCCCCGATCGTGAGACCTTCATTGGAGCCGCGGTTCAGCGTGATGATCTGCGTGCCGCCAGCGAAACGCACGCCGTCATAGATCGAGATGATGCGTGCTTCGATCGGCGAGGCCGGCGCCTTGGGCACATAGCTGATCAGCGGATGCGGCTCGACGGGAAGCATGCGGTCACCCACGCCGATCTCCTGCTTGCTCTCCGTGACTTCGACCCGCGCGACTTCGCCGGGGCGCGTGACACTGGCAGTGCCCAGGTAGAACGCCTCGTAGGCGATGGGCGACTTCCGGTTGATGTCATCGATGTCGTAGAGCGGCCGCAGTGGGCGGAATACGCTGTAGTTGCGGATCGCGTCGTCCTTGATGCCGCGCACATAGGCGCTGTCACCACGACCGGCATAAACGCGCCCTTCCTGCGTGGCGACGATGCGGGGCGCGTCGTTCAGCGCGGACGGGTCGAGCACCATCGGCTGCGACAGGAACGGCTGAATCAGGTTGGTGGGAATGCTCCGGATTGCAGCGCGCTCCGCACCGAGGTCGCGGATCGCGGGCTGAAGCTTGCCTTCGCGCGGATCACCGCCCGCCCCACCGGCGATCTCCAGCCGCGCCCGTCCATTTTCCTTGACGAGTCGCAGCTGCTGGCCCGGATATATCAGGTGCGGGTTGGCGATCTGCTGCCTGTTCATTCCCCACAGCTCGGGCCAGCGCCAGGGGCTCGTGAGGTACATGCGGGACAGGTCCCACAGCGTGTCGCCGGACTTGACCGTGTAGAGCTCGGGGGCATCCGGAGCCAGGGCCGCCAGCGGCACGCCGGCCTGCGCAACCTGGTCAGCCGTTGCCCGCTGCTCCGTCGTGATCGGATAACGGCTGGTGGCCGATTGCGCCAGAGCGGTGCTGGCTGCCGTCAGGCTTACGCAGGCGGCGGCAAGAACGCCCATGCTAGTCTTCTTCATGCAAGCTCCCTCTGGCCGTCCGGCGGGGTTTGTACCGTCCCGAACGCGTGCGGCACCGGCTTGAAATCTGTGGTGCCGATAGCTACTTAAGCTGAGACAGGACGTCAGATTCTGCCCCTAGTGCCTTGATATCGCAACGGATCGACGGGTCGACTGATCCCGACTAGGCGCGATACCGAAAGGCGTGGGACGGCGTCGGACGAGCCCCTACCGATCGTTCATCAGGGCGCAGTGTGGCGGCAATTCCCGTCGCTCGGGCGACGGAAAAGCAGGGTCAGACCCGGGGAGTTATCCGGTTCATGCTGCAGGCGGCTGGCCCACGCGTTGGAGAGAGTGACGTGGCTTTGCTTCCAATTCTCGAATATCCCGACCCCCGGCTGCGCACTGTCGCGCGGGCCGTCACCGTGTTCGACGAGCGTTTGCGTCGCCTGGTCGCCGACATGGCCGAGACGATGTACGAGGCCCCCGGCGTAGGGCTGGCGGCTACACAGGTTGACGTCCATGAGCGCGTGATCGTCATCGACACGTCGGAAGCCAAGGACGAACTGCTTGTCCTCATCAATCCCGAGCTCGTCTGGACCTCCGAGGACGTCGTCGAGTGCGAGGAAGGATGTCTCTCGGTGCCCGGCGTGTACGACGCCGTGACCCGTCCAGCACACGTGCGGGTGCGTGCGTTCGACACGAAGGGTGTGGTCTTCGAGCGCGACTGCAGCGGACTGCTGGCGGTCTGCGTCCAGCATGAAATGGATCATCTACAGGGCAAGGTCTTTGTCGAATACCTCTCGCCGCTGAAGCAGGATCGCATCAAGACCAAGATGAAGAAGCGCCGGGTGCGGGCTGCCTGAGGCAGGTAGTCCCGGCCTCTGGCGCCCGCCGAACGTCGTTTCGCGCCGGTTGCAAGCCGCCCGGCGCGTTCGGGTTGGCGTTCGCAGACGCCCCCGTACAGTGGCACCATCGATGCTGACGGCGCTGCCAGCTGGAACCGAAGCGACTCCCCGCCCATGCCTGATCCCGCGGAACTGTGGACTGTGTGTAACCTGGTCAAGCGGCGGCGCGCCTTCTATCAACGTTGCCGGATTGCGACGCTAGTCGTTCCGCTGACCGCCATCGTCAACGCGATGACCTCGCCGAACCGGCCGTGGTCCCTGTCAGTTGCCCTGGGATCTTCAGGTGTCCTCGGGTTCGCTGCGGAGGGCACCTTCGGCCGCAACCTGCGGTTGGGGCGCGATTGGCATGAACGCAGGGTGCGCCAGCTCCTGG
>Ga0316630_10001002_pt1 | contig 10082 bp, 8 predicted proteins | sample OWC_May_M1_C1_D6_FD_207658 | JGI IMG/M metagenome (GOLD analysis project Ga0316630, IMG submission 207658) | Wetland soil microbial communities from Old Woman Creek delta, Ohio, United States - OWC_May_M1_C1_D6_A | ecosystem: Environmental > Terrestrial > Soil > Wetlands | place: USA: Ohio...
CCCGTCAGTCTTGAGTTTCTAATTCCCGACCGTGTTATTCCTGAAAGCCAAAAGATTTCAAACGATTATCCCAATTTCAGAAGGGAGCAGAAAGAACAAAAATTGACACCTCCTTGACACCTTCTCTGGCTATTTTGAGACTCAATTGATATCGAAAGGATTAAGATTTACTGAAAGGCCAGAGGATAGCTTCCTCTGTTCCGGAATTTCTGTTTTAAGAAAAAAGAAAGCGGGGAAAAGGAGGAAGAATGATCCTGCTGCCTTTTTTGAAAAAGTGGCTTTTCGGGCGATCGGGAAAAAATCATGAATATTTTACCGGCGCTACCCGGGTATATATTTTAAAAGGGGAAGAAGATGCCCGCTGCGCGGCTGTGGCTGCTGCGGAAATGGTTTCAGTCAAGCAGAGGAAAGCCATGATAAGAGAATTAGAGAACACCGCCGCGAACATCGCGCAGAGCTATCCAGATAAAAGCCAGCGAAAAATCCTCGTCGATCGAGTTCTATCACTCAAAGAAACCATAGAGTCTTTTGCGGCACACCGGAGCAACGACGTGGGGGAAAAGAAAAAGCTGTCTATCGTGAATAAGGAATACTTTTCCTGCCTAAAGGAAGGGGACCCCTCTGTTTTCTGCCGGAGGTATCCCAAATTGTTTTGAAAGCAGCAAGGGTGGGGATTCTTCCAATGCTTGCCGTTAAAATTCTTTCTCTTGGGATTCTCATTTTCCTGTTTCTTGTTATTTATCGCTCGGCAAGAAGACAGAAGACCCATCCGCGAATGAGGGCCTCACAAAAATTTATCACCTCCTTCATCGATGCGGTTCAAGACCTGAGTCAAGGAAACGGGGATGCCTATCTTATGTTGAAAGAAGCTTTCCCCAAGCATGAAAAGGCTTATCTCGAATTTCGCTCCCGCATAAACTGGCTCTTCCGGAAAGGTTTTGATGAGGCTTGGAAAGATTATTGCTGCTCCAGCAACGGAAACCGCACTCCCTTTCGGGACCAGTATTTTGCCGGAGGAAATGAGACTATAGCCGCAAAAAAGCGCCAGTTGGCCCTCCAGAAAATCAGGCGAATCCTCTCCTTTGCAAAAAACAAATAGATCCCCGAGTTTCATCTTCAACATTCTGTCCAAGCCCGGCGCCGAATAATTCATGCCCTTATGCCATATGGTTACTTGCCTTTTGTGAGCGACGACCACTCCGGCGATTACAAAATTGACTTTTTCTTGACGATCTCCCGGGTCTTTTTGAGATCGAAAGGACACGGGAAGCGTTAGATTTTAAGAGAAAAGCTCTTCTCCGTGGAGAGCCAAAAGGAGTCTCAAAATGGAAGATTTGATTTTTGTGGGGATCGGCCTTTTATTTTTCATTATTAGCTGGGGGTTTATTCAATTCTGTGACCGGTTGAGGAGGTAGGCGATGAATATTCTTTATCTCATATCTGGCTTTATTGCTTTGGCTCTGCTGCTTTATCTTTTCTGGGCTCTTTTGAAGCCGGAGGATTGGTCATGAATTTCTTTGATTGGCTGCAGGTCATCCTGTTTTTCGGGGCGCTAATGGGGCTGGCGAAACCCCTGGGCGGTCACATGGCTAGGGTTTATCAGGGGGAAAGGACCTTCCTTCACCGGCCTTTCGAACCGATCGAGAGGTTCATCTACCGGGCCGCCGGGGTCCGGCCCGAGGCCGACATGAGCTGGAAGAACTACGCCGGCGCTCTTCTGGCTTTCAATCTGGTCGGTTTCTTGGCTGTATATGCCCTCCAGCGCCTTCAGTTTTGGCTGCCCTTAAATCCCATGGGTTTCGGTCCGGTTTCCCCGGACTCGGCTTTTAATACCGCGGTGAGTTTTGCTACCAATACAAACTGGCAGGGTTACGCAGGAGAAACCACAATGGCTTACCTCACCCAAATGCTTGGGCTGGCAGTTCAGAATTTTCTGTCGGCCGCGACGGGAATGGCTACCGTCGTAGCATTCATCCGCGGATTTGTCCGCTCGTCGGCTAAGGGAATCGGCAATTTTTGGGTAGATCTTGTCCGCAGCACCCTCTATATTCTTATCCCGCTCTCCTTTATTGTGGCGCTGATCCTTGTATCCCAGGGGGTGGTGCAGAATTTCAAGGCTTATCAGCCTGTTCCCCTCCTGCAAACGACGACTTACGAAAAACCAAAGCTCGATTCCGATGGAAAACCCCTCAAGGACGCCCAGGGCAATCCCGTGACCGAAACGGTCCCAGTGAAAGAACAAATCCTGCCCCTCGGGCCGGCAGCCTCTCAAATTGCCATCAAGCAGCTGGGCACCAACGGGGGAGGGTTTTTCAACGCCAATTCTTCCCATCCTTTCGAGAACCCGACTCCTCTTTCGAATTTCGTGGAGATGCTGGCCATTCTCATCATCTCGGCAGCTCTTTGCTGCACCTTTGGAAAGATGGTGGGGGACACCCGGCAGGGATGGGCCGTGCTTACCGCGATGACTCTGATTTTCTGTCTTCTCCTGAGCGTAACCTTATGGAGCGAACATTCCCACAATCCGGCACTCGCTAAGATCGGCGGCGCAGGGGGCATCCCCCGGATCTCTTCATCCGAAGGGAATATGGAGGGAAAAGAGGTGAGATTGGGAATCGTAAACTCGGCCCTCTGGGCCACGGCCACGACCGCAGCAGCGAATGGTTCCGTGAACTCCATGCATGACTCTTACCTGCCATTGGGAGGCATGGTTCCCATGTGGCTTATGCAATTAGGGGAGATCATTTATGGGGGAGTAGGTTCCGGATTATACGGAATGCTCGTCTTCGCGATCATTGCCGTTTTTGTCGCCGGGCTTATGGTCGGCAGGACGCCGGAGTACCTGGGAAAGAAGGTCGAGGCGTACGAGATGAAGATGTCCGTCCTGGTCGTCCTCATCCCGGTCCTCGCGGTCCTTCTGGGAACGGCAATAGCCGTCCTGTTCCGGGAGGGGACCGCCTCGGTTCTCAACCCGGGGCCGCACGGGTTCAGCGAGATCCTGTATGCTTTCTCCTCGGCCGGAAACAACAACGGCAGTGCTTTTGCCGGGTTGAACGCGAATACGGTCTTCTATAACACCATGCTTGGCTTCGCCATGCTTTTCTCCCGTTACGGGCTGATCATCCCCGCGCTGGCGATCGCCGGTTCCCTGGTCTTAAAAAAGAAAGTCCCGGCGAGCTCGGGAACGCTGGAAACTCATACGCCCCTGTTCATTCTATGGCTGATCGCAGTGGTTGTTATTTTCGGGGCGCTGAGCTTCCTGCCGGCGTTGGCGCTTGGGCCGATTGTGGAGCATTTGCTGCTTTATTGATGGGCGTGAAAATCGCGGGCGGGTTTTAAACCCGCGGTGTTGGTCAGGAGGAGAACGATGAGAATCCGTAATTCCCGGAAAAAGAAACCCAGTCAACCAGGGCGATTATACGGGGATGCCCTGGTTGAAGCCTTAAAAAAATTCGCTCCTCGAAAGATGGTGCGGAACCCGGTGATGTTTGTGGTGGAGGTGGTCAGCGTCCTAACGACCGGCTTTTGGGTACAAGCCCTGATGGGCAAGGGGGAAGCGCCTGCCGGATTCATCGGCCACATTTCTTTGTGGTTATGGTTCACGGTGCTCTTTGCCAACTTCGCCGAGGCCTTGGCCGAGGGCAGGGGTAAGGCCCAAGCCCAGGCTTTGAAACGGATGCGGAAACAGACGCAGGCGAAGAAGCTGTCACCTAAGTTTCATTGCATAGAGGGATCTCTCAAACCGAAGAGCGAAGATTATTCTTTCGTGTCGTCCACGGATCTGCGCAAAGGCGATATTTATTTTGTGGAAGCCGGGGATACCATTCCTGCGGACGGGGAAATTGTAGAGGGGATCGCCTCGGTGGATGAGAGCGCCGTAACCGGAGAGAGCGCTCCGGTTATTCGGGAGTCGGGGGGGGACCGAAGCGCGGTCACCGGCGGCACCCGGATTCTCTCCGACTGGCTTATTATCCGGGCGAGCTCGGATCCTGGAGAGGGTTTTTTGGACCGGATGATCCGCCTGGTGGAGGGAGCGAAACGACGGAAGACGCCTAACGAAATCGCCCTGGACATTCTGCTGGCCGGGTTTACAATCATTTTTCTCGTTGTGTGCACAACCCTCCTGCCTTTTTCCCTTTACAGCGTGGAGGCGGCGGGCAAAGGGATTCCGGTGACCATTACCGTTCTGGTTGCCCTGCTTGTATGCCTCATTCCGACGACGATCGGCGGACTCCTCAGCGCCATCGGCATTGCCGGCATGGACCGCCTGATCCGGCGCAACGTCATTGCCATGTCGGGAAGGGCCGTGGAAGCGGCGGGGGATGTGGATGTGTTGCTTCTGGACAAGACCGGCACGATCACTTTGGGGAACCGCCAGGCCGTGGAGTTGATTCCCGTCCCCGGCATGGGGATCCAGGAATTGGCCGAAATCGCCCAGCTGGCCTCCCTGGCCGATGAGACGCCCGAAGGCCGAAGCATCATGGCCCTGGTTAAAGAAAAATATGGTTTAAGAGGGCGGACGGTTGCTCCGGCAGATGGCAAGGGGATGAAATTTCTGCCTTTCAGCGCCCAGACCCGGATGAGCGGGGTTGATGTGGATGGGCTGCAGATCCGCAAGGGGGCTGCGGATGTCATCATCAGTCACGTGCAAAAAAACGGCAATCGCGTCCCCCGGGAGCTCAACGACATCATAACCCGCATTGCCCGTTCGGGAGGGACGCCGCTCGTTGTCGCCCGCAATGAAAAGGCAGCCGGGGTGGTCCACCTCAAAGATATCGTCAAAGGAGGAATCCGGGAGCGCTTTGCCCAGCTGAAACGAATGGGTATCCGGACGGTGATGATCACCGGGGATAACCCGGTGACGGCGGCAGCCATTGCCGCCGAAGCCGGGGTGGATGACTTTTTGGCTCAAGCTACGCCGGAGGCCAAGCTGAACTTGATCCGCCAGCACCAGGAGGGCGGACGCCTGGTGGCCATGACCGGGGACGGCACCAACGACGCCCCCGCCCTGGCCCAAGCCGATGTTGCCGTGGCGATGAACACGGGAACCCAGCCGGCACGGGAAGCGGCCAACATGGTCGACCTCGACAGCAACCCGACGAAACTTATCGAAATTGTGGAAATTGGAAAGCAGCTCTTGATGACCCGGGGGGCACTCACCACCTTCAGCATCTCCAACGATGTGGCAAAATATTTCGCCATCATCCCGGCGGCCTTCGCTTCCACGTATCCCGTTCTGCAAACGCTGAATTTCATGCATCTCCAGAGTGCGATCCTCGCGGCGGTGATCTTCAATGCCCTCATCATCGTGGCCTTGATTCCCCTAGCTCTAAAGGGGGTTCCCTATCGCCCTCTCGGTGCGGCCCGGCTGCTGCGTAATAACCTGCTGATTTATGGGGTGGGAGGCCTGATTGCGCCCTTCCTGGGGATAAAACTCCTGGATATGGCCCTGGTGGCGCTTGGCTTGGCTTAACCGGCAGACCTTAAGAAAGAGAGATTCGGAAAAATGTTCAAGCAATTAAGACCCGTTTTTATAGTTTTCCTCCTGCTCAGCGTGCTGACGGGGACCGTCTATCCGCTGCTCGTTACCGGGGTAGCGCAGTTGGCCTTTCCGGAAAAAGCGAACGGAAGCCTAATCCGTGGCGAAGGCGGATATACCGGTTCCGAACTCATCGGCCAGCCCTTTGGTGACCCGAAATATTTCTGGGGACGCCTCTCGGCGACGCCTGATTTCTCCTACAACGCCGCCTCGTCTTCCGGCTCCAATTTTGGACCTTCCAACCCAGCCTTGGCGGAAGCGGTAAAGGCGAGGGTGGCGGCCCTTCAAAAGGCGGATCCTGGAAATGCCTTACCCGTCCCCATCGACTTGGTAACCTCCTCGGGAAGCGGTCTGGATCCCCATCTGAGTCCGGCCGCAGCCCGCTATCAAGTCTCCAGGGTGGCGAGGGCGAGAGGCCTTTCCGAAGACCAGGTGCGGCTCTTGGTGAACCGGTTCATAGAGCCGCGCCAGTGGGGCTTTCTTGGAGAACCGAAGGTCAATGTCTTGAAGCTGAACCTTTCCTTGGATCGTCTCCGGGAAAAGGGTGCTTGACGATGGGGCCGGCCCTTGGTTTCTGCCCGCTTCCTTGCTTGGTGAAAGGGTGTTAGAATCATCGTATCCTGATAGCCTTCCGCCTCCTGTTTTATGAGCACTTTTTCCAGATCCACCCGTTGGTTTGGAGGGTTTGAGAATGAACCTTGAGCGTCGTCCCGATCCCGACGCTCTTTTGGCCCAAGTGGAGGCTGAAGAGCGGCGGAGGGCGCAGGGGAAATTAAAAATATTCCTCGGTTACGCCGCCGGTGTGGGGAAAACCTATTCCATGCTGGAGGCGGCGCATAGCCGAAAGGCGGAAGGCGTGGACGTGGTGATCGCGGTTGTGGAAACCCACGGCCGGGCCGAAACCGAGGCCCTCCTCCAGGGGATCGAGAGAGTCCCCCCGAAGCAGATCGAGTATCGGGGGGTGAGACTCACGGAGATGGACCTGGATGCCGTGCTCGCCCGGAAACCGCAGCTTGCCCTCGTAGACGAACATGCTCACACCAATACTCCGGGATCCCGTCATGTCAAACGCTGGCAGGATATTGAGGAGCTTCTGAACGCGGGCATCGATGTTTATACGACCCTCAATATCCAACACCTGGAGAGCTTTCGAGACATCATCGGCCAGATAACGGGGGTTGTCCAGCGGGAAACTGTCCCCGACCGGGTGTTGGATGAAGCCGCGGAAATCGAGGTGGTCGACCTGCCGCCGGAAGAGCTGTTGTTGCGGCTTCGGGAAGGCAAGGTTTACATTCCCGAGCAGGCGGTCCGGGCGATGGAGAATTTTTTTGAATCAGGGAATCTGATTGCGCTGCGAGAGATTACCTTACGACGAGCCGCTGACCGCGTTGACGAACAGATGCGGTCGTATTTGAAAACCTATCAAACCCCGGAACTTTGGCCGGTTTCCGAACGGATCCTGGTATGCATCAGCGGCGCTCCCGGGAGCGAACGTCTAATCCGAACCGCCCGCCGCCTGGCGGAGGAAACAAAGGCCGAATGGTTTGCCCTGTATGTGGAAACTCCGGGGGATGACAAATTGACCCGGCAGAATCGGGAACGCATCTGGGAACAACTGCGGGTGGCCGAATCGTTGGGGGCCAAAGAAGTCACCACCCTCGCGGCGGCTTCCCCGGTTGAGGCCGTGCTGGACTATGCCCGAGAGCGCCAGATCACCCGGATCGTTGCCGGGCGCCCCCTTCGCCCCCGTTGGCGGGAATGGATGCGCGGGTCCTTTATCGATCAGCTTCTGCGCCGGGGCAAAAAAATTGATGTCCTGGTCGTCAGCAACGAAGAAGAGGAAATAAAAAAGACCCGGAAGACCCTTCGCCCGTTGGGTCCTCCGGGGTGGCGTGGATATCTAATCGCCTCCTTTCTGGTGGCTCTCACTACCGGCTTAAGCATGCTTTTCAGCCATCTTCTTGATCCCACCAATTTGGTCATGCTCTATTTGCTGGCCGTGGTCATCGCGGCTCTTCGCTTAGGATTCGGCCCGGCAGTGTTCAGCGCCGTTCTGAGTGTGGTCTCCTTCGACTTCTTTTTCGTCAGCCCCTATTTCAGTTTCGCCGTCGAGGATACCCAGTATTTAATCACGTTCGGAGGGTTGATGTTTGTGGGAATGCTGATCAGCACTTTGGTCAGCCGGGCTCGAAGTCAAGCCGAAGCCCTCAAGACGCGGGAAGGTCAAACCAATACCCTCTATGCCCTGAGCCGGGAACTGGCTGCCGCCGTGGATCTGAACGGAATCTCAAAGACGGTCATCCACCATGTTCGCGGGAGCACTAAGGGCGAGGTGGCCCTCTTCCTGCCCGAGGGGGAAAGTGTGCGCCCGGGCGCCACCTCCGGGAGTTTTGAACTGAGTGAAAAGGAAATCTCCGTTGCGCTTTGGACCTGCCGCAACGGGAAGGCGGCCGGTCTGGGGACGGAAACCCTCTCTTCGTCTTCCTTCCTATATTTGCCGCTGGCAACGGGGGGAAAGACCCTGGGCGTCCTGGGCGTTAAACCTCAAAATGGGGCCGCAGCCTTTTCCCCGGAAACCCGTCGTCTTTTGGAGGCTTACGCCAACCAGGCAGCGTTGGCCATAGAAAGAGTCAACTTGGCCCGCAAAGCGGAGCAGACCCAGATCTTGCAGGCTACGGAAAAGCTTGAAAGGGCCCTCCTGAATTCCATCTCCCACGATCTGCGCACGCCCCTCTCTTCGATTATGGGGACTTTGAGCAGCCTGCGCGAGGATCCCTCCTTCATCAAAGCCGAAAGCCAGATGGAATTGCTTGACCTGGCGCTGGAGGAGGCCAGCTGGATGAATCGTTTCATATCCAATCTGTTGAATATGACCCGCCTCGAAGCCGGGGCCCTGCGGATCAAGAGAGAGCCCCATGAGGTCCAGGACTTGATCGGCTCGGTTTTAACCTCTTTGGAACCGCGGCTGCGATCCAGAGAGGTGAAGATTCAAATCCCTTCCAGTCTCCCCCTGGTGAACATAGACCCGGTCTTGATCGGGCAGGTGATCATGAATCTTCTGGACAATTCCCTAAAATATTCTCCTCCGGTCACTCCCCTTGAGATCGAAGCCGCGGTCTCCGATTCCTGGATCGAGATTCGCCTCTCCGACCAGGGGCCGGGGGTTCCCGAGGAGCATCGGCAGCGGATTTTCGACAAATTCTTCCGTCTCCCCGGGACGGAAGGGGTCAGAGGAACAGGTTTGGGGTTGGCGATCAGCAAGGGAATCGTCGAGGCCCATCAGGGAAGAATTTGGGTGGAGAACCTTCCGGTCCGAGGGGCAAAATTTATCCTGGCGCTCCCGACAAAATAAGGCCTCCGCAGGGGTGGAAAATGAACGATGAAAATCTGGGGAAGAACGCGACCCGGATCCTGGTTGTGGACGATGAACTGGCGATCCAGCGGTATCTTAAAAACGCCCTGGGGGCCCAGGGGTACTTCGTCCAGGTGGCCGGGAACGGGAAAGAAGGAATGAATGCGGCTCTGGCCCTGCGGCCGGATCTGATCATCCTCGATTTGGGGCTGCCCGATATGGAGGGCTTGGAAGTTCTCCGGCGTCTGCGGGAGTGGACCCAGACGCCAATTCTCATCCTTTCCGTGCGGGACCGGGAAGACGAAAAGGTGCGGGCCCTTGACAACGGGGCGGATGATTACGTCACCAAGCCGTTTGGAATCGGGGAACTCCTGGCGAGAATGCGCGTTGCCCTCAGGAAATCCGCTCCTTCCTCCCCCGAGCCTGTATTCAAAGCGGAGGGGCTGGAGGTTGATTTCGAACACCGAAGAGTGGCCGCCCAGGGAGAAGAGGTGCAGCTTACCCCCACCGAATATGACCTCCTGCGGCTCCTCGTTACGCATGCCGGAAAAGTGCTGACGCATAACCAAATCTTGCGCCAGCTTTGGGGGCCGGCCTATGTGGAACAGCCCCACCTCCTCCGGGTGAATATCAGCAACTTGCGGAGGAAGATTGAGCCGGAACCCAGTCGCCCCCGATATATCCTGACGGAGCTGGGCGTGGGGTATCGTTTTAAAATCGTCACCTGAAATGTTCGCTGTTTATCCGCGGAACACCTTTGAGCCGGGAAAGATTCCTGATCCGAAAATTTGTGGAGCTGCATGGGGCTATGCCATTCGCCACCCTCTGAACCTAACCAATGACTTCCTTCCCTTCTATCCCCTCCCCCCTAAACCCCAAAACTTACCCCTTAAATATTTTGATTAGGGATTAAGGGGAAACCATCCCTATTGCTTCTCCTTCATTTCTGAGATATTCTAAACAGTAACGGCGAGCCGAGCGCTTTTTGTTTTCCTTGCCAACCTTACGCCCCCTTTTACCTAAGGAGAAATCATGGCCCTGAAAACCCGAGCGGAATATTTGGCGTCTTTGAAAAAGATGCGCCCCAATATTTTTAAATTCGGCGAGGCGATTGCAGACGTGACGACCCATCCGGCCACCCGGCGGGTGGTGGAGAGCCATGCCCGGGCATATGACGCGGCCCACGACGCG
>Ga0316630_10001006_pt1 | contig 10068 bp, 4 predicted proteins | sample OWC_May_M1_C1_D6_FD_207658 | JGI IMG/M metagenome (GOLD analysis project Ga0316630, IMG submission 207658) | Wetland soil microbial communities from Old Woman Creek delta, Ohio, United States - OWC_May_M1_C1_D6_A | ecosystem: Environmental > Terrestrial > Soil > Wetlands | place: USA: Ohio...
CCGGTGGCCGTGACTGGCGTCCTTTGCTGCGTGGCCTCCTGGGCGCAAACGTGATCAAAAAGCACGAGCTCCTGGCCCGGAACGCCTACGTCGGTTTGACTCCGTCAGACTTCCGCACGTATGCCGGTAGCGCAACCGACTTCGCCTCGATCGGATCGGGCGATGTGTTTGACCTGGACATCATCAACGAGTGGAACCTCCGCCTGGGCAATACGGGCTCGCCCGTCATTCCTGGCGATGGTGCCAATGCGAAAGTCTGCATGATGCCGCCCGGCATGGTGTACGACTTCCAGAAGCAGCTTGCTACCGCCTCCCAGAACGAAACGGCTCTATGGCGTGATGTTCAGCTGTATGCCGGTAACGCAATCCGCTACGAAATCGGTACCCACAAGGGCGTCCGTTTCGTGCAGGTGCCGAACAACAAGTACGGCGAGAACCTGGCCGTGCTGTACAACGCTGGCACGATCACCAAGCAAGTTGGCGTCTCCCAGGCGATCAACATGGGCGACGGCGCTCCCGATCCCGACGTTGCAGCCGATATGGTTGACGATGTCTGGATGGTGGGCCAGAAGGGTGCTACGCACTACGTTCAGTGCACCAGCGGCAGCGATCTGTCCAGCTTTGCCAAGGGCGACATCGTGTCGATCCACACGCAGCGCACCAACGCCTTCGGCGTGACCAACGGCGTCAACATCCTGTCCGGCAAGACCATCACCCGGCGCATCGTGAAAGTCGACGATTCCCTGGATCAGCTGGTCTTCGATCGTCCAGTGATGTTCAATTACAACACCCCGTTCATCGGTACCCCCGATGGTGGAGCCGAGGGGACGTTGTATGCCTACATCACCAAGGCTCGCCACATCGGTTTCTGCCTGATCCTGGGCGCACGTGGTGGGATCATGGGTGAAGTAGCTCGCCCAATCAAATTCTATGAGCCCAAGCCGATCGACGACTTCGAGAGCGTCTGGCGGTTTGTGTGGGATGCCTACGAGGGTTACAACTTGTGGGAACCCAACCTCTATGAATGTCACTTTGCCGCAGTCACCCTCCCCAAGGCAGGAGGGGTCATCACACCCTAGGTGAAGCATGAGCCTCAATTACGCAGACCTCAAAGGAATGCTCCTCCACACTCTTGGGGCGACAGAGGGAACTACTTACTCTGACGCTCTGCTCTACGAGAGTGTCATCAATGCTTTTGATGCCATTCTCCCCTGGGTTCCAAACCAGGCAATTGCTGATCTGACGAGTGGATCTGGCATGGACATGACAATGCCGGACGACTGCTATCGCATCGAGGCTGTCTACGATCTCGAGGACGGTCTAGTCCTGGAGAGGACGCACATCACGGCTAACAAGCAGATGCCTAAGCAGAGCCAGACGACACGCACCGGGCCATACAATTGGGTAGAGTATCCGAAGAACCATATCAACTTCCTGCAAGTTCCTTACAGTAACGTTGGTGCCGGTGTGGAGGGGCGTGACTTTCGGGTGTTCTACATTGCGTATTGGGACAAGCCAACTGACAAAGACGACGATACGTTCGTACTTACGTTTCCCGTCTCTGCCCTAGCCGGTGTGTTGTATTGGGCGGCTGCCCACTGCCTGGTGCCTGGCGCTACGGTTTCTTCGCAGATCCGTCAGTTCAATACCAGGGTGGATAGTGGCCAACCAACTGACAACGTTCTCGAACAGGAGATCAAGTTCCTCCGTGGAATGTTCCTGGACGAGATGAACCGTCAGCCAAAGTACATAGGACCGTCGCTATGACAATGATCGTGGACTTGCTCCTGCACCGCCTGAAGACACAGCTGACAGCTGCGATGATCGACAACGTAGACCCGTCCGACGTTACACGAGCCGGAATTGTGAAGATCGGTCGATTTCAGGACAGCCCGTTGCCACTAGACAACGGAACATTCATATCGATTTCTGGCGGTGATCAGCAAGATCCAGAGCTCGCAGATGGCATACTGGACGTAAGAGCAGCCTCTCCTGGGTGGCAACCTGGTTTCTGGATGGCCTCTCGTGAAGTTGGCGGGAGCGCAGATCCGGGAGAAGAGGGTCACGGCAATGCAATGTGGTGGCGTCGAGGCCGTATCCAGATAGGATGCTTTTACATCAATGAGCAACTCGAGGAGGAGGTGGCTGCTACGGCGGCTTACGAGACCCTCGGGCGTCTGACATACGCAATAGATCATTGTCCGGTACACGGCCTGAAAGATAGCTACGGGGAACTGGCAGTCAAGATGTTTGCCTTTGCCTCCAACTTCTTTGAGAGCGGTGGTCCGCCCAAACAATACATTTGGCGTGGAAGCGTCAAGTGGCAGTGCTTGACCGAAAGATCAAGATGAATCCTTCTTAGGAGAAACTATCATGACTGCAACTGCACAAGCAGGTATCCTGGCCTTCGGGCCGCAACCCGTAAAAGACACGATGGCGCACGAGTCGGTGGATGCTGAATTCACGGACAGCCTGTTGAGTGACTACACCCTCGACGGCAGTCCACACACCCTCGAGACTCCCGCCGATCTCCGTGAGCTCCCCGTTCCCGGAAAGCTCGTGTTTACCAAAGTTAGTGGTGCTTCTCTGACTGCTGACTTCGTGGTCACTGGCATTGAGTTCGGTGATCCCCTGGACGCCACTCCCGTGACAGAGACCGTCGCCTTCGCTGGCGATACGGTCCTGCGCACGACCAAGGTGTTCCGGGCCGTAACGAGTATCGCAGTCCCCGCTGGCGCTGGCCGTGTTTTCCGCATCGGTCACCGCATGGCTCCCGTTGCGTTCCGCCATCGTGCGGCTGACATTGACCTGTCGGCTATCGACGATGTTCGCATGGGCCCGATGGAAATCGGTGGCGTTCCTGTGCCGACCTTCCCCTACAAGGGTGGGCAGCTTGTGACCGGTGGGGCAACCCTGTATCCTCGCCTCGAGAGCTCGTTCCTGTACTTGCTCTGGGGTGCCGTTGGTTTCAAAGAAGGGCAAGAACTGGCTGGTGGCGTTACCTATCTCTACGAAGAGGGCGTCATCAACGAAGAGGCCATTGCGGCCATCATCGACTCGCATGCCCTGACCGTTGGCGCAAGCACCGTGCTTGCAGCTGCTATGCTCGAGCAGCCCTCAGATCCGTCCCGGATCACAGTTCGCCGGTCAATGGCGGACGCTGGAACTCCCTGGACGGGCAATGTAGTCATCACCGGTACGGACTCAGCCGACGCTGCGCTGGTCGAAACCCTGACCTTTGGCAGTGGCTCCGGCGCTGCGGAAACCGACATTCTGGAGACCGAGGGTCTCTTCAAGACCTTGGTATCCGTCGAGTTCCCAGGTTACACGACTGGGGCAACCGACGTGGCTGATGTTGGCTACGCAATGTACGATCACGTGTTCACGTACAATCCGGGCGAAGGGCTGGCTGCATGCTTGCCCTGGATGTCGTTCTACAAGTTCATCCCGTCCGGCGCTTGCACCCCGAACTCCACCGACAGTTTGTGGGAAGAGTACGAGGACTGCAAGATCGCCGGAATGCAGTTGACCCTGCCGAACGACGGCCCGATCGTCTCCCGCTTCGATGTCCTTGGGCGCAAGTGGCACTTCAGTGAAACGAATCCACTCACGTACATGGGCGAGTACGAAGACTACCAGTCCGTTCCCGTTGGCTGCCATACAGGCGGCTGGATCAAGATCCCGACCTATTCCGCTTCGGAGCTCCCCGTGGTATCCGCCCAGTTGTCAATGGCGAACACCCCGCTGGATATCCGGCAGGAAAAAGTTTACGGATCTCCAGACCTGGATGACATCACCATCGTGAGCCGTGCCGTTGGCATCGACCTGGTGGTCAAGTGGCGTGATCCGGATCTGTACCGCAAGATCTACACCGGTAGCGTTGACGGAACCGAGTGGTCGGAAAAGCCGTTCGTCGAGTCCCTCGACGTCCTGGCAGTATCCAACAGCCACCCGTTCGACTGCGCCTCCCCGTGGAAACTGCGTCTCGAATGCCCATCCGTTCTGTTCCAGATCGGTGGTGGCGTTCGCCTGGCTGGTAACCAGGCAGTGATGCTTCGCATGACCGGGACTGCAATTGCCCCGAGCAACGATGCGACGCCCTACGTCACGGTGACGTTGACCAATCGTGACCGGCTGTACCGCTGGCCAACCTCATAACATTGAGGGGTTTTTTAGAGGGCGGGTCGATGACTCGCCCTCTTTTATTTTGACACTTGACCTCATCTTATTTTAGGTATATACTCTTGACATGAGTTGCGCCAGGAGAGCGTGACCATAGGAGAGGAATGTCTATACGTCTATCGATAATTGAAAAAGAATTTGTACTCGAACGGTCAGACAAGCTGTATGGTAACGAGGCGGGAAAGACGACTGTCACCATACGCCAGGCAACACAATCCCAGAACGAACGCATTGAAGGTCTTTTCAAAGGAATAAAACGTCGCTACAACGACAAAACACCTGACGAAGTAATCGTCGAGCAGGAGTTTTCTGTTTCCGAGTTGCGGCGCATCCAGGCTATGACCACTCTCGTTGGCTCGAATATCGAGAACGAGGCTGGTGAACTTTTGTTTCCCCCGGAGATTCTGGCAGGGAAAGGCCGTGAGCCCAATGAAAAGAAGTTTCAGGTCGCATGGGGTCAGCTTCCAATGGACATCGTCGACGAGATCATGGAGAAGGTTTACGATGTAAACATCTCCTGGAGGATGCCGGTGGGGGAACTGACTTAGGGGGAGATGGGGATCTAGCCGAGTACCTAGAGTTCGTCCAGAATGAAGTAGAGAACTACCTTGGAGCCCTTGAGGAAATCAAAATGGGCATGAGCTCCAAGGGCATACACAAACCAGAAGTATTGATTAGATACGAACAGGTCAGAGCAATGGGGATTCCGCTAGTCGCAGGTGGACTGGTGGATCAACCATATCTTTGGCTAAAAGAATTTGCCATAATCACGCAGATTGTGCAAGTTTTTGAGGCCATTGCCGAACGAAACAGAATGCAGAAAGGTGTTCAGTAATGGCGTTCGATATCTACGATCCTACCAATCCCACCCATCACCAGGGGCAGGTCTGGGGATTCGATCTTGAGACCAGTGGAACTGATGTAAAAAGGTCTGAAGTTCTTTCCGTTTCCCTAGACCCTTTCCATTGGCAAGGTGGACAGTTGGTTCCGGATGCGGGACGCCAGGCAGTCAATAAGTTGGTCATGCCGACCGGTGGACCGACGCAGCTTACGAAGTACCTCAATCAAACTCTTGAGCCACTAAGACCTGGTGAATACGGGCCAACCAGAACGCTACGGGATCTTACGGGTCTTCAGGAGTCCATGTGGGACGCTGGTGACTATATCGAGCAGCACCAGGTCGCCGATCTCATTCACAGAACTCTATCGCAGAGCCAGCAGATCACTGGAGCACGTCCGGCGCTCGTTGGTCATAATATCCAACGATTTGATTTGCCGTTGATACAGAGGCTTGCACAGGCGACCAGTGCAGGTCCGATAGATGCGAATGTTCTCGATACCTACCAGTACGCAAAGAGGGCGGGAATAACTGGCGCTACTGGCAGGAGAACTCTTTCTGATCTTGGTGCAGCTGCCGGGTATACGCCTCCAGGCGGAGTTTATCACACTGCGCAAGGCGATAACTACGCCGATATTCATGTTTATAACTGGATGCGTCAGCAGCAGAATGCCACTACTGTTCCGGACTCTCACCAGACTATTGTTCAAAGCACTCAGCCTCAAGTCAATCCCCTGAATTCCCATCAGGCACTCGTTCAGCATATCAATACCGTTGGTACACCCCTGAATGTTCCAACGGTTGGAGTTCCTACTATGAGCCAGCAACCCCCGCCAACATATCCTAAGACCAGTTATCTGAATCCATCTGGTCTTGCAACCACTGCCAACGCAAGGGGTGGACTTAGGCTTGGTCGTACCACGCTGGATGCGACGGGTATCGAGTCACAGATCGTAGCTGGACTTCAGTCTCTTCAGGGAAAAGGGATCATTTCGGCTCAGGAGTCAATGCAGTTTGGTTTCGAGTGGATTGGACAGAATGCTCAGGGGCAGAACGTCGCAACCACAAATCCAGCAGCGATGGGATTGCAGCCGCTTTCGAAGGGCGCATACGCTGGTGCGTATCAGCTACAAGTTTCAGCTGGCGCTGGAGAGCAAAGACAGACAATGCAGATTGGCGTCAAGGGTGGCTTCGAGACTGGATATACAAGACCAGGCGAGAGTGAAGCCGAGAGGGCACTGCGTCTTGTCCTAAAGGGTGGCGGAGAGCTCAATGTAGGGAGCTATCTGAACTACGAGGCGAATGCGAACGAGTACGGCAGGGATCTCTCTATCAAAAGAATAGAACGATACACACCTGGAGAGCAGATGGCACTTGCTCTTGTGACCTCCGCCCGTGCTGGTGCGCAGAATCCAGATATTGGGATGGAAAGAAAGTTCTATGACGTGATGAGCACGGGCTCCACGGACCCAACGAATCCAAGGAGAAATCTCCCTGGCGGAGTTCTGATGACAACCCCTGGGGATGTTCGTGGGAGCGATGTTCTTCCACGAGAGTATGCACAGCGCCTACAGGTCGTTGGCAATACTCCACAGAATGTACGAGTGGATACACTCATGAGGAGTGTCAACCAGGCTCTCTCTGTCGGCCTTCCGAATGAGAACCCCAATCTTCGTGGTGTTCGTGTGATCAAGCCGGAGGCTGGTGAATTGGTTTATTCGCCAACGGGAGACACTGTCCGTGTGAACGCACGTGGTATCAACTACACAGAGGGTGCGGGTGAGTCCGGTGACGCTGGTGTGGTTCCGTACAATATTAGCAAGCCCTGGAAGTACCTGTACGGCTATTCGAAGGGGTCTAAGTTTGGCGCATTGCAACCCTACCAGTTCCCCGTTGAGGAAGCTGGCGGGAAGTGGAGAGCAATCGAACCGGCGATCGAGCACCGCCGTATCGGCCCTGGAGTTCCTCTGACCGGCTACTCGATGCCGAGTATAGTCATGCAGCCGGGTATGGAGGCTACTGGTGAGTTCCTGGATAGAACGTTTATCACGGATAGCAAGTACGCCTCCGGTGCCGCCATACTGTCCAGACAGAGGTTTCTGCAACCCGGTGTAGCGGCTCATGTTGAGGAGCTCGCTGGCGACCGTGTAGATCTAAGCTACATCGACGACCTCAGATCCCTGGAGCGAGACGACTACGAGGTGAAAGAACTGAACCGAGAGGGCAAGCTCGTGACCAATCGGAGAGGTGTTATTGACTTCATGAAACCATCTGCATTTGGGACACCGGCTCGACCGGGTCAGTCTCTCACGGCTCTCAGGCTGTTGCAGATGGGGCCTGATGACATGATGATTCCATCTGTTGGCGGTCCTGTCCGGATAGGGAAAGAGAACTCCAGATTTGCGATAGCCGGTGCGACACTTACGCTCCCGATGTACATGAATGAAACCACTGGTGCGCCGGTCACGGATTTGTCCCAGGTATATGACGACGATCGGAACTTGCGCCCTGGAATCGTTTCGACAGCGCCCCTCGCAGAGCGTGTGCAGCAAAGACTCAACAAGGCTGGATATGGTGGGATCATCAACGTGACTACCGCAAACGACCAGGCTGCTGTTCAGTTCTACAATCTCGTGCAGCGTGGCGCATCCATGAAGGCTGGCCCGTCGACGGAGAAATCTGGCCCAATGATGGGTCCGGAAAGTCTTGCGATTATGACTGCTGGATCACGCTTTCAGCTTGCCGATCCAGAGGGGAGTCCATCACTGAAAAGCGTTCCACTCACGAAGATCTCCGGCGAGTTCAAGAGTCCTGTTCGTGCGATCATGAGTGGCGTAGCCCACATGCCTCGTGAGCAGCAACTCGAGCTCCTGGGGATGTTGCCGGGCTCTGGCGGTCTACAAGAGTGGCTCGCCACATCATCTGATCAGTCTCTTGACTGGTCGACAATCGCCAAGAGATACTCGGCGGAATCGGCTCTTCGGGCTGGTGGTGTTGCAGATCCGACACAGGAAGAAATCAGTGCCCTTGCTCCTAAGCAGAATTATACAGGCTACGAGATGATGCAGGGCTTGCTGTCGAGAATGCTTGCACCGGATGTCGACGAAGCCACAAACCAGATGTACTACAACAAGTTTGGCATAGCCAAGGCCGCCGGTTGGGTTGGATACGGCATGGTGAGCTCTGCGACAAAAGCCGTATATGACGCCGAGGCAAAGAGACTCCAGGAAGAGACCGGGGAATCTCCACTGCGTAGGTATATGAAAATAGACAAGGGCAGAGATCCCAGGTACTACATGTATGAGTACCAGGAAGGGATTATAGCTCCCACGGCTGGCCGTACACGCCCAGAGTATCCTGGTGGAATTCATCTATCCTACGAGACCATGTTCAATATCATGGATCGATATCCTCAGCTTGCGGCTAAGGCTGGATTCCTCCCGGCGCAAGGCCCGTTCCCGGAGGGTGGCGGATCTACGAAGACGTTGGCGAAAGACCAGGCGTGGACATCCTTCATGTCATCGTACATGTACAGAGGAATGGCAAGGCAGGGTGGCTCCATGCCGTCTGGGGCAAACATCTTCGATATTACCCCGGATGTCGCTACGAATATTCTGTCTACGATCAACAAGGTGGATTCCCCAGAAGGTCTTGGTGATTTCCAGAGAGTGCTCGAGGAGGAGTGGTCACGTACTCATGGCGGCAGTCAGATGCCGAAGAATACACTTCTTCATTACCAGGCTGGTAACATGAACGAGTATACCGTGACGCCTGGGAATATTCAGGCTATCACATCAGAGACTCCACTAGGAGAATCCCCAGAACACTGGCCGATCATGTTCCAGAACTTGTCCGCAAAGCTGGCAGAGGCAGTTCTGCCGGGCGATATGGCAGACGATGCACAGGCAAGAGCATCCGAGGCCGCTGGAACTTTCTATACTCGTTTCAAGAATGCAGCCCTTGGCAAGAAGGGTCAGTTGGCTCGTACTCTATTTGGCAAGACTCCTACGACTGGGTTCTCGACACACTACCAGACTCTTCCTGGTCTTGGGATCTCGGAGACTTACGCTCCTCCGAACCTGGCTGCTATTCTTGCAAAGCAGCTTGGGTTCAAGAACGAGAGCCAGATGTTCAGGGTGATCGACGAGCAGCATGGTGGACGCTTTGATGCTGGCATGTTCTTCCGCTATCCGGTTCAGTCACGAGAGGGTGGCATCATGGCGATGGGGCTCGTGACTCCGAATTACCTGAAGGATAAGGGCATTGACGTTCCAACTGGCCCTATGGCAGAGGGTAATCTCTTCGTGAACGACCTTATCAATAAGATAATGTCCGGCGACCGTGACGAAGATCCGGGCGGATTCTTGCTTATGGGTCGATACGATCAGGAAACAGGCAAGCTCACTGCGGAGGTGGACAAGGACTTCCGGAGGGATATCAATAGATCTAACAAGGCGAAGATTGCGGAGGCGGAGAGAATTGTTCGATCTCTGCACGGCCCTGCTGCGGACGAATACAACGTTCTTCGCAAGGAGCTCGTGAACCAAATGCCCGGCGTCGACAAGTACCAGGAGATCTACAACAAGCTCTCATCTGGTGGCGGTCGTATTTCTCCAGAGGCTTTGAATATGGCAGTTCGCCGCAAGGCTCTTGGAGACACTGCAAAGGGCACGGTTTACAATCTTGGCCGCACGATGGAATCTTTCGACCTTATCAACATCCCAACGAATGCGGCAGTTGGTCAGGCGATGACAAGTGCCCTTCTCGGACTCGGGCTTGGCGCTACGGAGGCGCAGCGCAATAAGGCTGCAAAGAACATCGCTACAGCCATGCGGGGTCAGGACGCCTATCCACGCAGGGAGCTCGCTGCAAAGGCTATTAGCTCGCTGTCGTCGATGTACCAGCCAGCCCTCGACCTCGACATAGGATTGCAGGAGGGATTGACGTCTGTGGAGACTATGGTCAACTCGGCCAGGTTCATTCCACTTGACAACAATCAGACTCAGCTGAAACTCCGCACGAAGGGATCTCCTCCAAGTGCATGGGAG
>Ga0316630_10001007_pt1 | contig 10066 bp, 4 predicted proteins | sample OWC_May_M1_C1_D6_FD_207658 | JGI IMG/M metagenome (GOLD analysis project Ga0316630, IMG submission 207658) | Wetland soil microbial communities from Old Woman Creek delta, Ohio, United States - OWC_May_M1_C1_D6_A | ecosystem: Environmental > Terrestrial > Soil > Wetlands | place: USA: Ohio...
ATCATATCGAAGGTGCGCCAGGCCACGATGGACCCGGCGAGAAGGACCGACATCTACGCCGAGATGGCCCGCAGGTTCCACATAGACACGGAGAAGATGAACATGGCCGTGATAAAATATGTGGACCGGATGAAGAGGGACAGGAAAAGGGAGCAGGGAACGGACGGTAGGCAGAAGGCAATAGGCAGTAGGCAGCAGGGAACTGACGGCAGGCAGCAGGGAGCGGGCGGAAGGCTGCAGGGAGCGGGCAACGGGCAGCAGGGAGGCGGGACCGGGAATGCCCAGAAGAAGGGGGCGGCCCTGGACGAAAGGGTGCAGATGGCCGCCCTCTGCCGCGAGGTCGGCCACAGGTTCGTCAGCATCGCCCTGTCGCACAAGCACGGCTGCCGCGAGTGCGAGCGTTGCGGCAAGCACGAGAGCCAATACAATATTTAAATCGTAGCAGCGCTTTATCTTCGGTGTCGGGGAGAGAACAAATGGCGAACATGACGGCAAGGGATGTCCAGGCGGCCGGGATTGCGCCCATGACGCCCGGAGAGAGGCTGCGCGTCGAGGTCCTCCGGACCGTCGAGAGCCTTCGCGCCCGGGGGCTCGAGGACGAATTGGTCCTGCAGGCGCTGTTCCCCCGCACGATTCTTCCGCCAGAGGTGCTGGAGACACTCACGTCCGCGCTCATATCCGGGGGCCATGTCATCCTCTTCGGGCCGCCGGGGTCCGGCAAAACGAGCCTCGCCAAGGACCTGTGGGCCCTCTTTCCCAAAAAGGTCCTGGTGGTGGAGGACTGCCCGGTCCAGGACGACCCCCTGAGCCTCGTGGACCCGAATTTCTCCCGGACCTCCCCCCCATGCCCGTTTTGCAAGACGAAGTACGCCGGCATATCCTACACGGACCTGCGGGAGTTTAGGGCGGGGGATGTCGACCCTGCAAAGGTGCCGGTCAGGGAGGGATTCCTCCGGGAGGGCCATGGGTTCGCCAGGCTCCAGGGTTCCTCCGAGGTGTTCCCCGACAACCTGACTGGGACGATAAACCTGCACAAGCTCGAGGAGCTGGGCGACCCGACAAGCCCCCTGGTCCTGGAGCCCGGAAAGCTCATCCAGGCCAACCGCGGGCTTCTCATAGTCGACGAGGTCGGGAAGCTTCCGGTGGGGACCCAGAACGTGCTTCTGCAGGCCCTGCAGGAGGGCACCGTCTCCCCGGCAAAATCGAGGGAGACGTTCCCGGCCGCGTTCGTGGCCATATCGACATCCAACCTGACCGACCTGGACAACATAACCGAACCCCTCAGCGACCGCCTGCAAAACGTCTATGTCGGATTCAACAGGGAGCACCACAAGAACCGGGCCATAGTGGACCTGGCGCTGGCGACCAGGCCGTTGACGGCCATGTTCCCCGAGATTTTCCTGGAGGCCGGGGTCCACCTCGTCGAGGAGTGGAGGCGGGGCACGGGCGAGATATTCGAGCTTTCGGAGGTGGGGAGCAACCGGACCATGATAGACATCGCCCTGCGCTCCGAGGCATATGCCACACTCGGCGGGAACAAGACGCCGGTCGTGGGCGTCGAGGATTTCAAGAAGGGCGCACTCGACGCCATGCTGGGCCACATAAGGGCGCGGGGCGGCGATTCGTACGCCCAGGACGAAAAGACCGTCCAGGAGTTCCTCAAGAAGCAGTTCGGGGAGGCGATGCACAGGGCGGGCCTCGAGTACTGGTGCACGTTCTTCGCCGCCAACCTCAAGCGCGACAAATCGGAGGCCAAGCGCATCCTTGAAGAGTGCAGGCAGGTCGTGAAGATGCCCTCGTCCGACAGGGCGAGATATCCCAAGTTCGCGCGCTTCGCCGAGTACGCTGCCTCGCGAGAGAAGCTGCGGGGGAGGCCCGGCGGCCCGGACATCGCGATGACCGCCTTTTCCCTCCTGCAGGACATGGAAGTCTTCGAGTGCGCCGAGGAGAAATAGCGGTTCGGGGGCGGCATGCCAGAGGGTCTCCCCGACTGCGAAGCCGTGACGGATTACTCGGTGCCCCTGACCGACGTGGAAAGGTCCGAGCTGGTCAAAAACATATTCGAGCAGGGGCCCGGCGCCATCGACGCATTCGTGAGGACGCATTCATCCGACGATTCGTCCATCGCCAGGGCGGTCGAGAGATTCCGGGCCCTTCTGGAGGAACAGGCGAGGAGGGTGCGGGAGCGCGCCGACAGCGAGCGGGCGGCAAGGCTGGATAGGGAAAGGAACATCATCGAGCCCGAGGAAAGGCGCCTGGCCGGGGAGGAGCGGGAGGCCCAGGAGCGCCAGAGGCTTCTTAGAGAGAAGCTCGGGGAGATTCTGGAGGAGGGGCTGATGGCCGACCCGGTTGTCAGGATGGTCGTCGATGCCCCTGTCCCTCGGGAGCCCAGAAAGGGCGCATGGGCCAGGATCCGGGCGGCCTTCGCCGCGCTGGGCGCCGCCCTGCAACGCTTCTGGAACTGGCTGCTTGTGAAGCTGGGCATTCGCAGGGCCGCCCCTCAAAAAAAGGCACGGCCGACAGGTACCGCACTCCTGCTCGACCTGCCGCGCATCGGGGACCTGGGAGGCCTCGAGGCCAAGTTCGAGGGCGTTTTGCTCACGAGCCCCGATCTTAGGAAGGGTTTCGAGGCCAAGATAGCCCCCCAGATGGGCAGGATGCAGCGGTTGAAGCTTTCCTTGGCAAAACGGCTCTCGCCGCGCTCATACGGAAGGATGGCGAGAGAGGCATTCAGGCGCCAGCTCGACAATCTGCTTTCCCGGCGGAAGAAGGATGCCGACGACGAACGGACGGAGCTGGAAAAGCGCATCGACGGGCTTCGCAGGCGCAGGTCCGCCCTTGCCGATTCCCTCAATGAGAAGGAAAAGGGGATGCTAAGCGAGAGGGATAGACTGCTGGCCCAGATGGGAAAGCGGGTCCAGACCGAGCCGGCCGAGATGGCCCAAAAGAAAATTAAGGAGGACCTTGCGCGCTCGGGACTGATATCCCTGGACCCGGCGACAGGAAGAATCGAGATAACCGCCAGGCTGGTGGACAGGTTCGCCGAGATAGCGCTCTCGGCCGAGCTTCGGAACCTGCCCTCGAAATACACGTTCGCCCTGGGCCGCACGGCCGTCCAGGCCGGCACCTATGAGCGGGACAAGATGAAGACCGTGGACGAGCTTTCGCGGATGGACATCGTCGAAAGCCTCGTGACGTCGAGGCTTTCGCATCCCGGAGCCCGGGCAATGGACGACGAGGATGTCCGGGTCAACAGGGAGCTTTCGGGCTGCAGCCTGCATGTCGTCCTGGCATTCGACAAGAGCTCCAGCATGGAGGAGAACAACCGCATCCTTGCGGCCAAGAAGGCCGTCCTGGCCCTGTTCAAGGCCGTGAAGAGGAGGGACAGGCGCAACACGGTCGACCTGGTCGGTTTCGACACCGATGTGCGGCCCATGGACCTGGTCTCCGTCTGGGAGAGCAAGCCGGGGGGATTCACCAACACCGGCGCCGCGCTGCGCACGGCAAGGGAGCTTCTGGCGCGCTCGCGCGCCGACCAGAACCTCGTCTACCTCATAACCGATGGATATCCCGAGGCATACACGGAGAAGGACGGCAGGAACATAGCGGGGGACAACGAGCGGAGCCTGGCCTCCGCCGTGGCCGAGGCCGGCGAGCTGGGGCGCGCCAGGACGGTCAGGCTGGTCCATGTCCTCCTGGAGCCCAGGGAAAAGATGTTCGTCGACGCCGCCCTCAAGATAGTCGGCGCCGCCCATGGAAAGCTCATCACGACGGATCCCAACAGGCTGGCGGCCGAGATGCTGACGGATTATGTCGCCGCCTGAACAGCGCGCCGGGCGGATTCGCGTTCACTTCAGAAGGCCTTTCAGCCTCTCTTTCATCTCCGCCACCTTCTTCTGCTTGTCCTCGAGGTCGCGCTCGAGCTTGCGCAGGTAGTCCTCCTCCTCGGTGACATGGCGCTCGCGGATGACAAGGCGCTTCGAATCCTCCTCGAGCGACCTGGCGCGCTCCTCGATGGCCGCCTGGGCCGCGGCCAGCTCCTTCTCCTTCTTGGACAGCTCGTCGGCCTTTTTGGAGAGCTCCTGCTTCTGGTGGGCGGCCGCCTCCAGCTCGCGGGTGAGCCTCTGGGACTGCCTGTCGGTCTGCTTGCGGGCATCCCCCAGCTCGGTGCGTTCGCGGTCGGCCCTTTCGTCCAGTTTCTTGAGCTCCTTCTCCTTCTTGGCGGCCTGGACGCCCCTGGTTATCTCGAGCTCGTCGAGCTCCTTGCGGCGGGCCGAAAGCCCTTCGCCGTCCTTTTCAAGCTCCCTTGACCTTGATTCCAGCGAGTGTGACTGCTTTTCGAGCCGGGATTGCAGCGCGGCGAGCTCCTCCTCCCTCTTGACGGACTTCATCTCCCCGGACTTGAGCCTCTCCTCGCGCTCTTGCAGGAGCTTCTCCTTCTGGGCCGCCTCCCCGAGCCGCCTCTCGGACTGCTTCAGCGCCTCCTCGCGCTCGTGGACCAGGGCCTGGGCGCGCTCCTCGCTTTTGCGGATTTCCTGCTCCCTGCGGCCCAGCTCGGAGGCCTTGGCGTCCAGCTGCTGGGAGAGCTTTTCCAGCTCGCCGCCCTTTTCCGCCTGCTCCGACTGCTTCTTGGACAGGACTGCGTCGCGGCGCGATATAGTCTCGAGGTCGCGCTTGACCTGCTGCTCGCGGTGCGACAGGTCCGCCTCGCGGGCCTCAAGCGTGTGCGCGATCTTTTGCAGCTCCTTCTCCTTCTTCTCCTGCTCCTGCTTCGCCGTTGAAAGGGCGGAGGACATCTCCGCGGCACGGGCCTCCAGCGCCGACACGGCCCTCTGGCGCTCGTCGAGCCTCCTTTGGACGGATTCCTGCTCGGCGGCGGCGGCCTTGTGCGCGGATTCGGCCTCCTGGAGCCTGGCCTCGCGGTCGGTGACCGCGCGCTCCCGCTGCCGCGTCCTGTCGTTTTGGTCGGCGAGCTGCTCCCGCGCCTTCTCCAGCTGGCGCATCTCCTGCTTGAGCTGCTTGCGCCTTGGCTCGAGCGAGACTGAGAACTCCCTGAGGTCCCCCTCCTGTTTCTTGAGGTCCGCCTCCCTCGCGGCGAGAGAGGAGGAGGCGTCGTCGAGCTTGGCGCTGCGCAGCCCGAGGGCCTCCTCCAGCTGGGAGACCTTCTTTTCCCGGGCGTCGAGGGCGGCCGCCTGCGGCCCGAGCTCCTCCTCCTTCCGCTTCAGCTTCTCGGCCTCCTTCGCCGCGTCCTTCTCGGCGTCCTCCAGCTCGGCAAGCCGCGCCTGCAGGGCGGATTCCCGTTGCTTGAGCTTTTCCGAGTGGGCAAGCAGGGACGCCTTTTCCTTATCTATGGCGGCGGCCTGTTCGTCGAGCTTGTCTGCCCTGGCTTTGAGCTCCTCTTCGCGCGCGTCAAGATTGTCTGATATGGAGCCCAGCTGCTCCTCCCTATTTGCGTGGCGCTGGGCCATGGCCGAGGCCTGCTCCTCCAGCTCGTGCATCTTCTTTGCCTGCGTCTTTTCAAGCGACTGGGCCTTGTCTCGAATTTCGAGGTCGGCCTTCTGGAGCTTTTCCGCCAGCGTCCGCTCTCCGGCGGCCGCCTTTTCGGCCAGCTCCTCGGCCAGCTCGTCGAGCTCCTTTTGCCGCGCCGAGGCCTCCTTTGTCCTGACTTCCAGCTCGGAGGTGCGGCGCGCCAATTCCTTTTCGGCGGCCTCGACATCCTTCTTGCGCTGGGAGAGCTTCTCGAGCGACTCCCTCAGCTCCTTGTGCTGGCCCGAGGCGTCCTGGAGCTCCTTTTGCAGCGTTTCCCTCTGGGATTCGATGTCGGCCGCCTTTTTGGCGAGCTCGTCCTGCCGGGCCCGAAGCTCGGATTGCGACTTGTCCAGCGAGCGCTCCTTCCTTTCAAGCTCCGCCTGGCGCTGGTCCAGGCCCTTTCCGGCGATCTCGAGCCCCGAGCCGAGCTCGGAGAGCCTGCCCTGCTTGCCCTCGATATCCTTCTGGAGGTCCCGAAGCTCCCGTTCCCGTGCGTCCAGCCCCTGGGAACGGGCATGGGCGTCCCGGTCCCGCTCCGCGAATGCCGCCTCGCGCGCCTCGATGGCCTCGAGCCTCTCGCGCAGGGCCTCCTCCGCCGCCACGATGTCCGCCTGGCGCTTCTCGAGCTCGTGGTGCGCCTTATCCAGCCTCTCGCCCTCCGCCGCCTGCGTCGATTCGAGCTCCTCCTTCCTCTTGTCCATCTCCATGCGAAGGGTCGCAAGCCTCTTCTCCTCGGCGTCGCGGGCGTCCTCCAGCCCCGCCAGGTCGCGGTCGCGGCTTTCGAGCTCCTGCTGGCGTCTGTGGAGGTCCTCCTCCCGCTTCTTGAACCGCGCCTCCAGCGAGCGCGAGCTTTCATCCAGCATGGACTGGCGGCGGGACAGTGCCTTCTCCTGGTCGGACAGCGCCCTCTCCCGGGCGGAAAGCGCGGTCTCGAGCTTCTGGAGCCTGGCGGATGTCTCCTTGTTGCGCTCCTCGAGCGCCTTCGATGTGACCGAGACCTCCTCGTCCTTGGCCTGGAGCATCCTCGAGCGCTCGAGCAGCTCCCTGTCCCTGGCTTCGCCTTCCTGCGATCGGCGGGCCAGCTCCTTCTCCCGGGACTCGATTTCCTGGGCTCTTGCGGATGCCTGCCTCTCGCGCACGTCGAGCTCCCGTGCCCTGCCGGCGGCATCCTTTTCGCGCGCGTCCAGCTCCTGCGTCCTGCGGGCCAGCTCCTTCTGCTGGCTCTCAAGCTCCCACTTCAGCCTGGCGTCCGACTTTTCCAGGGCATCCTTCTCCTGCTGCGCGGCGGCCGTCACCTTGTCGGCCTGCTGGACCCTCGCCAGGAGCTCGGATTCACGCTGCTTGAGCAGCCGCTCCCTCTCGTCGATGGCGGCCACCACCGAATCCATCTTCCCGAGCCTCTCCTCGCGGGCGGAGAACTCCCTTTCCTGAACTTGCATCTGACTTTCACGGGACTGCAGGGCGCCCTCCCTGGCCTCCAGCCCCTTGAGCCTCTCCTCGCGCGCGGCCAGCAGGCCCTCGCGCTTTGAAAGCTCGTCGGTCCTTGCGCCCGTGACCTGGGCCTCCCTTCCGGCCAGCTCCTTCTCGCGGGCCTCGATTCGCCGTTTCCTTTCCTTGAGCTCGCTCTCCTCGGCGGCCGTGCTCTTGCCCAGGAGGTTTGCAAAGTCCTCGAGCTCCTTCTCCCTCGCCCTGACCGTCGCTTCCCTCTGCCGCAGCGAGGCATCCCTGTCGGCCATGTCGGGGGCCTGCGCGGGCGCGATGGCCGCCTCCTTTTCGGCCGGCAGCGGGGCCTGCGCGGCCGCGATGGCCGCCGCCAGGGAAGGGGCCGCCCTGGATGTGGCCACGGCGGGTGCCTTCGGGGACGGGGGCGTTGCGTATGAAGCGGGCGAGTACGCCGGGACCCTCTCCGGGGCGGGCACCCTCTCGGAGGCGGAGGCCGGCGGCTGCTGGGCCGCGGAGGCAACGGGCGTCGTCGAGGATGGCGCGGCCGACGGCGACGGCGCCGTTGCGGGGGCCGCCGGGATTGCCGGTGGTCCGGGAGCCGGGCCTTCCTCCTGGGGCCTGTCTTCCTTCGACGCCGACTCCTTTGCCGCCCTCGCCTTGTCGAGAAGTCCCACACCAATCACTTCCGGCCGGTCATTTCGACAGCACCTATCTCTTCATTAGTCCCAGGCGGGACATGACACTTTGGTAAAGCTCGAAATCCCTGGACATGGCGAAGCGCTGGATGTCACCCTCGGGAAGCTTTTCGAGAAGGGAGTCCAGCGCCTTGAACAGCCGAGAAAGCTCCTCCTGGGAAAATCCCCCTTCTGGGGCCGGACCGGCCGCAGCCGGTTGGGCCTTTTGGGAGCCCGTCGCCTGCTTTTGCTTCTCCATCTCCGTCACGGCCCTGCGGAATTCCCTGACGCGGTCCTCCAGCTCGTCCTCCTTCCTCCGGATGGCCATTTCCCGCATCTTCAGGGCCTCGTCTATCTTGATGATCTCCGTCCCCCCGGCCTCGGCCGACGCGCGGGCCATCGAGGCCTGGGCCTTCATGCGCTCCAGCTCGCCCATTTTCTGGCGCACGAACAGCTCCAGCTCCGACTCTTTCCTGGTCAGCTCCTCCTCCTTGCGCTTGAGCCTCTCCTCGGTGTTGGTGAGCACCCGCCTGAACATCTTCTCCATCTCAAGGAGCTTCTCCTCGCGGTGCTTTATCTCCTCCCGTTCGGAGGTGATGCGGTCCAGTTCCCGTTTCAGCTCCTCTTCCCGGCTGGCCAGGTCCTCCTCCCGCTTCGACAGCTTCTGGGTGATGTGGGCGGTCTGCTTGTCCAGCTCGGCCACCCTGCCGACGGTCTCCTCCTCCCTGCGCCTCACAAGCTTGGTGAGGGCCTCGTCCATCCGCAGGAAGTTCTCCTCCTCGGCCTTTATGACGTCCCTTTCCCTGGTCTTCTGGTCTATCTCCTTTCGGAGCTGGGCCTCCCGCTGGCGCAGCTCGTCCTCCTTGCGGGAAAGGTCGGATGTGTCGACGCCTATCTCGGACATGCTTGTGTAGAGGGCCGCCGCCTCCTGCTCCTCCTGGGGGCCGGAAGGCCCCTGGGGCGGCCTGCTTGCCGCCGCCACGTCGCCTGGCACGAAGGTCTCGGTGAGGATGGCGTTGGCCTCCTTGTCGAAATTGAAATCGTCGATGGATATCCTGGCGGACGTGAACTTGTGGGTCGCAAGGGTCATCTCGGCGCGGGCCTCGTCGGGCAGCCAGTGTAGCCTCAGGACGCAGCCATCCTCGAGTGAATCGCGCAGTATCGGGCGCAGGCTCGCCGGACCGAAAACGCGCTCTTTCCACACGTGGATGCCCATGACGGCCCTGGAGCCCATCACGATTATTATCCCGTGGGATTGGCTGCCCTCGCGACTGTAGTCTATCTTGATGTAGCCGTTGAAATCGCGTCCCTGGAGGCCCACGAGGAGCTTTTTGAGAACATCGGGCCCCCCTTTGAGGGTTTCTACTAGCTTCCCCCTGGGGAGATTCAATATTGTTGCACCTCGCTTGGCTCAAGAACTGGACTTTAGTGTATATATGCTTTATCTGGCGCAACGCGAGGCAGGTTCCATCAATCAACTACACTGACATCGTGCCCGCACCACGGGCAATTGATGGTTATGGGCCGCGTCGCCACCGTGATTTCGAAAAGCTCGCTGCAGTAGGGGCAGGCGTACTTCCGGCCCCCCTTGGACCCCAGCTTGGACCTCTGGGCCAGCTCGGAGCCCTTGTCGGCCGACTCCTTCTTGAGCCTCTTTTTCTCGGCGCAGCTGGGGCACTCGGGCAGGTTCTCGGGGATGGCCTCGCCGCAGGTGGGGCACAGCTCCAGCAGCGCCACCGATGCGGATGTGACGGCCTCTGCAGCCTTGGTCGCCAGCTTCATGGCGTTGGCGTACTCGCCCAGCTCGAGCTGGTGCTGCGCCAGGTCGTAGAGCTTCTCGCCCTTCGTGATGTCCCTTCCCGACTTTCGCTCCGCCCTCATGGTCGTTATCGCCTTCCTGAGGGCGGCCTGGGCGCCCTTGTGGCGCTCGGCGATCTCCCTTACCATCTTCTCTGCCTTTCGGGCGAGGTTCTGGGCCAGGTCGGTGTCGCCGTCCTTGAGCCTGTTTTTGGCCTCGTCCTGCAGGTCCTCGGCCTTCCTGACTATCAGCCCCATGTCCTTGTAGGTGGAGATGACCGAGCCGCTGTGGTCGATGGCCATAAGCGCGTGCCTGTACTGCCTGCCAGCGTCCCGCCCCTTCTGTCGGGCCCAGCGGGCCGTCTCCTCCGCGCTCTTGAAATCCAGCTTCTTGAGAAAATCGCGGCTGCGGTTGACCATGCGCTCCCACTCGGAGACTTCGAGGCCCAGCGAGCGCAGCTCCTCCAGGGTCTCGTCGGCCAGCTTTATCTGGCTCATTATGGCCGCCACGTCCTGCGACTGAGCAACATCCGAGGCCAGCGCCATGGTCTCGGCCGCCAGCGTCCGCGCCTTCTTGAAGTCCCCCGCCTCCATCGCCCTGTCGGCCTCCGCCTTTCGTTTTT
>Ga0316630_10001008_pt1 | contig 10055 bp, 7 predicted proteins | sample OWC_May_M1_C1_D6_FD_207658 | JGI IMG/M metagenome (GOLD analysis project Ga0316630, IMG submission 207658) | Wetland soil microbial communities from Old Woman Creek delta, Ohio, United States - OWC_May_M1_C1_D6_A | ecosystem: Environmental > Terrestrial > Soil > Wetlands | place: USA: Ohio...
ATCCGATGCGTCGCCTCGCCGTCGGGCGTGATCGACAGGTCCATGACCTGCCCTTCCGCGACCGCCTCGGAGATCACGAGGCGCACGCCGTCGACGGAGAGGTTCGAGACCGTCGCGTCGACGGTCTTGCTGCCGACCTCGACGACGATCGCGAACGCCTCGGTGCCGGGCCGCGGCTCGCCGAGCTGGATCGCGACGACGTCGTGCAGCTCGTCGGCGGTCATCGGCATGATGAGCAGCTCGTCGGCACCCGAGGAGGACACCTCACGCATCTGATCGCCCGACAGCCGCTTGCCGGCCACGAGGATCACCCGAGTCGCCGGGTTCTGCGCCTTGATCGCCTTCGCAACGTCGAACCCTCCGAGCTCGACGTCGAGCACGGCGAGCGACGGCTCCTGCGTCTTGAAGATTCCACGCGCCTCGTCGGCGTCCTTCGCGACGAGGAGCTGCAGATCGAGCCGCTTGAACGGCGCCGCGGTGAAATGGCGCAACAGCTCGCTATTGTTGGAGACCAGTACCTTGGGCACGTAACGCTCGCCGCCGGACGGCGGCCACTCGCCTCCGGTCAACCCTCAGGGTATCAGAGGACCGCGCGCAGGATGACGATCAGCGCGATGAATGCGACGAACGCGCCACCGATGCTGGCGTAGCCGCGGGCCATCGTGCCGCGATCGTAGGCCTCGCGCTCCGCGGTGAGCTTCTCGATCTCGGTGGTGCGCGCGGTGATCGCGCTGCGGAGTCGATCGATGCGCTCGTAGAGCTCGCCGAACTGCGGGTCCTCGATGCGGTTCAGGTTGACGAGCGTGCCGAGGGTGACCAGCCGGCGCGCGATCTCCGACTCGGCGAGCGCGATCTCGCGCGACTTGCGCTTCTGCTCGGCGTCGAGCTCGGCGAGCCGGTGCGTGTGGCCCTCGCGGGCGTCGGCGAGGCTGCGCTTCGCGGCGTCGAGCTCGGCCTTCGCGGCGTCGAGGCGCGCGGTCATTTCGTTGATCGGCCGCTCGAGCGATGCGAGCCGGCGGTCCATGTCCTGGCGCTCGGGATCGAGCAGACCGGCCTCCTTGCGGAACTGCTCGGCCGAGCGCCGTAGCTCCTGGCGCTGCTCGCCCATCTGCGACGCCCCGGCTTGCCGCTCGGAGTCTTCGGCACCCTTCAGGTACGCCTTCTGGCGACGCTCGAGCTCCTTGCGCTTGTCGCGCAGCCCGCGGCGCTGCGCCTCGAGCTGCGCGAGCTCCTTCTGGGTCTCGTCGACGGCGCGCTGCGCTTCGTCGAGCTTCTGGTTCCGCTCCTTCTCGACATCGAGGAACTTCGAGTTCTCCTCGGCCTTGCGACCGTCGACATCGCCGTGCTCTTGCCCGAGCATGAACGCGCGCTCCTCGGCCGCCGTGATCGCCTGGTTCTCGGCGGAGAACACGCGTCCGTCGACCCGCGCGCCGCGCGCCGCGCGACCGAGCGCACCGAGCACCTGATCGAGCGCTTCGGTGTCTTGCTTGATGTCGGAGCCGAGCGTCCGGATCGCGCCGCGGCGCTGGATCCGCGCGCGCCAGAACCGGATCGTGTAGCGCGCGGCGCTGACGAGGCCGGGCTCGGGGATCTCCGGAACCGGATCGACTTTCGGCGGCGTGAACGGGCGATCCGCGAGCTGCTCGGGGCGCTGGATGCGTGTCGGCGGCGGCTCGATTCCCGTCGGCGTCTGGCTGCGCGCCGGGATCACGGGCTCGCTCGACACCGGTGGCGGTAACGCCGAGCGCGGCGCCGCGGGCTTCGAGAACGGCGACGGCGACGAGAACGAGGACGGCTGCGAGAACGAAGACGGCGCGAGTGGCGGTGAGGTCGGCGGGCGCACGACCGGCGACGGGCCGGTCTCGAACGCGGGTGCCGACGTGATCGTCGGGCCGCCGTCGTAGGCCGATGCCGACACGGCGGTGTTGAAGTCGTCTTCGAAGCCGACGCCACTCGGCGGACGCGGCGGCTGCGACGGGGGCTTCGCGCGCGCCGGCGGCGTCGGCGGCGGATTCGACGGCGGCCGTGGCTGATCGCTCTTGCGACGGGCGTGCACCGGATCGCGCGCGTCATCGGGCGGTGCTTCTCGACGCTGCGCCGCGGGTCCCGGCGAGATCGCGCTCCGCAGCGCGCTCGCGTCGGCCGGCGCGGGATTCGTGACCGGCGGTGGTTGCGACGCGCGCACCGGACGTGCGCCCGAGGAGCTCGACAGCGAGCCCGGCTGCGCGGGCTGCTGCGACGCCATCGGCGGCGGCATCGTGTTGCCAGTGCGCGGCGTGGCCGGCACCGCCGCAGCCGGCGGCACTGGGGGCGGATTCGACGCCGGCTTCGGTCGCCCAGGCGGCAGCTGCACGCCCGTCGGTGGTGCGTTGCGCCGGCGGGGCGGCAACGGCGGCAGCCGGCGACCGCACGTCTGGCAGACCGTGCTCTCGTCGGCGTTCTCCGCGCTACAGAACGGACAGAACCTCACCGCGTGCCCTCGAACTCGATCTTACCGCCCACGATGGTGAGCGCGACTTTCGTCTCGAGCAGCGACTTGTCTGGCGCGAGCGCGCGGTCGAACACCGTCACGTCCGCGAGCCGGCCGACCGCGATCATGCCGCGCTTGTCTTCCGCGAACTCGGCATATGCCGCCCCCGTCGTGAACGCCGCGATCGCCTCGTCGAGCGTCAGCTTTTGCTTCGGCGTCCAGCCGCCCGGCGGCTCGCCGTTCGCGTCCTGGCGGGTGACCGCGGCGTAGATGCCGAGGATCGGCGGCACGTCCTCGACGGGAAAATCCGAGCCGGCCGCGAGCGGGATGCCTTTGGTCAGCATCGTGCGCCACGCGTACGCGCCCTTGATCCGATCGCCGCCGACGCGCTTCTCGGCCCACGGCATGTCGCTCGTCGCGTGCGTCGGCTGCATCGACGCGATGGCCTTCGCCTCGACCATGCGTGCGATGTCCTGCGACGCGATCACCTGCGTGTGCTCGATGCGCAGCCGATGATCGCCGCCCGGGAACTTCTTCTCGACGCGCAGGTACGAATCGAGCACCGCCCCGATCGCCGCGTCGCCGATCGCATGAACGCCGACCTGCCAGCCCGCACCGGCGGCCGTCTCGACCGCGCTCGTCAGCGCCTCGGGCTCCGTGACCCACAGGCCGCGATTGCCCTCGTCGTCTTCGTACTCTTCGTAGAGCCGGGCGCCGCGCGAGCCGAGCGCGCCGTCGGCGAAGTACTTCACCGCGCGCATCACGAAGCGGCCGATCGCCGGCTTCGGCGGCTGCCGCACGCGCGCGAGGTTCGCCGGATCGCCGGCGAGGAACGCGTACACGCGCAGCGGCAGCTCGTTCGCGGCGGCGAGCTTCTCGTAGACGGCGACCGTCTCGTCGCCGATGCCCATGTCGTGGACGCCGGTGATGCCGGCCGCGACGGCGACCTTCGCCGCGGCGCGGAGCCGGCGCTCGATCGCATCGGCCTTGTCGGCGGGCACGGCGCGATCGATCAGCTCGACCGCGTTGTCGATGAACACGCCCGTCGGCTCGCCTTTGTCGTCGCGCAGGATCTTGCCGCCGGCGGGATCCTTGGTCTCCTTCGTCACCTTCGCCGCGTCGAGCGCCTTCGTGTTCACCCAGATCGCGTGACCGTCGACGCGGCGGAGCAGCACCGGCCGGTCCGAGACCGCCGCGTCGAGCACGGCGCGCGTTGGAAACTGCTGCCCCGGCCAACGGTTCTGATCCCAGCCACGGCCGAGCAGCCACTCGCCCGCCGGCCGCGCCTTCGCCGCATCCGCGACGACCTTCGCGACGGCTTCGGCGGAGTCGAGCTGCCGCACCGAGACCCGCTCCATGTCGACGCCGAGGCCGTAGAGGTGACAGTGCGCGTCGATCAGGCCGGGCGTGACCGTCTTGCCGCCGAGGGCGACCTCGCGCGTCGCGCCCAACGCGCGGACGTCGGCGTCGCTGCCGACCGCGATGATCTTGTCGCCGGCGATCGCGATCGCGGTCGCCTTCGGGTTCATCGGATCCATCGTGCGGACATCGCCGCCCCACAGCACGAGGTCCGGCTTCTGCTTGGCTCCGGTCCCCTGCGGACCGGAGCAAGCAACCACACTAGTCAGTAAGACCGATCGCCAAATAGACCTGAACGTCACGGGCTTCGAGACCATACCCGACATCGAGGCCCAGGAGGGGCAGCACGATCTGCCGGAGATAGAAGCGCGTCCCGACGCCGACCGTGTTCTTGAACGGCACGAGACCGTGCATGGTCGCGTTCGGGAGATAGTTCCGATTCGCCTCCTGCGGCCGAACCTTCGTGAACGTCGTGTACGCGCTATCCCAGAACACGAGGCCGCGGATCGAGAGGCCGTAGATCGTCGGCAGGATCGGCAGCGAGTACTCGGCCGTGCCGCTGACCTTCAGGTTGCCGCGGAACTGGCTGTTCAGCCAACCGCGCATCGACGTGCCGCCCGTCTGGTACTCCTGCTGGAACGGAAGGTTGTGTCCGTACCCGGTAAAGAATTTTCCGACGAGGTTGTGGCGATCGAGGATCTTCTTCGCCTTGTACATCGACAAGCCGGCGAGCCAGTAGTCGAAGTCCGACATCGCGCCGAGCGACTTCTCGAACGAGACACCGACCTTGTAGCCGGTCTGGATGCCGTAATAGTTCGCACGGCGATCGAGCGTCATCGTCGTCTCGGTCGACACGTCCCAACCCTCGCCGCCGGGCGCGACGGGACTGCCCGGCCGCGCCGCGTCCTCCTCGACATCGCAGGCCGGGACCGTGCCCGGCGGGCAGGTCGTCGGCATCTTGTCGTCGGTCGGATCGGAGAGCTTGGTGTTGTCGTCGACGTAGTTCACCTTCGCGGCGCGGAACCGGCCGTCGATCTTGAGGCCGCGGAACAGCTCGATGCCGAGCTTCGCGCCGCCGTTGAGGTAGTGAATGCGTGACTCGCGGACCGCGATCGGGTTCGAGCCGGCGTTCGGATAGTCCTTGTCGGTGAGATCGAGGTACGCCGTCGGCGACGCGTACTCGATGTTGCGCGCGCTCTTCAGGAACGTGTCGAACTGCGCATACCAGCGCGTGTTCGCGATCGCCGGAATCACCCACGCGCCGATGAAGAACGAGTCACCCGTCGCGATCTGACCGTAGAGCAGGAGCTTCTGGTTCTGACCGAACAGGTTGTTCTCGCCGAAGCCTACGCCGCCGCCGACGTTCGTCGGCTGGTTGTAGAACGCGGGCGCGATGATCCACGAGTGCTTGTCCTTGACCTCCAAGTGGACGCGCACGCCACCCGGCACCATCGACCAGTAGACGGTGACGCTCTTGAACAGGCCGCTCGAGACGAGCTTGTCCTTCGCCACCTTCGCATCCTCGGCGGTGAACGGATCGCCCTTCTCGAGCCCCGAGATATAGATGACGGTGTCGGCGTCGGTCTTCTTGTTCTCTTCGACGACGATGCTCTTGATCACCTCGCCACCCATGAGCGGCGTCTGCGCGGCGGTCTCTTCGATCTGGAGGTCGGGTGCCGCCTTGATCACGACGTCGGGCTGCTTCGACTTCGGCAGCTCGCGCGGCGGCGGGATCACGACGGGCGGCTTCTTCTGCTCCGGTGGCTTCTGCTCCGGCGGCTTCTGCTCGGGTGGCTTCTGCTCCGGTGGTTTCTGGTCGGGCGTTTGCTCCGGCGGCTTCTGCTCGGGCGGCCGTTGATCCGGCGGCAGCTCGTCGGGGTTCACCGGGACGGGTTTCGGACCGTCGCCGGCATCGGGTGGCACTTCCTCGGGCGGCACCGGCACCGGTGTCTGCGCGAACGCGGAGGTGGCAACGAGTAACAGCGAGCAAGCGATGGCTATGCGCGCGAACCAATGCGTGCGACCCACGCCGCGAGTATGGCACGGCGCGGAAGCCGACTGTGTCTGGTGCGTGCGGGCCAGATCACACGGCTTGGCACGTGGTAACAACGCCCCATGAACCCTGCCGAGGTCGCAACCGCGCTGCTGATCGAGCGCACGATTCAAGACAGCCCCGCCTATCGCAAGGTCGATGACACGCTCTACGTGATCAAGCAGGGCTCCGCATACGTGATGATCAACGTCGTCCCGTGGGGCGACAACCGAGCGATGGTGCGCTGCACGGCGCAGCTCGTGAAGGGCGTCGATGTCGACGGGCCGCTGGCGATGCAGCTGCTCGAGCTGAACGGTCACCTGCGGTTCGGCGCGTTCGCGATGGATCCGGCCGAGCACACGATCCTGTTCACGCACACGATCCTCGGCGGCACGACGCTCGATCCCGAAGAGCTCACCGCCACGCTGCGCGACGTCGCGCTGATCGCGGACGAGTACGACGACAAGCTGATGAAGAAGTACGGCGGTCAGCGGATGATCGATCTCCTCGAGGAAGCGGCGATGGAGCGGATCATGGAGAAGGATCCGAGCAACTTCAAATTCGACGATTGATCATGAAGAACGAAAAACAAGGTTTCGGAACACGCGCGATCCACGCCGGGCAGAGCCCGGACCCCGTCACCGGTGCGGTGATGACGCCGATCTATTACACGTCGACGTACGCGCAGACCGCGCCCGGCGTGCACAAGGGCTACGAGTACTCGCGCACGCACAACCTCACGCGGTTCGCGCTCGAAGCGAACCTCGCGTCGCTCGAAGGCGGCGTCGGCGGGCTGTGCTTCGCGTCGGGCCTCGCCGCGACGTCGACGCTGTTGCAGATGTTCGACGCCGGCACGCACGTGATCGCGTGCGACGACCTCTACGGCGGCACGTTCCGGCTGTTCGACAAGGTCTATCGCCGGCTCGGCTTCGAGTTCTCGTACATCGATCCGCTCGGCGGCGCCGCGGCGGTCGAAGCGGCGATTCGCCCGACGACGAAGCTCGTCTGGGTCGAGACGCCGACGAACCCGATGCTGAAGCTCGTCGACATCGCGGCGGTCGCCGAGGTCTGCAAGAAGCGCGGCCTCCTGCTCGCCGTCGACAACACGTTCATGACGCCGTACCTCCAGCGTCCGCTAGAGCTCGGCGCTCACGTCGTCGCGCACTCGCTGACGAAGTACCTGAACGGCCACTCCGACGTCGTCGGCGGCGCGCTGATCTTCGGGGATCAGGGCACGCGCGATCGCGTCGCGTTCTTGCAGAACGCGGCGGGCGCCGTCCCGTCGCCGATGGACAGCTTCATGGTCCTGCGCGGCACGAAGACGCTGCACGTGCGCATGGATCGTCACGAGTCGAACGCGCGGACGATCGCGGCGTGGCTCGCGCAGCATCCGCAGGTCGAGAAGGTGATCTACCCCGGCCTCGAGTCACATCCGCAGCACGCGCTCGCGAAGAAGCAGCAGCGCGGCTTCGGCGGCATGATCAGCTTCGTGCTGAAGGGCGGCCTCGACGAGTCGCGCCGGTTCCTGTCGGCGTGCCAGATCTTCACGCTCGCCGAGTCGCTCGGTGGCGTCGAGTCGCTCATCGAGCACCCCGCGATCATGACGCACGCGAGCGTGCCGGCCGAGAACCGCAAGAAGCTCGGCATCGTCGACGGCTTCATCCGGCTCTCCGTCGGCATCGAGGACGTCTCCGACCTGCAGGCCGACCTCGAGCGCTCGTTCGCCGCCGCGAAGTAGCTCAGGCGGTGAGCTGCGCGACGATCTTGGTCGCGAGATCGGCGGGAGCCTCGGGCTCGGGCAGGCTCCCGTAGATCGCCGAGATGTCGCGCATCGGAACGTCCTCGTTGCCGATGCCCGTACCGTAGCGACCGTACGGATCGACCTTGCGCAGCGAGACCTCGCCGCCGGATTGACCGATCGATCGGATGAAGCCCTTGTGGAGCGCCGTGCCGACGCGCGCCGGGCAGCGGCACGGGTTCATCGGGTTCACGTGCTCGCAGCGCGGCGCGAGGTAGTCGCCGACCTTCTTGCGTGCGCGCGACAGCCGCACCTTGTACGCGCTCTCCGTGATCCCGAGCGACTTCGAGGCGGCGTCGTCGCCGAGCTTGAGCACGTGACAGACGACGAACGCGGCGCGCTCGCCGGGCGGCAAGCAGTTCACGACCGACGTCATGCAGCCTTGCTTGAGCTCCCACAACAAGAAATCGCGCTGTGGATCGCTGAGCGAGCGCACGACATCGGTGCGGGTCGCTTCGCTGCGGAGCGTCTCGTCGAGGATGTCGAAGTTGACCTCGGGCTGGCGCGGCAGACGATCTTCGAGCAGCTGGTTCGCGATCGTGAGCAGCCAGATCTCGGCGGCGCCGGGCTCGGTCGGCAGCTGGTCGACCTTCGCCGCGGCGGCGCCAAAGATGTCGACGAGGTAGCGCTCCGCTCGATCACGATCGAGCGTGAGCCGGAACACGAAGTTGTACAGACGACGCCAGTGCGGCTCGACGAGCCCACGCAGCCGTTCCGGATCCTTGACGCCCATACCCTTGGGCCGATGTTACACCCTTCCGTGATACCGTTTGCCAGATGACAGCCCGGCTTGTCGAGGGGAGCCCGGCGAAGCTCCTCCTCGCCGTCGCTCTGCTCCTAGCCGGCTGCTACGACGTCCCCAAGCCCGCCTGCGGCTTCCGCTGTGGTCCGGCCGCCGAGTGCCCCGCGGACTACACCTGCGGCCCCGACTTTCACTGCCGGCTGAATGGCTCGTCGCCGTCGCTCGTGTGCGCGATGCCCGACGCCGCGCCGATCCCCGATGCCTACTCGCCCGCCGTCACGTCGACGAGCCCGGTCAACGGCAGCACCGTCAACCCGGCGACGCCGATCCGCGCGAGCTTCGACGTCGACGTCACCGGCGTCACGCCGAGCTCGTTCACCGTCACCATGACCGGCAGCGGGCTGTTCGTCGTCGGCGACGTCAGCTACGACCCGACCTCGCGCACGGCGACCTTCGCGCGCGTCGAGGGCCTGCCGCCGAACCAGCAGCTCACGGCCACGCTCACCGCGGACATCTCCGATCCGCTGAGCGGGCGCCCGCTGATGCCGACCACCATCACGTTCACGACGACCCAGGACACGACGGGGCCGCAGGTCCTGTTCACGAACCCGACGAACGGATCGACGGATATCTCCGTCGCGGCGAACGTCACGTTCCGGTTCTCGGAGCCCGTGCAGAACGTCGACGCGACGACGGTCACCGTCATCGAGACCGCGAGCATGGTGGCCGTCACCGGGACCGTCACCTACGACGGCGCGACGCGCACCGCGACGTTCGACCCGCAAGATCAGCTGACGCCGAACCTCAGCTATCAGGGCCGCGTGTCGAGCGGCGTCACGGATCTCGCCGGCAACGCGCTCACGCCGAACCCGTTCATCACGGGCTTCATGACCGGCGCCGACACCGTCGCCCCCGTCGTGCGCCTCACGTCACCCGCGAACATGGATGCGAACGTCGCCGTGAACAGCAACATCGTCGTCACGTTCGACGAGCCCGTCGCGAATGTCGACACGACGAGCTTCCAGGTCAACGCCGGCGCGGTCGCCGGCACGGTCACGATGTCGAACGGCAACCGCACCGCGACGTTCGATCCGACCGCCGATCTGCCGGCTGCCTCGACGATCAACGTCACGCTGTCGACGGCGATCACGGACACCTCGGGCAACGCACTCGCGGCGTTCGCGTTCGCGTTTACGACGAACTGACGAGCTTCGGCTTCGAGTCCTTGGTCGCGGGCGTCGACGAGGTCGGCGGATCGGACTCGACGAGGCCGACGCGGCCGGTGCTCTCGCCGCGCGGATCTTCGTACTTCGACAGCTCGCGGCTGACCTCGAGCACGAGGTCGGCCTTCTCGCGGTACGGCATGAACGCGGACTTGAAGCCCGCGATGATGATCTCCTTGATCGTCTGCAGCGACCACCCGTAGTGCTGGTGGCAGAGGAAGAATTCACGCGAGACCGTCGTGTCCGACATCAGCCGGTTGTCGGTGTTGATCGTCACGCGCAGGCCGTAGTCGACGTAGAAGTCGACCGGGTGCGTCTCCCAGCTGGTGGCGGCGCGCGTCTGCAAGTTCGAGGACGGGCAGACCTCGAGCGGGATGCGGTGATCGTTGACGTAGTTCAAGAGGTCGCCGCTCTCGACGAGGCGCGTGCCG
>Ga0316630_10001009_pt1 | contig 10052 bp, 9 predicted proteins | sample OWC_May_M1_C1_D6_FD_207658 | JGI IMG/M metagenome (GOLD analysis project Ga0316630, IMG submission 207658) | Wetland soil microbial communities from Old Woman Creek delta, Ohio, United States - OWC_May_M1_C1_D6_A | ecosystem: Environmental > Terrestrial > Soil > Wetlands | place: USA: Ohio...
ATGAGCGTGAACGAGATCGAGTTGAGCGTCCGCGCCGCCAACTGCCTGAACAACGCCAACATCACCACTGTCGGCCAGTTGGCCATGAAGACCGAGCAGGAAATGCTCAAGTACCGCAACTTCGGCAAGAAGTCGCTCAACGAAATCAAGGAAAAACTGGCCGCCCTGGGGCTCACGCTGGGCATGAACCTCGATCCCGCGTTGTTGGAGCCGCCCAAGGAAGAGCCCAAGAAACTGACGCTCTAATCGTATGCGCCATCGCAAACGCACCGCCAAGCTGGGTCGGAAGTCCCAGCATCGCAATCGCATGCTCGCCAACCTGGTGTGCAGCCTGATCACCCAGCGCCGCGTGACGACCACGCTTGCCAAAGCCAAAGCCGCCCGCCCCGTGGCCGAGAAAATGGTCACGCTGGGCAAAGCCGGTTCCCTCCACGACCGCCGCCTGGCCTCGGCGCGGCTTTACCAGGACGAGAACGCCTGCCGCATCCTGTTCAGCGAGATCGCGCCCTTCTTCAAGGACCGCCCGGGCGGCTACACGCGCATCATGCGGCTGCGCCAGCGGCAGGGCGACGCCGCGCAACTCGCGATCCTCGAGTGGGTGGATTTGCCCGCTCCCATCGCACCGGAGCCGGCCAAGAAAGAGGAGGGCGCGAAAGAAGAGAAGGCCTCCGATAAGCAGGAAGAGTCCCAGACTGGCGAAACCGGCCAGGCTTCCTAAGTATGTTTTGAAGCGCGCCAGCCCGTTCGCGAGAACGGGCCTTTTTGTTGGGGCCGAGAGCGTCACACTGTTCATGGACTGAGCCTGAATGGAAAACACCGCTTCAACTCCTGCTTCGCGCCAGGATTCCTGGACCCGCGAACTGAATCGCTACCATTGGTTCGTGCTGGTCGTGGCGGCGTTGGGCTGGCTGTTCGACTGCCTCGACCAGCAACTTTTCAACATCGCCCGCGTGCCGGCCATGAAAGACCTGCTGGGGACGCAGGACATGCGGACCATCACGGAATACGGCGGCTACGCGACCTCCATCTTTCTCTTGGGTTGGGCCGCCGGCGGGCTGGGCTTCGGCGTGCTGGGGGATCGGATTGGACGGGCAAAAACCATGTTGGTTACCATCCTGGTGTACTCGCTCTGCACGGGGCTGAGTTCATTTTCGGTCGGCTTCTGGGACTTCGCGGTTTATCGGTTCCTGACGGGTCTCGGGGTGGGCGGCGAATGGGCTGTGGGCGTGGCGCTGGTGGCAGAAGTCATGCCCGAACGCGCGCGGCCGTACGCGCTGGGATTGCTGCAAACCCTGTCCACGGTCGGCAACGTCACGGCGGCGCTGATCAGCATGGGTCTGGGTTGGCTGGAGCAGGGGGGCCACATTGCGCACATCGATGCGTGGCGGATCATGTTCCTGATCGGGGCCGTGCCGGCGTTGCTGGCGGTGTTGATTCGCCGGCGGCTGGCGGAACCCGAAAAGTGGCAGTCCATCGCGGCTGGCAGCCAGAAGCGGCAGCGGCTGGGTTCCTATGGGGAACTCTTCGGCCACCCGCGCTGGCGGCGGCACGCCATCGTCGGCTTCCTGCTGGCGTCGGCTGGCGTGGTGGGCTTGTGGGGCATCCTGTTTTTCAGCATCGACCTGATCCGCGCCGTGCTGCGGCAATCGTTCGAGGCACAGGGAATGGCCCCCGTCGTGGTGGCGGGCAAACTCAACCTCTGGGCCGGGATTGCCACCCTCATGATCAACGTGGGCGCGTTTGCCGGCATGTGGACCTTCAGCCGGTTCACGCAGCGCGTCGGGCGCAAGCCCGCGTTCGCGCTGGGCTTCGTGCTGGCGATGGGGAGCACCGCCTTGGGATTCTGGCATCTTCGTGAGGCGGCCCACGTCTTCTGGCTGGTGCCGCTGATGAGCTTTGGACAGTTCGGGTTGTTTGCGGGGTATGCGATCTACTTTCCGGAGTTGTTCCCGACCCGTTTGCGGAGCACGGGAGTTTCCTTTTGCTACAATGTGGGCCGTTTTGTGGCGGCGCTGGGTCCGCTGACCTTGGGATTGCTGACCAGCAAGGTGTTCGCCCACCATCCGGGGCTTCTGCCGCTGCGTTACGCCGGACTCACGCTCTGCAGCGTCTTTGTCATCGGCCTGCTGGCTTTGCCGTTCGCTCCCGAAACACGAGGCCAGGGCCTGCCGGAGGAATGACGAAGGCAGAAACCGTCAGGCCGGAAGTTCGGCCTTCTCTTCAGTCTTCCGGCAATGGCGTGCCTTTGGTTTCGGGTGCCCAGATGAGGGCCACCATTCCCAACAAGTAAATCACTGCCATGAGCATTGCCGCATAGCGGAAGGATTCCATCCAGACGCTGAGATGGCCCAGCAACGCCGGAGCAGGGGCCGCCAGATAGCGCACGGTGTTGTAGCAGAAGCCAACGCCTGTGCCTCGGAGCCGGGTCGGAAACAGCTCGGGAAAGTAGATGGAATAACCCGCAAACACCGACAGCGTGGCAAACCCCATCATCGGCAGCATCCAGTAGGCGTCCGTCGCGGAATGGAGGGAGTAAAAGACAAAGACTACGGTCGCCAGGCAGCTCAGGAATGACAGCAGGAAAGCCAGGCGCCGGGTGACAAAGGAAGCGATGAACGTGAACACCATCATGCCGCAAAAGGCGCCCGCATCCTGCAGCGCCGTGCCCAGCGCCCGGACCTTGTCCACCGTGGCTTGGGGCGCCCCCTTTAGGGCCTCGGATACGAGTTCCGGCGAGAAGAAGGCAATACCCCATAGACCCGCCATGCCCGATAGTCCCAGGAGTAATCCGACGATTGCATTCCGTCGCCAGCGCGGATTGCGAAACAGATCCGGCAGCGAACCCACTTGTTTGTGTTGAATTCCTTTCGCGGCTTCCGCCTTGGCTCGTTTCCAGGGTTCGGGTTCGCGCAGGACAAACAGAATCGGAATGGCCAACAACGACGGCAGGATGCCGACAAAGAACAAGACCCGCCAGCCGGTGAAATGGCTCACGAAGTTCAACTGCCCCGGCGGAATGACAAAACTGATCAACGAGCCGATAATGTTGCCGGTGGCCGACAAGGCTTGCAGGGACCCCAGGGCGATCGCGCGGAACCGGCCCGGGACACTTTCTGCGACCAGCGTCGTTGCCGCGCCAAACATCCCCCCCACGCCAAGCCCCACCAGGAAACGATAGGTGATGAAATCCGCCCAGCCTTGCGCCATGCCCGACAATCCCGTAAACCCGGAATACACCAGCAGGGTGGCGACCATGGTTTTCACGCGGCCGATCTTGTCACTCATCATTCCGAAGATGATGCCGCCCGTCGCCCAACCGAGCATCATCGCCATCGTGGCGTAACCGCCGTACTGTTTGATGATGTCGCGCGCCACTTCGGCGCCCATCAGCTCGGTCAGGGCTGGCTCGCGCGCCAGAATGAACAGCCGCTGGTCCATGCAGTCGAACAGCCAGCCGCACGAGGCGATGATGACCACGAGCCAGTGATAGAAGGTGACGCCCTCAAAAACGCTCGCTTTGTCGACGGCAGTGGATTCAGTTGGATTCGATGTGTGCACAAAAAGCGTTCAGTTCGACGTTGCCCAAGGTACGCGCGCGATAGTCACGACGATTCCGGTGGGTGTCAAGTTGCGGCTGCCGCCCGAGCCGACGAAGAATTCACGGAAGTCTTCCCTTGGTCTTGGTCTTGACGCGACACAGATACATGTCCGCCGTGATGTAAAGCACCGAGCCGTCGTTGCCCCAGGCGCAATTCGCGGTGGCCTGGCCGGTGGCGAGGGTGCCCAGGTGCTTGCCGCTCGGCGACAGCACCAGTACGCCGCCGGGTCCGGTCGCGAACAGGTGACCGGACTGGTCCACTTTCAAGCCGTCGGGCAGCCCCTTGCGGTTTGGCGCAGCCAGGGGTTTGGCATCGAAGAAGACACGTCCGTTGGCGAGGATGCCGTCCAGTTTCACGTCGTAGGCCATGATGACGGGGCGGTTTGGATCGGACACGGCCACGTAGAGGGTCTTCTCGTCGGGCGAGAAGGCGATGCCGTTGGGGAAGGTCAGTCCATCGGTCAGCAGCGTCAGGTCACCATGGGGCCTGAGGCGATAGACGCCTTGAAAGGGGAGTTCTTTTCTTGGGTCTTTGACGTTACCCTCCAGACCGTAGGGCGGGTCGGTGAAGTAAAGGTCACCGTTGGATTTGAACACGAGGTCATTCGGACTGTTTAGCCGTTTGCCTTGGTAGCGGTCGGCCAGCGTGGTTTTCTGGCCATTCTTTTCCAGCCGCGCCACGCGTCGATCGCCGTGCTCGCAAAGCACGAGCCGGCCTGCGGAGTCCTCGGTTAGGCCATTCGAGCCGGGTTCGCCACCGCGCGGAGTCGAGCCGGTGTAGCCGCTGGGTTTCAGGAATTCCTTCACGCCTTTGCCCTCGCGCCACTGATAGACCACGTTTTTCGGCACGTCCGAAAAGAGCAGACAGCTGTCCGCCTTGATCCACACCGGGCCCTCCGACCAGTCGAAGCCTTCGGCCAGCACATCGATCTCCGTGCCGGGTGGGATCAGTCGGTCAAGCTCTGGAGCCAGCCGCTCGATGGCGCCCAGCGTCTTGACGCCGGGGGGCTTGGCCTGTTCGGATGGCGTCGGATGCTGGCATCCCGCCAGGAAGAATGCCGAGGCGACGAGGAGTGCTGCAACAGTTTGATGCCGTTTCATAGCGTAATGACCGAGGTTCCGCGCCTACAGTTTAACTTGGTCGCCAATGGGTCAAGGCAAAAGCCAGAGCAAGCCGAGCAACGTGGGAAGGCATGAGAAGGTCAAACAGGATTAAGGGCGTCCGGCCGGCACCGCCCAGTTACGGTGCTGCGCCCGCGTGGAACGCCGGATTATCCAGCAGATGAACTGACTGTCCTTGTGGCGGCCGGCTCAACGCGCCGTTCCGGTGAAGGATGAAAGGGCAGAACGCGCCGGGTGACGCGTCTCGGGTGGCAAGACGCCCCGCGTAAACCAACTCGCCGGCGACGCGCCGCGAACCCGGTCGGCCTCCTTCGACGTTCGCGGTTCAGGGTTCAGCGTTCCTTGCTGCAATTGGGGTTTCGGCCCGGTGAATGGATGGACTGGGAATCAGCGGCGGCGCAACCAGGCGCTTCCCAGAAGGGTGCCCAATCCCAACAGCCCAAGGGCGATTGCCGATGGCTCGGGAACCACCGCCACGGACACATTATCGAAATAGCCCATAGAATTCCCGGTCAGCGCGCTTCCCACATGCACCCAGTCATACGTTACATTGCCGGCATAGGAGCGATCCGTAAACTGGGGATCGAGCACGTTATCCACATACAAGTCCACTGTGTTGCCAAGGATCTCGAACCGGAAATTGTGCCAGCCCACCGAGCGCGGAGCGTCGAGCTGGATCCAACCGCCGTTGTCCACGTTGCGCGCTTGATACTTGGTTGTGTCAAGAACGCCCGTGTTCACGGAGTTGTAAAGCCCCGCCGCAAACAGACCCGCGGCCACCGCGGAATTTCGGATTTCGGCATAATTCCGTCCATTGGCCGTTCCACTCGTGGCGTCGTAGAAATCGAAGGAAAAGACCAGCGGATTGGCGTCGGTCGCCACCGTTCCGGTGATGATATTCCGCAGCCGGCCGGCCGCGGTCGTCTGCTCGATCACCTGATTCTCAGCGTTTAGCGGATCGGGGGTGAGGAAAATGCTGGCGCTGGTTCCGCTGACGCGTGACCAGAACGACAGCAGGGATGCGTCGTCCGCGTAGCTCTCGAAGTCATCGTTGAGCAGGGTTTGGCTGGATGCGCTTTGGACCACGGCCACACCGACAGCCGCAGCCAGGAGAGTGGTCAGCAGGGGATGCGAACTGATTCTGACAATACGTGCGTTCATAGTATGTGGGGTTACTGATGCAGACAAAATCACAACAAGACCGGCCCGTCAAGCAGAATCTTCATTCAGAATCTTCATTGGATGTCCCACCTCCGCCCTCAGGGCCTTTCAGTCCACCAGCCGACCGAGAGGCCGCGAGGTTTTGGAGTGCGGAGTCCTCTGCCGCTGTCGATCTGGTCCCTATCCAGACAAAGCGGCCTGCCAGCCGTCTCGAGCAGGGCGCGCCCGGCGGTCGCGCCTTGCTTCACCTTCGTTCAATCGCCGGGACATTCCTTGGACACTTCACCAAGGATCACGGGATCATCGGAGGCGAGGCGGGGGACGATTTCTTCATTCTGCATTCCTGTTCCTTCATTCGGTCGAATCCGATCGATCAGGTTCGTCGAAGGTTCAAGGATTTGAATCAGTTGCGTGTCGTCGCCGGGGCCGGTCGGACGTGCAGGCCCGCCATGACCCATTTGCGCGCCAGCCACAGGCCGATCGGCGAGGTCATGGCGATGCAACTGTAGATGAACCACAGCGTGCCGGTGTGCAGCAACGCCGGCGGCGTGTTGGGCGGGCAGTATTGGGCGAGCAATACGCCGGAATAGAATCCCGTGGTGCCTTTGGCCAGCAGCCACGGTATCTGGGCCAGGCCCATGTATTGCGCGACGCGGCCGGGCGGCGCAAGTTCGGACGCATATTCCAGATAGCGCGCCATCCAGAGGGCTTCGCCGATCGAGAACAGGATCAGATACGCCAGCAGCAAACTGAGGTTCGGTCCGAAACAGAGCAGGTACGTCGGCACCGCGGACACGAGGGTGCCGATGACCATCATCTTATAGACGTTGATCCGGCGCGTCAGCGCGGTGACGATGGGCACGCCGAAGAAGATGATCAAGGGATTGGTCCAGTTCACCAGCCATTCCATGCGGTCGGCCACGCCTTGCGGGTAAGCGCGGAGAATGTACTGCGGCAGGGTGAGCCATTGATGGGCAAAGAGCGTGCGCACCGGCAGCAGCATGAAGATGAAGAAGACAAACCGGGCGTTGCTGAATGGGCCATCCGTGAAGTAGCTTTTCAAACGCGCGGTGAGGGGAGCGGTGTTGGTCTTGCGCATCTCCTCGGCCGGATCGGGCCGGAGCTTGGCCGCCTCGGCCTTCTTCGTCAGCAGCATTAAAGCGAGCAGGAGAGCCAGGCCGGTGATTGCGGCGCACACCCAATTGACCGCCTGGACTCCGGTTCCGGAAATGCCCGCGAGGCCCTGGAGGAATGGTTCGCCGATCTGTTTCTCGCTCCCGCCGTCCTTAATCTTTTGCACCGCCGGGCGAATCCACGAGGACAGGGCGCCGATGCCGACGATGCCGAGGTTCATGATGGCGTAGATCAGCGCGTAGCCCATCGAGCTGGTTTTCTCGTCGGTGTATTGCTTGACTCCGGAATAGCAAACCGGTTGCAGGATGCCCGATCCCATCGCCACGAGCAGGAGGGAGATGATGACCAGGGCCGCAATGCTAAGCCCGTCACCAAGCGTGGGCGCAAGGCTGTAGAGGGTCCGGCCGAGCGTGCCGATGCACAAAGCGAACAGGATGGCCCGCCGCAAGCCAAAGGACTCCGCATAGCTCCCCAGCCCCAGCATGAAGAGCGTCACCAGCATAGTGAAGAGGGAGACGGTGATGCCAGCCCGCGCGTCGCCCCAGCCGAGGTCGCCGGACAGGAAGATCGTCATGAGCGTGAGCACGCCGAAGTACGCGGTGGACTCGATGACGAACGCCCCGACGACAAACCAAAACGCCCGCGGCATTCGGCGCAGGTCGGTGAAGGAATTCAGGAAATTGCGAAGCGGTGAAGGGGCAAGAGGCGCCATGGCTATTTTAGAAAACCTGCGGCTCTGCTGGAGGCCCCACCCAGTTCGACCTTTCCAGGAGTCGCTTGAGATACACAGTAGAAATCCGTTGTCTTCCCCCTCACCCCGGCCCTCTCCCTGAGGGAGAGGGAGAATCGTCGCCAGTGCATTCGGCGAATCGGCGGGCTTAGGTTTATCGAGAGTCGGACTGCGTGTCTCCCTCTCCCCAAGGGAGAGGGTCGGGGTGAGGGGGAATGTGACATCCAAACGATCCAGCCCTTCAGATTGGCGTTGGATATCCGATCACCGCGCGGTGAGCTAAATGACATTGGGCCGTTCATCATTTCAAGCCTCGGGCTTTATCGGCCGAAATCGTCCGTGCCCGCCGCACCGAAGGCGGTGTTTCTGCCGGGCCACTGACATTTAAGCCATCGCGCAAATAGCCGGGCGATAGCGCGGTTTGGAAATCGGCTTGCCTTTGGCACGGCAGGTTTGCAGCCACGCCTCCTTGGCGATCTGGACTTCTCGCAGGGCTTCTTCTGGCGTTTCGCCAAACACAGAACAAGACTTTAAATCGGGAATGTCCGCGATGTAACCGCCGTCTTCTTCTCTGTAGAACACGTTGATGTGGTAGTCGCTCATGTTTTCAATTGTTCAAGGCACATTCCATTGGAGTCACCCTTGCACGCGCCAGGGCGCGCGCAGCGGCTTGGTGTGTAGATGTTGGTTGGCCTCATCGTTGCCGACGAAACGTTCGGCGTCCGGGTCCCACTGCAGCTTCTTTCCGACTTGAATGGCGATGTGGCCCAGGTGACACACGGAGGCGGTCCGGTGGCCAACTTCGGCATCGGCCATGGTGTCGCCGCGCGTCTTGATCGCATCAAGGAAGTCGCGTTTCTCATTCTTCGCCGGGAGACGGACGTCGTTCGGCCCGGGCTTGAATTGCAGGATGGATTCCGGATGAGCCTCAATGGCCTTCCCGTAGGTGACATGGACCCAGCCCTCGCTGCCTTCAAACCGGATGTAAGGCTGGCCCGACTTGTAGAAGAGACGAACCCCGTTCGCGTACCGGTGCTCGACCTCGAACCGCAACAGCACATTCCAGAGTCCATCCTGCGGTGGGTATTGGCCGCGGCCCTCCACGTCCACCGGGCCGGTGCGGTCGGTGTTGTTGCCCCATTGCGCGATGTCGTTGAGATGGGTGCCCCAGTTCAAAATCAATCCGTCGCAGTAGTCGCGGACGCGCATCCAGCCGGGCCGGCCAAAGCCGTGAGATGGGTGCACGCGTTTTTCGTGATAGGGCGCTTGGGGCGCTGGACCGAGCCAGAGGTCGTAGTCCAGTTCCTTGGGCACCGGCATCTCGGATTGCGCGGGCAACGCCTCGTCGGTTGCTGGCACGCCGGTGCGAATGGTGTGCAGCTTGCCGATCCGGCCATTGCGCACCAGCTCGCAAGCGCGGCGAAAGTCCGACAACGAGCGAAACTCGCTGTCAGTGCGGAAGACGCGCTTCTCGCGCTTGACCCAATCGCTCAGGATGCGGCCCTCGGCGATGCTGCGGGTGAGCGGTTTTTCGCAGCAGACATCTTTACCGGCCTTGACCGCGGCCACCGCCATGGGTACATGCCAGTGGTCGGGCGTAGAGATCATCACGGCATCGATGTCTTTTCGTGCGAGCAATTCGCGGAAGTCCCGGTAGGTCGCACACCCCTTGAACTTGCCGGAATCCTGCTGGCTGGCGTAGTAGTCCTCGACCTTCTTGCGGCCCTGTTCGAGCCGCCAGGCATCCACGTCGCACACCGCGACGACTTGCGCGTCAGGCGCGTGCAAGAAGGCTGGCAGGTTGGCATACACGGCTTGCCGGCCCAGCCCAATCAGGCCCACAGCGATCCGGTTGCTGGGAGCCACCTGTCCGGCGAGAGCGAGAACGGACGAGGGGAGGAGAAGCGGTCCGGCAAATACGGCACCGACCGCCGTGGCGCTTTGCTGAAGAAAACCGCGGCGCGCATACCGATGTCCGGCACGGGACGTTTTCAAGTTGGCCATGGCGGCAGCATCTGCGATCCAGCGCAGCGAGACAATTCAAAATCAAGCAGCAAGACCTCTTTACATTTGTGGAAAGCGGCCTACGCTTCGCGTAATCGGAGTTGGGAAGCCTGGGTGCCAGAGTCGGCTGGGCAGTTCAGGTCGCGGTCTCAGGCTTTTTGACTGACTATGAACAGATGAACCAAAAACCAGAAAGGAGTCCGTTATGGCGACGTTTCTCATGCTTGGTAGATATTCGATGGTAGGGATCCACGGGGCCAGTGCTGGCCGCACCAAGAAGGTGGTGGCGATGATGGAAAGATG
>Ga0316630_10001012_pt1 | contig 10037 bp, 9 predicted proteins | sample OWC_May_M1_C1_D6_FD_207658 | JGI IMG/M metagenome (GOLD analysis project Ga0316630, IMG submission 207658) | Wetland soil microbial communities from Old Woman Creek delta, Ohio, United States - OWC_May_M1_C1_D6_A | ecosystem: Environmental > Terrestrial > Soil > Wetlands | place: USA: Ohio...
GCGTGCCTTCGCCGTGACGACGAAGTTGACCCACGAGGGATTCGGCGTCGCGCCCTTCGCCGTGATGATCTCCACCGTCTGGCCATTGCGCACCGGCGTGCGCAGGGGGACGAGGCGCCGGTCGACTTTCGCGGCCACGCAACGGTTGCCGACGTCGGTGTGCACGGCATAGGCGAAGTCCACGCAGGTCGCGCCGCGCGGCATGCGCCGGATGTCGCCCTTCGGCGTGAAGACGTAGACCTTGTCCGGGAACAGGTCGACCTTGACGCTCTCGAGGAACTCCTCCGAGTTGCCGCCCTGCTGGATCTCCACCAGCTGCTGCAGCCACTCCCGCGCGCGGTCGCTGTAGGAGCGTACGGAATCGTCGCCGTCCTTGTACTGCCAGTGCGCAGCGATGCCGGACTCCGCGACGTCATGCATCTGCTCGGTGCGGATCTGCACCTCGATCGGCATGCCGTTCGGCCCGAACAGCGTCGTGTGCAGTGACTGGTAACCGTTGACCCGCGGGATGGCGATGTAGTCCTTGAACCGGCCGGGCATCGGCTTGTACACGCTGTGGACGATGCCGAGCGCGCGGTAACAGGTGTCCGGGTTGTCCACGATGATTCGGAACCCGTACACGTCGACGATCTCGCTCAGCGAGACCTTCTTGCGCCGCATCTTCTGGTAGATGCTGTGGACGTCTTTCTCGCGGCCCTCGACGCGCGCGGGGACGGCCGCCCTGTCGAGCGCAGACTTGAGCGCATCGGCGATGCGCCCGACGAACTGTTTCTGGTTGCCCTTCGCCTTGCGTACTGCGGTCTCGATCACCTTGTAGCGCCGCGGGTAGAGCGCGCGGAAGCCGAGGTCCTCGAGCTCGACCTTGATCGCGTGCATGCCGAGACGGTTGGCGATCGGGGCGTAGATGTCGAGCGTCTCGCGTGCGATGGCGCGGCGCTTGGCGGGCGGCATCGCGCCGAGCGTGCGCATGTTGTGCGTGCGGTCCGCGAGCTTGACCATGATGACGCGGATGTCGCGCACCATGGCGAGCAGCATCTTGCGGAAGCTTTCCGCCTGCGCCTCCGCGCGGCTCTTGAACTGGATCTGGTCGAGCTTGCTGACCCCGTCCACCAGTTCGGCGACCTCGCGGCCGAAGCGCGTCGTGATCTCCTCCTTGAGGGTCGGGGTGTCCTCCATGACGTCGTGGAGGATCGCGGCGATCAGGGTCTGCGAATCGAGCCGCAGGTCCGCGAGCAGGTCGGCGACGGCAACCGGGTGGGTGATGTAAGGCTCGCCGGAGCGCCGGCGCTGGCCTTCGTGCGCCTCGAACGCGAAGTCGTAGGCGGCCTGGACGCGCTCGACCTCCTCGGGGGGCAGGTACCCCTCGAGCTTCGAGATCAGCTGGTTGATGCCGATGGACCGTCTTCCGTAGGGCAGCAGGCTGCGCAGGGAAGACGTGACGTCCATGGCCGGGCGCTCAGGCGGGGTTCAGTCTCCCAGACCGATCTGCGGCGCGCGGAGCTCGCCCATGAATTCGGGCTCGGGCATGAACTCCTGCGGCGGACGATCGGGCTCCTCGAGGATCTCGAGGCCGACGTGACCAGCGGCCACCTCGCGCAGCGCCAGCACCGTCACCTTGTCATTCTGCCAGTCGAGCGTCGGCTCGGCGCCGTTCGCGAGCTTGCGGGCGCGCCGGGCTGCCACCAGCACGAGCTGGAACAGGTTGGGAACGTTTTTCAGGCAGTCTTCGACGGTGATGCGGGCCATGGTCAATCAGTCGGGGAGGGACAAGGGGCGAAAGCATAACACAGGGCACCGGAGACGCAGGAAAGGAGGGCGGAAAGGGGGTAGTGACTAGGGGATAGGGGGTAGTGAGGAAGCGAACCTCTGGCACCGGGGGTCGCCCAACGGCGCATGAAGCTCGCCTCTTCACTACCCCCTATCCCCTAGTCACTACCCCCTTTCCTCGGTGAGCCGCGCGGCGAGCGCGGCGAGCCCCGGCCTGTCGGCCCGCGCCACTTCGCCCTGTCCGGCCACGATACGGCCCAGCTCGCCGAGCGCACGGTCGAAGTCATCGTTCACCACGACGTGGCCGAACTCGCGCCAGTGGGTCATGTCGGACGCGGCGTCGCGCAGGCGGCGCTGGATGATCTCCTCGGAGTCCGTGCCGCGGCCGCGCAGGCGACGCTCGAGCTCAGCCCGGGACGGCGGCAGGATGAAGATCGAGATGCACTCCGGCAGGGCGCGGCGGATCTGCACGGCTCCCTGCCAGTCGATTTCGAGGATCAGGTCCTGGCCGGCGGCGAGGGCGTTCTCGACCTGACGGCGCGCGGTGCCGTAGCAGTTGTCGAACACCTGCGCGTGTTCCAGGAACTCACCGGCGTCGACCATCCGCTGGAACTCACCCCTCGAGACGAAGAAATAGTCGCGTCCGTGCTGCTCGGTGGGACGCTGCCTGCGGGTCGTGAAGGAGATCGAGAAGCGCAGCGCCGGTTCGCGCTGCATCAGGGCGCGCACGAGCGAGGTCTTGCCCGCGCCGGATGGCGCTGCGATGACGAACAGCCGTCCGCGGCCCGTCGCGCTCCTGCTAGTCAACGTTCTGCACCTGCTTGCGAAAGACGGCCATTCTAGCCTCCGTCGCCAACCAGGCGAACGACGCCGGAGCTGCGATACCAGCTCAACGCCCGGTCATAGGCCTGCCTGCATTCCTCCGTCCGCGCGTCGACACTTCGACTCTGCAGTCTTTCCATGAAATTACCGAAGTCGACTTGAACCGCGTCCGGGCCGCATCGCGCATGAAGCCAGAGGTTCGTACCGAGGTAGACGTCGTCCGCTGACCTCGCGACGAATCCGCTCAGCAGGGTGGGCAGCACGGCAGCGGACGGTACGGCCGAGCAACATCGCAGCGTCCGCCCGTGGACGGAGGAAATGAAATGGAAGAACGTCGTGCGAGTGTCCGCGATCTTCCGGAAGCCGCTGTAGTCGTACTGAAATCCGCCGGTGCTCGAGAACGTATGTGGCTGGTGGTCACCGAACACCAGCAGGACGAACGGCCGTCCCGTCCGGGACTCGATCTCCGCGAGGAACGCGACCAGGGAACGTACCGCGGCGGCGGTCGAGCCGACCCTGCGCAGGTATTCGTTCAGCGCGCAGTTGGGGGCAAAGTCTGCGTTGTCGACGAATCGGGCCGGAAAACTCGAGGCATCGTCCGTCCTGCACTTGTGCGGCGCGTGATTTTCGAGAAACAGGACGTATCCGAAGAATGGCAGGTCCGGTTGCGAGCCGATGGTCGCCGCTACGCTGCCGGCCATTGCAACGTCGTTTTCCAGCCATCCGCCCTGGCCGAGATCCTCACTGTCGAAGATCTTCTCGAATCCGTAGTTCGCATACGCATTTCGTGCGTTGTAGAAATTTCCCCGGTGCGGAAAAAACGCCCAGGAGTGATAGCCGTGATCCCGCATGTACGTCGCGATGCTGCGGTTGACGAAAGGTGACAGGGATGCGTGGGTGTACATTCCCGAGTATCCGAACAGCCGGGAATCAAGCCCGACGATGGTTTCGAACTCGGTGATCCACGTGCCGCCACCGACGGCATTGACCCGAAGAAGGCCGTTCGCGGCCGTCAATTCGGCGGGCCTGAACAGTTCGTCGTTCCATTTGCCCGTCAGCCGGAAGACGGCTCCCGGGTCGAAGGTTGATTCAGCGAGAACGACCAGGATGTTCGGCAGCAGCGTGCCGGCCGAACCCCCTTCGGATCCGAGGTCCATGTAACCCAGCACCGCTTCCCGAATCTCCTCGGTGCCGGGCGGCCGGGAGTCGCCGTCACTTTGATAGATATCACCCGTCGATTGGGACTCGAGGCGATACGAGTACGCGAGGAATGGGAGAACTCCCATCCGCTCCGCAAGGAGGGCCACCTGCTCCGGCTGCCAGGTGGACTTGTCACGATCCGCGTCTGCGTACACGTTCTCCAGGTGGAAATGGATCATCCAGCCGAAGACGCACACGACGACCACGCGCAATGCGCCGCCGAAACCCATGCTCGGCTTCCGCCTCAGGAATCGCCCACCGGTCAACACGGCGGCGACTGGCAGACTCAGGCACCCGACGGCCACGATCGCCGTGGTGGGGTACCTGGTCCAGTGTGGAAGACCCAGCGCGTCCCAGAGTCCCGCTGGATTGGCCAGCGCAATCTTGAGGTCGAGCACCGTTATCGGCAACCCGGTCAGGCCGGCCTTGACGCGGCTGATCCAGGTCATCAGGACGTGCAGGCCGACGACACCAGCGAAGGCCGCCAGCCCGAAGTGACGCGGAAGGAGAACACAGACGGCAGCGACGTACCCAAGCAACGCCCAGGATGCAGTCGCAGCCGGCGACAGCACGGACAACGCGAACGAGCAGCCAGCCAGGTAGAGTGCGGCACCCCAACGGGCGGGCGAAACGTCGGACGCCGAGGAGCCAGCCGACAGCACGACGCCGACGGCGGACAGCACCAGGCCGGCGAGACACAGCAGGAATTGCCTGACGCCGAAAGCCGCTACGGCATTGCCGGCGAACGTTTCCGCTGCAAGGGCCGAGGTCATGGCCCCGACTCCGAGCGGGTAACTCAGGCGGCGAAGACGGCTGGAGCCGCTACTCGACGTTCTGGACCTGCTCACGCATCTGCTCGATGAGCACCTTCATGTCCATTGCGGCGCGTGTCGTCTCGACGTCCTGTGACTTCGATGAGAGTGTGTTGGCCTCCCGGTTGAACTCCTGCATCAGGAAATCCAGGCGCCGGCCGGCGGGCTCCTTCGAGTCGATCACCTGCAGCGTCTCGGTCAGGTGACTGCCGAGGCGGTCGAGTTCTTCCTCGACGTCCATCTTGTACGCGAGCAGCGCGATCTCCTGTTCCAGGCGCTCGGAATCCACCTGCGTGCCGAGCTGTGCCACGCGTTCGATCACCCGCGCGCGGATCCGCGCAGCAACCTCCGGCAGCCGCGCACGCACCAGTGCCACCAGACCGCGCAGGGATTCGCAGCGCTGCGCCAGCATCTCCCGGAGGCGCGCCCCTTCCCGCGCCCGTGACTCGTTCAGCTCGGCCGCTGTCTCGCGCAGCAATTCCAGTGCCTCGCCGGCGAGCGGCGTCAGGTCGCGATCGGCCTCGCGGATCGCCCCCGGCCAGCGCAGCAGGTCGAGCGGGTTCAGGGGTGCCGGGCTCCCGTCCACCATGCCACCCACCTCGGCCGCTTGCCTCAACACCTGCTCGATCAGGGGCCGGTTCAATTCGAGCGTGGTGACGGCGGCGGCAGACGTGCGCAGGTAGAGACCCGCATCGACCTTGCCCCGGCGCAGGGCGGTGCCGAGCAACTGGCGGGCATCGTTTTCGAGGCCGCGGAGGTCCTCCGGGAGCCTGAGCACGAGCTCCAGGTAGCGGTGATTGACGGCCCGAAGCTCGCAAGTGAGTGTTCCCCACGGGCCCTGGCGCTCGCGCCGAGCGAAGCCGGTCATGCTGCGGATCATGGGTGTGTCCGGGTGAATCTACCGGGAAACCAAGGACATCCCGGCGCGCGAGCCACTTACGGGGACGCTGTGCAGGGTGTTATAAAGCGGCAAGAGTTTACATGAGAAGCAGGCGTGCCGGAGCGGCCATTGCATATCGAGCACGCGGACTTGAGCCTCCTAGGGAATCGCGAAGAAAACCAGGACCGTGTCGCGATCGCCATTGGTGATGGCACGGCGTTTCTTGCCGTCGTCGATGGCATGGGTGGGCACGCCGACGGCGCCAGGGCGGCGGAAGTTGCGATCCGCACCATGGTCGGCGAGTTCTGGGAGGCGAGCCGTCCGTTGTTCGATCCCGACGGGTTCCTTCACCTGACCATCGGCCGGGCGCACGATGCCGTCGTCGCGCTGGGCGAGGGCCTGCCTCCCGAGATCCGGCCGCGCGCAACGTGCGCCGCATGCATCGTGCAGGGGTCGAATGCGCACTGGGTCCACGTCGGCGACAGCCGCATCTACCAGTTGCGCAAGGGCGCCGTCGTCGACCGCACGCGCGACCACAGCCACGTCGAACTGCTGCTGCGCGCGGGGCGGATTACGGAACGCCAGGCGCACGCCCACCCCATGCGCAACTACGTGGAATGCTGCATCGGTGGCGACCCGGTCCTCCCGGAAATGTCGCTCGGCGGGCGTCACGGTCTCGAACCGGGCGACCTGGTCCTGCTCTGCTCGGATGGACTCTGGGCTGGCCAGACCGATGCGCAAATCGCGGGCCTCGGCCAGCAGCCCGATCGCAGTCTGCGTGATTCCCTGGGCGACCTGGGCGCGCGTGCCGTGAATGCGACGGCGCCTTTCGCCGACAACACGACCGCAGCCGTCGTGCGCTGGCTCGGCCCCTGAACGAAGGAGATTCCCCGTGAGACCCAGCGGCCGCGCACCGGACGAGCTGCGCCCGATACGCATCACACGCGGATTCACGCGTCACGCGGAGGGTTCCGTCCTCGTCGAATTCGGCGACACGCGCGTACTCGTGACGGCGACCGTCGAAGACGGCGTGCCGTCGTTCCTGCGCGGTCGCGGCGAGGGATGGGTCACCGCGGAGTACGGCATGTTGCCGCGCGCGACGCACACACGTTCGGCGCGCGAAGCGGCACGCGGCAAGCAGAGCGGACGGACGCTCGAGATCCAGCGGTTGATCGGCCGTTCGCTGCGCGCCGTGGTGGACATGCGCGCGCTCGGCGAGCGCACGGTCACGCTCGACTGCGACGTGCTGCAGGCGGATGGCGGTACGCGAACGGCGTCGATCACCGGCGCTTTCGTCGCGCTCGCGGATGCAATGGACGCGCTCGTGCGGCGGCGCGTGCTGGCCTCGAGCCCTCTGCACGGGCAGGTGGCGGCGGTCTCCGTCGGTATCGCCGGCGGTGTCCCGGTCGTGGACCTCGACTACGTCGAGGATTCCGACGCGGAGACGGACATGAATGTCGTCATGAACAACGGCGGCGGCTTCATCGAGATTCAGGGCACGGCCGAAGGGCACGCCTTCCGTCGCCACGAACTCGACGAGATGCTCAACCTTGCGGGCACTGCGTGCCAGCAGTTGTTCGCGGCGCAACTCGAGGCGCTGCAGGCACCGCTTGCCACGGAGCCACGGCGGCTGCGCAGGTGAACGGGCACAACCCCGCCTTCCCGGTGCGGGTCGTCCTTGCGACCGGCAACCCGGGCAAGCTGCGCGAAATGCGCGAGATCCTCGCGCCCTGGCACGTCGACGTCGTGCCGCTCTCGGATTTCACGCGCGACGTCGCCGCGGAAACCGGACGCAGCTTCATCGAGAACGCGATCCTCAAGGCGCGGTTCGCTGCGCAGGCGACGGGTTTACCCGCCATCGCGGACGATTCGGGGCTCGAGGTGGATGCCCTGCACGGCGCCCCGGGCATCTATTCTGCGCGGTACGCGGGTGAGGGTGCCGACGATGCGGCGAACAACGCCCGTCTGCTGCGCGAACTGTCCGGCGTGCCCGACGAGCGCCGCAGCGCGCGTTACCGCTGCGCGATGGCCTACCTGCGCTGGCCACTCGATCCTGCTCCCACCGTCCGCCAGGCGAGTTGGGAAGGGCGAATCGCGCAGGCGCCGGTCGGCAGCGGTGGCTTCGGCTACGACCCGCTTTTCCTGGTCGGCGACGGCGGCCGGACGGCGGCCGAGCTGGACAGTGCCCGGAAGAATCGCATGAGCCACCGCGGGCAGGCGCTGCGCGCGTTGGTCAGCGCCCTGGCCGGGGCGGGCCGCGATCCGTGAGCGCGCGGGAAGAGACGCCGCTGGCACTGTACGTGCACCTGCCATGGTGCGTTCGCAAGTGCCCGTACTGCGATTTCAACTCCCACGCCGTTCCGGCGGGGGGTGTCCCGCAACGTGCTTACCTCGCCGCACTGCTACACGACCTCGATTTCGCGGCGCCGGGTCTCGCGGGGCGGCCGCTGGTCTCGGTGTTCTTCGGAGGCGGCACGCCGAGCCTGTTCGAGGCCGAAACCATCGGCCGGATCCTCGAGCGGGCCCGGCGGCTGTTCCCGTTCACGGCGGACCTTGAAGTCACGCTCGAGGCGAATCCGGGCACCGTCGAGCACGGGCGATTTGCGGCGTACCGTGCGGTCGGTGTCAACCGCGTCTCGCTCGGTGCGCAGACCTTCGAGGATCGCCAGCTGGCGGCCCTCGGGCGCATCCATTCGCATGACGACACGTTCGCGGCAGTTGCCGAGCTGCGTGACGCCGGGCTGGACAACTTCAACCTCGACCTCATGTACGGCTTGCCGCAGCAGACGGTCGACGAGGCGGTGCGCGACGTGGAGCGAGCGATCGAACTCGCTCCGGCCCACGTCTCGCACTATCAGCTCACGCTGGAGCCCGGCACGGTGTTCGAGCGGCGCCCGCCGCCGCTGCCCGACGACGACGCAGGTTACGCGATGCAGGTCGCCTGCCAGGAGCGGCTCGCGGCGGCAGGATTCGTGCAGTACGAGGTTTCGGCGTACGCGCGTCCCGGACGTCGATGCCGACATAACCTCAATTACTGGCGTTTCGGGGACTATCTCGGCATCGGTGCCGGCGCCCACGGGAAAGTCACCGACCCATCGACGAAGGCCGTGCTGCGCACGGCGCGGGTACGACAGCCCGGTCGCTACATGGGTGCCGCGCGTCCGCAGGACCGCATCGAGGAAGTCCGCGTCGTCGCGGCGCGGGACGTGCCGTTCGAGTTCTGCCTGAATACCCTGCGCCTGGTGGAGGGCTTCGACGCCGGCCTGTTCGCGGAGCGGACCGGCCTGCCGTGGACATCGATCGAGCAGCCGCTCGCGGAGGCTCGGTCTCGGGGGCTCGTCGCATGCAGCGACAGCGGACGGTGGGCGCCCACGGCGCTGGGCCGGCGGTTCCTCAATGACTTGCAGGCGATGTTCCTGCCGGAAATCGATCCAAAAGACGCATTTCTGCGGGCTCCGGGTATTGCCTCTGGCGCGCGAATCGGCTAGGGCCGTGGCCAGTTATGCACACGGCTGACGCAGCAGCCTAGATTCGCCATGTTACAGGCTGTAGTCGAAGTGACATCTTAGGCGACGCTACTAAACAATTGAATTTAATAGCGTTATTACCGTGGTCAAAAATTGACCAAAGCGAGAATCGTCGCAAGTTGCACGTTGCGAGGGCGATGCGGCTCCCGTTCATCCACAAAGTTATCCACAAGTTTTGTGGATAACACTGGCAGTGCGAGGGACCCGCCTTGTCAGGTCGGGCCGGCACTCCTATACTTCGCGCCCTTTTTCCCATGTCTCCCCAAGGACCGCGGCCATGAAGAGCGGAATCCATCCCGACTACAAGACGATCACCGTGACCTGCAGCTGCGGGAACACGTTCGAGACGCGCTCCACGCTGGGAGAGCCCCTGCAGATCGAGGTCTGCTCGAACTGCCACCCGTTCTACACGGGCAAGCAGAAGATCGTGGACACCGGCGGCCGGGTCGACCGTTTCAGGAAGAAGTACGCGCGCGGCTGAATCCACGCGGCACTGTTCGTGACGTGACGGGGCGCTTCGGCGCCCCGTCTCGCTTCCGGGCCATCGCGGCGGAACTTTCAGTGCCGGCTGGCTGCCTCTAGACTGCAGTGACCGTCGTTCGAGGCCGTGTCCATGTCACCACGATCCGTCCTGTTCGGTGCGTTCGCGTCGCTCGCCGTGACGCTCGCCGGATGCGCGTCCAATCCCGTTACCGGCGGCCAGGACGTCGTCCTGATGAGCGAGTCCCAGGAGATCGAGATCGGGCGCCAGTCGCACCCGAAGATCCTGCAGCAGTACGGGCGCTATGACGACGAGGAGCTGCAGGCCTACGTCAGCGGCATCGGCCAGCGCATCGCTGCCGTCAGCCACCGTCCCAACCTCCAGTACACGTTCACCGTGCTCGACAGCGACGAGGTCAATGCCTTCGCGCTGCCGGGCGGCTACGTCTACATCACCCGCGGCATCATGGCCTACCTCAATTCCGAGGCCGAGCTGGTCGCGGTGCTCGGCCACGAGGTCGGGCACGTCACCGCGCGGCATGCCGTTCG
>Ga0316630_10001013_pt1 | contig 10036 bp, 9 predicted proteins | sample OWC_May_M1_C1_D6_FD_207658 | JGI IMG/M metagenome (GOLD analysis project Ga0316630, IMG submission 207658) | Wetland soil microbial communities from Old Woman Creek delta, Ohio, United States - OWC_May_M1_C1_D6_A | ecosystem: Environmental > Terrestrial > Soil > Wetlands | place: USA: Ohio...
GACCGATGCTCCGCCTCACAGCCCACCCCCCATGCGCTGATACCCGGACCACGGCAGCACGGTACGGCTCCGTTGCTCAGGCGTGATCAGACGCGGATACACCTTTCGACACGGTGTGCCCAGCTATCACGCGCGCCCCCAACCCCCAAGATCGAAAGGGAACATACTATGGTCACCGCATGAGATGCAAGCGCGGGCACAACCGGCAGCAGGCACCACGCCTATCTCCGTTTGGAATCCGTTGCCCGTCAGGAGGAAAGTTATAATTTCATGCTCGTCCCCTATTTTCTTGGCAACGCAACACAAGCGGGTCAGCGCACGGCGTTCGCGAGGGCGGCCAGCACCACCACCAGGGTTGCGAACGCCACCAGCAGCCAGGGCCAGTTGAGTCGCCAGGCAAACCACAGCCACGCGCTCCAGCCGCCGCCCTCGCCGGAGAAGACCTGGCTCGCCCGGCGAAAGGTGCGCCGCAAGTCTGACCGCAGGAAGACCATCTTCTCGGTCGGGAAGCGGCTCGCCAGCTCCCGGCGAACGGCCACGAACTGCTGCGGGCGATCCCGCGGCGGCGACTGTCGTTTAAGGGGACGTTGCATTTTTCGTATTATTTCCTCCTCGCCATCCCCTCGGGGACCCCCCGGCACTCTCCCGCTGCGTCACGCCGTCCCCCGGCTCAGCATCGGCCAGCCCTTGGCCCGATGCCTCAATCGGTATCAGCTTTCCCCTTGACACCTCCTGGCCCATGGGCCGAAACTGCGGAGGAGTCGGAGGGCGGCTCGCCCCGGGAGTCCGCGGCCCACGTCACACCCGATGCTGCCTGCCGCGCACAGAAACGATCGCACAGCCCGAGCGTCGATCTCCATCCTCTCTTTCACATTCCCGGTGCCGGGCTTCTCGTCACATCCAATCCACCGCGATGTGGAGGCTGCCATGTGGCCAACGCTGCTCGTCGCCCTTCTCCTATCCGCCCTGGGTCCGCTTGCACCGGCCTGGGGGCAGACCACCGGGGCCCCGGCCAAGGCCCCCGCAGCCGCGGCCCCCGCCGAGGATCCGCTGGGCCGGGAGAGCCCACGGGGGACGGTGCTGGGCTTCATCAAGGCGGCTGGATCCGAGAACTACGAGCGTGCGGCGCAGTACCTGGACGCCCGCAGGACGCCCAAGCTCGCCGAGGAGCTGGCCCTGCAGCTCAAGGTCATCCTCAACCGCCGGCTCTCGGCGGCAGACATCGACTTGCTGAGCACGAAGCCCGACGGCAACCTGGACGACGACCTGCCCCCCAACCTGGAGCGTTTGGGCGAGGTCAAGGGAAACGGGGGCTCCGTGGAGATCCTGCTGGAGCGCGTCCAGCGGGGGAGCGGCACGGCCATCTGGCTGTTCTCCGCCAAGACGCTGAGAGCCGTGCCAGGGGTTTACGACGAGATCCGGCCCTTCTGGTTCGAGCGCCACATGCCGAAGGAGATGCGCGAGTTCCGCCTCCTGGACCTCCCGCTCTGGCAATGGATCGCGCTCGCGCTGGCCGTCCCCATCGTCCTGGCTTTGACCTGGCTGCTGAGCCGCCTGCTCTTCCGGATCCTCCATCCGCTCCTCTTCCGGCTGACCGGAGAACGGGCGGACGCGGACTTGGCGAGGGTAACGGCGCCCGTCCGGCTGCTGACCCTGGCCCTCGCCATCGGCCTCTGGTTGTCCGTGACGAGCCTCCCGCTCCTCACCCGGTTCTTCTGGGCGCGCGTGGCTGTCGCCGCCGCCGTTGTCGGCCTGACCTGGCTCCTCATCCGGCTCGTGGACATCGTCGCGGAGCTGACGCAAACGCACCTTCGGCACCTCGATCAGCCGGCCAGGATCGCCGTCGCTCATCTCATCCGGCGCCTTACCAAGGTCGTGGTGGTCTCCCTCGGGGTGCTGGTGCTTCTCTACCTGGCGAATCTCGACCTGACTGCGGCGCTCGCCGGTCTCGGCATCGGCGGGATCGCGGTCGCCTTCGCCGCCCAGAAGACGCTGGAGAACCTCTTCGGCGGGGTCCTGATCATCACGGACCAGCCGGTGCGGGTGGGGGACTTCTGCAAGATCGGCAGCGTCTCGGGCACGATCGAGGACATCGGATTGCGCTCGACGCGGATCCGGACGCTGGACCGGACGGTGGTGAGCGTGCCCAACGGGCAGATGGCCGCCGAGAATGTCGAGAACTTCGGGGTCCGGGACAAGATCGGGTTCCGTCCGACCTTGCCCCTGCGCTACGAGACGACCGCTGACCAGCTGCGCTACGTGCTGGCGGAGATCCGCCAGCTCCTCTACGCGCACCCCATGGTGGAGAGCCGGTCCGCCCGGATCCGGTTCGTCCGCTTCGGCGGCTCGTCGCTGGACCTGGAGATCTTCTCGTACATCCTGACCAGCGATTACAACCGCTTCCTTGAGGTCCAGGAGGACTTGCTGCTCCGCATCATGGACATCGTCGAGGCCAGCGGCACGGGGATCGCCTTCCCATCCCAGACCGCCTACCTGGCCAGGGACCGCGGCCACGACGAGACCAAGCGCCAGGCGGCGATCGCCACCGTCCAGCGCTGGCGCGAGGCGCAGGAGCTTCCCTTCCCCAACTTCCGCCCCGAGCGGATCGCCGAGGTGGAGAACACGCTCGAGTACCCTCCGCCGGAGTCGGCCCTGCGCAAGGAAGGCCGACCCGTCTGAGGATTGCCGCGAAAGGCCCCCGGCAGCCTCCTTGCTCCAGGAGCTCCTGCGCGCGCCGGAGACCCCGGCGCCTTGCGTGCGGCTAGCGCTCCAATGCCTCGAGGCGGCCCGTTTCGAACGACCGGATGACGGCCTCCGTGACCCGAGCGAGCCAGAGGCCATCCTCGCCGGTGGCAGCCGCCGTGCGAGTGCCCCCCACCTCGTCGGCGAGGGCCTCGATCTCGCGCTGGTAGAGGGGCTCCCGCGCAAACTCCCGCTCCTCGGTTCCCGCCGCCGTCTTGACCGTCAGTCGGTCTGTCGGCTCCCAGCGCAGCGGCCCGGTCGCCAGCATGCCCTGGGTACCGAATGCCTGCAGGTCGTTGGTCCCGATGGGGAGCCCGCGGCCGCACCGGATGGCCGCCTGGCAGCCGCCGGCGAACTCCAGGACAATGGTGGCGCTGTCCTCGGGTTGCCCCGTGGCGCGGGGCGGATGCGCCAGCCCGAAGACCCGTACGACGCGGTCGCCGACCACCCAGTGGACGAAGTCGATGACGTGGACCCCGAGCCCCCCGAGCACCCCGGAGCCCGCGGTGGCCAGGTCCATCTGCCAGGGAGACCTGCTCGGGCGCATCGGCCCGTAGCGCTGGACCGAGACCTCGCGTACCGTGCCCAGGCGGCCTTCCCGGACCACGGTGGCCGCGGCCTGGAGCACCGGCTGGAAGCGGGACTGGAGCCCCACCCGCAGGGCGACGCCCGCCCTCCGGCAGGCCTCCACCATCTGCAGCGACTCGGCAACCGTCAGCCCCATGGGCTTCTCGCAGAGGACGTGCTTGCCGGCTGCCGCGGCCGCCAGCACCACGGGATGGTGCAGGTGATTGGGCGTGGCCACGTAGACCGCGTCCACCTGCGGGTCCCGGACCAGCTCCTCGAAGGAGCCGTGGGCGAGGGGAACGTCGTGCGCAGCGGCAAACTCTCGGCTGCGCTCCGCAGTCCGCCCGGCGCAGGCCACCAGCCGCCCGTTCCGGGCGGCCGCGAACGCCCCAACGAGGTACTCCTCGGCCAGACGGCCGAGGCCCACCAGGCCCCAGCGAAGGTGCATGCTCAAGACTCCTCCCCTAGCCTGGAGAATTCACGAAGAGCCCGTGAACTCTCCGGGCTAACTGACCACGGGCTGGCAGGCTGCTGAACAAGACCCAGCCGCGGGCACTGCGAGCCTTCCCGCGCGGCGAAGCATACCACACTTCCCCCCTCGCCCGGGTGCGGCCGGCCCAGAACGATTTTATCCGAGGCACCCCTGTGCTATGATCCCGCGCGCTATCCGGAGGCACCGTGCCAATTCACGTTACGGAGGGCGTGGAGGACACCATGTTCATAGACAGCCACGTCCATTTCTGGCGGCTGGACCGCAACCATCCGATCGCCATCAGTCGGGCCATCGGGGGCCTCACCCGCGATTTCCTCCCGGACGACCTGCGGCCCCTGTGCCAGCCCCTGGGTGTGAGTCGGGTCGTCCTGGTACAGGCGGCCCCGAGCCTGGACGAGACCCGCTACCTGCTGGATCTGGCCCGGCAGGACGATCTGATCGCCGGCGTCGTCGGCTGGGTGGACCTCGAGGCCGACGATGTGCCTGCCGTCCTCGACTCCCTCAGGGGTCAGCCCAGGTTCGTCGGCATCCGGGCCCTGCCGGCGGAGATTCCAGCCCCGCACTGGCTGGCGAGGCCGTCCGTCCGCCGCGGCCTGCGGGCCCTGGCCGAGGCGGGTCTCTCCCTCGACCTGCTGGTGCGCTCCGACCAGCTGGCCGAGGGTCTGGAGGTACTCGACGCGATCCCGGACCTGCGGGCCGACATCAATCACTGCGGCCGGCCCGTCATCGTGTGTCGCGAGTGGGAGCCCTGGGCGAGCACGATGCGGGAGATCGCACAGCGCACCCCGACGGTGTGCAAGCTCTCCGGGCTGATCGAGCGGGGCGGCTTCACGTGGTCCGTCGAAGACCTGAAGCCGTATGTCGGCCACCTGCTCTCGTGCTTTGGCGCTGAGCGGCTCATGTTCGCCAGCAACTGGCCGGTCCTCAACCTGACGGGAACCTACCGGCGCTGGTGGGACGGGCTGCAAGCCGTGCTGGAGGGCTTCGGCATCTCCGACGCGGACCGGCTGGCGATCTTCCGCGGGACCGCGACGCGGTTCTACCGGCTGGCCCGCACTGTTCGCGGGTAGAACTCGCGAACACTGCGGGCTTAACAGGGCCCCTATGGTCGGCGAACCGGGACGGATCAAGCCGCGAATAGTCCGGGCGAGGGCGCCCCTTGCGCCGCATCGACGTGAGGGCAGAGAGAGGACGATCGCATGAATCTTCAGGACCGGCGGAAGGTGGGGAAGACGAGGCTGGAGCTGCCCATCCTCGGACTCGGCGGCGCCCCGCTGGGCAACGACCGGAGGGTGGTCGCCGAGGATCAGGCGCTGGCCGCGATCGAAGGGGCCTGGCAGGCGGGGATCCGCTACTTCGACGTCGCCCCCCAGTACGGCCACGGGCTCGCGGAGCACCGGTTCGGGCACGTGCTGCGGGAGTACCCGCGCGAGGACTTCGTCCTCTCGACCAAGGTGGGGCGGATCCTGACCCCCCGCAAGACCGGCCGCGAGGACGCCCGGCAGTTCAAACGCCCGCTGGCCTTCGATTACCACTTCGACTACAGCTCCGACGGCATCCTGCGCTCCTTCGAGGACAGCCTCCAGCGCCTGGGGCTCCAGCGGGCGGATATCCTCTTCATCCACAACCTCGACTCGGACAACCTGCCCGAGCGGCACGAGGAGTTCTTCCGGCAGGCCATGGACAGCGGGTACCGGGCGCTGGACCGGCTCCGCCGCGAGGGGACGATCTCGGCCTTCGGGGTGGGGAACAATCACTGGCAGATGTGCAAGCGGTTTGCCGAGGCGGGCGACTTCGACTGCTTCATGATCGCGACGCGCTCCTGCTACACCCTGCTCCAGCAGGAGACCCTCGACGAGTTCCTCCCGCTGTGCGTGCAGCGCAACATCTCGATCCTCATCGGGGGGCCGTACAACTCGGGCATTCTCGCCAAGGGCACCAGCGCGACCGCGGACTTCAACTACGCACCCCCGCCCCCGGCGGTCCTGGACCGCGTCCGCCGCCTGGAGGCGGTGTGCGCCCGCCACGGGGTCCCATTGCAGGCCGCCGCCCTGCAGTTCCCCCTGGCCCACCCCGCGGTCGTGAGCGTCGTCCCCGGCGCGAGATCCCGGGAGCAGGTGGCTCGGAGCGTAAGCGCCCTCGCGCATCCGATCCCCGATGACCTCTGGGCGGAACTCAAGGCCGAGCAACTGATCCGCGAGGATGCCCCTAGCCCGCAGTGTTCGTGAACACTGCGGGCTTAACCGGTCGCGAAGCTGCTCGGCTTCCTGGTGCCGCCGCGCGATCAGGGCCTTGGCCTCGGGCGGCAGCTCCCGCCGGAACTCGCTTTGACATCGCCCGCCCGACGGGTTGAATTCGCCCCCGGACACCGAACGCTGGGTGGCACCACGCAGGATTCCAGGCCGGAAAGATCTAGGATCGCACAGGAAGAGTCGGAGAAGAACAACGGCGGCTGGCCGAGAAATTGGCCAGCCGCCGCGAGAGTGCCGTGGAGTCTGACGCGCGAGCCTACAGGATTCCCGCCTCCGTCAGGATCCCCCGCAGCTGCTCCTTCTGCACGTCGGGCAGGGGGAGCATCGGGCTGCGGGGGCTGCCGCCGTAGAGGCCCACCATGTCGCAGGCGGCCTTGAGGCCAGGCACGCCGAAGCGGGCGGTGACGGCGCCGTTGGACGCGATCATCTTGAGCTGCAGCAGCCGCGCGTCCTCGTACTTCCCGTTCTTGAAGTAGCTCAGGATGTCGCAGCACTGCTGGGGCGCGATGTTGGCCAGGGCCAGGACCCCGCCCACCGCCCCCAGGCAGAGGGCCGGGTACAGGAACCCGGCGGAGCCTGCCAGGACCTGGAAGCCCGGGCGGGCGCTCTTGATCACCTCGCCGATCTTCGCCATGTTGCCGCTGCTGTCCTTGAGGCCGATGATGTTGGGGTGCTGCGACAGCTTGACCAGCAGGTCCGGGGCCATGTCCACCCCGGTGTTGAGCGGCATGTTGTAGACGCTCACCGGGATGGGCGAGGCATCCGCCACCGCCTGGTAGTAGTGGGAGAGGCCCGCCGCGTCCATCTTGGACTTGTAGTAGCTCGGGCTGATGAGAATGGCGAGGTCCGCCCCCAGGGCGGCCGCCTTCTTGGTCAGCGCGATGGTGCTGTGGGCCGATTCACAGCCGGTCCCGGCCATGAGGAGCTTGCCCTTGGGGATGAGCTTGCGCGCCGCCTCGAAGTAGGTGAGCTTCTCCGTCTCGCTCAGGTAGGGGAACTCGCCGTTGCTGCCCAGCACGACATAGCCGGCCAGGGGATACTTGTTCCACTTGGCCATGTTGTCGGCCAGAGCCTTCAGGTTCAGCTCGCCCGCGGCGTCGAAGGGCGTGGGGATCGGGGGGAAGATGCCTGCCATCGAGATCGCTGCCGCCATCGTGTCCTCCTTTTCGCTTTTCGTGGCGCCTCCAGGTTCGGGCCGAGACTAGCACACCCCCGGGCCGCTGTCAGGCCCTCCCCCACCGGCACGCCGCTCCAAAGATCGGTTCTCGATACCTTTCGGCTACCCGGTCAGGGTTCCCGGCGACAGCTCGCCAGCCGAGTCCCGGTCCAGGAACGTGAAGCAGCGGGGGTGCCTGCGCAGGATCGAGGCCGGGAACATCGGGCCGATCTCGCCCTCCAGGCAGGCCTTGACCGGCTTGGCCTTCTGCTTGCCCGGCACCGTGCAGACGATGCTCGCCGCCTTCATGATCTGCCTCACGGACATCGAGATGGCCACCCGCGGGACTTCCTCCAGGGTCTTGAACCATCCCTCGCCGAGCTGCTGACGCCGGCTGCCCTCGTCCAGGGCGACCAGGATGAAGGGGCACTCCGTCTCGAAGTCCGCCGGCGGATCGTTGAAGGCCAGGTGGCCATTCTCGCCGATCCCGATGAAGGCCGCATCCACGGGGTTTCCCGCCAGGGCGTGATTGAGGCGCATCAGCTCCGCCCTGAGATCCGGCGCATCGCCATCGATGAAGTGCACGCCACCGATGGGCACCAGGCTCGTGAGCCGCTCCCGGAGGAAGCGGCGAAAACTCCCCGGATGGGTCGCCGGTAGCCCGACGTACTCGTCCAGGTGGAACATCGTCGTCCTGTCCCAGGCGATGCCCGGCGCGGCCACAAGGTGTTTCAGGAAGGCGATCTGTGAGCCTCCCGTGGCCGCGATGAACGTCGCCTGGCCCCGCCGTGCGATCGCCTCCTTGAGGATCTGCGCCGCCGTCTCGGCCGCGGCCTTGCACGCGGCCTCTGCGCTCTCGTGGACGGAGATCTTCATGCGCTTCCCCCTGTCTCCTCCCCCGGGTTCCCGCCGCGTCCCCGATCCCCAGCCCGCTCCGGGCCCTCGGCAGCCTGCGGCGAGGCGGTCGCCGCGGGCTGGCCTGTCGCGCAGCGGCGGCAGACCGGGGGCTGCGTCTGGCTCAGGCAGCCGTGGTGGACCATCAGGCGGCACCGGGAGCAGATGGGGAAGGGCGTCGCCCGCAGCACCGCCCAGATCAGCCGCAGCTCTTTTTGGCAGACGCCGCACCGGAAAGGCATGGACGGACTGTACATGTGTCGTTTCAACCTTTCGCGTGCGTATTCAGTCGTTGCAGCGCGTTAGGAGGATCGGGGCCGCCGCGGCCCTCGAGCCTCCTCAGTCCACCGCCTCCAGCACCACACACTTCAGGTACTGGGTCTCCTTGGCCGCCAGCAGGATCGGGTGATCCGCCGCCTGGCTGCGGACCTCCACCAGGCGGAACTCGCGCCGGGCATCCGCCGCGGCCTGGCGCAGCATGTCCAGGAAGGTGGGCCCGTCCACGTGGTACGAGCACGAGCATGTCACCAGGATGCCTCCCGGGGCGAGCAGCTTCATGGCCCGCAGGTTGATCTCCTTGTACCCGCGCAAGGCGCCGGCCAGCGCCTCCCGCCCCTTGGTGAAGGCGGGGGGGTCCAGGATGATCATCCCGAAGCGACGGCCCTCCCGATCGAACCCCCGCAGCTGGTCGAAGGCATTGCCGGCCAGGAAGGTGCAGCGCGCCGCCCCGTTCCGCTGGGCCGCCAGCTCCGCCCAGCTCACCGCCTGGGCGGAAATGTCGATCCCCAGCACCGACGCCGCCGCTCCCGCTGCGGCGTTGATGGCGAAGCCCCCGGAGTAACAGAAGCAGTCGAGGACGTCCCGCCCTCGCGCCAGCGCGCGGACCACCTGGCGGGTCTCCCGCTGATCCAGGAAAAAGCCGGTCTTCTGCCCCTCCGCCACCTCCGCCAGGAACTGCAGCCCCGCCTCCTCGATCCAGATGGCGGTCTCCCCCTCCCCCCAGGCGAACCCCTTGGTGAGGGGCAGCCCCTCCAGCCTCCGGGACGAGGCATCGTTGCGCTCGTAGATGGCGCGCGGGCCGAGGAGGCTGCGCAGGCTCTCCAGGATCGTCCCGCGGACGCGATCCATCCCGGCCGTGAGCAGCTGCAGCACCACGACATCGCCGTAACGGTCGGCGATGAGTCCTGGCAGCCGATCCGCTTCGCCGAAGACCAGCCGGCTGGCGCCGGGCCCTTGCAGGGTGCGGCCGTACTTGCCGAGCGCGTCCTGGATCCGCCGCCGGAAAAAGGCGCTATCGATCGGAGCCTCCTCGCGAGCGAGGAGGCGGCCGGCGATCTGGGACTGCAGATTGACCATGGCCTGGCCCAGGAATCTGCCGCGGCTGTCGCGGACGTGTGCGATGGCCCCGGGCTCGCCCTCGCCGTCCACGCGGGCGATCTCGCTCCGGTAGATCCAGGGGTGCCCTGCCTCGATGCGGGCGGCCTTGCCGGGGGCCAGTCGGATGGTGAACATGGGTTCAGGCGGGGGTCGGGGGTTGGGGGTCAGGGGTCAGGGAAAAGCCCAGAAGGCGGGGAAGCAGATCCCCGGCTTTGCCGTGGTGGGATTCGTGGGCGACCGCGGTGAGAGGGGTGGGCTCCAGATTCACCTCGATCACGGTCGCTCCATGCTCCTTCGCAACAATCGGCAGGGACGCGGCCGGCTGGACGACGGCGGAGGTCCCGACGACCAGGAACAGATCGCAGGCGCTCGCCGCTTGCAGCGCCCGCTCCAGCGCCGCCGGCGGCAGCGCCTCGCCGAACCAGACCACGTCGGGCCGGAGCAGCCCTCCGCACGAGCAGCGGGGCGGGATCTGCGGCAGCGGGAGGTCCAACAGATCCCGCGTGGTTCCCTCCTGCGGGCACCGGACGCGCCAGAGGTTGCCGTGCAGCTCCA
>Ga0316630_10001014_pt1 | contig 10035 bp, 9 predicted proteins | sample OWC_May_M1_C1_D6_FD_207658 | JGI IMG/M metagenome (GOLD analysis project Ga0316630, IMG submission 207658) | Wetland soil microbial communities from Old Woman Creek delta, Ohio, United States - OWC_May_M1_C1_D6_A | ecosystem: Environmental > Terrestrial > Soil > Wetlands | place: USA: Ohio...
TCTTTTAGCACTAATTTAACGCTTTTCTGCTGAAGAATCAACATATTCTAAATAAAAGAATAGTCTCTTTATCGCTGATTTATCCCTTTTTATCGAACATTTCTTCCTTAACTTTCCATAGGCTAAGTTCTTTGCTATCAAATATTAGCTTATAATATTGGGACGCGGAGAGTCTCCGGACAAAAGAAAAGGGATAGCCTCTTAAATGGCGGCTTTCTTTATCATCATAAATTGTGGCCTTTTTAATTAAAATATAATGGACGTTATTCTTTACTAATAAACTCTTAGTTAATTCGCTATCCCCCCAGAAAACGTTTCCCAAATGCCAGAAATTCGAACCCCAAACGATTCTTCTGTTTGTATATTCCGTTAAATTATATTCAGTGTACATGATGATAGCGTCCTCAGGAGTATTACCTTTAATATAATTAATCCCCTCTTGAATTGCAGGCGTGATTCGGCGTTGGGAATAGACAAACCCCAGTACACTTAAGAACTGAAACAAGCAAATCGCTAAAAACAATAGTTTAAGTCTCTTTTTCTCCCAAGAAACAATCCTTCTCGATACGATCACACATAAAAATGGGGAAATGGGCAAGAGGTATCGAATATCTGCATCAATATTAAAAAATAGCATAAAGAATAGAAAATAGAAAAAGATGGGGATCCAGAGCAATCCACCTTTTCTCCAAAACTTTCTTTCGAAGAGATAAGTGACCAAGAGTGAGAGGAGAGGGAAGCCAAAATATTTCACATGATCTTTAATGCTTAAGAATGTTGAGTTATGGGCATAGGAAATCTTTTCGACGGATTCTTTTGGGTGTTGCCTTCCAGGAGTCACCCATTTATTCATATTGCTGGATACTCCAGAAGCAAAACTTTTCAATATGGCCTGCGTGTCCCCTATCCAACGATCTTCTTTAGAGGTATGTTTCTCTCTCCAATAGATATCAGGCAAGATAATTATCAATGAGGCCAAAGAAAAAATTAGCATTTTCATCAGAAACTTCTCTTTAAAATTGAGAAAAAGGATGGCAAGCAGAAAGGGGATTCCGAAGGCCACGCCACTCCATTTAGTAAAGTACATGAGCCCGAATCCAAGTCCTGCAAGCAGATGCTTCCTCCTTAGAATTAAAAAGAAGGTCAAAGTAGTCAGGGCAACCAGCGGAACATCCACGTAAAATAATATTCCAAAACTGACGATCATGGGCATCGTGCCCACCAAGATCATCGAATATTTTCCTTCTTCTTCTCCATAAATCTCTTTACCCAACAGATAAGTCGAAAAGAGTAAAAGGGCATAATAGATCGTATGATAAACCTGCGCCAAGGGGAAGGAGATCCTTCCTGCGACCTTCCACAAAGAAGCCAAAAGAATGTGCCATAGAGGGGGAATCAAATAGTTAACCTGGTTCGAATAATTCTTTCCAAAAAGAGGATCAAAGGTGATTCTTTCCTCCTGGGTGAATATTCCTTTGGCAAATCGGTAATGAGTGATCTCGTCCCCCAAATAGATCTTGGAGCTTAAACCCACAACCATCACTCCTAATGAAAACAGGAGGATGATTCCCCAAACCTTTTTCCCCTCCGAAATTGTATGAGGTAACTTCTCAAACAACGTCATCGCTCATTCTCCTGGATGAACGCTCGAATGGTTTTGATGAGATTGGCCCTCCCGACATTTTCTTTGGGGGTAACCTTCACTTTATTCTCCAGCAACTCCATCACTTTCTTTTCCAATTGTCCTTCCTCATAAATGACATGAATATTGGCATCTTTTCGTTCCTCTAATACTTGAGCAATCTCCATTTGATGGTCGTTGACGTGCTCCCCATAAATTTTCCTTCTCGGAAGGATGACTATGGGGGTTCCAAACTGTTTAGAAAGGATGATGGTTCCCATCCCTGCGTGGGAGACGACTAGTTCAGATTTCCTTATGTATTCCGTGGCGGTGTTCGCAGGTACAAAATCGAAATATTTCGTATTGTGTGGAACATATTTCGAGTAGCCTTTCTGAACTATAATTTCATGGGGGATTCGAGGAGCAATTTCATCCACCTTTTCTAAAAGACGCTCGAATCCCTGAAAATGATTTCCCGCTGTCACAAATATCATACGAGTCCCCCAACATATTTCGCTTTGGGGCCATACTTCCTGAGCAAGGGTTCCCACTGGACGAGAAACAGATCGGTAATGGGGTAAATCCATTTCCCTGTCATCGAAGGACGGAAGATCTGAGCACACGATTCAAGGTAGATGAGTTTAGTGCCAAAAAGAAACTTCCCGAAATAGAAAGGAAGGACAGCGATTTCCGATCCTGTTGAGAACAGAATCGTGGGTTTCTCTTTCAAAAGGATGAAAAAGATCTTGATGAGACTGAAGATGAAAGCCACCGGATTTTTGCCGATATTCGCAACATAATAGGTATTTTCCTGATTCGACGTAGACACTTCCCTGTAAGTCAATAAGAAAGTGGGATAGCCTTCAAAGGCCTCTTGGACTTGAAGGAGCTCTGTGAAATGGCCTCCGTGCGAACAAATAAGCCCAATTTTTTGATTCTTTTTCATTGATTTGTCTGAATAAATGGGTTTAGAACTTTTCAATCTCGAAGCGATATTTCACTCGCCCTAATTCCGAATCGTTTAAACCAGCTAAACATCTCGCCATAGGAGACTTTTGCTAATGTCTTCAATCTCCTTCTTTTTTCCCACATTTTTGGGAGACCATATAATCCAGAGCCGTAGGCCTTAACTAGAATCCCGATCAAATGCCATGGAGAAAATGCCTGAGTGAATTTCCCAGCGGCTCCTCTATGAACAAGGGCCCCGTAAGCCTGAAAAACAAAGCGATAGAAAGTAAAAAAGATACTGAGGAAGAGAAGGGGAAAGGGAAAGTATTTTATAGTGATCCAAAGACGGTTTCTCTCCACATAAAAAGCCTTAAGAGGAGAATATTGCCCTGCTGTTCCGGAGTTTTTGTGATAGACGATGGCTGAGGGGACGTAGAGACATTTCCAGCCTGCCAATCGTGCCCGAATTCCGACATCGCTATCGTCGGCATAGGTGAAAAAATCCTCGTCAAAAAGACCGATCTCGTCGAGTAGGCTTTTTCGGTACATCGCTCCGCACCCTGGCGGAAAGAGGATTTCTTCCATCGCGTTGTACTGGCCGTGATCCTGCTCATACTGCCCTCGCGCCCGACACAATCCATCCCAGTAGATGAGCTCTCCTACTCCCTCGATTCGATCCCTTTGATAATAGGAACAAACCTTGGAGGCCCACATCCCGACGGGCGGGTCGAATCGCCTTGCTTTGGCCAGTTCCTCAAGCCAGCGAGGATCGGCCCATGTGTCGTTATTTAGAAGCACAATATACTCCCCTTTCGAAGCTTGGATCCCTACATTATTCCCTCCCGTAAAACCAAGATTCTTGCTATTTCGAATGACTCGAATAAAGTCACCATAATGTCTCTCAGCAAACTCAACGGAGTCATCGATTGAGCCATTATCCACCAGGATAGTCTCAAAATTTTGAAAGGTCTGCCCCTTAAGAGAGTCCATGCACTCTTCAAGGAATCTTTTGCCATTCCAATTGGGGATGATCACTGATAATAGCGGTTCGGAGCTCATCACCTATTACCCTAAGCCGAGTATTTGATCCACTCTTCCGAACTTGAAATGCTTTAAAAGAAATTCCAATTTTTTCAGTGCTGAATGGATACCATAGTATGAAATGACACGATTGAAAAGTGGGAGTTTAAATCGAGGCGTCTTTGCGTAACCTTCCCAAGGATGAAAATAGACTAAGAAAGGTTGTGATCGATTAATTCTCCTCAACCCCCAGTGAAGGAATAACCGTGGCGAGGCCCTCAGGTAGAATCCGCCTGAGATAGGAATCTTCAGTCCTCCGATCTTCAACGGGCACAAAGGAAATTCCAGAAGGGGACTTTGGGCATCCTCTTTTCTTACATCTTCCAAGGAGATGCGATAGGGTCGAGTCGGCGCTCCGCTGATTCCATAAAGTGGGTTTATTTTCAAAGGAAAGATGCTTGTATCGTATTGATACCCGGCATCTCGAAGAACCTTGAGAGCCCATATGTTTCGGTTATCAATTGAAAAACAGGGGGCTCGAAACCCTTTGATCTTAACCTGCCCCAGGATGTCTTCCATGACGGAATGAAAGCGTTCCAGCTCTGCCCGGAAGAGGCTTTCATCCAAATTCCATACAAGCTTGTGAGAAAAGCTATGACAGCCGATTTCATGTCCTCCTTCGTAAATGGACCGGATGAGATGAGGATTCTGCTCTGCAACTTCACCCACAACAAAAAAGGAAGCTTTTGTCTGATATCGATCCAGCAGGTCAAGTATCGGTCTTGTTGCCTCTTCGGCCTGTGAGAAGGGAGACCTTTTCCCTTGCACCAATTCCGAATGGTACCATTCCTCTAAATCAAACGACAAGGCATTGATCTTTTCCATTCAAAGCCCTCAACCTCTCCTTTGGACTGAATAAGGATGGCTCCCGGATACCTTAGGAAGGAATCTCTGCCTAATCCATGCACGCACAAAAAACCTCCTCTCCATTTCTCTAAACGTGAACAAAAAGGAGACGGATCAACAAATACGTTATTTTCTAAACGATCAGATGACATCGGTGTCTCCCCAAGTAACATACCATTCTTTGGGATCGAAAAGGATCTGTTCTTTCCTATGAGAATAAACCAAGAAATGAAACGCCTTAAAACTTGGCAAAAACCCCTCTCTTCTTAAACTCCGATCATAGGGGTGCCGTTTTGGAACCATAAAACCCAAGAGATCTGCTCCTACCTGTCGACTGTGCTCAATCCCTCTCTCTACCAATTCAGAAAGAGTGTCATCGTCAAGGGCGAGCAAATCCACGATGACAGCGCTGTTAAACTTCAACAGGTCTACCTTTCTCAACACAATATAACCTTTCATCTCTCCCTTTTGAAGGGCACGGTAAATAGCATAGTCTCGGGTAGGATGCCGAAGATAACGCCAGATCAAAAAGCTCCGATTCCGGTTACCCATAATGGGATGGATGAATTTTGCTCTCTCCCAGAAGAGATCATACATCTCATCCCATTCATAAACCCTCTCAACCACGGCTCCTTCTATCTTTCTCTTCTTTCTCAGCCCAAACAGAAAGAAATAGAAACATCTCATCACTCCCCCGATCAAAAGGCTCAAGGACTCAAAACGAAGGTAACGATTTACGATTCCATGAAACCGTATCGGAAAAACCAGTATCGGAAGCCTCATTACCTCCTTCCATCCTACCTTTAACAAACTATTTAAGGATTCCTCGCGGATCGAGTAAGCCGTCATAAAGATTCCTTTTTCTCTCTCGACCCTATGGATAGCATATTCTGCCGTGGCGGCGGAAATGCCCTTTCTCCTGTAATCCGGGTGGACCATCATATCATGGGTCAAAGTTCCGAGAACAAGTTTCCCTTGAACCAGAAAACGCTTCGGAAGGTCAGCAAGGTGGCCGACGATCTTATTACCATCTTCAGCAAGATGGATCCATGCCGTTCCATCTGGATTCTCTCCAATTTGCCATCTCCAAAATCTCGGATCGAGTTTATCTCTTTCCACTTCTCCAAAAACCAAATCTCGGAGAGACAGGATTCCCTCCATATCTTTTTCATTTCCATCACGAACTTTCCAAGAATCCATTTTATTCCTTTTTCCCTTTACTTCATTTTGGAAAAACGATTTCCAATATCTCCATGCTTTTTCCTAATAAATTTTAAACACATCATTCCTTTCTGCCACATATATTAGGCCGGTAAGCCAAATAAAAGTTTATAACAGAAAGGCAGAAGGCAACGATACCCACGATCATAAGAACCTGAATCAAAGTGTCGTGGAATAATGTAATTAAACCGATCTCAATGAACGTGAAGAAAACCAGAGGATAAAGAAACTGTCTCCTTTGGGTGGAGAGATGGTAATAGAGCAAAATTAAAGTGCAGGAGAAAAGGCCCATATTGACAGAAAAGATTCTTACCAAAGCCGAGCATTCTAAGTGCGCCTTTCCACTCAGTATCTTGACAATGAACAAAGGGAAGAGAAGGGAGAAAATGACAGTTCCACCACAAAGAAGACCAGCAATGCCAAGGCTCTTCCCCAAAGTCGAGAGGGCCTTTTTTTCCTGCTCCTCTATGGTAGAAAGCTTAGGGAACATAACCATGACGATGGGAAGGGGTAGAAAGAGAATAATCTTCCCTACCATTTGGGCGATGGAATAGTAACCCGCCTCGACGGGTGTGAAGAAGTGCTTGACCAAAATTAAATCGACATTGGTGAGAACCATGAAACATAATAAGGTCAACCCGACAGGCAAAAGATATCGATAGACCGCTGAAAGTTTGTATGAAGTTAGCCTCCCGGGATTTTGTGTCCGATCAGCTGTCTTATTCACTTTGGGAAGGTTCATCTCCAAAAGGAGGAGCGAAAATAAAGTGGCGATAAAAGTTGAAAGGGCAACAGAGCTCATAGCTCCCATTACTCCAAAACCAAAATACACCAAGAAAATGCCCAAGATCAATTTAAGCCCACTATTGATAATCATCGCCAAAGTCAATGAGCCAAACTTCTGCAGACCTGACAGTCCTCCCCATGGAATCGGGAGCACCGTAGCAAAAAAAAGACTAATTCCCAAAAGGAGGATCAAACTATAAGAAGAAATCTGAAGGAAAGAGGAAACGAATGAGCCTCCCAAGGAGAAAAATAGGAACAGAGAGATACCTATGACCAACATTAATAGGAGAAAGTGGTGCAGAAGGCCCTTCACATGATCAAATTGATTCTGCGCCTGAAAAGAGGAAACGAACTTTGTTACAGCCGTCTGGACAGTACCCGCAGGAACGGAGATGATCATAAAAAGTGCAACAAGTGTATTGAGCTGGCCGTATTCAACAGGGGGAAGCATTCTTAACATAAAGAAGTGATAGAGGAGATTAAACAGGTTGAACAGGCCAATGCCAATGAACATCAATACCGTCTGACTGATAAATTCGTCTCTAAATCTCAAAACTTTCAATAGATCACCTCATAAATGACCGATCCCCCATCCGCTCTCCTAAATATTTCTTTCAAGTCGACTGGCCGAATCGATTCGATGAAGCCTGGATTCATCTCATGAGTGTTTCTATTGACGAGAATATATCGAACCCCTCTTGTTCTCGCATAGCGGATGATTTCGTCATAGGATTGGCCACGATACCCGTATCTGGAAATCCCAAAGGGTAACGTCATGAATTCTCGGTCAGCATAAAATGTCTCCTGAGGACTGTTACTCATAATGATCGTATCCTCAGGGGTATTCTGTTTTAACCAAAGCCCAACTTTCCTCTGCTCTGCTCGAAAACTTCTCTCTGGCTTCAAGCTCTGTGGTAACTGGATTAGAATCGCCAGGACAATTAGAAAGACAATGACCCTTTCTGGATTGAATACTTTAGCTTTCTCCAAATATCTTTTCATCTCTATAATCCCTGTCCCCGCCCAAAAGAGAGAAAGAGGAATGAGCGGAACTGCAAAACGAATAGTGGAAGGGATAAATGTGGACAAAGAAAGCAGATGGAAGAGAACCAAAGAGGCTAAGAACAACTCATAGGCGATAACCTTTCGTCTAACCCTTATTAGCCCAAAAAATAGAAGCAGCCACAATGAAAAGTGATAAGCTCTCAAATAGTGGTAGGTTACGAATGGAAGAAATCTAACGACATTCTTGGTGATTCCGAGGATTTTAGAATTCTTTTCTACAGGTCCACTTTTCTCATAACCTTTTGAAGAAACGACATCCTCTGTGCCCTCTTTTAAAAATCGAGATTGTGCGTCCAATGCCTTTTTACTAATCAACCACTGGCCTGTTTCTTGATGAATATAAATAACGTAAGGGATAACAAAAATAAGAACGCTCAGGATGAGAACCCCCATGAGAACAATCTTCTTGAACCACCCTTTTTTGAGAATCCCTTCCACAATGATCCAGATCAGATAAACCAAAACATAACCGATCCCTTCCGGCCTTGTCAGATAAGCCAACCCAAGAAAACATCCTGCTAATCCTATCTTCCAGGTTACCTGTTTTCCCAGCCCTTTCCAGAAACAATAAACCGATAAAACGAGTAATCCCCAATAAGTGGCTTCGGTGAGGAGCATTCCCGAATAAGTCACCAGGTAGGGGTGGAAAGAATAGAAAAGCACTGAAAAGATGGCTTCTTTCCGACCGACGGCCTCTTTGACTAAATAGAATAATGGAACAATGGTAAAGGTTCCGAAGAAGAGGGAGATCAATCTCCCCGCTATTTCAACGTGTGCGGTATCCGGAGAAAACAAGAAAATCAAGAAAGGATAAAGAGGGGGGGCAGCTGAAAAAGATAATCCCTTTATAAAATGACCTTTCAAAAAATCCCTTGCTATGAAACCGTAGGCGGCACTATCATTGGCAATCCCTTGTGCCATCAGCACAGCATAAAGCCGTAATCCAAACGAAATCCCGATGAGAAGGAGAAGCACCTGCTTCTCATTAAGGGTTTTGAAGAAACAAATAAGTTTATTGATCATGGATTCAAAGTGATGTCAGAAAAGCGAGTTGAGATATTTCTACTTCCCGTCGAATTAGCCAAAGTGTCTCATTAAGATTCGGACGATTTTCTGGCCTGCCTTCCCGTCCCCAAATAACCCATCCCTTTTCACACATCTAATCCGCCCCTCCATACGCCTTACTTTTTTTACAATCCTTTTCACCTCTGTCCCTACCAATGAATTCCACTTACTTTTGATTGTTTCCACCCACTCGGTTTCCTCTCTTAATGTAAAACAAGGAACCCCAAACCAGTAAGACTCTTTTTGAACACCTCCTGAATCGGTCAGAATGGCCTTGGCGTTTTTTTCCAATTGGAGCATGTCGAGATAAGAAACCGGGTCAATGAACTTAATATTTTTGAATTTGGAGAGAAGACGATAGACCTTCATCATTTTCTTTGTCCTTGGATGAAGAGGAAGGAGGACGGGAGTTTTTTCCCCAATCTCATTCAAGGCTTCAAAGATGGAATTCAACTTTTTGGGGTCGTCCGTGTTTTCGGCGCGGTGAAGAGTGGCCAGATAATAGTTTTGAGTTCGGAGTTCGGAGTTCGGAGTTGAAAAATAAAGATTCAAATCTTTAAGAATAGTGCTTTTCTCTTCTGCGAGTTTAGAATAATAAAGTATCGAATCGTACATTACGTCCCCCACGTTCTTAACGATTCTTGTACTTCCATCCTTTATCCCTTCCTTCAACAAATTTAGAACAGCTTGGTCAGTGGGACAGAATAGCAAAGTTGAAAGATGGTCTGCCGCAAGACGGTTGATCTCTTCTGGCATGGTCCGATTATAACTTCTTAAACCAGCTTCCACGTGAGCAACCGGAATATTCAGTTTTGCCGCAGCCAAAGCACCCGCCAAGGTCGAATTCGTGTCACCATAAACGACAACGATTTTTGGATTTTCCTTTTTGAGGACAATTTCAATATGTTCAAGCATCATTCCGGTCTGTTTGGCATGAGAACCAGAACCCACCCCCAGATGGTAGTCTGGCTTAGGAAGTTTAAGCTCTTCAAAAAAAACCTTGTCCATCAGGTAGTCATAATGTTGACCTGTATGAAGCAGTATTTCTTGAATCCGCTTCTTCTTGTCGCGTCGAATCTGCGACCTTCTATTGAATTCTTTGATCGCCCGACTGATTGCCCCAGCCTTAATAAATTGGGGCCTTGCACCCACTATCGTCACAATCTTCATTCAGATCTACCTAAAATGAACCCATTTGTGATGACACCTTGTAGCGTCGGCATTGATTGCCGACGAAATTCTCTCGCCCCCAGTAAATGGGGACGCTACTCGATTCTCACTCCGTTTCGATCCTTCTTATATTTCTTCCCGCAGGCTTTGCAGACTGCTCTCCCGGATCGAAAGGTAATCTCTCCTGCACATTGACAGACCCATCCCTTAACTTTTCCCGGATTTCCATAAAC